>Ga0210405_10005941_pt1 | contig 11024 bp, 14 predicted proteins | sample IncBWH11MmetaG_FD_155492 | JGI IMG/M metagenome (GOLD analysis project Ga0210405, IMG submission 155492) | Forest soil microbial communities from Barre Woods Harvard Forest LTER site, Petersham, Massachusetts, United States - Inc-BW-H-11-M | ecosystem: Environmental > Terrestrial > Soil >... | reverse complement strand
GTATGAAGTTGATGCAGCTTCAACGCACCATGGCGCGCGCCGTGATGCAGCCGCTCACTTCTTCCGAACGGATGCAGCGGCGGGCCCCCGACGGCGGCCCGATGAAGCGATACGCTTCGCGTTTCATCAAGCCGAACGACCGGCTGACTTCGTTTGAGCGGCTCGAAATCTACAACCGGCAATACTGGTTTCGCGTGCTTTCTGCTCTTGGCGAAGATTTTCCCGGCTTGCGAGCGGTGCTTGGCGAACGACGCTTCGACGCCATGGCCAAGGCGTATCTCATCGCGAATCCATCGCGTTCGTTTACGCTCCGCAATCTTGGCGGGCGCATGGAATCGTGGCTGCGAAAAAATCCCAAGTGGGCGGGCCCCCATCAAAATCTCGCGCTGGATATTGCGCGGCTCGAATGGGCGGACATCGAAGCCTTTGACGGAAAGGCCGAGCCCGCTCTGCGCCCCGAAGATCTTGTGAACGCCGCGGGGCCGCGGCTGAAGCTGATTCTTCAGCCGTATGTGCGGCTGCTGAGTTTTCGTTACCCCGTGGATGATCTGCTCCTTGAAGTCCGCAAGGAAGACGACGATACGGATTTTGCCAGCAACACATTTGCGGAGCATCGTAAGCGCAAGCGCGTTCGCGCCGTCGCGAAACTCAAGCCGGCGCAAATCTATCTGGCCGTTCATCGCATCGACTACTCCGTTTATTTCCGGCGGATCGAACCGGAAGAATTTTTCATTCTCACCGCGCTGCGCCAGGGAAAAACGCTCGCGGCGGCCGTCGAATCGGCCTTTCGCAGAAGCAAGATCGCCCCGGAAGAGCGGCCTCTGCAGGTGCAAACCTGGTTTCAGACGTGGTCCACGCTGGGGTGGTTCTGCCGTCCGGAGAAAAAACGCGCCGCTAGCTGAATCTTGTTGTAAATGGCGCATCCAAGTTTCACGATTCCCCGTAGTCAATTCTGGCGACAAATTTCTCTGGAACGACGACTGACCTCTCATGAACAAACTGCTGACGACTAATCTATGAACAAAATACTGATAACGACAAAGGGTTGGCACGACAAGTTTTGTCATTACGCTGATTTTCTCCAGCATCCGTTTCTGCTTTTTGTGCGGCTGTATTGGGGCATCCAGCTGATGCAGAGCGGCTGGGGCAAGCTGCACAACCTCGATAAAGTGACGGATTTTTTCACGTCGCTCAATTTGCCGATGCCGCACCAGATGGCTGTGATCATTTCCTGCCTCGAATTTTTTGGCGGTTTCTTGCTGGCCGTCGGCTTGTTCTCGCGGCTGATTTCGCTGGTGCTGACGATCAATATGATCGCGGCTTACGTCACGGCCGATAAGGAAGCGCTCCATTCCATTTTTTCCGATCCGGACAAATTCACTGCGGCCGCGCCCTACGTATTTCTCATTGCCTCGCTCATCGTGTTCGTGTTTGGCCCCGGAATTTTTTCCTTGGACGCGCTCGCAAGCCGTTTCTTCTGGAAAACTCCCTCCGGAGAATAAGACTGCCGTTTAGAGTGGCGCGCAGATCGTTCACGCGTGGTTCTTGCGCACGCAATTCTTCCATGCGTAGTTCTTGCACGCATAATTCTTCTAATTGGGATAGGATGGATTCCGGGCACTCATGGTCCGGATGGAAACTACCCTTGGCTTCAGCAAACGCGCTTGCCTGGTTGTTCTGCTTCTGCTTGTTCCCTTCCGCGCCGCAAAGGCGGCTGATGTGACTTCGACTTTGATGATCGGCGGCTCGCGCATCGACGTGATGATTCAATCGTCCGACACGCCTAATGCTCCGCTTTCCCAACCCGACGTTATGAAGTGGGTGCAGTTCGCGGCGGAATCCGTCGCGGCGTACTACACGCGCTTCCCTGTTCCTCATCTCACGCTCCGTGTCATTTCGTTCGACGGGACTGGCGTGCGCCACGGCATGACTTGGGGGCGCGAGGGCGGGCTGATCGTGATCCACGCGGGAAACAAAACCACTCCCGCCGAGTTTGCCGAAGACTGGATGCTGACGCACGAAATGATCCATCTCGCGTTTCCCTCGATGGCCGATGAACACCACTGGATCGAAGAAGGCATTTCCGTGTACGTCGAACCGATCGCGCGCATTCGCGCCGGCCACTGGACAGCGCAGCGAATGTGGAGCGACCTCGTCCGCGACATGCCCAAAGGCGAGCCCCAAGCTGGCGACCAAGGGCTGGACCATACGCACACGTGGGGCAGAACGTACTGGGGCGGTGCGCTGTTTTGTTTTGTGGCCGACGTGCAAATTCGGAAGCAAAGTAAAAACAAAAAGGGATTGGAAGATGCGTTGCGCGGAATTCTCGAAGCGGGCGGCAATATCAATGAGGATTGGACTTTGGAAAAGGCGCTGAAGACCGGCGACAGCGCGGTGGGATTGGACGTGCTGGAGAAATTGTACGCAGAGTGGAAAGACAAGCCGGTGCAAGTCGATCTTCCCGCAATGTGGAGCGCATTGGGCGTTGAGGCCAACGGCGGAACGGCGATGCTGAAGGATGACGCGCCGATGAGCGCCGTACGCCGCGAGATCGAGATGGGCACTTCGGGCGCAAAGGCCGGAGACAAGGCGGCGCCGCCCAGTGGGGGCGCGCCCAAGAAAGACCCGGCAGCTGCGAGCCGGCCATTGGCGGTCTTTGCCGGACGCACCACAAAATCGAACTGAGTATTTGCTGCGCGACCCTCCCCTCCCCCATGCTTTTTGGAAAGATGTGATTCCATGGGACTTAGTCGGTGGGGGTCTGCAAAAGATGTGATTCTAAAGGGATTAGTCGGGGTGAAGGAGAGACCGATTGGGAGTGGCAAGGAGAAGCGAAGGGGTATACCCCACCCCGGGTGTTTTCTGTAAGAGTGGCAAACAAAGGGGTTAAGGTTGACGAAGGGTGTAAGAGTGGCAAATGCGAGACTTAAAGTTGTTTTGTTTTCAGCGAGTTGCGGAGTGCCTGTAAGAGTGGCAAAGAAAGGAGTTACAGGTGAGGTGCTGGTAAGAGTGCCAAAGAAAGGACTTAGGGGTGCGGAAGCCGGAGAGAACGGCTTTTGCAGGCGTATCCATCTCGCAGGAAACGTAAGGGCAGGGGAAGCGCGAAACATGAAGAATGGTAGCACGGATTATGATTACTGTCAAGGTATCAGTACTAAAGTTTTACCATTCGAATTGAGACGCCGGAAGTCGAGAGATTGGAAGCAGTTGGCGGGTATTTTGTAGTTTGGTGAGACAAGGAAAGAGCGAAAGTTAGAAGTTGGAAGTCAGGAGTTGGACCGAGAGGGCATGGTGGTGTCAGGGCCCACGTCAAAAGCCCCACACGCAACCCCGGCGTATGGGGCACCCGCCGCCTTCATTCCTCGGTATGGAGAGGCAGCAGACGCAATCGCGTCCGGTCGGCTTCAATGGTCAGAAGGGCACCTGCTTCCAACTCGGTCTGCACATGACGCAAAGCCGCGACGGTTTGAGCGGCAATACTCTCAGGGCTGATATCCATGCTCCGGATTTGCACTACGCTGGGCTTCTTTCCATGGGTGATGGCGAGGATGGCACCGAAATCGAGATCTTGCGTGAGCACCACGTAGTCATTCGCGGCCGCATAACCCAGAATCTCGGAGTCGCTCGCGTCGGCGTCGCCGATCTTCGACCAATGCTTGGCTGCCCATCCAGCATCGACCAACGAGGCCACCCAACGGGGAGACAAGTTCATGTCCCACCAGGAGTTTCAGGCACGAGGCAGTGTGACTTCTCGCTCTTCGGCTCGCCAAGCGGCGTAGCGCAGAGCTTGCAGAACGTCTTCGCGCTCAAGATAGGGATAGTCGACGAGGACTTCCTCGATGGTGTGCCCGGCACCAATCTGGCCCACAACCATACCGACCGTGACGCGCATACCGCGAATGCAAGGCTTCCCGCCCATGACAGATGGGTCCTGTGTGATGCGATCGAGTTGTGTCATGTCCCTCCCCCGCGAAATTGCCGAAGCTTGAGAATATCACGCTTGGAACAGTTCGGAGCCGGGATGGGAAGAGGGGCTAGCGAAAGCCAGCCGCACCCTTGCAAAACCCGCAAGGATGGGCCACCCAGAGATTCTAACGGGTCAAGGGTTGCCCACCCGCCGGAAGTCTGGAGCAGACTCGGGAATGGGGAGTCAATGGAAGGCTCCCCTATTCCTGCTCGCTTCCATTGTAACACCGTTGCACATACGCGGATAAGCGGATTTGTTTCACGTAGGTAACACGCCAAATACGGAGGATGGTTGATGAATTCTGATGCAGCCGACGCGCTGATAAACAACCTCGTGGCCCAGCTCACTCTGATTGGCAACATCCACAACAAAATAACTGCGTTAGAGGAAACACTCAAAGAACAGAAACCGGAACTGTTCAAGATATACCGCCAGAAAGAAGACGAGGTCGCGCAGAATCCGCGCGTTTCATTCAACCTTATAGGAATAGAAAACCTTCGCAAACTTCTCATGAAAACATAGGAATCAGGGGACAGACGGGACGTTTTCTCCGTCTACTAATCTGTGGAGCGCGAGTAAGGCGTGTTAAGCGAAGGCAAGACGGCCGCGCGGGGCGGGGATGGGGCGACCGAGTTCTTTGGCGGTTTCGATCCATTCATGGATGATGATTTCGACGTTGGCAAGAGCTTCCTTATAGGTCTTTCCGTCGGCGGCGCAGCCAGGAAGTTCAGGAACTTCGGCGATAAACGCTTCGTCGGCCTGACTCCAATAGATGATGATTTCGTATCTAGGCATCGGCTTCTCCCGCCAACCGGTAGTTAATTATAACATTCCGGACCTGCTTCACCTGGTACGGTTTGCACTTTCCGGTGTGAGGTTGCAAGTTGAGGATTTCGGCGACTCCATCGCGAGAAAATATGTGGTGGCTGCCTTTGATGCGCTCCTGAAACCCAAGCCGTTTCAAAAGCTGTACCATTGCGGAAAAAGGGATATTTGCGTCCGAGCCGCCTCTTAGAATCTGGTCGAGAAGTTTGTTTACACGCGCCATGGTGGGATTGAGCGGTGAAGCGTAACGCAAGGCCGTGACAACTGGCAAGCGTTGCCGGGTGGAGCGGGTTCGAGTTTAGAGGGTGAACGTCCCCTCTGTTCCCAGTTTCCCCAGTTCCCCCCCCCAAATAGAAAATTCAAAAGTTGAGAAAAAGCAGATTCCTCGCTTCGCTCGGAATGACAGTGACTGAGGAAGTTGTGACGGGCAGGCGCGGTTAAGCGACTTTGCGGGCGGATTTTTCGAGGAGTTCGTGGATCAGGGTTTGATAGGGTTTGGATTGTTTGGCGCCCATGCGGCGGAGCTGGCGGAGAAGTTTTGGGGCGATGCGGATGGCGATGAGCTGTTTGGCGTTGCCGGTGGCGGGGCGGCCGACTCGGCGGGCGCGACGGAGTTCGGCGGCGGTGGATTCGGGGATGTCCGAGAGGTCGAGCTTGCGTCCACGACCGCGGGCGGGGCAAGCCCCGCCCCTATGGCTGGATGGGCGGCGCGCTGATGATGGGAATGAGTTCCTGGCCATGCCTTAGACTCTGCTAGTGTACACCGTGATGAACGTTCTGGAGTCAGGCTTAGCCCGCATGCAACAGAGAAGAGAGATTTCTCTCTCCGCAGGCCGACCACTTTGCAGGAGCAAAGTGGAGAGAAAAGGCGTCGGCCTGCTGCGTTCGAAATGACCGTGGGGTGGGGCGCGTACGGCGGGGACGTTGCGCTGGCGGGGTTATCGCGCCGGTGGGCGTGAGGGAGCGAGAAGCGTTAGCGCGGGGTGGTGGTGCGGCGGATGGGGACGTTGATGGGAGGGGCGTCTTCGCTGTCGAAGGCGGCGGGGCCGGGGTGTTCGGCGTGGAATTCGGGGCGGGATTCGAGGAGGCGAACGCAGCGGTTCCAGCGGAGGATGCTGTCGTCATTGCCGGCGGGACGGATTTTTTCGGCTTCGGCGAAGCAGCGAAGGGCTTCTTCGATTAGCGGGAGGAGAATGTGGGCGGAGCAGCCGGAGTGGAGCTGGGCTTTGGCGCGGCGTTCCAGGAGAAGGCCGGTGTAGTAGTTGCGCTCGTAGGGATCGCGGAGAGATTGGAAGATGGATTGGGCTTCGGCGTAGCGGTCGGCGGCGGCGCCGGTGAACTGGTCGGTGATCGCGAGGCCGAGCATGCGGCGGGCAAGTTGGTGGCCGGCGTCTACAACCAGGATATCGCGGCAGATGGATTCGGCTTCTTCGGGTTCGTTGAGGTAGCGGTAGAGCTCGGCTTTGGCGATGGCTTCGGGGATGCCGGCTTTGGAGATGGATTTGAGTTGGTGTGGCATGGGAGCTCCTGGAGCTTGAGGCAAAGGACGTTGAGGAGGTAAAGGAAGTAAAGGATCGGAACTTTTCCGTTACGGCTTCCTCACACCTATTTGAAAAACCCTGGAGCATGATACCTGAGTTCGGCGCGCGGACGAACATCCGCGTCGAGGCGCGCGAGGTAAAGGAAGTAGAGGAGGTGGAGGAGGTAAAGGAACTAGAGGATCGGAAAGGATTGAACTGGGTCGTCCACCCTTTCGGGGAGCGTTGGGGGGGTACATGATTTCAGAGCACAGACTGAAGTCTGTGCTACTTACTTGCCGAGGATTTTGCGGAAGAGCATGGTTAGCGGGTCGTAGAACTGGTCGACGACACGCTCCTTGAGCGGAATGATGGCGTTGTCGGTGATGTGAATTTCTTCGGGGCAAACCTCGGTGCAACATTTGGTGATGTTGCAGAGGCCGATGCCGAGGCCGTCCTTGAGAAGTGCGGTGCGATTTAGGGCGTCGAGCGGGTGCATTTCGAGGCCGGCGACGCGGACGAAGAAGCGCGGGCCGGCGAATTTTTGCTTTTCGTCATGCTCGCGAATGACGTGGCAGACGTCCTGGCAGAGGAAGCATTCGATGCACTTGCGGAATTCCTGGACGCGGTCGACATCCATCTGAGAGATTTTCCAGTCCGTGTTTTGCCGCGGCCGGAAGGCGGGGATTTTTTTGTTGACGGCGTAATTCCAGGAGACGTCGGTGACGAGATCCTTGATGCGTGGGAAGGACTTCATGGGCATGACGGTGATGGGCTGATCCATGGGCAAAGAGTCCACGCGCGTTTTGCAGGTGAGGCGCGGGCGGCCGTTGACTTCGGCGGAGCAGGAGCCGCACTTCGCGGCTTTGCAATTCCAGCGGACGGCGAGATCGGGGGCGATGTGGCCCTGAATGTAGTGGAGCGCATCGAGAACGACCATGCCGGGAGCGATGGGGACTTTGTAGTCGACGGCTTGGCCGCCTGTGGCGCCTTCGCCGCGGAAGACTCGTAATGTTGCGTCGCTCATTCTTGCGCTCCCTGCTGCGATCGCCGCATGGCATCTTCCCAACGTAACGGCAGCGCTGCTCCGGTAACTTTCCACTGAGTAAAATTGGTTGGACCCATGTATGGGTTGAGAGCCTTCATCGCTTCTATGTGTGGAAGCTTCACAACAAAATCCCGCAAGGCTTGTTCATCCTTCCAAGCGGAAAGCGTCCAAAAATTACGCGCGATGACTTTGGCGCGAAGCGAGAAGCCCAGAGCGCCGGGAGCGGCTCGCATTTGCTTAATAACCGTAACCGCAAAGCGGAAAAAGATAGGGAGCCCACGATAAGTTTTGAGAGGCAAGTAGGACAAAAGCGCCAGGTATTCTCGATCAGCAACCGGTTCATCCAGCGCGACCCACGGCATATCCATATGAATGGCGCTCCTAATGCCATCTTCCGACGAATCGAAATGCGCGCCACTATTTGTCCTCGGCGAGAATCTGCTTTAGGTCGTTGGGCATTTCTTCGACGGGAGATTCGCGGCGCTTCATCTCCGCACCTTCGCGGACGATGATGTTGTGCTTTTTCTCCCAGACGGGATCGTAATTCGGATAATCGATGCGGCTGTGTGCGCCGCGGCTCTCCGTGCGTGCCAGCGCGCTGAGCGCGACGGCTTCAGAAACGGTGAGCATGGATTTCAGTTCGCGGGCGAGATGCCAGCCGGGATTGAAAAGGCGCGAGCCTTCGACGCTGGCTCTTGCGGCGCGAGCTTTCAGTTGTTCGAGTTCGGCGAAGGCTTTCTTTAGATCTTCGTCGGTGCGGAAGATGCCGACGAGGCTTTGCATTACGTTTTGCAGGTCGCGGTGAACGGCGTAGGGACTTTCGGAATTGGGATTCGAAAAGGGCGCGAGAAGTTCTTTTTCGGCTTCGGCGATTTGCGACGCGGCGAGTCCGGAATACTGAACGCGCTTGGCGTGTTCGGCGGCGGCGAGTCCCGCGCGGCGGCCAAAAACGAGCAAATCGGAGAGCGAATTTCCGCCCAGGCGATTCGAACCGTGGAGACCGGCGGCGGCTTCACCGGCGGCGAAGAGGCCAGGCACGGTGGATTGCGCGGTTTCGGCATCGACGCGAATACCGCCCATGACGTAGTGGCACGTTGGGCCGACCTCCATGGGACCTTTGGTGATGTCCACGTCGGCGAGTTCCTTGAACTGGTGGTACATGCTGGGAAGCTTTTTCTTCACGTAGTCGGCGGGCTTGTGGGAGATGTCCAGATACGCGCCGCCGTGTTCGGTGCCGCGGCCTTCTTTCACTTCGGTGTAGATCGAACGCGCGACAACGTCGCGCGTGGAAAGCTCCATGCGCTTCGGATCATATTTTTCCATGAAGCGCTCGCCCAATTTGTTGCGCAGGATGCCGCCTTCGCCGCGGACGGCTTCGGTAACGAGGAGACCTTGAACGCCGGGCGGCCAGACCATGCCGGTGGGATGGAACTGGACAAATTCCATGTCCATCAATTCGGCGCCGGCTTCGTACGCGAGTGTCATGCCGTCGCCGGTGTACTCCCAGGAATTGGAAGTGACGGGCCAGGCTTTTCCGATGCCGCCGGTGGCGATGACGATGGACTTGGCTTTGAAAACGATGAAGCGGCCATTTTCGCGCCAATACGCGAAGGCGCCGGCGACGCGGCCGCCATCGGTGAGGAGGCGCGTGACGGTGCACTCCATGTAAACGTCGAAGCCGAGCTGCACGCCGCGATCTTGGAGCGTGCGAATCATCTCGAGGCCGGTGCGGTCGCCGACGTGGCAGAGACGCTTGTAGGTGTGGCCGCCGAACGCCCGCTGGAGAATCGCGCCTTTGTCGGTGCGGTCGAAAAGCGCGCCCCATTGTTCGAGTTCGCGGACACGGTCGGGGGCTTCCTGCGCGTGAAGCTGCGCCATGCGCCAGTTGTTCAGAAATTTTCCGCCACGCATGGTGTCGCGGAAATGAGGCTGCCAGCCGTCGGCGGTGTCAACGTTGGCCATGGCAGCGGCGATGCCGCCTTCGGCCATCACGGTGTGAGCTTTTCCGAGCAAGGATTTGCAGACGACGCCGACGCTCGCGCCTTTCGCAAGAGCTTCGATGGCGGCGCGCAACCCGGCGCCGCCGGCGCCGATGATGAGAACGTCGTGCTCGCGAGTCTCGTAGCTAGTGGTCACAAGAGCCTCAGGTCGTGGATGGCGCCGCTGGCGACCAAACGGATGTAAAAATCCGTGAAGCCGACGGTGATCAGACTCGTCCAGGCCAGAAGCATGTGGCGATCGTTCAAAAAGCTGACGCCGCGCCAGGCGACGAAACGAGATTTGCCGAAGGAGGCGCAAGAGAAGCAATCGAGTTTACCGCCGGCGAGATGACGGAGGGAGTGGCAAGAAAAGGTGTACAGCGTGAGCATGATGATGTTGACGGTCATCACGACGGTCCCGAGGCCGATGCCGAAATGGCCGTCGAAATTGTAGGCCAGCACGGCGTCGTACCAGAGAAATCCAAGGAACACGAGCGCGAGATAAAAAAAGTAGCGGTGAATATTTTGCAGGATGAAGGGAAAAGCAGTCTCACCCTTGTACTTGCGATTAGAGGGCTCGCCAACGGCGCACGCCGGCGGATCGAGAAAAAATGCCCGGTAATAAGCTTTGCGGTAGTAGTAGCAGGTGGCGCGAAAACCGAGAGGGCCGGCGAGGATGAGCAGCGCGGGAGATAATTTCCACCAATGATGCTGAGGATCGATGAGTGGCGAATAGAAAGGCGAAAGGTATGGCCCCCATTCGAAATACGCGTTCTCGAAAGCGCGCAGCGTGGCGTAAATGCCAAACCCGCCGAGAAGAATGATTACAGGCACGAGTTCGACCCACCAAGCGTCGCGCCGCAGAGTGCTTCCGAGCCGCGATTCGGGCAAGAGGGTTGGCGAGCCAGCCATCTAGAGACCTCCAGGGTGGCAGTGAGTAAGTCAGATACGAATTATTGCAGACGGATTATATCGAAGACACGGCGGAACGGCTAATTTCAGAGCAGGCTTGGGCTACAAATGTGGGGAATCGAACCAAGGCGGAAAACCCGCCGGGCTCGTTGGAAGGCGAAATCGTTGGGTGCCGGGAATAGGCCGCTGTCCAAATCGGCGGGTACCGAACGTCATTGTAGTAGCAGAACATGAGTCCTGCGAACCGCAGGACAGAGACGTGGAGGGACGTGGAGGATTGCCATGAGGATTAAAACAACGTTGCTGGTTATCGGAATCGTGTTGACCGTTACCGGAGTATTGTTTGGGCATCGCTGCTGTTTTCTTGCGGCGGAGGATTTCGTGAGACTCGCGACGGTCGTGTTGATATCCGCAGTCGCGGTGTAAGTGATAGGGTAACTGGCGCCGGAAAAGAAATTTGGTTGCTTGTCCAAATCGCCAAAGCCCGAGCGTCATTGTAGTAGCGGGACAATATTCCCGCCGATATCCGATAACGGAGGCTCAAAATGAAATACATTCTGATGGCTTATGTGAACGAGGCCGGCTGGCCCACTTTGACCAAGGCCCAGCAAGAACAGGGGATGGCGGCCTACACCGCGTTCACCGAGGCACTGACGAAGGCCGGAGCGCTTGTGGGTAGCGGCCGCCTGCAGCCGAGTTCCGTAGCGAAAACCGTGCGGCAAGTGAATGGCAAGTCGCAGGTGCTGGATGGACCTTATGCGGACTCGAAAGAGCAG
>Ga0210405_10005937_pt1 | contig 11029 bp, 7 predicted proteins | sample IncBWH11MmetaG_FD_155492 | JGI IMG/M metagenome (GOLD analysis project Ga0210405, IMG submission 155492) | Forest soil microbial communities from Barre Woods Harvard Forest LTER site, Petersham, Massachusetts, United States - Inc-BW-H-11-M | ecosystem: Environmental > Terrestrial > Soil >... | reverse complement strand
CGGTGGGTTCTTCAGGGAGTGCGAAGGCAAAGGCGGCAGCAAAAGCAGCGACGCAGACTTTCACATTTGAAACGGACGAAGGCCCGAGGGCCGACACTTCTCTCGAGGCTTTGGCCAAGCTGAAGCCGGCTTTTCATCTGAAGGGAACGGTGACGGCCGGGAACAGTTCGCAAATGAGCGATGGAGCCGCGGCGGCCGTGGTGATGAGCGACGAGCGTGCGAAAGCGCTGGGGTTGCAGCCGCTGGCTCGGTTTGTGGCGTATGCAACGGCTGGGGTCTTGCCAGAAGAGTTCGGGATCGGGCCGGTTGCGGCGATTCCCAAGGCTTTGAAATTGGCGGGGCTGAGCTTGAACGATATCGCCGTGTTCGAATTGAACGAAGCGTTTGCGGCGCAATCCCTGGCGGTGATCCAGCAAGCGGGTCTCGATCCTTCGCGAGTGAACCCAAATGGCGGCGCGATCGCTCTTGGACATCCGCTGGGGTGCACCGGTGCAAAACTTACCGCCACAATTCTGCGCGAATTGCAGCGGCGCAATGCCCGCTACGGCATGGTGACCATGTGCATCGGGGGAGGCATGGGAGCCGCGGGAATCTTCGAGCGGCAGTAGAACGCCGCTTTGCTACAATCTTCGTCCTGACTGTAACGCTTCCGCCTTGGGAAGCGTTTAACTTGCCAGTACCCAAGGGTGTGATCCTAGGATACGTCGCGATGAAGATTGCCTGGTTGTCTACACTTGCTCTGTTGTTTGCTCCCGCTGCGCTGGCACAAACAGCAGCTCCGAATCCTTCGAACACAAAAAAGGACGTCATAGACATTCAGGATCCCATCAAGCCGGTGGACGCTGTACCGGTGAGCGCGGAACCGCACCACGTGCTGGTGCTAAGAAACGACTACGTACATGTCTACAACGTGACGGTCCCGCCGCTGGATGCAACGCTGCTTCATCAACACGATTTGCCATACATCTACCTTACGCTGGGAATAGGCGATGTCACCAATGCCGTGGCGGGGAAGCCCGAAGTTCATCTGACGTTTGAGGACGGGGAGACGCACTACACGCTGGGCGGCTTTGCGCATATTGCGCGGACGGACGCGGGGATTCTCTTCCACAACATAACCGTCGAGTTGGCGCACCCACAGGCTTCGCCCCGGAATATTGGGGATAAGAGCGGCGAGCGTCCGTTGGGCGCGTGTCCGCAGAGGGCCGCCGGCACGAAACAAAACGACCAAGCGCCGTTCGAACAACTATCCGGTTGTTTTGAAACCGATGAAGCTCGCATGGACATGGTGATCATTGAGGGGGGGAAAGATTATGAGGAGGCTGCGCCCCGAGCCGCTACCCTGCTGATTGCCATGAGCAATGCGAACCTGGAGGTTTCCCTTGGGGGCGAGCACGCTGCATTTCTGCACGAGGCGGACGTGTTGTGGCTGCCGGCGGGGACTTCGCGCAAGGTGGTGGATCTGTTGGGAACGAAGTCTAGATTTTTGCTGATCACGTTCAAGGACTCGGTGCCGGCCGCCGCGAAATAATCCGGTCTCCGGCCTGTCTTTCCGCCGAGCCCCGGAGTTACCCGGGCTTCGAGGGGAAACCATCTCGCTAACTCGTTTGCGTCGGTCAGCGCCTTCCAGACTTCGTCAATGGAGGCGTTGATTTCGACTTCTTTTTCCATGCGACGTTCCTTTTTTGTTTCTTCGGCTTGTTTTGGCTCGGTCATGTGGCGCTCCCTTGATTGTCGACGGTCTGGCCCGGAGATTCGAGATCTTTGCCAGGTGGAATCGGCGGAATCGGATAGCAACCTATTACAAGGCGGAACGGACGGCCTTCGGCGGCAGAGCCATCGGCGTTGCAAAATGGCGAACTGCGCCGGCCGGCCACTTCGACAATGGCCCGTTGGAGGTCTTCGGTGAACGCGGCGCGCTGTTCGGGCGAGATAAAGCGGAGTTCCGTGTTAATCGAGAACGTGGCGAGGCGCTCTCCAGCTGCGGCGGCAAGTTCGGCGGAGCGAGCGAGCTCGGATTGCAGTTTGGAGGCGAGGCCCAGCAGATACTTTGCGGAGAGCGTGTCGGCGACCTGAGCGGGGTCGGCGGCTAGTTTGCCAAGCAATTCGGGCGACAGGACGTAGCCGCGAGCTGTGGTCACGTAGCATTGTTCGAAGAGATGCCGGCGGCGGCGGCGCCCAGCGCGGACCAGCAGACGAGCACGTGCCAGCTCCCGGACGTGGTAGTTCACCGTCTGCCGGGGCAGCTTCATGCGGCGAGCGACGCCGGTGGCGGAATCTGGCTCGAGCAAAGCGGCGAGAATCTTCAGCCGCAAAGGATGATGAAGTAGGATGGCGGCCTGGGCGGGATCGCGAACCAGATCGAGGCCGGAGCCAGCCGTGGTCGCGGAAAGGCGATGGGGGCGTGTGCTGGGTATTTTCCAATCGCCGCTGCGGGTGATGCGCATGGGTTTGGGCCGGCTCTGCCGTGAAACGCGAGCCAGTTTCCAACAGACCAAATATTTCGTCAAGACCTACTTCATTGTCCATTCCTGGGCACGTCTCGGGCGTCCCCTCCGCAGGTTTCCAATGTCTCCTCTCGCCCCAGTTAACGGTGTTTACCTGCGGCCGCTCCCAGGAGTAAAATGGGTCGTCTCACAAAGCATCGGACAACAATCCACCGCATTTAAGACGCCCGCTAGGGGCATGTGACCAAGCTCAGGACGGACCGCGCGAGCCCGAGCGGCGCGACAAGGAGACCAGGATGGCCACCGCAACGATTAGCAAAGCAGCCGCCAAGGGCGGCAGTTTTCTCCTAGAAACTCCCCTTCCGCAGGACGTGTTTACGCCCGCCGATCTGACCGACGACCAGAAACTGATCGGGCAGACGGCGGAGGAATTTGTGGTCAAGGAAGTTCTGCCTTTGGTGAAAGAACTGGAGAATAAGAAGGCCGGGCTGATGCCGGAGCTTATAAAAAAGGCGGGCGAGGTTGGATTGCTGAGCGGAGGAATTCCGGAGGAGTATGGCGGGGCAGGCCTCGACAAAATTGCTGCGACAGTCCTCACCGAAAAGCTTTCGATTTATGGCGGGTTTGCTGTCACCCACGGAGCGCATGCGGGTATCGGAACTCTGCCCATCGTTTATTTCGGAAACGAAGAGCAGAAGAAAAGGTATTTGCCCAAGCTGGCGACGGGCGAATGGATTGGCGCTTATTGTCTTTCTGAGCCGCAGGCGGGATCTGACTCGCAAAATTCGCTGACTCGCGCGGAATTGAATGCCCAGGGCACGCACTACATTTTGAATGGCCAGAAAATGTGGATCACCAACGGCGGATTCGCGGACGTTTACATCGTCTTCGCAAAGATTAACGGAGAGAAATTCACGGCGTTCATCGTCGAGCGAACCTTCCCCGGCTTCAAACCGGGGAACGAAGAGCACAAGATGGGCATTCACGGGAGCTCGACGACGCCAATCTTCCTCGAGAATTGCAAAGTACCGAAGGAAAACGTGCTGCATGAAATCGGCCGGGGTCACATCGTGGCGTTCAATATTTTGAACGCAGGGCGGTTTACGCTGGGGGCGTCCTGCGTCGGCGGGTCAAAGCATGTGCTGCAAAATTCTTCCAGGTATTCGAAGGAGAGGAAGGCTTTTGGCAAGCCGATCGGCGATTTCGGGCTGATGAAAGAAAAGCTGGCGGAAATGGCCATTCAAATTTTCGGCGTGGAATCGATGGTTTACCGCTCGGCTGGAAATATTGAGGCCGCCATGGTGGCGGCTTCCGGATCCGGAGACAAGATTCAGAACACCATGAAAGTGCTCGAGGAATACGCCATCGAGAGCTCCATCGCGAAGGTGTACGGAAGCGAGATGCTGGATTACGTCGTCGACGAAGGCGTGCAGATGTTCGGCGGGTACGGCTTTCACGAGGATTATCCGGTATGCCGCGCCTACCGCGATTCGCGCATCAACCGGATATTCGAAGGCACGAACGAAATCAACCGCATGTTGATCATCCAGATGCTAATGAAACGTGCCATGGGCGGGCAACTTGCGCTGATCCCGGCGGCCATGAAGCTAGCGGACGAAATTCTTGCGGGGCCATCTTTTGAGGAAGCGTCGGAAGGCGTGCTCGCGGAGGAAGCCCGCGTGGTGGCCAATGCCAAGAAAATGTTTTTGCAAGCGGCGGGAGGTGCTGTCCAAAAATTCCGCGACAAACTCGGCGAAGAGCAGGAACTCATTGGGGCGCTTTCTAATGTGGTGATGGAAATTTATGCGATGGAGTCTTGCCTCCTTCGCACGCAAAAGGCGGCGGCGGCGAAAGGTGAATCCGCAACACAAACCATGATCGACGCTGCTCGCGTGCTGATCGCAGATGCCGCGGAACGTGTGGAGCACGAAGCCAAGCGTGCCATTGCGGCGGTTCAGGAAGGAGATATGCTCACCACGCAGATGGCCGTACTGAAGCGCTTCGGCAAGCGTGCACCTGTCGACACCATCGCCCTGCGCCGCAAAGTTGCGGCGGCGGTCCAATCGCAGGACCGCTATCCATTCGAAGGCCGCTAAGAAATTGTCGCGGCTGCTGCCTGTCTGACCGCTAGAAGACGGTGAAGCGCAGAAGTGCAGGAGCCGTTCGCTTTCGGCAGCGCACAGTAGCTTCGCGGCAGCAACGACTCATACAGACTCACACAACGATTGCTCAAGGATGGGAAATTGCACCCTCGCCGCGCCATGGCCTTCTTTATTTTCTTCCTTTCCTTGTTCGCTCCAGGCTGCAAGAAGCAAAAGATCTATAACATTTACTTCGTGCCGATTGGAGATGCTCCGGTTTCTGAAATGCAAGGCCTGGTAAGCCACTACCGGCAAAAATTCGGCCTGGAGAGTACCGTGCTGCCCGCGTTCGTGCCGGCAGCTTCGGACCGGAGCACGGATCGCCAGCAACTGATTGCGGAGGCCCTGGCCGCATCCGTGCATACCGCCTACGCTGAATATTTGCTGAACAATTCTTCCATTTTGATCGGAATCACATCGGAAGACATGTACCCGCTGTCCGAGGATTGGCAATTCTGCTTCGGATGGCGTAGGGAGGAAATACGAAGCGCGGTGGTCTCGACGGCGCGCATGAACCTGCAGTACGAAGGGGAGCCGATTGCGGTTGCGAATGTAACAGCACGCTTGCAGAAAGTAGTGACTAAGGATATTGGAATTCTGTACTACCACAAGAATGCCAGCAGCAACCCGCGAAGTGTGTTGTTCAACGGAATTCTTGGAATTGAAGAACTGGATCTGGTCAGCCAGGATTTTTAGCGGCGCGAACTACGTCGCGATCTGAACCAGTTCGGGCTTGTTGCCGGGCTGAGGACCGTTGGAGCCCCAGCGCGAAGGCCCGCCTTCGCCGCGGCGCAAACGGTTGACAATCGAGCCGATGCCAACCGAACTTCCAACAAAATGTCCGACGCGAAGGGGGCCGGCGACTTTGACGGTGCGGATCCAATGCAAGCCGCTGCTGGCGGCACATCCGCATTCGGAGCAATTGGGAGCGCCGCCGAAAACGCAAGGTTCGACGCGCGTCTTCAAATCCGCGGAGTAGTTTGCGGACATTTTGGCGAAAAGGCATTCCGCCGGATTCTGCGGAGGCTGGACAAACGCCTGGGCGATGCCGTCGTTCATTAAGAACTTCGGATACTTCCGCGCTAAAGGCGGTAAGGCACGAGCTACCTCTTGGCGGTCTTCGGGAGACAGCTTTTCCGCGCTTTCTTCGCCGACCTGAGGCGTGTAGAGGCTCACCCAAATGTGATCGACCTCTGGGCGGGCATTCCAAAACGAAACGTATTCTTCCAAGTAGCCGGGGCGCTGCAACATCGGACGCGTGATCACCCAATGGATGTTCACTTTGCGGCCATCGATGTTTTTCAGAAGCCGGTCGTAGGTAGCGGGTTTACGGCGGATGTCGTGGTGTTCTGGCAGGCCGTCGACGGAGATCGCTACTCGCACGCGGGAAAGTTCCATCCATTCCATCGGAATCGGGATTACGCCGCTGGTGACGACCAGCGAAAAGATATTCATCGCACTGAGAGCGGGCAGGATGGCGCTCAGCTCGCGATGGCGGACGAGCGGCTCGCCACCCACGAGAGAGACGTGCATAGGTTGGGTTTTCCGCACTAATTCGAGGACGCCATTGACGAGGGCGTCGCCGCGGAAATCGTTCAAGTCGGTGAGAAGTTTGCCGCCGCCAAGGTGCGCGTCGCCGTAGGCATAACAGCCGGGGCAACTTAACGGGCATTCGCGCGTGATTTCGATGGAAAGCATGGGCGCCTTGCCGGTTAAGATTTTTCCCCAAGCGCTCAAAATCTCGCGTGGTCTAATACTTGGATTTGGCCGGGGCGTGGTCATACACTTATGATGCCCGAGAGTTGTTCGAGGCTGCTTCACTTTTTCGAGTGGAGTTCTTGTGAAAAATTCATACGTTTCAAAAATAAATGGTCGGTGGGCTGTTCGAAATTCTCGGCGGTTTTCATGGAAGTAGACTCATTATCCATCTTCATGTGCCTTTCCATTTCCGGGCCTGAAACACCTGTTACATGCAAGGCACGTGCCCCTCAACGCCCGCAAATTCTTCGTATTAATTCGGTTAAGCTAGAACTTTAGGGATCATCCGTCTCCAATCTGAAGGAACAAGCAGGAATGTCCCGAAAGCTCCTCATTCTTGCCGCCACCCTTGTCGGCGCCCATCTTGCGCAAGCGATGATACTAGGGGTGTCTCCTGCCGGTACATTCATCGCGAATCTTCTGGAAGTTTTGGCCAGCGCTTTAGCGGCGGTCATGTGTTTTGGGGCGTCGCGGCGAGCGCGCGGGATGGCTCGGCTCTTCTGGGCTCTTGTGGCCTGCGGAATGTTCATCTGGGGCGTGGCGAATATTGGATGGACGCTCCATGAACTCATACTGCACACGACCCCCGCTCCTGGTTCTCCGTTACGATTCCTGTTCAATGCGCAGGGTATTTTCTTCGCCATGGTGCTTTTCCTCGACCAGGAAAAAGACTCCTCAGAGTTCGAGCCTGAAATTATCCTCGATTTCATTCAGATCGCGATTGTTTTTTTCTTTCTCTATCTTGGCCTGTATCACCTGTCCGCACAGGAGGTCCAGCAAAAGAGTGTCACGGCGCGGCGGCTCTGGGTGGATTTTGGAGAAGTTGGCGCGATTCTGGCGCTGGCGTACTTCCAGGTCGTCCGCGCTCGGTCGGCGCGTATCCGCCAGCTGTACTCCGGCTTTGCGATTTACCTCTCCCTGTTTATTGCAGGCATGGGCGTGGCTGAATATGGCCAGGCCGTTCACGGGGCACCCACTGGAACGCTGTTCGATTTCGGCTGGACCGTCCCGTTTCTTTGGGCGGCTCTCTGGGCAGCGCGCTGGCAGCCTTTGCCCACGCCACAATTAGTGGGCGCCAAACGAGAGCTGACTTTTAGTGGAGTCGCACTGAGCAATGCAATGTTCGCAGTAGCCCCTCTGATTGTTCTTGTGCAAGTGGCGCAGTTTCCCTCGGAATGGAGGATCCTGCGATTTTCTCTCCTCGGCGTTTCCATTCTCTGCTTTGCCGTGCGTTTGGGTATCAGCGGATACCGGGAGGCCAATACCGCAGAAACGGTGCGCCGTCAGGCTCTGGCCATGGATTCCGCAGCCGATGGAATCTCCATCATCGGAGAGAATGGCCAACACATTTACGTAAACACAGCCTTCGCGCGCATGATGGGTTACGAAAGTCCGGAATCCATGATGGGCGTGCACTGGCAGAAGATTTATGACCCGCGCGATGTGCAATTGGTCCATGAGCAGGTTCGCAAGTCCCTCGAAGCGGAGGGAAAATGGTCCGGGCAACTCAGTCTCCGGCGCCGCGATGGATCAGTCATCCCGGTGGAAATGGCGATAACGACTCTGGCCAACGGAGTGACCGCGTGTATCGGCCACGATATCACCGCGCGAAAAGAAGCCGAGCAGGCCCGCGTCGACGCTGAAAATAAATATCGCACCCTTGTGGAACAAGTTGCGGCGATCAGCTATATCGCGGAACTCGGTATCCACGGGCAATGGCACTACATCAGTCCCCAAGTCGAGGCAATAACAGGTTACTCGCAAGACGAATGGCTTGCGGGCTCACGCGATTGGACGCGTCACATCCCCCAGGAAGATTACGCTGTTATTGAAGCGGCCGAAGCGGCGAGCCTGCGCGGAGAGCGCTTCCAGGCAGAGTACCGAATCGTGCGGAAAGATGGCGCGGTGATCTGGGTCAGCGACACCGCGGTCGTGGTTTCCGGAAGCTACAGCCATCCGGTGATGGAAGGAATCATCGTCGACATTACCGAGCGGAAGGCGCTTGAGAATCAATTGCAGCAGTCGCGAAGAATGGAGGCAGTTGGCAGGCTCGCGGGCGGGATTGCGCATGACTTCAACAATCTCTTGACGATCATCAAGGGCTATGCGGAGCTGGCGGTGCAGCGGGCGGGGATTCAGCCGGAGCTGCGCGCCGATGTTCAGCAAATTGAGAATGCGGCGGAACGCGCTTCGATGCTCATCCGCCAATTGCTGGCGTTCAGCCGGAGACAAGTTCTGCAGCCCAAAATTATCGATTTGAATGCCATCGTGGTGGGGCTGGACAAGCTTTTGGGCCGGCTGATGGGTGAGCATATCGAGATGGTGACGCGGTGCGGCACAAATGTGGGCCACGTGAAAGCGGATCCGGCGCAGATCGAACAAGTGATCATGAATCTTGTGGTGAACGCGCGCGATGCCATGCCAAAGGGCGGGCGGCTGACGGTGGAAACGGTGAATGTGGATTTGGACTCCACGTATGCGCGCGATCATGTGACCGTCCAGCCGGGGGCTTATGTGATGCTGGCCGTTTCGGATAGCGGGATCGGCATGAGTCCGGAGACTGTGGCGCATATCTTCGAGCCGTTTTATACGACGAAGGGGAGCGGCCAAGGAACGGGTCTTGGCCTGTCGACTGTTTATGGCATCGTGAAGCAGAGCGGGGGATACATCTGGGTGTACAGCGAGCCTAGCAAAGGGACAACCTTCAAAGTGTATTTGCCCCGCGTCCAAGAGCCTGTCGAGGCTAAGCCAGAGACCGTGAAGATTCCCGCGGTGAAAAAAGGGACTGAGACGGTGCTCTTGGTGGAAGACGAAGGAGCGGTGCGGGAGCTTGCCAGCATGATCCTGAGCTCCAACGGCTACGTGGTCCTTCCGGCACGGGATGCGCGGGAAGCTGAGCACTTCTCTGCAAACCATTCCAGTGAAATTCACCTTCTGCTCACGGACATCATGATGCCGGGAACGAGCGGGCGAGAGCTGGCTCTCCGAATCACTGCGCGGCATCCTCGAGCGCGGGTACTCTACATGTCTGGGTACACTGACAATGTATTAGCCCAAGGTGGCGTGCTCGAAGAAGGAGTGTGGTTCTTGCAGAAGCCGTTCACTCCGGCGGCGCTGTCGCAAAAAGTTCGGGACGTGCTGGATAGTCCCGTTCACGCCAAATAGTTGGTTAACTGGCCGAACTTTCAAACCGATCCTTTCGTCTCTTCTGTGCAATCCCAAGAGTCATTTTGCTTCGCCGAGTCGAATGGTCTTGCCGGTGGCGGCGGATTGGCGAGCGGCGTCCAAAATTTCCGTGACAATCATGTTTGTTTCGAGCGAAGAAAGTCCTTGCGGCTGCATTCCATCCAGAACGACGGCTCTTAAATAATTCACCGAATCGCTTTCGCGGGGATCCAGAGGCTTGGCGTCTTGCAGTTTTTCTACTTGCTTGGGAAGCCGCACACGTAGCGCATCTCGTTCCACCGTTATGGCATAGCCGGACTGCCCGTAGACTTCCATGTCTTTTCGAGAGAATGGCCAGTTCCAGGAAGCTTGGAGAATCGCTTGGGCTTTGGGATAGGTCAGAGCAATCGTGGCCTCGTCATCCACGTGCGGATAGATATCCGGCTTGATGCGCTGAGTGACTGCGGTCACGGTATCGGGCCTGCGATTGTCCATGAGCCAGGTCATGAGATCAGCGCCATAGCAGCCGAAATCGAAGAGAGCGCCCGCGCCGTTTAGTTTTGGATCGGTGAGCCAGGAGAGGAACCATGGCTCGACATTAATTTCTTTTGGGCCTTGGTGCCCGTCGTGGACGACGACTTTGCGGACTCCGCCGATGGACATATCGTGGACGAGGTCGTAGGCGGCGCGATTGCTACGGTACCACGTCGTTTCATAGTTCACCAGGACTTGAATTTTTCCGCGCTGAGCGGCGGCTTGCATCGCACGCGCGTCCTCGATGCTTACGGCGAGCGGTTTCTCCATCATCACTGAGACGCCATGGCGGGCGCAGGCCTCGACCACGCTGCGATGGTCGAAGGTGTTGGTGTAGATGAGTACGGCTTGCGGCTTGGCTTCGTCGAGCATTTCTTCCACGCCGGCAAAGAAGATGTTGTGAGCCAGGGCAAACTTCGATTCATAGAACGCCGAGAGTTTGCTGTCGGCCTCTGCGACGCCGACAATTTGAATGTCGGTTCGATGCACATTCTGCTGGAGGAAGCCGCCGACGTGGCCGTGAACAAGGCCGGCGATAGCGACGCGGAGTGGCGCGCTGGACGGAGCAGTGGAAGGCGTGGCCTGCGCGGAAGAGGCCGGGGCTGTCAATCCAAGCAAAGCGATCAAGCAAAGAGCGGCGAGCCGAATTTGAAGCATGCATTGTCCCCTGGACTGCAGAGCCATAGTAACACTGTGGTTCCGACCGCCGTTTGCCAGGAACGCTTTGGGTGAACGACAGGCGCGCTCTTGGACGCCCTGGAATCCAATAGAGAAAAATGAGGATAGGTATCCCCACCCCTGGTGTTTTGGCGAAAGAGTGCGGAAATGAGTGAGGGCAAAAGACTTGACGGATTGCGCGGCGCAAAAGAGTGCGTAAGAGTATGAAAACAAAGGAAGCGTAAGCCTTTTGGAATGATAATGATATTGATGCAGACTCTCGCAAAGAGTGGGAGCGAGCTGAGCAGACAGAGAGATTCCTCGCTG
>Ga0210405_10005936_pt1 | contig 11029 bp, 10 predicted proteins | sample IncBWH11MmetaG_FD_155492 | JGI IMG/M metagenome (GOLD analysis project Ga0210405, IMG submission 155492) | Forest soil microbial communities from Barre Woods Harvard Forest LTER site, Petersham, Massachusetts, United States - Inc-BW-H-11-M | ecosystem: Environmental > Terrestrial > Soil >... | reverse complement strand
ATTCGCCCGATAAATAAGACCGAATTTCAAAGATTAAGAGGCGACAAATCAACGCCTTAAGCGAACGAAATCCGGCCCCGCAAACCGTCCGGGCCCGTAGTTGCCACTCACTGATGGCAGGCCCACGGATTCAGCCGCGGTAATCCAGCGCCATTGTCATGCCGATGAAGGCCAGCAGCAGCAGCACCATGATGGACAGGTCGAAACGAACGGCACCGACAGTGAGCTGCGGTATCAGCCGTCGTAGCAGCTTCACCGGCGGATCGCTGACCGACAAAATGATCTCGAGAATGACCACGGTGACGCCCCGCGGGTGCCAGTCCCGGCTGAACGATCGGATGAACTCGACGACGACCCGAGCGATCAGCAACAGCCAGAAGGCGAACAGTGCAAAACCGATGATGTGCACGAACAGCGTCAACTAGAGCCCGACCTTAATGACGAAGAAGATGTGACTTTGATGACAGCCCCGGCTGCAGCCAGCACGGCAACGTCAGCCTACCGACTCGAACGGCGCGTCACATCCACCCAGCAACGGGCCCGCGCGGAGTCCGAGCTGCCGACGGCTACTGGTAGGCGTAAAAGCCGGTCTCGGCGATGCGTCGGCGCTCCTCGGGCGAGACGTCGATATCGGCGGGCGAGAGCAAGAACACTTTTGTCGCGACCTTGTCAAAGGAACCACGCAGCGCGAACGCCAGCCCCGCCGCGAAGTCGACCAGTCGTTTGGCGTCGGCGTTGTCCATCGAGACCAGGTCCATGATCACCGGGGTGCCATCGCGGAACCGCTCCCCGATGGTGCGGGCCTCGCTGTAGTCCTTGGGCCGCAGCGTGGTGATCTTCGACAGTGGGCTGCTCTCGTCGAACAGCATCGCCATCCGGCGCGGATCCATCGCCAATGCCCCGCGGGTGGAACCCCGCAGCGACCCGAAGCGCGGCCGGGCCATGTCGCCGCGGTCGTATTCATGTGCCCGGAATCGGGGTTCGTCGGCGTAGCCACCGCGATAGCTGCCCGGCGCATAGTCAGCGGGCTCACCACGTGGATCGTCGTAGTCGCGCCCCTCGTAGCGGCTGTATCCGTCCTCGGCGAACCGCTGCCGCGGGTAGCCGCCCCGGGTCGGGGCATGGTCGTCGTAATACTCGTCGTCGTAGTCCTCCATCGGAGCCATACCGAAGTAGGCCTTGACCTTGTGCAGTGTGCTCATCGCGTGACCCCTTCTAGGCTCTGGGAGTTGCGGTGCCTGTGATGAAGATGTGACTGGAGTGACTAATTAGGGTGACGTTAGCGGTCTTCTGCCCAATAACGCGGTACCGACACGCACACACGTCGAACCATGTTTGATCGCGCTTTCGAGGTCGTTTGACATCCCGGCCGACAGTCCCGCCGCATCCGGATGCGCTCGGCGTACCCGCTGGTGCTCCGACTGCAGACGCTCGAATGCGACATCGGGATCCCATTCCAACGGCGGAATGCCCATCAGCCCAACCAACTCCAGCGATTCGGCGGCATCGACCTGCGCGCAGATTTCGTCGACGGCCCCGGGGTCGGAGACGTCGACACCGCCGCGGGAAACGTCCCCGTCGAGGCTGATCTGGACGTAGACCCGCAGCGGATCCTCCCGGCGGCCCTCGCTCAATGCCGCCGCCACAGCGCGGTCGAGGGCCCGCACCACTCGAGTACTGCCGATCGAATGGGCGGTGTGCGCCCAATCGGCCAGCGAGCGGGCCTTGTTGCGTTGGATCTGGCCCACCATGTGCCAGTGCAGGCGTGGCGGTGTGGGATTGCCGCTCGACGAGCCGCCTAGCAACCTTGCGACTTGGCCCACCTTCGCCGCCGCCTCCTGCTCCCGGGATTCGCCGAAGGCGGCGCATCCCAAACTCGACAAAATCGCTACATCGGTTGCTGGAAAGAATTTGGTAATAGGCAGAAGTTGAATTTCCTCGAGTTTGCGGCCGGCAGCTTCGGCGGCCGCGGCGAGCCGTGATCGTAGCGCCGTCAAAGCGTCGGCCAATTCCGATTCCCGGTCCGGTCGGGGTGAAAGTTTTACCGCCACCGCGCTCATTCCATCCACACCACCGATGCCAGCCGCCCGGTCGGGGCGGCGCGGCGATGACTGAACAGGCTGACGTCGTCCACCGTGCACCGCGGGTCGACGTCGATGGCGAAGACGCCCAAAGCCTTGAGCTGACAAGCGATTCCGGCGCGAAGGTCCAGTCCGGGGGTTCCGGTCGAGGTGGTGGTGCGACTGCCCGGCAACGCCGCCTCGACCTCGTCGGCCATCCCAGCAGGAACTTCGTAGTTGCGACCGCTGACCGCGGGCCCCAGCAGCGCCGAGATGTCCGGTGCACGCGCGCCCGCGGCCAGCATGGCCTCGACCGCCCGTGCCACTACGCCGTCGCGCGCCCCGACCCGACCGGCGTGCACCGCGGCCACGACCCCGGCCCGCGCGTCGGCCAGTAGCACCGGCACGCAGTCGGCGCTCACCACCGCCAAGGCCAGCCGCGGCGTGCTGGTCAACAATGCGTCGGTGTTCTCGATCGGGCTACTGCGGGGCCCGTCGACCACCTCGACCCGATCGCCGTGAACCTGGTTCATCCACACCACCCGGTCGCTGTCCAGGCCGATGGCGACGGCCAGCCGCGTCCGGTTGGCCGCCACCGCGGCCGGGTCGTCGCCGACATGGTCACCAAGGTTGAAGGTGTCGAACGGCGGCGCCGAAACGCCGCCGGCGCGGGTAGTGGTCACACGCCGAATTCGAACGCTCACATACCCAGTATCCGGCTCGCGTAGCACCGACTCGCCCCGACGCCATGCCGCACTCCTCCCACGCCGCTTCGCGGCGCGCCTCGTCGCGCGGCTAGCGCCGCATGAAAGGCGGCACGTCGACGTCGTCGTCCTCACCGCCGATGTTCAAGGTCGCGCCATTGGTGTGCGACGGAACGCTGATCGCGTCCGCCGGTTCGAACAGGCTCGAGCTGACCTTGCCGGCCGTTCCGGACTCGAATTCATGCTTGTTGCCCCCGCCGACCCCGCCGATGATCGGCTTGCGGCCAGGTCCGCTCGCGTCGAAGCCCGCCGCGATGACGGTGACCCGCACTTCGTCGCCCAGGGAGTCGTCGATGACGGTGCCGAAAATGATGTTGGCGTCCTGGTGGGCGGCGTCCTGCACCAGCGAGGCCGCCTCGTTGATCTCGAACAGCCCCAGGTCGCTGCCGCCGGCGATGGACATCAGCACACCCTGTGCGCCCTCCATGGAAGCTTCCAGCAGCGGCGAGTTGATCGCGATCTCGGCGGCCTTGAGCGCGCGGCCGTCGCCGCGGGCCGAACCGATGCCCATCAACGCCGTTCCCGCACCCGACATGATGCCCTTGACGTCGGCGAAGTCGACGTTGATCAGGCCCGGCGTGGTGATCAGGTCGGTGATGCCCTGCACGCCGTTGAGCAGCACCTCATCGGCGCTGCGGAAGGCATCCATCAGCGAAACCGCGGCGTCGCCCATCTGCAACAGCCGGTCGTTGGGGATCACGATGAGGGTGTCGCAGCTTTCCCGCAGTGCAGCAATGCCGGTTTCGGCCTGGTTGCCCCGCCGTTTGCCCTCGAAGGAGAATGGCCGGGTCACCACGCCGACGGTCAGCGCGCCCAGCTTGCGGGCGATGGTGGCGACGACGGGCGCCCCACCGGTGCCGGTGCCGCCGCCTTCGCCGGCGGTCACGAACACCATGTCGGCGCCGCGGAGCAGCTCCTCGATCTCGTCCTTAGCGTCTTCGGCGGCCTTGCGCCCGACCTCGGGGTCGGCACCGGCCCCAAGCCCGCGGGTCGAGTCGCGCCCGACATCGAGCTTGACATCGGCGTCGCTCATCAACAGCGCCTGCGCGTCGGTGTTGATCGCGATGAACTCCACACCCTTGAGGCCCTGCTCGATCATCCGGTTGACGGCGTTGACGCCGCCGCCGCCGATCCCCACGACTTTGATGACGGCCAGGTAGTTGTGCGGCGGGGTCATCATTGTGTCTTCCTCCCTGGTGGGACTAGCCCTGGTGGCACCCGTTAGCCTGCTCGGAAACCCTCAACCTCAACCATAGGCTTAGAGTTATGTCAAGTAGTTTCGCGTAAACAGAACGGTAGGGCCCCCGCGCGCGCTAACGATGCAGGCGCGCCGACGCGCGCCGAGCAAATTTTGCAGCGATCTTCGCTATTTGACGGTGGGCAGGTCCGGACTGGACACGTCGTAGATCCGGCCCGGCTGGGTCAACAGGGCCGCCAGCTTCTCGGCCTTCTCCTCGGTGCGCTCGTTGGTCCCCCAAATCACCGTGCGCCCATCGGTGAGCGTCAAGGTGATCGATGCGACCGACGGCGCGGCAATCCGGCCCACCTGTGCGACGACCTCGGGCCGCAGCGCCAACAGCACCGCGAGCGCGGCCTTGGTCGGCGGGTCGGTCGGCCCGGGGTTGCCGACGTCGATGTAGGGCAAGGCCGGTGGCGGCGGGGCGGTCGCGAAGTCGACGCCGTCGCGGTCGTACAGATGCGGACCGTCGGGAAACTCCTTGACCACCACCGGAACCCGCTCGACGATGGTGATCCGCAGCGCCGACGGGTATTGGCGTTGCACCCGTGCGCTCGCCACCCGGCGAATCGCCGCCACCCGGTCGGCGACCTGGTCGGTGTTGATCTGCAGCAACGGCGTGTCGAGCCGGACCTGTGCGGCGTCGAGCACCTGATCGCGGGTCACCGCCCCGATCCCGGTGACGATGATGCTGCGTGCAGACATCGCCGGCGTGAAGTAGAGGACCAGCCCGAGCGCAACGGTGAGCACGGTCAGCCCGACCGTCGCAAGCACCAGCTTCAAGCCCCGGACCGCCCCGCGCGGAACGGGTTTGGCCGTGACCGCGGCCCGACCGCGGGCCCGGCGTTTGGCCTCCCGGCGGGCCTGCTCGATCGCCATCGCGCGCTCCTGCGCCGCGCGGCGCTCGGCGCGTTCGCGCCTCGCCCGCCGACGGGGCCCCTCGAAAACGTCTTCCCGTTCCGGTGCGGTGCCGTCAGCACTGCCCGCGTCGTCGTCGGCCTCAACAGCGGCAGGCATCGGTTCGGTGGCAGTTATTTCCCGTAACGGGTCCCCTACGGTGTCGCCGACCGCCTCCCCCAGCGCCCCGCCGTCCTGCTCGGTCACCACAACACCCCCGGACGGCCCGGCGTGCTGCGGTTGTCCCGCACTCGCAGCGCGGTCACGATCTCGGGCCCGAGCATGGTGACGTCGCCCGCGCCCATAGTGACGACGACATCACCCGGGCCGGCCACCTCGGCCACCGCTTCGGCGACCGAGGAGAAATCGGGCAGGTATTGCACCGGTACGCTGACGTGCTCCGCGACACTCGCCCCACTCACACCGGGAAGGGGTTGTTCGCGTGCGCCGTAGACGTCGAGCACGAAAACCTGGTCGGCGCCGTCTAGCGCGTGACCGAATTCGGCGGCGAAAGCCTTTGTCCGGGAATACAAATGCGGCTGAAACACCACCAATGACCGCCCGGCGCCGCTCTGTTCCAGCAGTGTCCGGACCGCTTCCAGCGTGGCGCTGATCTCGGTCGGGTGGTGGGCATAGTCGTCGAACACCCGCACCGACGCCGCAGTGCCGATCAACTCGAAGCGGCGACGCACGCCTTCGAAACCGGCCAGTCCGTCGAGCACGCAGTCGGCGGGAGCGCCGATCTCGATCGCGGCCAGCAGCGCGCCCAACGCATTGAGCGCCATGTGCCGGCCCGGCACCGACAGCCGCATCACCCACGGATGGATTTCGCCGTCCAGCTTGACGTGCGCGACCGCCCCGGTCCCCTGCTGTTCCCAAGACAACAGCGTTGCGGCCACCTCCTGCGCCGGGCCGTCGGGCGATCCATACCGCAGCACCCGGATCCCCAGCGCCGCAGTGCGTTCCGCCAGGGCGGCCGCTCCCGGGTCGTCCGTACAGACGACGAGCGCTCCGCCGGGGGCAATTCGCTCCGCGAACGAGTCGAACACCGCCGTATAGGCGTCGGGACTGCCGAAGAAGTCCAGATGGTCGGATTCGATGTTGGTGACCACCGCGACATGCGGGGTGTACTCCAGCAGTGAGCCGTCACTCTCGTCGGCCTCGGCGATGAAGCAGTCGCCGCTGCCATGATGGGCATTGGTGCCGGCCTCGCCCAGCTCGCCGCCAACCGCGAAGGACGGGTCACGGCCGCAATGCTGCAGGGCCACAATGAGCATCGAGGTGGTCGTCGTCTTGCCGTGCGTACCGGTCACCATCAACGTGGTGCGCCCGGCCATCAGCTTGGCGAGCACCACCGGGCGCAGCACCACCGGGATCCCGCGTCGCCGGGCCTCGACGAGCTCGGGGTTGGTCTTCGGGATCGCGGCGTGGGTGGTGATCACGGCGGTCGCGCCGCCGGGCAGTAGGTCCAGCGACGACGCGTCATGGCCGATCCGGATCAGCGCGCCGCGGGCGCGCAGCGCGCGCACACCGCGCGACTCCTTGGCGTCTGACCCCGACACCAGTCCGCCCCGATCCAGCAGGATGCGGGCGATTCCCGACATGCCCGCTCCCCCGATACCGACCATGTGGACGCGCTGCAGCTCGGGGGGCAGCGGGGGCGTCACCGTCGACCTCCTCCGCCGGGGCGCTCGTCACGCGTTTGGCGCGCCTGCTTGGCCAAGTCCAGCGCGATGCGCGCGACCTGCAGCGCCGCATCCGGGTGACCGGCCCGCGTGGCGGCCTTCGTCATCGCCGCCAGCCGCGGTGCATCGTTGAGCAGCCCGGCGACTTGATCGGCCACGAAGCCCGGCGACAGATCGACATCGGCGACAAGCAGGCCGCCGCCGGCATTGACCACCGGTAGCGCGTTGAGCCGCTGTTCGCCGTTGCCGATCGGCAGCGGCACGTAGACCGCGGGCAGGCCGACGGCGGTCACTTCGGCGACTGTCATCGCGCCCGACCGGCAGATCGCCACATCGGCGGCGGCGTAGGCCAGGTCCATCCGGTTCAGGTAGGGCACCGCGACATACGGCGGGTCGCCGGGCTCGGGAGTGCGTAGCTCGATGGTGTTCTTGGCGCCGTGGGCGTGCAGCACCGCCACCCCCGCGGCCGCAAGGCCACCGGCGGCCGCGGCGACCGCCCGGTTGATCGAGGCGGCTCCCTGCGAGCCGCCGAACACCAACAACACCCGCGCGTCCTCGGCAAAGCCGAAGTGCGCGCGGGCCTCTGCCCGCAGTGCCGCACGGTCCAGCGACGTGATCGCCGCCCGGACCGGCACGCCGACCACTTCGGCGTGCGGCAGACCCGGGTCCGGAACCGCCGATAACACCCGCTTGGCGCTGCGGGCGCCGATGCGGTTGGCCAGCCCGGCGCTGGCGTTGGCTTCGTGGATCACCACCGGCACGCGCCGCCCCCGCCGGGCGGCGCCGCGGGCGGCGAGATACGCGGGTAGCGACACATATCCGCCAAAGCCGATCACCACGTCGGCGTCGACCTTGTCCAGCACAGCACGGGTCTGCCGGACGGCACGGAACACCCGTGCCGGCAGCCGGGCCAGGTCACCGGTGGGCTTGCGGGGCAACGGCACCGGAGTGATCAGCTCAAGCGAATAGCCGCGCTCGGGCACCAGCTTGGTTTCCAAACCGCGCGCCGTGCCCAGTGCGGTGATGCGGACCTGCGGATCCAGGGCAACCAGGGCGTCGGCCACAGCCATCGCGGGTTCGACGTGGCCCGCTGTTCCGCCGCCGGCGAGCACCACCGACAACGAGGAGTCCCCGGTTGGCTCTTTGACCGAGTCGTTCACCCGTAGCGCTGACCTTCCAGTGGGCGACGGCCGGCGTGTGCATGACGCTGGCCGGTGTACCGCTGTGCGCCTCCATGATGCCCTTTCCGCGAAATCCGCCGGTCCACCGCGGGTGGTCTCGCCGGCCGCTTGGCACGGGCGGCGGGTGCCTTGCGCTCCGGCTTGGCCGGCTGCGGTCGGCTGCGCAGCCGGTCGCGCAGCGCTTCGACCCGGGTCGGCGCGTAGGGCTCGGGCAACGGCAACCGCAGCAGCCGGTTCATCCGGTCGTCACGCCCGGCTCGCAGCGCGGCGACGGCCTCGGGTTCGTGGCGAGCCGCGTTCGCCATCATGCCGATCATCAAAAGTGTTGTGGCCGAGGATGTTCCACCCGCAGAGATGAGTGGCAGCTGGATACCGGTGACCGGCAGCAGGCCGATCACATAGCCGACGTTGATGAATGACTGGCCGATCACCCACATCGTGGTGGTCGCGGTCAACAGCCGCAGGAACGGGTCGGCAGACCGCCGCGCAATGCGCATTCCGGTGTAGGCGAACAGCCCGAACAGCCCGAGCAGGCCGAGGGCACCGACCAGGCCGAGTTCCTCACCGATGATCGCGAAGATGAAGTCGTTGTGGGCGTTGGGCAAGTAGTTCCACTTGGCCGTGCCCTGGCCCAGACCGTCGCCGAAGATACCGCCATTGGCCAGCGCGAACTTCGCCTGCCTGGCCTGATAGCCCGAGTCCTGTGGGTCCTGACCGGGGTTGAGCCACGATCGCACACGGTCGGACCGGTACCCCGCGGACACCGCCAGGATGGCCGCCGCGACGATCGCAGCGGCCAGCGAACTCAGGAACACCCGCAGCGGCAGGCCGGCGTACCAGAACAAACCCAGCAGGATAATGCCCATCGACACCGTCTGGCCAAGGTCGGGCTGCGCGACGATAAGGGCCAGCGCGATCACCGCCGCCGGCACCAGCGGGACCAGCATCTCCCGCAGCGAGGCCCGCTCCATGCGCCTGGCGGCCAGCAGATGAGCACCCCAGATCGCCAAGGCGATCTTGGTCAGCTCGGAGGGCTGCATCGAGAAGCCTGCGACCACGAACCACCCGCGGGAGCCGTTGGCCTCCTTACCGATTCCCGGGATCAGCACGAGCACCAGCATCACGATGGTCAGCGCGAAACCGGAGAACGCCATGCGCCGCATGAACCGCACCGGCAATCGCAACGCCAGGTAGCACGCGACCAGCCCGATGATGGTCCACAGCACCTGGCGACCGAAGATGACCCACGCCGATCCGTCGTCGTCGTAGGAACGGACCCCGGACGCGGAGAGCACCATGATCAGACCCAGCGTGGTCAACAGCGCGGCCACAGCGATGATCAGGTGAAACGACGTCATCGGCCGGCCCAGCCAGGCACCGAACCGGGTGCGCGGACCGGCCGTAGCCCCGGCCGCCGGTTTGGTGACCGCCGCGCTGGTCTCCTCCGCCGCGTCGGGCGTGCTTTCCGCCGGCTGCCCGCCCTTGATTCCCCGGCGTAGCAACCGGGCCAACATGTTGTTCACGCCAGTTATCCGGACGTGGCACGCACGGCGGCCGCAAACGCATCGCCGCGGTCGGCGTAGCCGCTGAACTGGTCAAATGAGGCCCCAGCGGGTGCCAAGAGCACGGTGTCGCCGGGGCGGGCCAGGTCTCGGGCGGCGGCGACGGCAGCGTTCATCACGCGGGTGCCGACAGTCTCGTCCGACGAAGGAACCACTTTTGCCACATACGTAACAGGAGACTCAGCAGTCGCATGCATAACAGCATCCTCGCCTGTCACAACCTGTACGACGGGGACATCCGGCGCGTGTCGTGATAACGCCTCGGCAACCTCTGCCCGATCACGGCCGATCAGCACCGCTCCGACCAGCCGCGGAGCGATCCTGGCCACCGTCTCCAGCACCGATGCTCCCTTGAGTAAACCCCCGGCTATCCACACCACCCGCGGGTAGGCCAGCACAGACGCCTCGGCAGCGTGCGGATTGGTGGCTTTGGAATCGTCGACGTAGCTGATCTGGTCGACGACGGCTACCACCTCGGCGCGGTGCCGGCCCACCCGGAACGTTGCCAGCGCGTCCGCGACCGCCTCCGCGGGCACCCCGACGCTGCGCGCCAGAGCGGCGGCCGCCAATGCGTCGAGGATGCCCACCGGCCCGGGAACCGGGATCGACGAGACCGCAGCCAGCGCTGAGCCGTCCGGAACGGCATCAGAAAACGCCCGGTCGACGAGCATGCCGTCGCGCACCCCGAGTTCCCCGACGGCGGGTTGGCCGAGCCGAAAGCCGACGCGCACCGGGGCATCGGTAGCCGACAGCAGCGCCGCGGCGCGCGGGTCGTCCAGCCCGACCACCGCGACCCGGCCGGTTAGCACACGCGCCTTGGCGGCGGTGTAGTCGGCAAGGTCGGAATGCCAGTCCAGATGGTCTTCGGCGATATTGAGCACCACTCCGGCCTCGGGTCGCACCGACGGCGCCCAGTGCAGCTGGAAGCTGGACAGCTCGACGGCCAGCAGGTCGGCGGGCTCGCGCAGCGCATCCAGCACGGGGCTACCGATGTTGCCGCACAGAGTGCTGCGCAGGTCTGCGACCGTGAGCATGGCATGCAGCATGGACGTGGTCGTTGTCTTGCCATTGGTGCCGGTGACCGCGAGCCAGCGGCGCGGGGGCCCGTAGTAACCGGCCGCGTCGAGCCGCCAGGCCAGCTCGACGTCGCCCCAAACGGGTACACCGGCTGACTCGGCCGCAGCCGGCACGGGCGCGGTCGGCGGGAAACCGGGACTGGTCACGACCAGGGCGTAATCGCTGATGCGCTGCGCCGCGATCGACGAACTCGTCGTCGCCGTCCCGGCATCGGCGAACTGTTGTCGGGTCGTCGGGTCGTCGTCACAGAGCGTTGCCGTCACACCCAGCGGCGCCAGCGCGGCCAGCACCGAGCGCCCGGTCACACCGCCGCCCGCGACCAGCACCGGCGTGCCGGGCTTCAGGTCGGATAGCAAACCGCGCTCGGTGTCGCGGCTCATTTGCGCCGCTCCTCCTCATCGCTGCGCTCTGCATCGTCGCCGGCGCGGCTCATTTGCGCCGCTCCTCCTCATCGCTGCGCTCTGCATCGTCGCCGGCGCGGCTCATTTGCGCCGCTCCTCCTCATCGCTGCGCTCTGCATCGTCGCCGGCGCGGCTCATGTCAACGGCCGCCGGTGGCGGCTAGCC
>Ga0210405_10005934_pt1 | contig 11032 bp, 8 predicted proteins | sample IncBWH11MmetaG_FD_155492 | JGI IMG/M metagenome (GOLD analysis project Ga0210405, IMG submission 155492) | Forest soil microbial communities from Barre Woods Harvard Forest LTER site, Petersham, Massachusetts, United States - Inc-BW-H-11-M | ecosystem: Environmental > Terrestrial > Soil >... | reverse complement strand
CCTCGCGTTAACGTCGTACGGCCTGCTCCCAGGTTCGGTGTGATGAGCACACGCCCGTTTGCTCGACCCTCTGCACTTGTGGGGCGGGGGCCGTTTCGTCACCACCTGCGCTCCCACGTATTTTTCGGGAACTTTGGGTTGAGCGAACAGGAACCGATTACGGAAGAAGAACTACCCTTTGAAGAATTAGCCGAAACGCCTTTTGAAGAACGGGCTGAAGAACTGACCGAACAATTGATCCGCGGAACAATGTTCTTGTCCTACCCAGTGTACGCGGCACCGTACTATTCAGAGCCGTACTACCAAGTGCCTGAACAAACCGCCGCGATGGTGGCGGACCGAGAAAGTGCCCTTTTCAGGGAGATCGACCAGCTTCGGGAAGAAGTTAGGCGGCTCCGCGAAGAGCCGGTGTCGCGCGAACAAGCGCGACAGACCGCAGTTCAGCCTCGGCCCTCGGTTGAAGAGAAGACACTAACCACGATTCTCGTCTTTCGGGACGGTCGTCGGAGTGAAATTCAGAACTATGCGATTGTGGGCCAGACGCTTTGGGTGTTCACTGAGCGGCGAGCAAATAAGATGCCTATCGCCGATCTCGATCTGGAAGCGACCAAGAAAGTGAACGATGACCGTGGTGTCGAGTTTCGGCTCCCGTGATGGAATAGCGCAAGTCTAGCAGCGGCCTGAGCAAGCCTTCCGGGAGTACCAATTTCGGATTTCATTTCTCGGGCATTCCATGCCATCGACTGCCAAGATTTACACTCGCGTGTCGATCGGGCCGATGATGCAAGGCTATATGACTGCGCAGCCGCGCGCCCGCACCAAAACCTGAAATGTGGAAAATCAGATCAAAGCCAAAAGGCCGAACTCTGGGAGTCCGACCTGAAACGTGCGGGTTTCGGTACAAAAAGTAGAGCGGTCGCGAGGATCCGAATGTCGACACCACCCGACGCTAACCCATGACGGCGCACGAAGGCTGCTCCATAAAACTAGCGTACGCATCGTGGGCGGGCAATACAGTGAACACTGTAGTCACTGTTAGTGACAAGTCCCATGCCATGGTATCGACTGCCTGGATATCAAGACCAAACAATTTACAAAACGCTGACAAACCTGTGACAAACAGAGTGGGCAGCGGACCTAGGTTGGTTGTCACTGTGAACCAGGGGCTGGAGTTGTCGTAATGCATCGCCGAACAACGGCCCTCAACGAAGACACCAGCGCCTGATCCTCAGTAGAAAGGAGAGACGCTGTGAAACAACTACGGAACGACTTCAAGACCTCCGACCGACGATCATTCATCAAGAACGGATTGGTGGCAGCTGGTGCGGCAACCATGGGTGTCGGGCTATTGGCCAATGACTCATCCGTCTTCGCCCAAAATCAAGGCCGAGGAAAAGGTAGTGGCGAGCTCACCCAGGGAGACGCCGCCATCCTTAGGTTCCTGGCTGCAGCTGAAATTATCGAGACCGACTTTTGGGTGCAGTACAACGAACTCGGAGGAATCCAAGACAAAGAAGTCCAAGGGGGGACCGGGAATAAACCTTACACCGCCGCCCTTAAAGTCCTCGATGGCGACATGGACCAGTATATCCACGACAATACCGAGGATGAGTTCACACACCAAAACTTCATCAACGCGTACTTGGCTTCGAAGGGCGCGGACACAGTAGATCTGAGTCAGTTTGTCACCTTGGCGGGCAGTACGGCAACCGGGTCCAGCGGTAGGCTGCGGCTCACAAATCTCATGCAGCTCACGGTGGACACCAGTTGGTGGACGCGGTATCGTAGCCGCAACAAAAACCCGGATCTCGATCCCCACTTCAAGTTTCGGCAAGCAGTTCCCGGTTTGAGTATGGGGCAGTTTCCAGCAATCCCCAGATCCGATGCCGACCTGCACCCGAAGAAGCACCTCCAAGCGATCGCCAACACTGCAGCATTCCACTTTCCGACTATCGAACAGGGTGGCACTAGCCTCTACCCCGCGCTGGCTCAGAGCGTAAGCGACCCAGAAGTCTTGCGAATCCTGCTCAGCATCGGCCCGACCGAGACGGCTCATTTTCAGACCTGGCATGACAAGGCAGGCAATGCTCCTCCTCTGACCGACCCCACTAATGGGTTGGTATTCCCGGACCTCAATAAACATCCATTTGGCGGGCAGGACTTCAAAACAAACCTAATCATGCCTGAGCCCTGCCCATTCCTCAGCCGAAACCTCCCGGTATGTTCGATCATTCGCCCTACCGAGACGAGGGGGATTGCCATGGGAGTAGTCAAGTTCTTGACGGCCATGGGGCTTTTTATCGGCCAATCGTCAGAGTTCTTCAAAGTGCTGACTGATCTGGCAGAGGATGCAGATGAGGCCAGACGCGAAGATAAGCGATAAGCGCGTGAAAAGGGCCGGCTCGGCTGTTCTCATGTTCCCGTGAGGGCCGGAGTTGGCCCGTTTCTAATAGGAACACTCAGGCATTGGTTTCGCGGGCCGATGCAAGGTTCCAGAAACCCCGCGAATCTTTTCCCGCGAACAAGCTCGTTTTTCAGCGCCGACATGCCTCTTTCAGTTATCAAAAACTAACTGTTTTTGGAACGCAAATGTAGGTCTGACTGGCGAACGCGGCAGCTCTTGACGTGGTGCGGGTCGCCTCGGGGTGTTACGGCTCTCATCAGTCAATGACCTTGAGCAGATTCTCGGTGCGCGAGACGCCGGGATATCCCTCTCTGCCCAATTGGCCCCACTTGCGGTTCGCCAGCCACCGCAGTTTATTTTCGCCGCGCTGTATGTAACGGCCCACAGCCCTGGAGGTCCAGAAGATGTGCCCGGCGGTGATCGGACCGACAAGCTTTCGATGTCCGACTGCAGCCAGCCCCATCGAGGCTATGCAACCGCATCGTGAGCAGTCGGGTTCACCGCCAAACTGGCAGGGTTCGACCCGGGTCGTGAAATCCGCCGAGAGCGTGCGCGTTGTCTGGGCGAAGATGCAGCGATCGGGCGACACCGGGGGTGATAGGAGTTCTTTGATCAGCCCTTCGGGCATGTCAAGCTTGGGATGATCGTGGCGAGTTCGCAGCAGTATTTCTACAACAATCCTGCGCTCATCGGCTGTGAGGCATTCGACATTGGCAGCGCCACGCTGAGGAGTGAAGATACTCATCCAGATTTTCTCCACCGCCGGATTGGCCGACCAGAAATCCACGAACTCAGATGTAGCCGCTGCGTTTCACCATCGCGCTGGTGACGGTGCAGTGGACCGCAATGTGATGCCCCTGGATATGGCGGAGGATGCGCTCGTAGGTGGCGGGCTTGCGGCGCAGGTCATGCTCCGGTTGCAGGCCGTCGACCGAGACCGATAGTCGCAGGTTCGACAGCGTCGCCCACGACGATGGGATCGGACGGAACGCGCTCGTCACCACCTGAATGTAGGCACGCTTGACCAACTGCGGCAGCAGGACCTCAAGTTCGCGGTAACGGACTAGCGGGTCGCCTCCCACAATCGACAAATGGAGTGGTTTATATTGATCCACTAAGTGGAGCACGCGCGCAATCAGCTCTTCTCCCTTGAAATCGGACAGGCTGCGCAAGTTCGTGGTGCCAAGATGACCGTCTTCGTAGGCATAGCACCCTGGGCAACGAAGGGGGCATTCGCGGGTGATCTCAAGGGAAAGCGATGGGACTTGACCTCGTAGGGTACGGCCCCAGGTTTGCAGTACGGACTTGATCCTCACTCCCATTTGTTTGTCTTATTAGATGCGTTCCGATGAGTGGACCGATTCGTGGACAATGATGAAAAATGCGCCCCGCTTCCCAGGACCAACCGCGCCCACGGCTGGGCGGCGGGCAGCGCAATAAACGCAGGCACGGAACTCTTCGTTCCGTGCCTTCACTGTCTTCTCAGAGATGCATCGTTCCTTGGTTACTGTTCATTCTGATCAAGGTCCACGGCATCGCCCAGATTTGAGTTGCCCTCGAGAAACTGGATTCCATTCACTTCGTCGGCATGGGGTCCGGTGTACCGGAATACAAACAGACCGTTGCGGACGTCGATGGTGTAAATCAACCCATTCCTGATAATCGGATAGCTCCAGAACAGAGTCTTGTTATTCCTGCTGGCTGTGCCCTGGCTGAGGCCCGGATCCTCGTTGGCCACCGCAGCCGGCGGATCAGGAACGTAGAAGCCCGCCTGAACCGGATTGGTTGGATTACTGGTATCAATAATCTGCAGCCCACCCGAGTGCCAATCAATAAGTGCTAGATTTTGCGTCAGCGTGGGGTTGTGAGAAGAGTAGCTACGCGTGAACTCGGTCACTGGGTCGTCGAAACCCGTTCCCGTGCAGAAGGACGGGCTGTCCTCATCAATCGCGTACTCTCCCGTAATAAAGGGATGGGCTGGATCCGATACATCGATCAGCCGAGCCCAGCCCCACTGGCAACCTTGGTTCAAGAAGGTGAGCGTGCCGTACACCTCGTCGGTGGTCAAGGCCAGATTCCTACTGGGAACCTTGACTGCGGAATGGCTGTTGGGGCAGTTTTGCGATGAGAGTATGCCAAATACCACGCGCTGAGATGCGCAGCCCCCGGGGAACTCGCCAGGAACCGCGGCTGGGTCGAGCGGATCCTGCAGCCAAACCGGACGGTTCGTGGGGTCGGTTAGAAGTACCAGTTGGGGGTTAGGCACGCCTGCCGCCACCTGACTGGTGTCGAGGACCATCGACAATGTTCGGGTCGAGAGAAACAGTAGGGCCCTGTCTTGGTTGTTGGGGTCCTCCCACAAAAACATCTCGTGCGGTTTAACCTGAACCCCAGCGCTCGAAGTGGGCACATAATGGGACATGAATTGAGGGTGCACTGGATCTTTCAGGGAGAAGAACTTGATGTCAAAGGGCGAGGTGGTGTCGTTTGTCTTTGGGCAAGCGTGTAGCAGTGAGCTGCAGCGGAAGTTCATGGTCATGAGCAGCTTCTTCTGGGGCCATACGCGGACCTCGCGAGAGGTAATGCCCACGGGCTGACCGGCCGTATTGAGCGGTGCGGGAATCTCACCCACCACGGTGGGGTTGGCTGGGTTGTTGATGTCGACGATGAGGATGCCCGGATGCGGATGCGGGCAGGTATCCAAACCGTTTACCCGGCGCGGGTCACCAAACCCGCAACGCATAGAGCCGTCCGTACGATTGCCCACGTACAAGAAATTGTTGTAATTGGCAGCGGCCGCGTTCATTCCCCGTCCGAAAAGCGGGTTTTGGCCGACCAGTTGGACGTTTTTTGATGTGCCTGGAGTGGTGGCATTCAACAGCCCAGTGCCCGCGAGCACAATACAAATAGCGGCGAGCACGATCATAAATCGTGATTTCATACTTAGCTTCCGTTGAATGATTTTGGGTTCTCGAACCTTGAGAGACGAAGCGGCCGCGGTGGAAGGCGAAGCATTTCTTCACCTCCACCTTCGTGGTCTCCCTGCACTGGAAATCACCTCAAAGCGGGGTTGAACGAGACCTGAAGGGTTGGTTCTGCTTTTCATCCACTGGGTCAAGCCTCCGCTTAGGAGGTGTTCCAATGCTCGCCCTTGAGAACCACGAGCCGCATCTACTCGCTCATCAGAACTCAAAGTCAATTGAGAACTGCAATTGCCTTGGAATACCAGCCTTGTTGGGTGTGGTGAATACTGGAATGGGTGACTTCTCCGGGCCATAGAACTGATTGAGAGCGACGACGTTTGTATGGTTGAGCAGGTTAAACGACTCCACGACGAAGTCCAGCTTTCCGTGCTCACCGACTTTGATGAACTTCAGGACACGCAAGTCAAATTGCACCTGACTGGTAGTAGCTAGAGAGTTCCGACCAAACCCAAGGGGGCGAGAAGACAACGGAAATGCGCCGCTACCGTTCGCGTCGAAGCCAGTCAGAGGATTGATCGGTCTGCCGCTTCCGACTATCAAAATCGGAGCCGCTTCAATATTGCCGAGCAGCTTGGCGATCACCCCAGTGGACTTCTTACCCTCCTCCTCATCTGCGAACGGCAGATCAAAAGTCCCGCTGAATACGAACCGATGCCTCTGATCGTTGGAAGACAGAGCCCGTTCGGCGTCGAGCGCATATGGGTTGTCAGGCTGTTCGTTAAAGTCGGAAGCATCGTCAATGGCTTTGGAAAACGTGTAGCTCCCGGACAACGAAATCTCGTTCGAGAGCCTCCGATTCATGGACAACGACAAGCCGTTGTAAACCGAACTTGAGTGGTTTTCCCATTGATAAATGTTGTCGAATTGGGTTGAGAGGCGTGTCGGCGGAAACACAAGCCTGCCAAGCTGCTGAGGAAAAGGATTGGGAATCCCGAGGCTGAGAGCATTGTCAGGAGTCAGGAGAACAGGCGGCAGAAGATTCACATTGCGGGTGCGAGAGAGCCTGACGCCGCGCGCAAACAAATACGTCGCACTGGCGGTCAGATTTCTTGTGAGCAAACGCTCCACCCCAGCACTGGCAATTTCGCTACGCGAGGTTTGCAAGTTCGGGTCGGCGGTAAAGATCGACGGATGAATCGAGGGAATGGGACTCGCGGAGCTTCCGCCGAGTTCCGCCTGGAAGATTTGGGTCGCTCCTTGGCCATCTGCGACTTGTTCAAACGCTTGCACCCCGTTCTTCTCAAGCGCACGGTTCACCGCAGCCAGCAGGTAACGGTCAAAGAAGATGCCGAACCCAGCCCTGAGCGCCCAGTTTGGTGTAGGGCTGTAGGCTAGACCGATTCTGGGAGCGAAGTCATTTGTGTCCTCCTTGAATTGAGCAGGCAGGTGCTCGAAGTCGTAGCGGATACCAGCATCAATCGTAAGGCGACTGGTGAGCGTCCAGTGATCTTGCATGAAGCCCGAATATTTGGGCGTCGTGAAAACAGTGCCGGGATTTCCGAACGCTTGTCGGTATTGATCGGGCTGACCGTTCAGAAATGCGTTGAGGGACGGAAAAATATATACCGTGCCAAAACCGTCGTAGGCTGAAACGTTCTCATGTATCCAATCCAAATCCGCTCCAAAGCTGAATAAGTGCCTACCCTTCGCGAAAGATGCCACATCGGCTAACTCGTCGTGGTTTTCCCGTCGCTTGTCATTTCCGTCGTAAGGGCGACCGAAATCGACGAGGCCAGCGATACTGATCTCCGGCCCGATCTGGTCGGTCGTGCGCAGTACAGCCCTGCGGGTACTTACTTGAAATCGGATACTATTGAGGGCGTCATTGCCGAGAACCGAAGTAAGAGAGCCCGTGACCCCTTGGTCTTCAACAAAACTGCTGCCCCGACCGCTCGGATCAACCAAACCTCCCGTGTTGAAGGCGTCTCCCGCCTCGCGATTGTTGGTCAACGCATACTTCAGCAGCAGTGCGTGCTTGCTTCCGATCTGGTGATCCAGTCTCCCTGAGACTTCGGTCTCTGCGCGTGCCACTCGAAACAGTGCTGGATTGATTGCGCGAGTTGTGATTCTGGGAAACGCGCCCGAGCCGAGCACGCCGTTGATCGCACTCGCGACTGAGAATGAGATCAACGAGCTATCGTCGCTGTGTGCCCCTTCCTGCTCGCCAGCGACGTAGTAAAAGGTACGACCGCGAACAATCGGCCCTCCAGCCGATAGCCCCGCCCGAAATCGGTTCAGGTCAGGATGATCGGTCTCATTCGTAAGGGGCTCGGTGGCATTCAGAGCACCGTTTTGGATAAAAACGAACGCGTCCCCATGGAGAGTATTCACGCCGCTCTTGGTGATGACGTTTATAGGGCCGCTCGCGCCTCCCCCGGACTCTGCCGAGAGCCCGTTATTGACCACCAGAAACTCCTGCACGGTCTCGGGAGAGAGTTCCGTGCGCGCCGAGCCAGTGAATTCGTCGTTGTTCTCAACACCATCGATGTAGAGACTGTTGCTCCGGGAGCGTAGACCCGCGAACGTGAACCCACTGTCGGCAAGGGCGCTTTGGCCTCCTGTACCGCCCTGAATGTTCGAGCGAGCTAACTGGGGAGCCAAAAGCACGAAGTCGAGGTAATTCCGACTGACTACCGGGGACTCTTCGATTCGCTCGTGGTCGATTGTGGTCGCTTCCGCAGTCTGGGTAGGGTCAATTGGCGGGGGTTGTTCCGAAACAGTGATTTGCTGTCGCACTGTCGCGGGCGCAAGCCGTACTGCTACCTGAACTGCCCTTCCGATAGAGATGACAATCGCACTATTCACGTATGGGGAGAACCCGGTCGATTCCACACGAAGGTCGTACTGACCTACGGAAAGTTCAGCAGCGCGGAAAGCGCCCTCCGAATTCGTCGAGGTCGTGCGCGTCTGGCTCGTGCCTTGGTTACGTAGCGTAACTGTCGCACCAGCAACGGCGCTGCCCGTTTGGTCAACAACACTCCCCTGAACTGTACCCGCGACTCTGGAGGTCTGTGCCGCGCACGAGAAAGTAAGTGCAAGAAAGACAACACCTGCGAACGACAATCTCAGCCATCGCATTTTCACCAATGAAAACATGCTCGCCTCAGTCACCTTCAAAATCCATCCAGCCATCCCGTTGCTCAAGCTTTACCGGCGGTCGAGGAGCAACGAGAGTTTTCGGAGTCTGTGGACTGTTTCTTGCATTTGCTCGCTCCTTGGGCTGAACGTCACCGATAATCCGTATGCGTGCTGTGATCTATCAAACATAGGAAGTACCGTGTAGTTGGACTCATCCTGGTATGCCGAAGAGTGATGCCGGACTACATAACCTCCGATCAGATACCCGAACGTACTGCCGACCACCACATCGGAAGGAAAGTGTTGTCGTGCGGTGATGCGGCTTGCGCTGATCGCGGTCGCAAAGCCGTACACACCAAGTTTCGTCAGCCATCCCGGATACTCGGCGGCGATGACCCGCGCCAGAGCCCAACTGGCGGCTGCGTGGCCGGAGGGGAAAGAACTATCGAGTGAGTAATCCCGCGTTCCATGCGGCCAAAACCCTCCTGCTCCAGTACCTTCATTCGGGCGTTCCCGATTGGTTGCCAGCTTAACGCCCCCGGCGACCAGCGAAGCATCAACCACCACCTCTGCGCCAAGAAGCCCGGTTTCTTGCAGATGATCGTTGTGTTTCAGCGCACCTAAGACGTACAACGCTCCGGCCTCGCCGAAAGTTGCATAAGCAGAACCGAATTCTGATAGGGTCTCACTGTTATCTATGAGGCTTTTGTTGGTCGTGCCCACTTGGCGAAGGGCATCTTGGTCATAGGCAAAAGCCGCTCCGGTTGCGCCAGCGAAGGGAACAAGCCAGACGGTATCGTGGGGTCTGATGCGTAGCGGGCTGGTCCAGATGCCGGCTTGGTCGTGTGCCAAATCCTTGAGGCACTGGTCGAGTTTTTTGAAACCGCAGTGTTCGGGATGGCTGCTGGTCGAGTGTGATGCTGCTGACGTGCCGTGCTCGGGATGGTCTTGAGCCAAGACCTGAGTACAAATCAAGATAAGACCTGCAATGACTGTAACTTTTCTCAATTATTTCCCTCTCATTCGCGGGTTCCCGCGCTGGCCGAAGAAGTGCAGACAAGAAAACAACACCTATGCGGCCCAGCATGGGCAGAACAGGTTCGCTGACAAACACCTCGAAATACTAGGGAAGGAGGTGTGAGGCTTACGAAGAGCCGGAGCGTTCAGAGGTAGGTATCAGATGCGAAGAGCTACAGGAGGAGAGGACGTGAGGTACGGCGAGAAAAGCAGAACGCGCTCTGTCCAGAGTGCGTGAGAGCATGGATGATCTGTGCGCGGTTGGGTCCCACTGTATACAGGAAAGGCGGCCTCGACTAACGTCATTAGAACAATTGCGCCCGCAAACGTGAGCGCAACAATGGCCTCAAGCTCAGAATCGCATGCCGGGTTTGCCGCATCCCAATGATCGAGAGATTCAATTGCCGGGTAGGCAAGTGCAAATGCGACCAGACATACGAGAACGACGATTTTGAGAGTTTTGCGCGACACGACAAAATATGATCCTACACCGGCAATCGAGAGGCGCGCAATTCGACGCTGACCTTGAGCGTATCGAGTGTCGGGCGTGCGGGAGCGGTTTGTGCCTCAGTCCCGCACACGGCTACTCTGAGCGCCAGAACTCTGCCTTAGAATAATGGTGTGGCCCACAAGAACGTGTACGGTATCTGCAAGCTCTGCCGGAAATCGGCCAAGCTCTGTAAGAGCCACTGCATGACGGCACCCAATGTATTCGATTTTAGTACGCGGCATCTGGTTCCACGTGATAACCACGGATGAGAATCCGAAGTTGAGTGAACTTTGTTGTGTCGGGTCGCCAAAAAAAGTGCTGTTCAAGGCTGATTGTACGGAACCTTTCCTGAAGGCTGGAAGGCATATCTTCAAGACAGCGACGGTATCCAGCGAACTCCTGTAGAAGAACAATAAGGAGAGAGCCAGTTCTTATTCGGTGTGGACGTGCGGAGAACGGTTTGTGCCGGTCCCGAGTCAACCGGTGGTTTTGAGTGTAATGGCCCGGTTGTATCACTAACCCGGCCAGTTTACATCAGCTAGCTTCCCTCAGCGATGGTTCGCCCTTATTACCTTCCCACAGAGACCGCCTTGCTGAATTTCCATTGATCATCTAACAAAACCTCCCGCATGCTCCAACGCTTGCGGGGAATCCAGGCCAGAGTTTGCCGTTGCAAAGCGCAGTCGCTGTCACTCCGGCTGCAAGAACCGGCCTTCCCAATGCCATCACCTTGGAACTGAGGGGGGACAATCTGCTCACCACGTGGAAACCCTGGTTTAGTGAAAGTGTTCAATATTGCACAGACGGTGAACCAGTGTATGCATAGAGTGTCCCAGTGAAGGCCCTATTCACACAAACAGGAAAGAGAAACGAAGAAGGAGGCAAAATATGAAAGTGCTTACGATTTCTTTGCTGTTTCTGTCGTTGTTGGCAATCGGTGCTCAGGCCCAAACTGATACCGACGCGATAAGAATCAATCTCGGGACGGCTGACAAGTTTGGGTTGCTGGGCGCTTCCGGCATCACCAACATCAGCGCCCACACTTTCATAATCGGTGAC
>Ga0210405_10005933_pt1 | contig 11033 bp, 8 predicted proteins | sample IncBWH11MmetaG_FD_155492 | JGI IMG/M metagenome (GOLD analysis project Ga0210405, IMG submission 155492) | Forest soil microbial communities from Barre Woods Harvard Forest LTER site, Petersham, Massachusetts, United States - Inc-BW-H-11-M | ecosystem: Environmental > Terrestrial > Soil >... | reverse complement strand
GAAAATTCCATTGTCGCCGTGGACGTTGCCAAACTCGCCGAGTCCATCGGTGTCGAAGCCGTCGCGGTGCACCCGCGCACGCGCGAGCAGGGCTACGCCGGCGCCGCGGACTGGAGCATCATCGCCGCGGTCAAGCAGGCCGTGAAAATTCCCGTCATTGGCAATGGCGACATCAACCGCCCCGAAGACGCTGCGCGCATGTATCGCGAAACCGGCTGCGACGCCGTGATGATCGGCCGCGCCGCCGCCACCAATCCCTGGATCTTTTCCCAGATGCAGCAATACGCCGAAACGGGCCGCTACGACGCCCCCACCGAAGCCCAGCGCTTTCGTTTACTCATAGACTACTATAGGCAAATTAATGCTGCCCGCCTGCCCGATGGTGTAGGCAAAATGAAGCAGTTCGCGTGCTGGTTTACTCATGGCGTGGGGAACGGCAGCGAGCTTCGTCGAATTGTGCATGCGGCGCAAAAGCCGGCCGAGATTCTCGAAAGCGTCGAAAGATTCTTCGAGAACCGCAGCGCGGTGAGCGCCCAGAATGTTGAGAGTCTTGCGGCCGCACAGGGGGACGACGGCCAGATTGCGATTGCCCAGCACGCCGGAAATGTTGATCTACCAGAGGTCAACAGAAATGAGGACCCAGCCCATGGTCCCTCCGAGCAGCACCTCGCTTGCGAGTCAACGCGCGGAACGTAGGATCGCCGTCCGCTTGCCACTCCGCGTGCGCGGCCGCGATAAGCGCGGCGTCATCTTCGAAGAAGAAACTTCCAGCGAAAATCTGTGCCGCAGCGGCGCCGCCTTCGTCACGCGTTTCGACGTTGCCATCGGCTCCAACCTCGAAATCAGCATCCCCTTTTCCCACTACGCCTCGCGCCGCAGCGAAGCTGACTTCGAAACTCACGGTCGCGTCGTCCACGTCGGCAATTCCCAATCGCAGGGCGAAAAGCTCGTCGGCGTCCAGTTCACGGGCCCCCGCTTCCAACGCGTCTTCCGCTCCGAATCCGCCGCGTAGTCTTTTTCTTTGGTAGGGGCGCAACATGTTGCGCCCAATCTGAGCAAGGCTTCCAATATTTCGCGGCCCGCGCTCTTCGTGCCTTGTCATTTCCCCAAATACGTTGCAACAAACCAGCTATTCCCCCACGGATCCTTCACGCCTGCCGAGCGGTCGCCGTACGGCTTGTCTTGCGGTTCCTCGAGCGAGGACGCGCCGGCGGACAGCGCGCGCGCATACGCCGCATCCGTATCAGGGACATACACATGCAGGTGGCACGGCATGGGTTGAAATTCCCCATGCGCTTCGTCAATTTCCAGCGTGGCGTCCCCAATCCGGATCGTCCCGTGCAGCACCTTGCCCTCCGGCGATGTGTGCACACCCATCGGTTCAGCCCCGAACGCCGTCTTCAGGAACGGAATCATCTTGTTCGCCTCGCGGAGGTGGAGGTATGGCTGCACCGAGCGAAGCCCCTCCGGCCCGGGGGTCCATCCACGTGGCTTGGCGATGTACCAATGATTGCCGAAGGGGTCTTTGACGGCGCCCCAGCGGTCGCCCGAGGGATGGTCATCCGTCGGCGCGTAGAAGGAGGTGGCGCCGGCTTGCAATGTCCGTTCGTACGTAGCGTCAGGGTCATCCACGTACAAGTGGATGGCGGCGGGCGCGGTCGGATACTGCGCGTTTCCGTCGCTCACCTCGATCGCCCCGTTGCCGATGGCCATTTCCGCGTGCATGACTGTCCCGTCCGGCGCCAGCATCCGCAGCTGTTCCGTCGCCCGGAACGCTGCCTTCAAAAACTCGATGAACTGCGCCGCCGGCCGCACAATGATGTATGGCGTAATCGCTGTCAACCCCGGCCGCTGGTAGGGGACTGCTTTGGCCTTCGTCTCTCCCGTTCCTGCTGGGACGGCTCCGGTTCCTTCGCTCATGGTCGTGCTCCTTCGCGAATCGGATTGTACCGCCGCTCATCGCGGAAAGCATTGCTTAGATTGCGGGATGCGGCGCCGGTTTTGCTGTTGGATGAGTGCGCTCGGGAGCGAATTTCCAACTCCTTGCCTGGGCAATGCAAATGATATGAAGAATCAGATAGAGCGGCACGAGGAATGTTGGAACCAGGCTCAAGGGCAACACCGTCAATGGGGCCATTGAAGGATCGAGTGGCAGGAGCAATTGAGCGGTCGTGCCCAGGGTCACGGCCGTGAGCAGATCCGTGATTCCAAACACTTGCCAAAGAATTTATTTCAATGCGCGAAGATTGCTCCGTTGGAAGGGGGCGAAATCGTGTGGCGATCGCAAGCTAGCCTGTGATTGAATTTTTTAACGCTGGAAGGGCCCGAGGCCGGGACAACCGCTGGGAACAGGCCTCCTCCTACCTGGCCGTTCTCTTGGAGTCAGCGCCCATCACTGCCAAGCGCAATCCCGATGTCATCCGAGACTTTTACGAGCATGGACCCGTCTGCGGGGAAAAGTTGCGCCTTTTTGAGGATTTCGCCCGCAGTTAAAAAATATGGAAGGGCGCTCCCTCTGCATTCCTCAGTCGTCGAACACTGCACGGCCAGTTCGTTGGCGATTGGCAGAATCTTGCGCCGTCTAACTTCGACACTTACCTCGGGGTGGTCGGGGCTTTTCACAGCCTCGCCGAGCTGGTTGAGATCATACGTGAATCCCCCCGCGGTATAAGAAAACTGCTGCTCCGTCCGCGCCTTGCAAAGTTTGTCCAATTCCACTCGGAGGTCGCGGATCAAAGGTGGAACAGGACCCTTCCGTTCTTCCGCGGGCAAGTTCAAGCGGGTGGAGGCTTCAAACGCAAGTTCGATTAAATTGCTGGGGGCTCCCACCTTCCTCAAGTCCTCCTGAATGCTAAATGCGCAACGCGCTGCCAGGAAGCTCGTCTGCGTCCACAACACCTCGATCAGTCGCATGTTGAGCCCTATCCTATAAAAGGCTTGCGACTGGGACTTCTTCTCCAATGCTTGAGCCCCGGTCGTGATTGGAGCCGAATTGGGGGCTGCGGTGGTCGAGGACGCCTCCGGCACGCTCGTTGTTGAGTTTCCCGGGCTTTTGCTCTGTGGGATTCCCGAAGGGTTGTTAAGCAGGGCGATGACGTCGGAATAGTTGTGTTTTACCGCGATGGAGAGTGCCGTGTCCTTGTCCCGATCCTGCGCAGTGACATCCGCTCCTTTCTCGAGCAAGGCGCGCACCGTATCCGTCTGGCCTTGGCGGGCCGCTTCGATCAGCGCAGTCCTTCCCATGTCATCCTTGGCATTCACATCCGCACCCTTTTCCAGCAGCAGGCGCACGGTATCCGTGTCACCCGCGTACGCTGTATGGATCAACGCGGTATCTTCATACTTGTTCTTGGCATTCACATCCGCACCCTTCTCCAGCAAGGCGCGCACCGTATCCGTACGGCGCGAAAAGGCAGCCCAGAACAATGGTGTCCATCCCTCGTCGTCCTTTGCATTCACATCTGCGCCCTTCTCCAGCAACGTGAGCGCGGTATCCGTATAGCCCTCTAACGCGGCCTCCATCAGCGCAGTCCTTCCGGTGATACCCTTTGCATCCACCTCTGCACCTTTCTCCAGCAAGGCGCGCACGGTATTCGTATGGCCCCTTACCGCGGCGCGCATCAAAGCGGTGTTCCCGTAGCTACCCTTCGCGTTCACGCCCGCGCCCTCCTTGAGGAGGCTCCGCACGTCGGCGGTATCCCCGGCCTCGGCGGCTTCCAGCAGCTTCTTATTGAGGACTTGACTATCCAAGGCAGCTGGCAAGGCCGGCTGCGGTTGCGGAGTGGAAGTGGAGCCAGCGGGCGGCGGGGACGCAGCAGGCGTGCTCGTCGTTGTGTTTCTCAAGGGCTTGGTCTGCTTGACTCCGGGAGTGCTCTTGAGCAGAGCAACAATGCTGGGATATTTGTACTTTTCCGCCAGCCGGAGGGCCGTTTCTCCGTCCGCATCCCGCGCATTCACATCGGCTCCTTTCTCCAGCAAAGCACGCACGACATCCAGGTGGCCCATATCGGCCGCGTTCATCAAGGCCGTCCTTCCGTCCTTGTACGTTGCATTTACGTCCGCACCCTTCTCCAGCAAGGCACGGACGATAGCTATGTGTCCCAAATCGGCTGCGCTCATGAGCGCCGTCCATCCACCCTGACCCTTTGCATTCACCTCCGCACCCTTCTCCAACAAGGTGAGCGCGGAATCCGTATGGCCCGAAAAGGCTGCCCAGAACAGCGGCGTCCAACCGTTGCTGTCGCTTGCATTCGCATCCGCGCCCTTCTCCAGTAAGGCGCGCACGGTCTCTATGGGGCCCCAATCGGCTGCGTACATCAGCGCCGTCTTTCCGTCCTTATCCTTCGCATTTACATCCGCACCTTGCCCGAGTAACTTCTTCACTTCCGCAGTATTTCTTGCCTTGACGGCGTTGAATAGCGTTGAATTGAGGTCCTGGCAGTAAGTGGATACGGCGAAACACAGGATCGCTGCGAGCGTCCAGAGCCGTTTTTTCATGACGACCCCCCGGGCGACTTCGCGGCGTCCGGGGTCCGCCTCGTGCGAGCCGGTTCGCCAGGGAGCGCGACTAGGCGGAGCATACGGGCGTACGAAATGAGGAGATTCGCTTCACCCAATAAGAGTGACATCAACTCCGCAAAGCAAGGTCATCTATGTCGAGAAATGAGTTGAATGAGTACAGCCGAGAAATGATATTCAGATGAATTAAGATGGCAGCTGAAAGTGCGTTCGCTAGGCCGCCGGGCGGTGTGCCAGTTCCCGCGCCGCAAGACCAAACATCAACCGCGAAATTCCGGTCATGAGGAGATTTACGCCTACGAGCGTTCCGATGGCCCACACCGAACTCGACGGCCAGTGAAACCAGATCAACCCGCCCAGCAGCAGCGTGATCAGCGCGTTCACCAGCAGCCAGCCCGAGCCTCTATTGCCGCGCATGCGGAAATAGGCGATGACTTCGAACACCCCTTCCATCAGGATAATCACGCCAAGGAACAGGGTCAGCGTTCCCAGCGCCAACAGCGGGTGCGTCAAAAAATAAATTCCGCCACAAATGTAAACAATCCCGATCAACACCTGCCAGAGAACGCGTCCCGCTCCGCCTCCGCTGAATGCGGCAATCAAATGCGCTACTCCACCAAAGATCAGCAGCCAGCCCACCAGGATCGCTACCGCCAGGCCTGCTACTCCCGGCTCAATAATCGCCATCATCCCCAGAAGGATGAATACGACTGCCATAGCAATGAACCAGCCACTCGCTTTCTTGATGATGGTACCCGCCCCATGCAATCCCTGGGTTGGATTTGCTGTTGCCATCAGACACCTCCACTCGTGCCTTCATATTGGAATCTGCCGCTCGCCAGGCGGAACACCGCGGCTTAGGAGAGCTCCGGCGGAAACGCGCTCATTCTACTCTCAAGTTTCCTCGTCGCACCACACAATCATTATCAAGCGCACCGCGCGTCAGTCCGCGGGCGAGAGGTCTGTAGTCGTTAGTGCTTCGCCCAGGGGTTGACCGGACAAAGGAAAGCGCGAGCGCCCTTGCGCAAGCGGAGGGCGGGGGTGCGAGCCGAAACGAAACCGAAGGGCATGGACGGAAGTCGCTGAAGAAAAAACCGATGATTTGTGGCGCGCCCGGAGAGACTCGAACTCCCGACCCTCTGGTTCGAAGCCAGATGCTCTATCCAGCTGAGCTACGGGCGCACAATCGAGATTCTACATCACTTAGCTTCGCTTCCAACATCATCGTTGTTGCGCAAACTTTGCAAATAAGAAGCAGTCCCTTGTCCGCTAAGCGCGTGCACCGGGACCTGACTTCGTCGTGTTTACAAATGCGCAAGCGGATTGCGGCATCGCCGGCCGTCCTCAGAAACTTGCAACAGCCGCAGTTTCCGTCGGACACGTTTCGAATATCGGCAGCAGCCGTGCGATTTCCAACGCTCGCTTCAAGTTTGGTCCGAGATTACAAAGCTTGAGGCCTCCGCCTTTGGCTTTTGTGTTTCGATGCATCTCGATGAGTGCGCCGAGGCCAGCGCTGTCAACATAGTTGACGTGCTCCAGATTAACGACAATCCGTGTGACGCCGGAGGCGAGGAGATTGTCGACCATTGTCCGCAACCCGATGCTCTCTTGTCCGAGGACAAGACGGCCTTTGAGGGCCAGAAGGTAGACTCCATTTATCTCTCGCTGTGTTATTTCCAAAGGCATCGTTTGCCCCCCAGGGAAGATTACACGGATTCTTGAATGCGTCCATTCCCAACTCGTATCAATGCGGTTTGAAGGTTTTCCCAGTCTCAAGCAAGGTCTTCAGGCGGGAAAGAATACGCGGCCATCCATCGGCGCAGGCAGCGTAGGTGGGGTCATCCTCGGCCCACTCGTCATGCGTCACGGTTACTTTGGTGGCTTCGGTCTCGGGCAGCAGTTCGATCGTTGCGCGTGACGCCTTATCATTTTGGCCCATTGCGAAGGTGTACTGAAAGACTGTTGGCGGCTCGAACCGCAGGACCTTTCCTCGGACGTAGGTCATGGGCTTGCCATCGGGTCCCGCGCCCACCCATGCGAGCAAGCCACCAGGCTTACAGTCCGCTTGAAACTCAGCGCCCGAAAAGATGATGCGGTTCGACTCCCGCGACACAAAGCCTTCCCACACCTTCTCCGGGGTGGCGGCAAAGTAGAAGATATATTTCAGTGGGGCTTGATGGGCCATGATTGCTCCTGACTCTCCTGCGCCATCTTATATCCACGGGCGAAAACCCAGCAAGGCAATCGCAATCACTTCTCATGCTGACTTCAGAGGAGTAATCCCGCCGTGGAAGCCGGATAACATCCGGTTAGCCGATCGGAGGAGCTTGAATCGAAATACCGAATGCAACGCGTTCCACGCTTTGCGCGATTACCATTCCCAATCTCACTTGCTCGGGCGAAAGGCTGTCATCAACGCCTACAATTCCTCCACTGTTTCAGCCGATCTAGAATAGAGTCTGGATTGCTAACACGAGAACCAAAGATGAGAAGTCCACCCGCTAGCCAAGTCAGATAGAGCCAGGCATCTGGATTGCGGAGGAGCGGCCACCAGTATTGGCATAAGCAGCGTAGAGTAGCGTGCGCTGGGAGAATGGGAGATAGGCAAGCGCGGCGGCACATAGCAGGACAAGTCCATGCAGCTGACCGATGAAAAGTAAGGGGGTAGCAGCCCATATCCCATCGAGCAACAAAACGGCGGGAAACAACCAGCGGTACTTCCGTCCAAAATCGGGGTAGTCGAAGGCCAGGGCAGTGAACTGATAAAGCCGCACTGGTACGCCGAGCACGCCAGCCATCAGCGAGACACCGCCCAGCGTAAGCGACCCGTAAAACTCGTGGCTAACACGGAGCACGTCGTGGAATTTGTAGAGTGCGAGCGCGTACATCGCCAGGTAAGAGAGTTGAATGAGCATGAGCAGCGCACGGACCGCACCGCGCGATATCGAAAGTGGCGGTGCAGACCCGGTGGCCACCACCGCAGCCGTCCGCCCCGACGGTTCAAGGCTTCGCCGCAAAGTTCCCAGATCGAGCGCAAGATCGCGAGCCGATACGTAGCGCTCGTCAACGCGCTTGCGCAGGCATTTCTGCAGGATGCGCCCGAGTTCCCGTGGAGCCACTGGATTTTGCTGCTCAAGCGGCGGTGCTTCTTCCTTGAGGATGTTGGCGATGGTTGAAGTTGCCGACTGTCCGAGAAAGGGGTTGTACCCACTGGCCATCTCGTACATGACGAGGCCGAGCGCGTAAAGATCGGTTCGCGGGTCCACGGGCTCGCCTTCCAACTGCTCGGGGGCCATATAGCCAACGGTGCCGACGAGCAAGCCGGCCTCCGTTGAGAGCGTGGCTGACTCCGCCACTGTGGCGCCAATACCTACCTTGGAGGCCAGCGGGCGGAGTAGTTTGGCGAGGCCAAAATCGAGGACCTTGACTTGGCCGCGGGATGTTACGAAGACATTCGCCGGTTTGATATCGCGATGGACGATCCCTTTTGCATGCGCGGCATCGAGCGCATCAGCAATCTGTGTGCCGACATCCAGAAGCCAGGTCGTGTTGAAAGGCTTCCTGCCGATGTAATATTTGAGGGTCTGGCCTTCGAGCAGCTCCATGACGATAAAGAACACGTCCTCGTGTTCATCGATAGCGTGGATCGTGCAGATATGGGGATGATTCAAGGCGGACGCCGCACGGGCTTCCCGTCGAAAGCGATCGACAGCCTGGTGGTCTCTGGAAAGCTCTTCGGGAAGGAATTTCAGCGCTACCGAGCGGCCTAGTCTGGTGTCTTCGGCCTTATAAACGACACCCATTCCTCCGCCACCCAGCTTTTCAAGGATTCGAAAATGCGAAATGGTCTGTCCGACCATAATAAGAGAAGCATGCTCTTGGCGGGCCATGTTAGGCCTGCAGCTTTGGCAAGTCAACGAGGCAGCTCCAAGCCCTTAGATTCCGTTGGCATACCCGAAGAAGAGTGGCTGAGTAATATTCTCCCCAAACGGCCGGTACTGGAGGCGCAAGTGTCCGGCCAAGGTGACGATGTCAGAGGATTCTTGCAGGGTGGAGGGTCTAACTTCCAAGTTGATTTGCGCCATTCGTTTTATTTTCTGCAACATTGGCTTGCAATGATATGGACTGAAAAGTGCCGTGGACAACGTCAGGCAGTTCGGCGTTTCCGAGTAAACGGAGGAGGCAGCCATGCGAAAAGCAATTTTAGTCGGGTTTTTAGCGTTTGCTACTCTATCCAGAGCAAATGCGCAGACCGCGGTGCCGGCCTTGGCCGGCGACCAAGTCATCGATCAAGTCTCCCCAGCGGTTGTTCTCATTTTGGTTTCCACGGGCAACGGCCAGGTGTCGGGCATCGGCTCCGGCCTCATCGTTCGCTCCGATGGAATTGTGCTCACCGCCAACCACGTGGTGAAAGGCATGCGCGAAGTACAAGTACGCCTCAAGAACGGCGACGTTTACGATCACGTTGAATTGATTGCGGCCGATGAGCGCCGCGACGTCGCTGCACTTCGCATCCCCGCTACTGGTTTGCCGGTCCTCCCAACAGCCAATTCTGCAGAAGTCCGCGCAGGCTCTCCAGTCTATGCAGTCTCGAACGGCGCCGGCTTACCATGGACAGCTTCCTCGGGCGTGCTTAGCGCCGCTCGTCTGGCTGACGAAGTCCCAGGAGCGGGCGGCGGCTACCGCCTTCTGCAGTTCACGGCGTCGCTTTCTCCGGGCTCGAGCGGTGGCGTGCTGGTCGATGCGCAGGCGCGGGCGCTCGGCATCGTAGTCGGATTCATCACGCCGGGACAAAACGTAAACTTCGCTGTCCCGGTTGACAGCGTTGCCGGCCTTGCTGCCGCATCCGGTGGTACGCCGTTTGCCTCGGGCTCACGGCTACAGTTGCCGTCTGCCTACCCCGCTGGAAACATCCCTGGACCGGGCACGGCCGCCCGCGCGTTGCCCCAGAGTCCTGCGGCGGACTTGCCACGCCACGACCAAATGCAAGTTCGGACCGTTTCGGTCCACTCCAAAACTATTTACCTGCGCCGTGAACGCCTGGAAGACGATCTTCATAAAACAGCAATGCTCCCGCGGTTGGGATTGCAATTTGCCGATTACGGGCAAACTGCTGACATTGCGATTACCGTTGACAGGCCGGTCGCGACGTTTGACTGGACCTACACGCTGGTTTATCAGCCGAAGTCCTTGACACTCGCATCGGGCACGATTGAAGCAACCGATGAATTCGACGCTGGCCCCAAGCTGGCGGCAGCTATTGTGCAGCAGCTCGCCGCCTCCGTGCAGTTCTCGCGCGAACAGCTGGACAAACCGGCTCGAACATCGGTGGCGAACGACACACCGATTCGTGAATCAGGAAACGATGCGGCGGGAATTCTTCGCTCTGCTCGATCGATATTTGTGGAATCCCACACGATTTGGATGAAGGGCAATTTGTTGCAAGACGCCCTTCACGTTCGGCCCGAGATGCGGGAGTGGGGCATGCGCATCACCGACGACCGCAACGAGGCCGATATCTATATCGATGTCACGCGGCCCTTCCTGACATACGATTGGATTTTCACAATGACCGACACGAAAACCGGCATGCTCCTTGCCACGGGAACGGTCACCGCAATTGACGGTCCCGCCGCGGCGCAGCGACTGGCCATCGATATTGTTAACCAGATCCGTGGTGTTCGTCCTGTTCCAGCAACATCATGATCTCGTGGGCGAACGATATTGGCGGTTCTCCCCCGCAATTATCGGCTACCTAGAAATAATTTTCGGACCTGTTCGCCGAGTCCCGCCTGATCGGGCCTATGCCGCCTTGGAAGTAAGAACTTGAGCACAATCTGTGCCTTTGGTACCAGCGGTCCATCGTTCGACGCGCTTCTTTCTGTCAGGCTTTTGAAGGAAGGCAGTTGATTGCGGTGGGATGCTGGGCTGGCAGAACGAGGCGCGGGGCGAGTCGAACACGGACACGGTAGAGAGCTGGCATTCCAGTCCTATCCTTCCCACTTGTTTCTCTGAACTTTTTCGACGGGGGCACGTCCATGAGCTTTCTGACAAGGGCCACGGTGGCGGCTTTCATTGTGTTCGCGCTGGTTTCCACGACGCGAGCGCAGGAACCGGCGCCGGCCGCGTCACAGGGCAACGATGTCTCCTCTCTTCGCGAGCAAGCCGCGGCGGGGGACGCTCAAGCACAATTCGCTCTTGGGGATCGCTATTTTCTTGGCCTCGACGTCCCGCAGGACTACACGCAAGCTTTGCTTTGGACGCGCCCTGCTGTGGATAAGGGCTTCGCTCCGGCTCAGAATCTGCTTGGCGTGATGTACGAGCATGGCTTCGGCATGCCGCGCGATTACAAGCGCGCCGCAGCCTACTACCGACTGGCCGCGAATCAGGGCTATGCCCTCGGGGAGTACAATCTCGGCGGGTTGTTCGAGAGCGGCAACGGTGCCAAGCATGATTACCGGCAAGCGTTCGATTGGTACCGCAAGGCGGCGGAGCAGAATCTCGCGCAGGGGGAG
>Ga0210405_10005932_pt1 | contig 11034 bp, 9 predicted proteins | sample IncBWH11MmetaG_FD_155492 | JGI IMG/M metagenome (GOLD analysis project Ga0210405, IMG submission 155492) | Forest soil microbial communities from Barre Woods Harvard Forest LTER site, Petersham, Massachusetts, United States - Inc-BW-H-11-M | ecosystem: Environmental > Terrestrial > Soil >... | reverse complement strand
GATCGCATATCCGCTGGTGTTTTCGACGCCGTTCCAGCAAAGGCTCGGCGCGCTGGTGCTGCTTTACGCGATCGCGGCCTCGGCCTGGAACATCGTCGGCGGCTACGCCGGCCAGGTTTCGGTCGGTCACGTCGTGTTCTTTGGCTGCGGCGCCTATGCCGCGATGGGCGCCTATGCCCATTTCGCGTTGTCGCCGATGATCGGGATTCCCGCCGGCATTCTTTTCAGCGTGCTGATCGCGGCCGTGGTCGGGGTGCCGACCCTGCGCCTGTCCGGCCATTATTTCAGCATGGCGACCATCGCGGTCGCCGAACTTGCCCGGCTGATCGTCACCAACACCGAATACCTCGGCGCAGCGGTGGGCTTGAGCGGCCCGACCGTGCCGCGCAACGTCTTTGATCTCTCCTTCATATCGGCGCTGCCCTATTACTACCTGTTCCTGGTGATCCTGATCATCACGCTCGGAATCACCTTCTGGATGACCAACAGCCGGATCGGCTTCTATCTGCGCGCCATCAAGGATTCCGAACGCGCGGCGCGCTCGCTCGGCGCGCCGGCGGGCCGTACCAAGCTTTACGCCTACATGCTGAGCGCCGGGCTGACCAGCGTTGCCGGCGCGCTGTACGCCATGATGTTCGGCTTCGTCGATCCGGAATCCGGCCTGGGCATCCTGATCTCGGTGAAGATGCTGATCATGGCGGCGCTCGGCGGCGCCGGGTTGTTGTTCGGCCCGCTGGTCGGCGCCGCGATCCTGGTGCCGCTGGAGGAAATCTCCAACAGCTTGCTCGGCGGCAAGGGCGCCGGCCTGACTTTCGTGCTGTACGGCGCGATCATCGTTTTGATCGCGCGCTTCCAGCCGGGCGGTATCTTGACCCTGATCAAGCGGCGCCTGGAAAAGCGCGGCAAGGCGCAGGAGACCGCGGCTGCCCCGGGAGCAAGCCATGCTCCTTGAGGCGCGCGACATCACAAAGGCCTTCGGCAGCTTCAAGGCGGTCGATGCGGCTTCGATGACGTTGGCACGGGGCGACATCCTCGGCCTGATCGGGCCGAACGGCGCTGGCAAATCCACCTTCTTCAACTGCCTGACCGGCGATCTCTTGTCGAGTTCCGGCAAGGTGCTGTTCGAGGGCCAGGACATCACGTCCATGACGCCGGAGGCGCGCGCTGGGCTTGGCATTGCGCGCACCTTCCAGGTGCCGCAGACCTTCGAAGGCATGTCGGTGCTGGAAAACGTGATGATCGGCGCCTTCCTGCGCACCGCCCATCGCGCAGAAGCCGAGACCAAGGCCCGCGCCGTGCTGGAGCGCGTCGGCATGGCGCGGCTCGCGGATGCGCCGGCGCGCTCGCTCGGCACGCCCGGCCGCAAGCGGCTCGAAATCGCGCGGGCGCTGGCAACCGAGCCCAAGGTTCTGTTGCTCGATGAAGCCATGGCCGGCTTGACCCAGCGCGAGGTGCAGCTTGCGATCGATCTGGTGCGCGACATCCATCGTTCCGGCATCACGCTCGTGATCGTCGAGCACATCATGGAAGTCATCATGTCGCTCGCAAGCCGGGTGATGGTGTTCCATCAGGGCAAGGAGATCGCGCGCGGCAGCCCGCGCGAGGTCACCACCAATCCAGCTGTGATCGCGGCCTATCTCGGCACCCGCGCCGCCAAGGCTGCCGCCGGCCACACCCCGATCGAGCTGATGGGCGGACCTGCGACATGAATGGCCCGTTGCTCAGGATCGAGCATTTGGAAGTACGGTACGGCGACCTGATTGGGGTATCCGACGTTTCGCTCGAGGTGCCGGAAGGCAGCGTGGTGGCGCTGCTCGGCTCCAATGGCGGCGGCAAGACCACCGTTCTCAACGCCATCGCCGGTCTGATCCCCCTGCATGCCGGTTCGATCGCGTTTCGCGGCGAGGAGATTGGCGGCGAGAGCGCGTTTGCGATCGTGCGCAAGGGCCTTGCGCTGTCGCCGGAGGGCTGGCGGCTGTTCGTGCAGCAAAGCGTGGAGAACAATCTCTTGCTCGGCGCGACGCCGTTGCATGACAAGGCCCGCACCGCGACGCTGCTTGAGCGCGTCTACGGGATTTTCCCCAAGCTGAAAGAGCGGCGCAGCCAGCGCGCCGGCACCATGTCCGGCGGCGAGCGGCAGATGCTGGCGGTCGGCCGCGCGTTGATGAGCGACCCCAAGCTTTTGATGCTCGACGAGCCGTCGCTGGGTCTTGCGCCGGCGGTGGTTGAATCGATGTACGAGACCTTCGGCCGGCTGCATAGCGAAGGGTTGACCATCCTGCTGGCGGAACAGTCGATCGAGCTCGCGCTGGAGGTCTCCGACTTTGCGACCGTGCTCCAGGTCGGAAAAAGCGTATTGTCCGGGACGGCAGCCGCACTCGCGGAAGATCCGCAGGTGCAGAAGGCCTATCTAGGTACCGGGTGAAGTGAGGAAAACTCCCGGAGCTGACTTTCCGTTGGGAGCATTCTCGTTGGCTGGTCGACCCTTTTGGTTCGGCCGGCGCTATCTTCACGCCGTACGCACGGTCGCCAGAAACTTCTCGACCTCAACCGTGAGGTGGTCGCTTTCGCTCAGCAGCGAGACTGCGGAGCTGTGGACCTGGGTGGCTGCGGCGCCGGTGTCCGCCGCACCGCGATTGACGTCTGCGATGTTGTCCGAGACCTGCGTAGCCCCTTGGGCGGCTTGTTGAACGTTGCGCGCGATTTCCTGAGTTGCCGCGCCTTGTTCTTCAACTGCCGCGGCGATCGCCGAGGATATCTCGGCGATCTGCGTGATGGTGCCTCCGATTTCCTTGATGGCCGTCACAGAGAGGTCGGTTGCGGACTGCATTTGCGTGATCTGAGCCGAAATCTCGTCGGTTGCCTTGGCCGTCTGCGTCGCAAGTGCCTTCACCTCGGAAGCCACGACGGCAAAACCCCGGCCCGCTTCGCCGGCGCGCGCTGCCTCGATGGTCGCATTCAGCGCAAGCAGGTTTGTCTGTTCCGCGACCGCGGAGATCATCTTGACGACTTCGCTAATGCGACCGGCGGATTGGGATAGCTCGGCGATGCGGGCGTTGGTCTGTTCCGCCTGTAGTACGGCAGCGGTTGCCACGCTTTGCGAATGTTGAACCTGCCGGCCGATTTCCGAAACAGAAGAAGCCAGCTCTTCAGACGCTGCTGCCGCCGATTGGACGTTCGATGATGATTGTTCGGATGCCGCAGCAACGTTCGCGGATAATGCCTGTGTCGTCTCGGCGGTTTTGGTCAGGTTTCCAGCGGCCATCTCGATCTGCGAGCAGGCAGTCGAAACCGTCGTAACAATCTTGCCGATGGTCTGTTCAAAGCCATCGGCGATCCGCATCGTGGCGGCTCTTCGATCGGCGTCAGCGCTCTCCCTGAGCTTCGTTTGATCCGCAGCGAGCTGGCGATTTTCGAGCAGCTTACCGTGAAAGACAGCCAAGGCGCGAGAGATCGTACTCACTTCGTCTCGACGGTCAAATCGCTCGGGTTGATCATCAAGATCGCCGTTGGCGAGGTGCTGCATCGCGGCAGCCATCTTGACCAACGGTGTGGAAAGCCTGCGGCCGAACAAAAGAGCGAAGAAGGCCACCGTTACGGTCGTCACGCAGATCGCCCACAGCATTGTCCGCTGCACAGAGGCCAATTCGGACTTGACTCGATCCAGCCGTTCATCAGCGGCTTTCCGCACAGCCACGAGCGTCGGCCGCATGCGGTCGTAGATTTGCGCGAGGTCGGCGGCTTCCTCGATTAGCGTGCTCTGCCCAGCCATGAACGCGAAAAAGCTCGATTGATAGGAATCAATGAGTTTGGCGACTGCGTTTTTAGCCTCATCCGGCATGTCCGTCTTGGCCAGTTCAGCCGAGAATTCCCCGACACGCTTCTTGAGTTCGTCGCCATATTTTTCGTCACCGCGCAGCATGAAATCCTTTTCGTGCCGGCGCATCATCAACATCAGAACAGCTAGCCGGGGTTGATCGTATTTTTTCAACTGGCTTTCGACCGAATGAACGGCAGTCCGCAATTTGCCCTGCAAGCCGTCATTTTCATTGAAGCCGATTAACTTCTGCGCCGCCGCGACGTTGGAGAATCGCGTCGTGTACATGTTGATTCCCGGTCGAAAGGAGCTTGCTTGTCGGAGCGGGTCGCCATCCGGCAGGGATCCAGTCAATTGCTCGATCTCGGACAAATATTGGTTGGATGCCGTCAGGATCGCTTCGTGGTTCGCAACCTTCTTGTCATCGGGCTTCTGGAGAAATTCGGTTGCGATCTGACGTGCCTGAAGCAGGCTTTCAGAGATTTTTGCCGTCGAAAGGGCAAGCCTGCCGAAATCGTCCGCGGTGCGCCGACTTGTGTCCTCGATGCGCATACCGATCAAATTGATGATCCCGACGACTGCGACGCCTGTGAAGCCGAGGGCAAAAATCTGCGTTCGCAAACCCAGCGACAACAACTTCCTTGAACTCGCCGGGCCACGGTCCGCGTTTACGCCTGTCAGCGGAATAGGGAACTGTGTCACGGGTCATCTGCCTTTCGGAACTTCAATTCCTTTGGTGTCTACTAAGATTCAAGAGCCATGGTTCTCGCAGGGGCTACTAGTACCGCTGCACAGTGATTATGACTCTTTGGCCGAGGGCGTTTTGGCAGGGCTTGACAAGGGGTAGGCGCGGCGCATTTTGGTGCGAGCTTTCTCGGTTGTGAACATCCATTTGATGCGGGCTTTTGAGGCGTTGCGCTGGCGCTCCCAAGCAGCGATCTCGGATACGAGTTGTTTCTGACTGGCGATGCGCCTGTCCAGGCATTGGCCGCGCAGCACGCCGATCTCGATCTCGACCATGTTCAGCCAGCTGGCGTGCTTGGGCACGTAATGGAACTCCAGCCGGCGCAGCAGCCGTCTTGCTTCGTAAGGGGGGAAGACTTGGTAGAGGGCACCAGCCGAATGCGTCGATAGATTGTCCAGCACGACGCGGATGCGTTCAGCCTTGGGAAAGTGAACGTCAGCGAGGTCTCGCATGCAGGCGGCGAAGTCCACTGCGGCGCGGTTCTCAGTGACTTTGACCTTGCGCCAAGGCCGATGCACATCGAGGAAGACGAACAGGTTGGCGGTCCCGTTGCGCTTGTACTCGCAGTCGTAGCGCTCAAGTTGGCCCGGCTCGGCCGGGATCGGCTGGCGTACCTCGCCGATGAGCTGGGTCGGGCTCTCGTCGAAGCAGATCACCGGGCGCTTCGGATCGGGCTCTTCGGCATAGAGATCGAGCACATCCTCCATGCGGGCGACGTATTCGCCGTCGACCCGTGGAATGCACCACATGTCCTTGCGCCAGGGCTTGAGGTCATTTTCGGCCAAACGCCTGCGCACCGTCTCGCGCGACAAATCCTCATGCTCGGTGAGCTTAACCATCGCGCCGGCCAACAATTCCAAGGTCCAGCGCGCGCGGCCTTTGGGTGGGCTCGAACAGGCCGTCGCGACCAGCAGGGCCTCCTCTTTGCCAGAGAGCTTACGATCCGCCCCCGGGCGCGGCTCTTCGCTGAGCGCCGCCTCCAGGTTGCCGAGCACGAAGCGACGCTTGGTCCGGTAGACGGTCGAGCCGCCCACACCGACACTGGTCGCGATCTCGTCGTCACTGGCGCCGGCGTCGGCGGCCAGCAAAATTTGCGCACGCTTGAGCTTGCGCGCCGCGTGCTTGCCGCCGCTCAGCAGAGCAGTGAGTTCGGCCCGCTCGGTTTGGCTCAGTTCGACCCGATAGCGTACATTCATCCATGCCTCCTCATTCGAGGCACGGACCAACAGCTGAATCGGATGGCCGACGTGAGTCGCCCTGCAAAAGCCTTCACACCCAAGCAAGGTCAGTATCTGGCGTTTATCCACCTCTACACACGCCTGCATCGCAGGTCGCCGGCGGAAACCGACATGCAAGAATATTTCCGCGTCAGCCCGCCTTCCGTTCACCAGATGGTGCTGACGCTGGAACGGGCTGGCTTCATCACACGGCAGCCAGGGGTCGCCCGCAGCATCCAGTTGCTCGTTGATCCGGGTCAGCTGCCGGAACTACTTTGACGGGGATTCAACCTGTCAAATTCACTGTGCAGCAGTACTAGCCCTTAATCGGCCTTAGCGCGCCGTTCCTGCTCCCCAGCGGGAACGGCGCGCCGGCGTCGGTTGCCATACCGGCAAGAAGAGTTGCTGCGAATGTAAACTAGTTCACACACGGCAAGGCCGCGACCGCGGTATCCCTTGATGCGATATAGGGTCAGTTCCGCCGCCGTTTTGAACACAGCGCGTTGCATCCTCAATCCGGTCGTTCGAGAACTTGGATTGCGGTAAGACCCAAATGCGATATTCGAAATAACAAGCTCGCCCGGCTGCGAACCGGGCCCGAGCCATACCGAAGCAATTGTCGGATTGTATCAAGCACGCGCCCTACCACGCGCAAGAAAGGTTGCTGTGTACCGAACCATTGGCAAGGAAGTCGGTTGCCAACCATGGCGCATTGTTCGATAGGAGGGCACCGTGGCGGTACCCTCTTTATTGCGATGCTCTGCACCGCGTGCATCGGCCTGTTCGCGAACGAAGCCGGCGCTCAATGTACGGCGCGAGATGTCCTGCAGAACCACTTGCCGCTCAAGAAAACTCCCTCAGCGAATACGCCGCCAATTCCAGTCAGATCCGCCGCCGCGGTTGCGGTGTGGAAGACGATTAAAGTAGGGACGTTTGCAAATTCCTTTGCCCTCCGTAACGCATTGGATGCAGCGGGTTGTGGCAACGGAAACTCGGCTGGCGAAATTCTCGCTCGACCGGCCTTTACCCTTAGCGCTACGAAAACAGACGTGGAGCTCTTTGCGGTGTCGGCGGCTGAGCTCGGCTTTCAGACCGATACTGCGTCTCTGGCGGACATTTATGCCCGCGCTCGACAGCTGGGTTTTGAACTTGCGGCAGCAGAGGTCGCTCCGCAACTGAGGCTTCAATATTTTGATCAACCGATCGGTGAATTTCTCATCGTCGGAATGGAGCCAATCAAGACGTGGAAGGGCGAGCCCGTCATTTTAACCGTGGCAAATGGCGGAGCGGGACTAATCCTCATCGGCCAGGATGGTAGCGCCGACGCAGAAATACCCGTGGCGTCCCGCTTTCTGTTCGTGCGGTCCAATGAAGCCGCAATAGCGAAGGCTGCTCACAGACCCGATGACGCCGCAGCGCTCGTCCATCACTGAATTTCCAAGATCGAACGCGCCTCGGTAGGCACGATGGATCGTCACCGCCACGATAGGGGTTTCGGAGTGGGCCCGATCGTGATGTGATCAAAACGGGTGATGCTGCCCGGTTCAGCCCATAAAGCGATCCGGCCCGCATGCGCGAAAGTCTTATCGTATCCCGTGAAGATCCAGACCCCGTCGAGATAGACCGTAAAGCGGTCGTCTTGCGCTCGAACCGCCAACGTGTGCCAGACATCGGCGGCTACATCCGCATCGACGCCGACGATTTCCTCCTCGAGGCCGTTACTCACCAGCAGAAGCGACGCGCTGTTTCTGAGCGCATCAACCTTGACGAGGTAGTAGTCCTTCGGCGTAGCTATTCGCAGTGCAAGGCCACCGCTTTGACGGGATGCGCCGGAAATTGCCTTGAAACGCAGGGAGAGGTCGCCGTTCTTCAGCGCGGCCGATCGACAAAGTGCAAGCGCTTCTGCCGCTTCGGTCGAGGTTGCGCGAGTGTGTTCGATAGCACTGCCCGACGAGGCCGTCGTGGCGGGAATGACGACCCAATCGCGCCAGGCCGCGCCGCCTCCGCCGCAATCGGCCGGTGAAATTTCGATGCCACTTGCTACAATTTCGGCAGCCGATTGCGAATCTTGTGCCTGGCCAACGCCCGCCGAGTTCACGAGCACGGCCGATACCCAAACAACCAAGATTGTTGCGCGCATTACCGCGGCTCCCGCCTATCAACGGCTGGCGCAATCGCGCCAAACGTCAACCAAAATTGGGCTATCTTTCACGGAGAGCAGTGCGCAACCGCAATGATCGCCGCGGCGGCGCAAAAGAAAATGGAAATTCAAAACGACCTTCTAAAATGCGAAGGCTTTAAAGTGCTCAATGTGAAAGGCACATACCACACTCGACAATGCGAGAATGTGACTTGGCCCACATCCTGTTGAAATTGTTCGTTGGAAAGTGCCCGCGTCGAAGCGATACCTCTCTTGAGCTCTTAACCTTGCGTCGAATTTGGCATGTCCGCAGCTTATCCGGTTAGAGGGGATTCCCGGAGATGCCGTTGTCCGGTTTTGCCGGTTGAACGCTTCAGGGCGCCCAAACCGGAGCCTCGAATTAGCTGATGCTTGTTACATCACTGTAACCAACTGAAGTATCATTTATCCCTCTTTGCATATGGAATAGCCGCATATTTGATATATCATGCATGCAAATCGATGCTTGAAGCCGATATTGGTGTCGTGTAACCATATCTGGCCAGGATCGAGAAGAACGACGTCCATGATCACCGCCAACCAACTCAGGGCCGCCCGCGCGCTGCTCAATATCGATCAGCGGCAAACCGCCGATCTGGCAGACCTTTCAGTTCCGACCATCCAGCGCATGGAAGCAAGCGACGGCGTGATCCGCGCCAACGTCGATTCGCTGATGAAACTGGTTTCCGCGCTCGAGAACGCCGGCATCGAATTGATCAATCCGGGAGTCCCGAGTGCGAGCGGCGGGCGGGGCGTTCGGCTCCGGGAGCATGTGGCAAATCCGAAGACCAAAACTGTCCGGCAACCCAGGTCGTCGTCGCGCGCCATGGAGCGGACGCGATAGCCTCAGGTGGCGAGCGCGCTCGCGTCCACCCATTCGAGCAGCGCCAGCAGACCCTTAAGCATCGCCGTGGGCGTCGGCGGGCAACCTGCGATATGGAGGTCGACCGGGATCACCGCGGAGACGCCTCCCACCACCGCGTAGCTGCCGGCGAAGCAGCCGCCATCGCGCGCGCAATCTCCGATCGCGACCACCCATTTGGGATTGGGGGTCGCATCATAGGTGCGTTCCAGCGCGTCGCGCATGTTCTTTGTCACCGGACCCGTCACCATCAACACATCGGCATGGCGCGGCGAGGCCACGAAGCGAAGGCCAAAGCGCTCGACGTCGTAATAGGCGTTGTTGAGCGCGTGGATCTCGAGCTCGCAACCATTGCAGGAGCCGGCGTCGATTTCGCGGATCGACAGGCTGCGGCCGAGCCGCCGCCGCGCCGCGTCGCCGACCGCCGTCGCAAGCTCGTTCACGGCAGCGTCGTCCAGCGACGGTGCCATCTCGGTGAACGGCCGGCGGAACAGGCTTTGAAAAAGCAGCTTGCGCATTTCAAATATCCTGGCCCGAGTAAGAACAGTTGAACGACTTGTTGCAGAGCGGAAAATCCGCAACGATATTGTTCTCGATGACAGCTTCGAGCAGCGGCCATTGAAACCAGGAGGGATCGCGCAAATGGCATCGTTCGATCCGGCCATCGCGCAGGCGGAGCCAGACCAGAACGTCGCCGCGAAATCCCTCGACGATCGCCATGCCTTCCCGCAGCTCTGACGTCCGCCCGATCGGGGTACACAGCGTGCCCGCAGGCAGCCGATGCAAGATCTGCTCGATCAGCGAGAGCGACTGCTCGACCTCGCGGACGCGGATCCAGACCCGCGCATTGACATCGCCCTCGTTCAGCACCGGTACCTCAAAGCGCAAACCATCATAGGGCGGATAGGCCAGAGTCCGTCGCGCATCGAAGGCGCGGCCGGACGCGCGGCCGATATAGCCGCCGGCGGCATATTGTCTGGCCAGCGCGGGTTTCAGCACGCCGGTATCGACGGTGCGGTCCTGCAGCGAAGCGGTGTTGTCGTAGAGTTCGACCAGGCCGGGAAAGCGCCGGCGGATGTTCTCCAGCGTTTTCTGGATGATTTGTTTGCCCTCATCCGTCAGGTCGTGGGTCATGCCGCCGGGAACGATGATATCCCGCATCAATCGATGGCCGAAGGCGGCATTGGCCGCGCGCAGCACGCTCTCGCGCAACACGCTGCAATGCGCGTGCATCAGGGTGAAGGAGGCATCGTTGCAGATCGCGCCGATGTCGCCGAGATGGTTGGCAAGCCGCTCCAGTTCGGCGAGCAGTGCGCGAAGCCAAACTGTGCGATCGGGCACGACCAGTTCGAGCGCCGCTTCGGCGGCCCTCGAAAACGCATAAGCGTAAGCCACGGTGCTGTCGCCCGACACGCGTCCGGCGAGCTGCGCGGCGCGATCGAGATCGGCGCCCGACATCAGCCCTTCGATGCCCTTGTGGGTATAGCCGAGCCGCTGTTCCAGCCGGACCACGGTTTCACCGCTGGCCGCAAAGCGGAAATGCCCGGGTTCGATGATGCCGGCATGCACGGGCCCGACCGCAATCTGGTGCAGGCCCTCGCCCTCGGCGGCGAGGAAGCGATAGGGCGTTGCCTTTGACAGTGCGTCGATGCGCTTCCCCAGCGGGAAGCGCACACCCCAATGATTGTGATCAAGCCAGGGACGGCTATCGGGCGAGCCTTGCGCCGACAGCCCGAACAGATCGTGCGTCGTTCGCTCCAGCCGAAGCGCCGGCGGGTGAAGCCTGCCGATCGAAGCATAATTGTGATCGGGGCAATCCAGGCTGACGATGGCGATTTCCGCGGTATCTTCTTCCATGATCGCCAGGTGCACCATGGAGGGTTCGCCCCAAAGGCCGAGCATGCTCAGGCGTCCCTGCGCCAGCTCGTTTGCCACAAATCTCCAAAGGTGGGCACCAACCACGGCGCGCGGCCATGGCCTGCGTTGCAGGATCTCGCGGCCTTCCAGTATGCGATCGATCGGCGAGGCCATATCCTGTTGATCCTATCCGAGAAGGCGGGCCACGTGCTGGAACCAGGCGACGAACGGCGCGGGAAGATAGATGCCTGCGACCAGCACCAACGAGAGGTGGGCGAACATCGGAATCAGGGAAGCGTCCGCAGGCGCCGTGCTGCCGCGCGGTTTGCCGAATGCGACGCTCGTCAGGCGCCAGGT
>Ga0210405_10005929_pt1 | contig 11038 bp, 9 predicted proteins | sample IncBWH11MmetaG_FD_155492 | JGI IMG/M metagenome (GOLD analysis project Ga0210405, IMG submission 155492) | Forest soil microbial communities from Barre Woods Harvard Forest LTER site, Petersham, Massachusetts, United States - Inc-BW-H-11-M | ecosystem: Environmental > Terrestrial > Soil >... | reverse complement strand
GGGCCGGACCGCAGCCGATCTGCAATCCTCGATTGATCGCACCGGCAAGCCGCAATCGATGCCGTTGTCCAGTGCGCGGGCGGAAATCCGCATCGTGATCGCGGAGCGCCGGCGCGCAATGACAGCTAACGTGATCGGAGTCCTCGAGGGCAGCGACCCGGAATTGAAGAAGGAGACCATCATGTTCAGTGCGCATTACGATCACGACGGCGCCTCGGAAACGGCGGTCTTTCACGGAGCGGATGACAACGGCTCCGGCACGGTAGGCGTAGTGGAGTTGGCCCGTGCGTTCGCCGCCAGTCGCACGCGTCCGAAGCGGAGCTTGCTGTTTGCGGTGTTCGCCGCCGAAGAGCGAGGCTTGCTCGGCTCGTATTATTACGCCGCCCATCCGCTGCGCCCGCTCGACACTACTCGCGCGGTGATCAACTTCGATATGATCGGCCGCAATGAAACCCCCAGCCCGCAGACCGAAGGATTAATGCAAATCGATAAGGACACGAGCAACGAGCTGAACCTGATCGGCACGATCAACAGTCCGGACTATCGTGAGATCGTCGAGGCCGCCAACCAGCGCGTAGGTCTGAGCTTGAACTACAAATGGGACCAGGATGCGGCGCTGAACATATTTCAGCGCAGCGACCAGTTTCCGCTCTCCCTGCACGACATCCCTGCCGTGTGGTGGTTTACCGGCTTCCATCCCGACTATCATCAAGCCTCCGATACGGTCGAGAAAATCAATTTCGCCAAGATGGAAAAGATCGTGCGCCTGGCATTTCTGACAGGCCGGGCGCTGGCGGATGGAAAGAGTATGCCGCGATTTGTAGCCCGTCATTAGAGCCGCTTCCTTACGGTCGAGCGACAAGTCGCGGTTCCGTAGCTACTGAACCGCGCGCGTCAGCGAGCGGTCCGAAAACCCCCGCGCTAACGCTTGGGCTGCTATAATTGAATTCAATCCCTCCGTGCAAGAATTCCTTCAAATCCGCGGCGCGCGGGTTCATAATCTCAAAGACGTTTCTGTCTCCATCCCGCACAACCAGTTCACGGTGATCACGGGAGTCTCGGGCTCGGGAAAATCGTCTCTGGCGTTCGACACAATCTACGCCGAAGGCCAGCGCCGCTACGTGGAATCGCTCTCCGCCTACGCGCGCCAATTCCTGGAGCGCATGGAGAAACCCGAAGTGGACGACATCGACGGCATCGCGCCCGCCATTGCCATCCGCCAGAAAAATTCCACGCGCAATCCGCGCTCGACGGTCGCAACCACCACCGAATGCTACGATTTCATCCGCTTGCTGTTTGCCCGCGCCGGCAGGACCTACTGCCCCAATTGCGGCACGCAGGTGCAGCGCGACACCGTCGACCAGGTAGCCGGCCGGATGCTGGACCAAGAGCCGGGCTCCCGCTGGTACGCGTTGTTCCCCGTAAAAGTGGACTCTGACACACAAGCCTTGCGCGACCACCTTTTCGATCTGAGGAAAAAAGGATTCGCGCGCCTGTTTCAGAACAGCCGCACGTTCGAATTCTCCACGCCCGAATCACTGCTCGAGATCGATTTCGCCAAGCCGCTGTTCGCCCTGGCCGACCGTATCGCCATCGCCCCCGATCAGCGGCAGCGCCTGGTGGACACCGTCGAAATCTGTTATCGCGAAGCGGGCGAGGTCATATTCGAAAGCGCTGCCCCCGGCGGCGGGCAACTGCGGTTTAGCGAGAAATTCGCCTGCAAGACCTGCAACCTGCAATTCGACGAGCCGGAGCCGCGCCTCTTCAGCTTCAACAGCCCGTTCGGCGCATGCCCGCGCTGCCAGGGCTTCGGCAACACCATCGACTACGATATCGACCAGATCATTCCCGACAAGACGCGCACACTCCAGAACGGCGCGATCAAGCCCTGGCGCAGCTCCGAGTACAGCCAGTGGCTGACGCGCCTCAAGCAGGCCGGCGCCGCAGTCCGCTTTCACACGCCTTACTGCGAATTGACCCGCGCCGAGCAGGATTACATCTGGGCCGGCGACGCCCGTTTCCCCGGCCTGCGCGGCTTCTTCGCCGACCTCGAAAAGAAAAAATACAAGCTCCATATCCGCGTGAAGCTCAGCCGTTATCGCGGCTATGCGGAATGTCCGGACTGCCGTGGCGCAAGGGTCCGCCGCGAAGCGCTCTACGTGCGAGTTGCCGGCGAGAATATCCATGACGTAGTGCGCATGAACATCGCCGAAGCGCTGGCATTTTTCGACTCGCTCCAGCTTTCGCCCGAGGAGGCCGCCATCGCCGAGCGCATACTCGTCGAGATCCGACAGCGCCTGAAGTTCCTGAACGATGTCGGGCTGGAATACCTGACGCTCGACCGGCTCTCGGCCACACTCTCCGGTGGCGAGGCCCAGCGCATTCAGCTCGCCACCTGTCTCGGATCGCGCCTGGTGGGAGCCTGCTACGTGCTGGATGAGCCATCCATCGGACTGCACGCGCGCGACACGGCGCGGCTGATCCGCATCCTATATGAGCTGCGCGACCTGGGGAACACGATTCTGGTGGTCGAGCACGATCCGGAAGTGATGCGCGCGGCGGACCACATCCTGGATCTGGGCCCCGGCGCCGGCGAGCACGGCGGCCACGTCGTCTACGAAGGTTCCTACCCGGACCTGATTGCAGATGGCTCGGGCTCCATCACAGCGCGCTACTTGTGCGGCGATCTCCAAGTCCACGCTCTCCGAAACCGCCGCCTCGTGAACCCCAAGCAGGTTTTGAAATTTCTCGGCGCCAGGATCCACAACCTTAAGAACATCAATGTGGAGATTCCGCTCGGCATGATGGTGGTGGTTAGCGGCGTGTCGGGCTCCGGCAAGTCCACACTGGTTCACGACGTGATTTACCGCTCGCTGCAGGCCACGCTCAAACACAGCGCCGGCTTGGTCGAGTCTCCCGAAGAGCCCGACCCCAGCGACCGCGGCCCGCGCGTGATGTGCTCCCGAGTGGAAGGCAGCGCCCTGCTCGAAGAGCTGGTCATGATCGACCAATCGCCGATCGGACGAACGCCGCGCTCCAATCCCGTCACCTATATTCAAGCTTTCGATCTGATCCGAACGCTGTTCGCGGAAACATCGGAAGCCCGCAAGCGAGGCTATGCCGCGGGACATTTTTCCTTCAATGTCGCCGGTGGCCGCTGCGAAACCTGCCAGGGCGATGGCACCGTCAAAGTGGAGATGCAGTTTCTCGCCGACGTCGAGCTGATCTGCGAGGAGTGCAAAGGAACCCGCTTCAAAAGCGGCATACTCGAAGTCCGATACCAGGGCTTGAACATTCACGAGCTTCTGCAACTCACCGTTCGCGAGGCTCTGGAATTTTTCAAGGACTCCAAGCGCCTGGTCAAAAAGCTGCAGGTGCTCGACGACGTTGGCCTGGGCTATCTACGCCTCGGTCAATCGGCGACCACGCTTTCCGGCGGAGAAGCGCAGCGAGTGAAGCTGGCCGCGCACCTGGCGCAGGCCTCCTGCGAACGCACACTGTACATCTTCGACGAACCCACCACCGGCTTGCACTTCGACGACATCGCCAAGCTCCTCGCCGCCCTGCAGCGCCTGATTGAGAATGGCGGCAGCCTGCTGATCATCGAGCATAATCTGGAAGTCATCCAGGCCGCCGATTGGGTCATCGACCTCGGCCCGGAAGGCGGCGCGCTCGGCGGATACATCGTCGCCGCCGGAACTCCGGAGGATATCGCACGGGCTCCCGAATCCTACACGGGCCGGTATATCGCGCCGGAAAGAGAAAGTCAAAAGTCAAAAGTCAAAAGGCAAAAGGCAAAAGTCTTTACTTCTCCAGCGACGCCGTCATCGTGATCTTCGTGTTCAGCAATCGCGATATCGGGCAGCCCGCCTTGGCGTTGTTGGCTGCCGTCTCGAAAGCGTCCTGAGCCGCGCCGGGGACTTTCGCACGTACATCCAGATGGCTCGTCGAGACTTCCCATCCGACGGCTTTCTTCTCCATCGTCACCGTGCAGGTCGTATCGATGCGGTCCGGTGTCAGGCCGGCCTCTCCCAACTGCGCCGATAGAGCCATCGAGAAGCAACTGGCATGCGCGGCTGCGATCAGCTCCTCCGGATTGGTTCCGATGCCATCTTCAAAACGCGTGCTGAATGAATATTGCGTATTCGAGAGTACGCCACTGGCGGTGGAAATGCTTCCTTTTCCGCCCTTGAGATTTCCCTGCCAAACGGCCGATGCTTTTCGTAGCATTGTTCCTCCTAATACTTCATGGTAACCGATCTTTTTTATCCTCGTCTTGCACGTTTATGAGTGACGGCGGACATCGATTCCGCGGGCAAAACCGAAAGTGAGGACATTGACATGCAAAGACGCTACAACGTAAATAGCTGGACCGGCTGGCCGCGCTGGCTTGCCTGCTGCTTACGCGCGACCGCCATTTCTCGTAGGAGGGCTTTGTCCAGCTCTTAACTGTGAAGTCGCGCTAAACTCTGGAAGCGCCGAAAACCGTGTCGCGCCAAGCTCGCAAAAAAACCAACACCAATAATTCTCCTTGGCGCTCTTGCGCGAAACCTCTTTTTTTACGCCTTGGGAGGCTCGGTCACGACCTTCATGGCCTGGTCGTCCCAATACAGCACGCGGCCTTGGCGATACGCCATCACCGACATCGTAATTGTCACCTGCGCGCGGAAGGCGGTGTCGACATCCAAGGTTGGCTTCTCGCGGCTGCGCACGCAATCGAGGAAATTCTGCATGTGCGCCCAACGTGGCTTTTCGTCCACTTTGATTTGGAACGGCTGGTCGCCCCACTTGGACTTGTAATCGCTTCCGATGGTCTTCTTCTCCGGGCGCACCTCGATGAAATCCGTCTTGCCCTCAAACTGGCCATGCTCCACCATGATGATGGTGCCCTGGTGGCCGCGAATCGAGCCGGGAATATGCTGCGAGTTGGCCATGCTCGAGCTGAGCACCAGCGAGTGGCCCTTGGCGAAATCAGCCATCAGGTTGAAAGTGTCCGGCACCTCGCGGTCTTTAAACACGTAGATTCCGCCCGAAGATGTTACACGATAAGGGAACTGCGGCTCGGGCCAGCATATATTGAGTGGCGCCACCACGTGGAAGAACAAGTCGGTGGCGATGCCGCCGGAGTAATCCCAATATTTGCGGAAGCGGAAAAAGCGATCGGCATCGTAGGCGCGGCTCTGCGCCGGACCCAGCCAGGTCTTCCAATCGATATAGTTATCGCCAGTGCCATTGGGACCGGCCTCGGGGTCGATCTTGTAATTCCACTCGCCTTCCACCGAGTTTCGATGATAGCTGCCCTGGCTCATCAGCATCTGGCCGATCATGCCGTCGGCGATAGCCTTCTTGGCTTTGTGCCATTGATCGGCGGTGGTGGTCTGCGAGCCCACCTGCAGCACGCGCTTAGTCTCCTTCACGGTGGCTGAAAGTTGCTTGGCCTCTTCGATGGTGTGGCACATCGGCTTCTCGACATAGACGTCTTTGCCGTTGTCCATGGCTTCCACGGCGATCTTGGCATGCCAATGATCGGGGGTGGCGATCAGCACGGCGTCGATATCGGGGCGGCTGAGGATCTCGCGGTAATCGAGCGTCATGTCGCATTTGTGCGCTTCGGCATTGGCGCGGGCGCGCTTGCGGTAGACGTCGCACACAGCGACAATCTGACAGCCGTTGGTGCGTTCGCCAATCCCGCCGAACTCGCGCGCGAGATAAGAGCCGCGGCCACCCACGCCGATGGACGCGATATTGATACGGTCATTGGCGCCAATAACGCGGCCCGTCTTGCCAGGACGGGCTCCCAGCGCACGGCCCGCCATTCCCAGCGCTGCACCCGCTTGCGTCGCGCGCCGCACGAACTGTCTTCGATTGATGGAGTTCTCATCCATGATAAATACCTTCTTTCGAGTCGGACTCCCGACTCAACAGATTGTACACCCGCCAGCGCTCCACGTAAATACGGGAGGCGATATCGAGTAAAGATTACGCGAAGCTCACTATAATCTATTTAACATCAAATGGTTACGGGAAAGGCATGAGGATTGCACTACAGCCTTACAGGAAGGAGCAGGTTTTAGACTTATGAAAACACAACTCGCATTGACAATTGTACTAGGCGCCACCATGTTGGCTGGGGGGTGCGCCACCAAAAAATACGTAAGGAACACTGCCGCTCCGATCCAGGCCAAGGTGGATCAAGTGGGCGACCAGACGAACAAGAACTCGGCTTCGATTGAGGACTCTCGCAAAGAGATCAAGGCCGTGGATGAGCGCGCCGAAACCGGCATCAGCGCCGCCAAAGAACGGGCTATGACGGCCGATAACCACGCTGGAGAAGCGATGACGAAGGCTACTGAAGCTAACGGTGTGGCAACAGAAGCGCGGGATCTCTCGCACAAGAACACATCCGAGATCGACGCTCTGCGTAACGTGGTTGCCAATATTGACGACTACAAGCCAGTCGCCGAGACGGCGGTTCAATTTGGATTCGCCAAGGACAAGCTGACTCCGGAAGCACAGGAGTCGCTTGACAAGCTTGCCGCCGATAAAGGCAACATGAAGCGTTTTGTGGTGGCCGTGGAAGGCTTCACCGACAAGACCGGGTCTCCCGAATACAATAACGCCTTGAGCCAGCGGCGCGCTAATGCGGTGGTCAACTACCTGGTGACCAAGCACGATATTCCGCTGTTCAGGGTCTACATGGTAGGGTTAGGCTCGCAGAAGCCGGCCGATGAAGGTAGGGGCCGCGAGGCGCGCAGCAAGAACCGGCGGGTCGAAGTGAAGATCTACAGCGCCGATCAGACGATGGCTTCGGGCGCAGCTCCTGCTTCCGCGGAAGATAACACGACGCCGAATCGTTAAATAGATACAGCTAATGTTTGATGATGAGCCTGACGGTCAAACCGGGGAATGTCCCCGCCGTCAGGCTCATCGTCTATTTGGTGGATTGCCCTGGGCCTGCGGAACGCTTCCGACCAGACGTAAAGCCTCATCAGATGAGACGCAGTGAGGACCAGGTTCCCAGCCAGGAGGAGTATGTGGTGATGCGGAACAGACAGTTGCCGCATTGATTGGCCGATCGCTTCTCCAGTGAATTGAAGTCCCAAGCCGCCAGTAACCATCAACAGTTGAGTGTCTTTCCGCCGCGCAGAGATCAGGGTTACCCACAAAAGCAAGGTCAGAGCCACCGATCCAAAGCTCAAGTCGCGCCCCACCTGGGTCGCCCACAAATTATAGTGGTGGCTGTAATGCGCTTCCCGATGGATCTGGACAGAAATAAGAACTGCTACGCACGCCGACAATATCAAAACGGCACGTATGCGGCCGCGATAGGGGCGCTCCCGAATCGCGCGATCCATGAGGGACATTACAACCGTGAACAGCAGCAGTTGGCGTAGAGCCTCGTTCCGAAAAAAAACAGGCTCCATGTGGGCCACACCCGCAAAAGCGGCGCCATCAGCCACTGTCGTCATTATTAAAACGAGTGAATAGACGAATACGAAGGGGTAGTCCTTGTAGGGGCCGCGACGCAGCAACCCGATAACGAATACCTGTAACGCCAGGCTGATAAAAAATATCAGCCACTGCAACCAGATCATAGGGCTTCGGCTAAACGAACCTGCCGGAACCCCTTTGGATTACAACGCTCCTAGGCGCGCGAAGAAGGAGCGTCACTGTCGTCGGACGGGTCCGGCGGAAAAAATGGGCTGTCAGCGAGCTGTTGCTGCTGAACATCTGGAACCAGCACCGGGCTGTTCCCAAAACTCGGCAACGATCCGCCCGAGAACGAGTTCGCCAGGACGGACAGCGCAAACAGAAAGAACATTGTAGCACAAACTTTCTTGCTTTCGAATACACGTGTCATTTGATAGCTCCTTAAGCTACTTTTGATTTAAAGATGAACTGATTATACGTAGAACTTTCAACTTAGTAAAGAAGTTTATTGAAGTACTTGAATGGGGGAAATCGACTTAGAGGTTCTTCGGTACGATAGTACTGGTATTAGAGGGAGATACCCCTGGGCGCGGGCGTCTGGATGGAGTTCCCCTCAGCAGCCGCGAGCTATTGAAAAATAAGGCTAATAGCTACTTATATGGATATCGATTGGTTACGGCAGTACTGCCTCTCCCTTCCGCAAACTACGGAAACCATCCAATGGGGGAGCGACCTCGTTTTCAAGATTGCGGGAAAGATGTATACCGTGCTGGCGCTCGAGCCCGGAAATCATTGGTTGTCGTTCAAGTGCACTCCCGACGATTTTGCCAGGCTAGTGGAGCAGGTCGGAATTATCCCGGCCCCCTACCTCGCCCGGGCGCATTGGGTATCGCTCGAAACTGAAAATGCCTTGTCGCGCTCGGAAATCAAGCGGCTGGTGCGACAGGCCCGCGGCATCGTTATCGCGAAGCTACCGAAGAAAACTCAAGCTGCGTTAAAGTTGGATGTTGGATGTTAGATGTAGGATGTTGGCGAACCTTATTCCGGTGCAAATGGGCCAACATCCAAAATCCAACATCCAAAATCCGGGTAAAATGGCAGGGATGCATCGCAGAAAATTCTTGACGACTGCGGCGGTGGCGGCCGCTCCGCTGCCGGCTGCACAGACGGTCCGCTTCGGCGTCGATCTGTACAGCATTCGATCGCAAGGATGGACCCCGTTTCAGTATCTGGACTATTGCGCCAGGTGGAAAGCGAAGGTGGTGCATTTCTCCGAGATCCGCTTCATCGGGAGTCTGGACGAGGCCAACCTGCGCCAGGTCCGGGCGCACGCTGAAGAGCTGGGCATCGAGATCGAGATCGGCATGCGCTCCATCTGTCCGACCTCGAAGATGTTCGACGCGTCGCAGGGCACGGCCGAGGAGCAAATCACGCGCATGATCCACGCCGCGAAGATCGTCGGATCGCCGATCGTGCGCGCGGTCCTGGGCTCGGTGGCGGATCGCACCGGCGCGGTCCCGATCGAAGGGCATATCGCCAACACGGCGAAAGTGCTGCGCGGCGTGCGGGCGCTCACAATGGATAACGGGCTTAAGATCGCGATTGAAAATCATGCCGGAGACATGCAGGCCCGTGAGCTGAAGATGCTGATCGAGGAAGCTGGCAAGGATTTCGTCGGGGCGTGTCTCGATTCCGGCAATCCGCTATGGACGCTGGAAGATCCGCACCTGACGCTGGAAACGCTCGCGCCTTACGTGCTCACGAGCCACGTTCGGGATAGCGCCGTGTGGCGGGATAAGGATCGGGTTGCGGTACAGTGGGTTCGGATGGGAGAGGGCAATATTGGAATCCGGGAATACGCGAAGAAATATCAGGAGCTATGTCCGGGCCGCGCGTTTTCGCTCGAAGTGATCGTCACGCAGCCGCGCCTGTTCGCCTACGGCGACCCGAAATTCTGGGAGCCGTACCGCAAAACACCCGCTTGGGAGTTCGCTCGATTTCTGGCGCTGGCCGACAAGGGCCAGCCGTACCCGCCGATTCCCGCGCCGGCGTCGAAGGAGGCGGGTGTGGAGCGCGAGCGGGAAGACCTGGAAGCAAGTATCCGTTTCGCGCACGATGAGTTGAACATTTGAATGCGACTCGCAATCATCCTGATCCCGCTTCTCGCGGTTGCGGCGGACACGCCAGGTATCGTCGCAGACGTCCGGGCCGCTATTGCTCAAAACAATTTGACACAGGGCGAAAGCTTGATTCGAAGCTACCGGGCGGCCCGCGGCAACACACCGGAAATGATCGAGGCTGTGTCCTGGCTGGGGCGCGGCGCGCTGGCGGCGAAGCAACCCGATCGCGCCGAGGTGTATGCGGCGCAGGCTCGCCAGCTCGCGCTGGAACAGCTTTCCCATCGCAAGCTGGACGCCGAACCGCACCTGCCGCTGGCGCTGGGCGCATCCATCGAAGTGCAAGCTCAAGTGATGGCGGATCGCGGCGAGCGGGGTGAAGCGGTCGCGTTCCTGAGGCGAGAGCTCAAGACATATTGGATGACGTCCATCCGCGCCCGCATCCAGAAGAACATTAACCTGTTGAGCCTGGAAGGCAAGCCTGCCCCTGCTCTCGACGTGCGCAATTGGCTGGGACCCAAGCCCGTTCCGCTCGAGCAGTTGCGAGGTAAGCCGCTGGTGCTGTTCTTTTGGGCGCATTGGTGTTCGGACTGCAAACAAGTGGCGCCAGACCTGGCACGGCTGGCTTCCGAATATGCGTCGAAGGGCCTGCTGGTGATCGGACCCACTCAGCACTACGGTTATGTGGCGGGCGGCCAGGACGCCAGTCCGCGGCAGGAGACCGCCTACATCGATTCGGTCCGCAAGGAATTCTATGCGGCCCTGATTGGAATGCCGGCGCCGGTGAGTGAGGAGAATTTCAGGAACTACGGCGCCAGCACCACGCCTACACTCGTTTTTGTGGATAGGAAGGGCATCGTGCGCCTTTACCACCCCGGTGCCATGACCTATTCCGAGATGGCGGCTGAGGTGTCGAAGCTCACCGCGGCAGGGCTTCCTGCAACATCGGATAGAGGCTCCGCGCAAAGCCGGTAGCGGCGGCGTCGGCTGCCTGATCGCCTCCATCGGAAATGACAGGCGAAACCGCCTGTCCCACCACAGAAGCTGACTGCACGACCACGCGAACTAAAGCCGTATCGGTGCGCTTGTCCCGCAGCGCGTCGGCGATCAACCAGAGCTTGGCCTCCCACTCGCCCGCCGTGACCCGGCGCGGCCCTTGATACCAGTACAGAACCACATCGCGTTGTCCACGGTTGACGACGATGTATCGGTTGACTGTGATTGCTCCGCCCGCAGTGTCGAGCGTGATCTCGCCTGCGACCTCAGATGTCCAGCCCGAAGCCGGCAGGCACACCTTCGGCGAATGCGGCTGGCCGCTTCCTGCGCGCTGCGATTGGAACCAGGCCACGAATAAACCGGCAACCGATCCCGTCGCTGACTGCACGTAGGTGCGGCTCAATAGCCGGTCGGCTCGAAGTTCACCCGCGACATCAGCGGCGATGGGATCTTCCCGCAGTAGCCTCCACTCGCCAATCCCGGACGGAAAACTC
>Ga0210405_10005925_pt1 | contig 11042 bp, 5 predicted proteins | sample IncBWH11MmetaG_FD_155492 | JGI IMG/M metagenome (GOLD analysis project Ga0210405, IMG submission 155492) | Forest soil microbial communities from Barre Woods Harvard Forest LTER site, Petersham, Massachusetts, United States - Inc-BW-H-11-M | ecosystem: Environmental > Terrestrial > Soil >... | reverse complement strand
AATCGTCGCCACCCGAGACACACCGGAAGTCTTCAACGGCTACTGCGGCGCGGAGTCTGGCTCCGTCCCCGTTTCTGCCGCCTCGCCCGCCATTCTCACCTCGGAATTGGAAGTGCAAAAGAAAGAGAGTTCCACGGACCGGCCCCCGATTCTGCCGGCGCCTGCGCATGACCCCGGCAAGGCGGGAGGCCAACAGTGAAGCGCTCGCTGGGATTTGCAGCACTCACTATTCTTACCGCGGTGCTTGCTTGTAGCACCTCGATCCATGCACAAGCTTCAGGCACCGTCCAGGCGCAAGCTCCCCAGGACAACGATCACACCCTGCAGGCTATGCGCGACGAAATGGCGCGCTCAAAAACCCGCCTCGAGCTGCAAATTCCCGGCACGCCGCAGCCTCAGCGCCCTTACTACGTGGAATACCACCTTCTGGATCTCGACGTGCGTGAAGTGGTCGCGGAATTTGGCGCGCTGGTCTTCTCCAACCACACGCGCAATCGCTACATGGATGTGCAAGCGCGCATTGGCGACTACAAACTCGACAGCTCCAATTTCATCAGCGACGATGGATTCCGCGGATTTATCGGCCCGACCGGATCGGTCGGCATCGACCGCGACTACGATTCTTTACGCCAAGATCTATGGATCGCCACCGACCAGGCCTTCAAGGAAGCCGTCGAAACCTATTCGCGCAAAAGAGCTTACTTGAGCAGCCTCGCACGCCAATCCGACATCGACGATTTTGCAAAAGCCGAGCCGCTGCAGCTCATCGAGCCCCTGGCTGCTCCGGACTGGGGCAATCGCAACTGGGAACAGGAAGCCCGCGAATCCTCTGGTGCTCTTCGCGCCTTTCCGCAAATCTACGAATCGCGTGTGACCTACTATCTGGTCTTTGCCACCGAATACTTGCTCACTAGCGAGGGTACAGAAATCCGCACGAACCGGAGCTACGCTGCCATCGAAGCGGGCATGAACACGCTTGCCGACGATGGTATGCAGGTCAATCACCTTTACGCCTCTTACGCGCCGAAGCCAGCCGAGCTGCCGGGCGTGGACGCGGTTCGCAAGGCGCTGAACGTAACCGGCAGCGAGCTGATGGCCATGCGCGCCGCGGGTACGGCGCAGGACTACAACGGCCCAGTGCTCTTTGAAGCCCGTGCCGCCGCTCCTCTCTTGGCGCAAGTGCTGACTCCCGCGATCAATGGCGCCCGCCCGCCTGTTTCGTTTACGCCGGTGATGGAACAGCTCCTCACCGGGCTTGGCGGGAAGAGCGACTGGGTCGGCCGCATGGGCACGCGCGTTTTGCCGGGAACCGTTTCTGTGGTGGACGATCCCTCCGCGAAAGAATTTCACGGTACACCCTTGCTCGGCTCCTACGCCGTCGACGAAGATGGCGTGCGCGCGCAAAAAGTGACGATTGTGGATGGCGGCAACGTCAAAGAGTTGCTCATGTCTCGCCGCCCCGGCCCGGATTCCGACCAGTCCAACGGCCACGGCCGATCAGCGTTCTTTGAGACCAAGCCTACGATGAGCAATCTGTTTTTCAAATCGACGGAGACGCAATCCCCCGCCGATCTTAAGAAAAAGTTTCTCGACGAATGCCGCTCGGAAAAGTTGCCGTACTGCCTGGTGGTCCGCGAGATGGACAATCCTTCCATCAGCTTGCTTCACCAGGATGACTTTTCGGAATTGCTCGCGAGCTTCGGCGGCGGAGCCGGGACTGGCGATCGGCTGCCTCTGATCGTCTATAAGATCTATCCGGATGACGGACGCGAAGAAATGGTCCGCGGAGCGCGCATCATCGGCCTGAACACCCGGATGTTGCGCAACCTCGGTGGCATCGGCAACGACGACTTTGTTTATAACTACATGCAGAGCCAGCAATCGGGTTTCGCGGGCACGGCGCTCGGTGCGTTCGGCTCGGCCCAAAACAGTAACGGTTTGCCCGCTTCGCTCGTGGCTCCTTCGCTTCTCTTCGATGACTTGGAAGTGCGCGGAGCGCGTGGAGAGCCAAAGCGCCTGCCATTGCTGCCTGCACCTTCCTTGACAGCGGACTAAGCGCCATTGAGATCTCGCGCTTGCGCGCCTGCGAAAGTTATCATCATGAACGACGCAACCCGCCGCGGCTTTATTTTTAGTGCCGCAACTCTTGGCGCCTGCGGTCTGCTCGTAGGCGTTCAGCGCGTCTGCCGTTTCGCGCTTGCCAATGACAAGCCCGCAAAAGCCGATCCCGGTCCCGTGCAAATTGTAAAATTCGCGGACAACGGAACGCGCTTGAACGTGGAAAGCGTGGCAAAAGTGGTCAAGAGCGATGCCGATTGGCGCCGCTCGCTCAGTTCCGACGAATTTGAGGTCACGCGCAAAGCGGACACCGAGCGGGCTTTCAGCGGCGCTTACTACGACAACCACGAGCCGGGCCTCTACCGCTGCATCTGCTGCGGCAACGCACTGTTCAGTTCCGACACGAAATTTGACTCCGGCACGGGCTGGCCCAGTTTCTGGGCGCCCATCGCCAAGGAAAACGTGGTAACAAGAATTGATTTGAGTTTTGGGAAGCGCCGCGATGAAGTGACTTGCGTTCTCTGCGACGCGCATATGGGCCACGTCTTTGACGATGGACCTAAGCCAACTGGTCTGCGCTACTGCATGAACTCTCTGGCGCTTCGCTTTATTCCGCGGGCAAAGTCCTGAGTTTTTCACAATTAAGATTTTAAACAGGAAAGCGGATAGGCTGTTGTCTGGCTATTGCTTTACTTCCGCCAGCAGATCCTCAAAGTCATTGATCGATACACGATCGATTTTGCCGGGTATGGAGAAGTCGAACGGCTCGTTAGCGTGCGTTACGGATATCAATCCCATTTTTATTGTCTTATCACCGATATGCGCATACAGAGGCACGGCATCTTTCCAGGTGTCTGGAACTCCCGCGCGCGTGATTTCCCCCTTGATGTGCGTCTTCCCATCGGCCGCGGCTTCCGCGGTGGAGCGAAACGTGTATTGTGCCTCGCCCGTCCCGTACACATACTGGTTGAAGAACCAGTCCATCTTGTGGTTTGCGTCGAGATCCATGCCGTGCGTCATGTGTTTCTCGACGATAGCTTTGAAGTCCTCCGTGGACGCAGCTTTGTTGTCGAACGTTTTGCAGTAGTCCTGCATCATCTCCTTGAACGCATGGTCCGGGTCCTGGTCGCGCGGGCTCATCAGCTGCATGCGTAACATCTGCAGAACATAGCCGCCTTTCGAGTAGATCAAATCCTGATACGATCCTGGCCCCGTGATGGACGACCGGATTCGCTCGCCCATCCAAATCGGGCCGAGCGCTTCCACCTCGTGACCATTCACGTCATGGTTGTGCAGCAACTCTTTTTCTCTCCGCCAGCGGCCCAGATACTCCTTCATGTTCTGGCGATACTGCACATACAAGGTGCCTGAAAATTCCGCAAATCCTTCCGAGAGCCATTGGTCGTGATAGCTCTTCCAGCCAACGCGGTGCCCCCACCACTGGTGCGAGGTTTCATGGCCACGGAAAAAATCCGTCACCGCTGTTTGATCACGAATGCCGATGGCATTGCGTTGCGTGGAATCCAAAAACGAGCCGGACCAAAGGTAGAGGAGTCCCGGCCACCCCTGTCCGTAGGAGTAGCTGATTGGCAGGCTGGTGACGGAAATGTGTTTGTAAGGAAAAGGACCAAACCACGCGGAATAGACACGCACCGCGTTTGCAATCTCCGTCCCCATCGTCTTGGCCATAATGGAAGGTGACATCGAGCCAACCGCCGCTTGTTGCGCTCCCGGGCCTTCCTCAAAGTAGCGCTGCACTTGGGTCATCACATCATCGGGAGAGCGGTTCGCATAAATATCGATTACCACGTCTCCAGCCTTGTCGTTGGTGACTTTGTAGTCCCCGTAAGCAAATCCCGCGACGGCCAGCGGAATCTCGCTCTTCCAAGTCGTGATTCTTGTGCCCCCATCGACGGTGTCGCTGGTTTTCTCTCCCGTGGCCACCAGCACTGAATTCTTCGGACTGTGAAATGTAAGGTCGAAATCGGCGCGTGCCGAAAAACTGTTTGGCCTCTCGGGATACCACCCGGAGCTCTCGCAGAAATAATTTCCGCTGCCGGCCTTGCGAATCGCGCGTTTTCCGCCGTAACGAAAATCGAGCGACAAGGGTGTTCCAACGGCAAGAGGCTGCGCAAGAATCACCGCCACATAATCGCCGTAGGATTGGTTACGGTCTTTTGTCTCTCTCGACTGATAGAAGGCCAGCGCATTGTTGCTGGAATCCTTGATGGATTCCAAGCGTAGATTGGCATCCAGGCTGAAGATGAGCACGCTCTGTCCCGCCAGACGCGGCTCCAGATCTAGGTGCGCGGTGGCGTTCAGCTCCGCGCCGGACGTAACGCCAGCGTCAATTTTGTAGCTGCGAATGACGAAGTCTTCCTTGGCTTGCGGATCCTTCCAGGCCTCGGCGCTCGTGCGTCCCGCGGGAAAGCTCATCCAGGTGTCGAATATCTTGAACGGCCCGACATCCACCCAGCGTCCAATCGTCATGTCCTCCGGCTCTAATGCATCATCGCGGACTTCCACCCAGCTCTTATCGGTTTTCAAATCCGCGAGAAAGTACGCCGTGCGGATGCCGTCCGTCGACAAAATGCTTTGCAGCAGGCGGGGCATGGACGATTCGCCAAGGTTCTCGCGTTCTTTCTGCCGCTTGGCGTAGAGATCGTCGGCAGCCGGGCCGGAGGTCTGCCACTTCACTTGTTTTGCGACTTCGTTGAGCAAACCGTCCGTAAAACTGAAGGTAGCCTCGGTGAAGGGTGCGTCTACCCTGTCCACCTTGGTGAAGAGACGAAGTTGCTGAGCCTCTTGCGGATTCGGAGGCGATAATTGCAGATGCCCTTGCCCACGGAAAACGGCGCCGAATACAACTCCGTTGACGGGTTGCGTGAACTGTATCGTGCCGTCCGTCAGGATGATGTGGACATGGTCGCGGACGATTTCGACATTTTCCGCGCGCGCCGATTTCGCAGGGTCCATCGCCGGAAGGGAAAGTGCATTCCAAACGGTGGCTGCAGGCGAGGGGGCAGGGGTCTGCGAAAAGCCCCGCGATGCGAACGCCAGCATTCCCGCGAAAAATAAGGCCACAGTCCTGAGTTGGACGATCATAAGGAGGGCTCCCGCAACGCAGCGTGAAAATACCCTGTCTTAGCTACGACGGCAAGTACCATGTGTAATACGCGTTCGAGGAACAGAAATGCCGTGCGAAACACAGTTTTCCTGCGCGCTCCTGCCGCGTACGTCTAAACCGCGTGACCGTGCACTTGAAAACCGTCCACCGTGCATCTTCGCGAAAGACGGAAAGTGACGACACTTGAGGTAGTCTAGTCACACCTTATGGCGGCTCGGCAAAACGAGGAAGCGCGTGAGAAGCGGAGAGCGGGGCTGCTCAGCGTCGGCTCCGCGGTGCTGCTCGTTTCGCTGAAAGCTTTCCTCGTCATCCGCACGGGCAGCTTGGGCGTTCTTTCCGAAGCGCTGCACTCCGGCCTGGACCTCCTCGCCGCAGTCATTACCTTTCTCTCCGTGCGCGTCTCGGATGAGCCGGCCGACGAACGCCATCCCTACGGCCACGGCAAATTCGAAAATTTCTCCGCATTCGTGGAGACGGCGCTTCTTCTCATCACCGCTCTCTACATCATCTACGAAGCATTTGACCGGCTATTTTTCCACAGCGTGCATATTCAGCCGAGCGTCACTGCCATCCTCGTCCTGCTCGTTGCCTTGGCCATCGACCTGACTCGGGCCCGCGCCCTAAAGCACGTTGCCGCAAAATATTCGAGCGACGCGCTGGAAGCCGACGCGCTCCATTTTTCAACCGACGTATGGAGCACCATCGTCGTCATTTCCGGCATCGGCCTCGTCTGGGCTGGCGAGACCTGGAACTTGCCCTGGCTTGCTTACGCGGACGCTCTCGCAGGTCTTGCCGTCGCCGCCATTATTTTGTGGGTGGGCTCGCAGCTCGGAAAGCGAACCCTCGACGCCCTATTGGATGTCGCTCCCAAGGGCTTGCAGCAGGAAATCGCCATGGCTGTGGGGCGCATGGACGGTGTCCTGGACGTCGATCGCGTCCGCGTCCGCCGCGCCGGTAACCGCCATTTCGTCGACGCCACGGTCAGCGTGGCGCGCACCGCCAGCCTTGAACAAGTACATGCTCTCAGCGACGCCATCGAAAAGCGCATCGGCGAAATCGTCCCGTCCGACGTCATGGTGCATGCCGAGCCCCGCGCTCCGCAAGGCGAGCATCTATTTGAAGCCATTCGCGCTGTCGCCCAGCGCATGGGCCTGGCCATTCACGACGTCACGGCGCTTCAGCACGCCGGCCAGCTCTTCATCGAGCTCCATCTCGAAGTGGACGAGAACCTGAGTCTGCGCGACGCCCATCGCCAAGCCACCGCGCTCGAAGAAGGAATTCACAAACTACGCGACGGCTCAACCGACGTGAACATCCATATCGAGCCGCTCGGCCGCCACATTGCCACGCCCGACGCTGGCGCCGGCGAAATGAAGCAGCTTTCCCGCGCGATCGAGGAGTTTTTGAACACCTTGCCTTCCGAATTCGACGAGCTCATAAATTGTCACGACGTCCATGTTCGCCAGGTGGAACATCACATCCTCGCTTCCTGCCACTGCACGATGCGAGGCGCTCTTCCGATTACCCAGGTCCACGACGTAACCGCCGCGCTCGAAGACCGCGTGAAGGAAAAATTTCCGCAAATCTACCGCGTCACGATTCATCCCGAGCCGGTCGAAGAAAAATAATCGGGCAGAGTCGCGCGCTTCGCTAAATCCGGCGGCTTAACAGACCTGGTGAAAACCTGTCCAGCCAGCGCGAGGATCGCCGGGAAACACACCAGCACATAGCGCGGCTCGGGCGTTTCAAGCGTCGTAAGAAATACCGTGCGCAGCGCAAGGTACCCAAAAAGCAGCGCGACAGCCGGCCGGAGCGAAGGGCTCTCCCGCGAAATTCTCCACCCGCCCCACACGGCTAGCCCAACATAAAAAGCATTCAATAGAAAAAATCCCACGGTGACCGACTGATCGATGGGATCTTCCTCCCAGGCTTGCCGGAGCGGAAAAACCTTCCCCGAAAACGGCAGCAGCTCAATCCGCGGCGTAAACCAGATGGTGAAAGCGCGCGCCGCGGGCAGCCAAACATAAGTTCGCAGCGGATGCCTCGCCGTCCGCTCCCGCGCCAGCTTCCCGAACTCTGCATCCTCCTCCGGACGGATCGTCACGTCATTGTTATATTGCTCGAGAATCGCCGCCACGCGGTCTCTTTCCTCAGCCGTGTCGAACGCTCGCGCCGGAATATCTTCCAGGTTGATCACTTCTCCGTTCAACTTCCACGGAACGAGATAGCAATCCTTGACACGAAACAGCCACGTTTTCTCCCAGGCCATGAAGCCGTAAGCAACAAGTTCGCCGGGTAAGTTGGAATTTTTAGGCGAGAGAAATTGCACCTCGTGGAGCGTCACGGCGTTGCGCGCTGCCCAGGGCGTCAGCGGCAAGGCGCAGCCAATCGCAGACAGCGCCAGCAGTTGCAAACAAAAAAGAACTCGCCGCTTCCTCAGCCAAATAAATGCAATCACCGTCCATGCCGCAACCAGCAGCAGAGGCGTCTCGGGGCGAAACAGCGTCCCCATCCCGATCAAAAAACCGCTCGCAAGTGCGAGTATCGATTCCGCGTGCCGGCTAGCCCACGCGGTTCTGAAAAGCGACGCCGTTCCGCCGCAAGCGCCCCAAATCAGAGCGATCAAGGCCACCAGGGCGGCCGCCGTGAAAAATCCAGCGAAGACTTCGGTAAGGGGAACCGCCGTATAATTCGCGGTGAACGGACACAGCACGGCAATCCACAGCGTGATAATAAAAACGCGCTTCCATCTTGCTGGATTCGGCCTCAGCAATGCCAACAAAGCAGCGATCTCTGCGACCACCAGGCACGCGCACAAATCCACCACCACTTGCGCCACCATTACGTACACCCGCGCGCTCGGCCCCGTTCGCCCCGTAATCGCGTAAATAATCGCCAAAAACGCGGGGTAACCCGGCATGCGCAGATCCACAGGCACAACCGCACCGTCAACAGTCATGGCATAAACGTGGTGCTGCAGCCAATTCCCGGCCAGCTGTTCATACAGCACGGTGTCGCTGGAAACCATGGGATACTTGAGCACGAAGAAAAGCCGCAGGCAGAAGCCCGCTGCTAATGCGGTGACGGGATGCGAGAAAATTCGCTTCATGAACGCAACGCATCTTACAATAGAGCACAGGGAATCGTGCAGACGGTCTAGGCTAGCCCACGGCCAGGTTCCCTGCATGGCGCCAGGTTACCTGCACTGTTGAATGCATTGTGGTATGCATCGCCTTAAGCACTCATGAAAGAACGCGGACCCATCTTTTACGACGCTGAGCGCGCCCGGTGGCGCCGCACGCGCCGTGTCATGGAAATCACTGGAGCGCTCCTGACGCTCCTGCTGGCCTATTTCTTTGTCACCATCGTGGTTAGTGTCGAACTTCCGGCCGGTCTGTTGCCGGCCATCAAGCCTAATTTTCACGCTCTCAAAACGGCCACGAAGAAGAAAACGGTCGCCGTGCGCGAAGGCCGCCGGCGGCGCGTGGCCAACATCGGCAAGATCCCGGAGAGCTACGACGCCCTCCGCGCCGCCTTCTACGTCAGTTGGGACGCCAACAGCCTGGCTTCGCTCAGAAGACGCTACAAAGATTCGGACCTGAAAGATATCGACCTGTTGATTCCCGAACAATTGCACGCCGTAACTCCCGACGGCGCTATCACGATCGTCGATTACACGCACAACCAGACTCGGCCGGTGAAAGCGACTCCCGCGGAAGCCATCTCCCTCTTGAAAGGCGACGAGCTTCACCTGTGGTTGAAATCGCTCAATCCTCCCCTCGAGTTGCCGGTGATGGGCATGCTCGACAACTACGACGGCTACGTCTGGCACATCGACGAGATGGCCGCTCTTCTCGCCAATCCGGCTGCCCGGCATTTGCTTGTTCAAAATGTCACCGCCTATGCTGTTCAAGCACACCAGGCCGGCATCGTGGTGGACTTCGAGGAAGTTCCCGACGCTAGCCAGGTTCACTTCCGGCACTTTGCCTCGGAACTCGCCGCCTCGCTCCACTCCGCCAATCTCAAACTCATGATCGCGCTGCCTGCCCGCGACGACTCCTACGATTATGAATTTTTCGGCAAGCAGTGCGACGCCATCATCCTCATGAATTACGACCAGCACTGGATGACTTCACCGCCTGGCCCCATTGCCTCTCAGGATTGGTTTGTCGAAAATCTCCGTCAGGTTCTGGAAGTCGTGCCGGCGCAAAAAATTGTCGTCGGTATCGCGAACTACGCGTACGACTGGGGCGAAACGGGCAAGAAAGGTCAATGGTCTGGCGCCGAGTTCAGCATCCAGGAAGCGCTTCTGCACGCTTTTGAATCGGAAACAGACGTCGAGTTCGACGAAACTTCGCTAAATCCTCACTATTCGTATTCCGATGAGGACAATCACATCCATAGGGTTTGGATGCTCGACGCGGTCACCGCCTACAACCAGATTCGCGCCAGCGAGCGTCTCGGTGTGCAGGGCACGGCTCTCTGGCGGCTGGGTTCTTCGGATTCCTCGATCTGGCCGATCTGGGACGCCACTCGTCCCGACGATACCGCTCGTCAAAAGATAAAGGATATTCCTCCCGGCCCGGACTTGACTCTTGAAGGCAACGGCGACATCTGGCATTTTGCCGACGTTCCCAAATCCGGCCGCCGCAGTTTCCTCTACGATGCTGACAGCGACCTCTTCACCGACGAAACCTACGAGGAATATCCGCTTTCTTACGACATCAACCAAATCGGCGGCACATCAGCGAAGAAAGTCGTCCTCTCTTTCGATGATGGTCCGGACCAGCGCTGGACTCCCGAAATTCTCGACGTCCTCAAGAAAAAAAATGTCCCTGCCGTCTTTTTCGTCGTCGGCGAGGAAGCTAATCAGCACCCCGATATTCTCAAACGCGAGTACGCCGAAGGCCACGAAATCGGCAATCACACGTTTACGCATCCGGCGTTCGACCAGATCTCCAAGACCGAACTCAAGTGGCAGTTGAATCTCACGCAACGCCTCATCGAGAGCACCGTCGGTGCAAAAACCATTCTCTTTCGCCCGCCTTACGGCATCGATCACCAGCCGGAGTACGCCGAGGAAGTCGCCATGCTCCCTACTGCGCAGGACATGGGCTATCTGATTGTTGGCCAGCGCATCGATCCCGACGATTGGAGCATGCCTGACGGAAAAAATCAGATGCCTGCCGCGAACATCGTCCAAAATGTTCTCCGTCAATTGGACAAGGGCAACATCATCCTGCTGCATGACGGCGGCGGAGAACGCGCCCAGACCGTGGCTGCCTTGCCGCAGATCATCGACGCGCTGCGGGCGCAGGGCTATCAGTTCGTCTCTATCGGAGATTTGATCGCGAAAACCCGGGCCGAAGTGATGCTGCCGCTGTCGGCGCAGGAACGCTTCGAAGCCCGCGCCGATGGTTTTATTTTCACCATCTTTCAGTGGTTCCGTTTCTGCATCGCGACTATTTTCATCGTCGGCATTGTGCTGGTCAGCGCCCGCGCCATTGTCATCGGCATTCTGGCGCTGATTGAAAAACTTAGAGCCGACCACGCCGTCATGCCTGTGCCGGAGCCCGCCGTCACCGTGCTGATCCCCGCGCACAACGAAGAAACGGTCGTGATCCAAACGGTGACCTCTGTCCTTGCCTCCGACGTGCAGTCTCTCCGCGTCATCGTCGTCAATGATGGCTCGACCGACAAAACCGGCCCGCTGCTCGACGCCTCTTTTGGAAATGACCCTCGCGTGCGCATCATTCATCAAGTGAATCGCGGCAAGGCTGCGGCCCTCCACCGCGCGCTCGCTGAGGCCAGCACTGACATCGTCGTCACGATCGACGCCGACACCGAAATTGAGCCA
>Ga0210405_10005924_pt1 | contig 11042 bp, 8 predicted proteins | sample IncBWH11MmetaG_FD_155492 | JGI IMG/M metagenome (GOLD analysis project Ga0210405, IMG submission 155492) | Forest soil microbial communities from Barre Woods Harvard Forest LTER site, Petersham, Massachusetts, United States - Inc-BW-H-11-M | ecosystem: Environmental > Terrestrial > Soil >... | reverse complement strand
CGTCCGCCGTCCCCTTCTTGAAGAACCCTCCCACGCCGACATACAGCCCTTCCGTGTTCTCCCGGAAGACCATCAACCGGATGTCCTTTTCGCTGCGATCCCTCAGTGGCGTCAGCCGCTCGTGCAATAGCTCAACGGGCCGCGCATTCACATAAAGGTCCAGCTTGAACCGCAACCCTAGCAGAATGTCCGCTGCATGCTGGTTGGAAGGAACCCTCGGATCGCCCAATGCCCCAAACAAAATGGCGTCAAACTCGTCCCGCAGCATCTCGACTGCTCCCGCAGGCAATGTCACGCCGTCTTTCAGGTACCTGTCCGCCCCCCAGTCAAATTCCACAAACTCTAGTGGCCGTTTCGCTGGCGCCGTCACCGCCCGCACCACCTTGACCGCCTCCGGGGTCACTTCCTTCCCAATCCCATCGCCGGGAATCACAGCAATACGCGCAGCTTCCCCGCCCCATCGCAAGGGCATTTTCCCACCCGGATTAGTCGGTTTCGTGGTCATGCGAAGAACATGGCCTCTCGGCGCTGAGCTGCTCCTACTCCAAGCGCAACTTTCGTCAGCAAGACTGAGCAAGTCTCGGCAACCTAACACGCCGCCAAAATCAGGTCAACGTGACGGGACGCCCGGCAGTGGGTCAGTTTCCGATTACCGCGTTTACCAGGCATGTTCATTCCGACGGAATCTTGGACTCCGTCTCCCGATGAGGGCATATGATCAACGTAATGGCCCGCGCCGAGAGCAGCAGGAGGATTGTTTTAGCAGCCTTTTCTTTGGGGCTTTGTGCGCTTGCGGCAACGCTCGTTGTCCCGGCTTTCGCCTATCTCTTCGGCCCGGGGAAATATTGCGGAGTTGTCGTGTTCGACCGCTGGGATACGTGCTACCTGGTCAGCGGGCGTTACATCAACTATGTTGCCTCGAATGCGAAAAGTGAGCTCGTCAGTTACAAGGGCCAAGCGATTCAAGTTGACGCATCAGAAGTTACCTCAGGCGGCCTGAGCAACTCTCTGCCGGACCCGATGATCCTCAAATATCAAGTACTAGGGCCTGCACCCGATCCGAAATGGATCACAATAAACGGACTGCAACTGGCCGCAATTCCCGCCTTCGGTCGATATACCAGGCCGCAGTTTCTGATAGAGATTTGCAATGTTGGAAAATCACCGGTTAAGATCGACCGGTCCCTTGTTGGCGTCTTGCTATTCAAGGCTGAAAAAGAGTTACCGGAAACGTACAGATCCGATGACCACTCAGTCGCTGTCATTTCGAGGACTGGCATCGAGGAAGCTTATTACGTATCGACGTCAGGGGTCGGAGACCAGAAAACCTCATGGGGCTACGTCGTGGACACGAGAACCCAGCCTCCTGCGAGTTTTGTGATCGCGCCCAGACAGTCGGTGAGGACTCGGATTCGATTCAAACTCCATTCCGGGCAATATCAATTGATGTTTGCTTATGGAGACGGCGTCAGTTCAGAGAAAACCATTGTCAGCAATGCAGTCTCCTTCGACATTGGTCCTGACGGGCAAGCCATTCACTTGAATCAATAATACGGAATACGGGCCGACGCCATCTCAAGTCTTATCCCGCGCCTCGGCACAGTTGTTTACGAAGAAAAACCGCCGCAAGTGCCTGGTTAGTCGTCTAATCGGAAACTGACCCACTACCGGACGCCACCGTTCGTCGCTAATCTCGACGCCCTGCTGGATTCCGTCCAATAAACCCCGCCCAGCGCCAGGGCCCCGCCCACCGACTGCATCCACGACCCCTTTTCGCCCAGCGTCAAAATCCCCAGAATCGTCGCCATCACCGGCAGCAAATACGTAAACGCACTCAACTGCGAAGCCTCCAAATACCGTAGCAGCCAGTAGTACAACAGATACGCCACCGCCGACCCAAATAGTCCCATATATAAAATGGCGGCCCACGCCTGCCACGGAACGGCGCGCCAGTTCCCCGCTGCCCCCAACATCCACGCCTGATGCACAGCCAACGGCAGCAATATGAGCGCACCCGCAAAGTGGTTGTAGGCGGTCATCGTCAGGGCGTCGTACTCGCCGGCTACGCGCTTCCCAAGCACCGCATAGGTCGCGAACCCTACTGAACCAGTCATGGTTATGGCATCGCCAAGCAGCGACGGCGAGTGGGACCTGATGCCATGTTCCGAAGCCAGCACCGCGATACCCGTAAAGGCGATGGCCATGCCCACAGCCTTGTGCCACGTAGCTCTTTCCAGGCGCAACAGCACCGCGAGGATCAGCGTGTAAATCGGCCCCATGCCCACGATCACCGCCGAATGGCTCACCGAGGTGTAGTGCAACCCCAGCGTGAAGCAAAACTGATTCACACTAACGCCGAAGAACCCCAAGTAAAGAAACGTCCAAGCATCGCGCCGCGTGAATCCCTGCTTGCGGGCAGCACCGGTTTCGGCAAAGGCCGGCAGCCGTAACCGCTTGACGCACAAATAAAAAGGAACCATGACCAGGCCTGCGGCGCACACACGGAAGGAAGCCATCGTCAAAGGAGGGAATGACCGCAAGCCGATCTTCGCAGCAATAAAATTAACGGCCCATATCACTACGACTATGCCGATCAGCGCAGCGATAACAGGACGGCTGGGCGCGCGCCCCTTGGAAGACTCGACCAGCACGTCCTCAGACCAGCCGTTCTTTCCGGACGGTCAGTCTTTCAATGCGCTCGCGCCGCGGCTCAAAACCAATGCCCGGCCCCGTCGGCACGCGGATCGTGCCCTGGGCAGAAACAGTCACTTCCGGCTCGATAATGTCCTCATCCCAATAGCGCTTGCTGGCGCTAACGTCCCCCGGTAGCGTGAAGTTGGGCAGCGTCGAAAGGGCAATATTGTGCGCCCGCCCAATGCCAGATTCCAGCATCCCGCCGCACCAAACCGGCATTCCATTTTGCTGGCACAAATCATGGATTCGTTTCGCAACAGTGTGACCGCCGACGCGCCCCATCTTGATGTTGATAATCTTGCACGCACCCAGGGTAATCGCCGCGTGCGCCTGCTCCTCCGAATGGATGCACTCGTCCAGGCAAATAGGCGTGTTGAGCTTTTTCTGCAGCTCCACGTGGCTGTACAAATCGTCCCAGCCAAGCGGCTGTTCAATCATCATCAAATAAAAGCTTTCCAGCTGCTTCAACAGCGGCCAATCCTCCATCCGGTAAGCCGAGTTGGCATCCACCATCAGCTTGATCCCGGGAAACTCCTCGCGCAGCCGCTTCACCTGTGGCAGCTCCTTCCCCGGCCTAATTTTTATTTTGATGCGCTGATAACCGGCCGCAAGTTCCTTCCGCACTGCGGCGGCCAATTCGTCGAGCGAATCCTTAATCCCAATCGAAACGCCGCTCGAGATTTCTTCCCGCGTTCCACCCAGCAGCCTCGCTAGCGGCACACCCTTCTGCTTGGCCTCTGCATCCCAAATCGCCGCTTCCAGCGCAGCTTTAGCCATGTTGTGACCGCGCACTTGTTCCAGCATTTCCCACACGCCAGCCGCAGCCGCGAATTCTTTCCCTCGGATCATCGGCCACAGGAAATCCCGCATAATCATCCACGCCGTATCGGTCGTCTCCGGGCTATAAAAGGGATTCTCTCCCGCGACGCACTCGCCCCAACCAATCGCGTCGTCTGTGACGACTTCCGTCAGGATAATGCGCCGCTCATCCGTATGATCCACGCTCGTTGTGAACGGAGCGACTAGCTTCATTCGCACTTCCCGCAAAGTGACTTCCCGTATCCTCATCGTCCCTTTCTTCCGTAGGGGCACGGCATGCCGTGCCCGTCTCCCAATTTGCCGAATCTAAAAATCGCTCCACGGCGCCAGTAAATACGCCATGCCAGCTGCCGATTTCCTCACACCCACCGCCGCATACCCGCGCGCAAACCAAGCTGTAAACTCTTCACGTATCCTGGCCTGCACTCTTGCGACTGCGCCGGTATCGCTCTGTTTCCAAAGATCGAGCTCTGCTGGCAGTTCGATTGCCGCTGGAGACGCCCCCGGCTCTCTCGCCAAATCTGATACCGCCGCCACCACCCGCGCCGAATCCAGTTGCCACTCCGCACAGAGTCGGTCGGTCGGAAGCCCCAGATGCAGCGGGCTGGTAGTTAGACCATAAAGGTTCGGAAGATATTTCCTGGAAATCGCGCCCAGCCGGTTTAAGTTGAAATGCGCATTTCGCGTTTCGAGCGGATCAAACGTCCACACGATCAACCGTATTCCCCGCCCCAACGCTTCTTCACGCTGAAAGAGTTTCAGTGCCCGCCCAACTCCACGGTCGCGATAGTCCCCGTGCACACCGGTCATGTGCGAATGAAGAAACACCGTCCCGTTACCAAATCCCACGAGCGCCAGCGTATAGCCGACCAACCGTGCCCCGTCGAACGCGCCTAAAACCTGTCCACCGGTCTCCTCCGCCACCACAAACAGCGTTGCCGGCTCGACTTCGAGGTCCTCTTCGCCCCAAATTTCTCTTTGCAACGCAACGCAGCGCTGAAATTCCTCGATGCCCGCGCATTTTCGGATGACGATCCCCTCGCTCATCAGCCTTTGCGAGCCTCCATCGACTTTCGCGAATCACTTTTCTCGGCGCGTTTTGCGGATTCCCAGAACTCTTCCATTTGCGCGCGAGGAACATCCCCCAGCGCCCTTCCGCTCTTCGCAGCCAAATCCTCCATCCGCCGGAATCGCGACGAGAATTTCGCATTAGCTTTTTTCAGCGCGATTTCCGGATCGACGTGCAAAAAACGCGCCAGATTCACCGCCGCAAAAAGCAAGTCTCCCATTTCCTCTTCCGTTCGTCTTGCATCTTTCGCGCTCACCGCCTGACGAAGTTCGCCACCCTCTTCACCCAGTTTGTCGAACACCCCTTCGACATTATCCCAATCAAATCCAATCCGCGCCGCCCGCCGCGTCAGCTGGAATCCTTCCAGCGCCGCTGGCAAAGCTCGCGAGACTCCATCCATAAGCGAGCCAACTTTTCCCTCTTCCTGCGGAGCATCCGGCGCCTTCTTGCCCGCCGCCGCGCGCTCCTCTTTCTTAATCTGTTCCCAATTCTTCAGCACTTCCGCGGAATCCTTCGCGCGCTTCTCTCCAAACACGTGCGGATGCCGCCGCACCATCTTGTCGTGAACTTCGCGAATTACATCGGAAACCGTGAACCGCCCCTCTTCCTTCGCAATCTCCGAATGAAACACGATCTGCAGCAGCAAATCCCCCATCTCTTCAGCAAACTTGGCGTCGTCGCCACTCTCCAGCGCCTCCAGGACTTCGTAGGCCTCCTCGATTAGATAAGTCCGCAGGGATGCGTGGGTCTGTTCGCGGTCCCAAGGACAGCCATCCGGAGCCCGCAACCGTGCCTGCACCGCTGCAAGCTTTTCGAACCACTCCCCAGCGGTAAAGCGTGGCGACTTTCCCACCGTTTGACGCCTCATTCGCGTTTTCCCAATTTTTCGCGTCTTCTTTTTCGCTGCCATCGCCCTACCAGGTAAATCCGCTCTGCAACAAACGTTCCACTTTACGGTGTGGCACACACTTTGACAAGCGCACCGCCGAACGGTGCATTGTTCCAGTCCAGATAGCGCCCGATTTACAGTGGAACCTGGGTTTCCCGATATGGCGATTTACAAGCTACAATTGCAGACGTGTAGTATTGTCACGTCAGACACACCGACCATGGAAGGGCGGCTGGTTCGCTTTCCAACTAACTCGCTAACCGTTTGCGCGGCATTGGAGGTAGGCCATGAAAACCGGCCGTAGTCGCCTACCGTGGAACATAGCGAAGCTAAATTCGCCTTTCTACACGGTGATCCTGGTGTGCTTCGTGGCTGTGCTGTCGTACTTCACCCTAAAACTAGCAGGGGCATTGATATTACATCCTCAAACGATCTGGCCGCTTTGGCCAGGTTGCGCGCTGCTGGTTTCCGTTTTGTTGCTGGTACCGCGGAGAATCTGGCCGCTGGTTATCCTCGGAGCATTTGCAGCGTTTGTTCTCTACGATATACAGGCAGGTGTGCGGATTGGTTCGATTGCATGGTTTATTCCGGCCGATATGGTCCAAGTCCTCACCGCCGCCTTCTGTCTTAACTATTTCTTCGACGGGGTACCTCGGCTGAATAGTGTAAAGGCCCTGAGTAAGTATTTGATCTTCGCAGTGCTCCTCGCACCATTCGCTGCAGCATTTCTTAGCGCTCGTGGCATACCCGGCGACTACTGGACCAGTTGGAGGATTTGTTTTTTTTCGGAAGTGCTAGCTTTCGTCGCTCTGCCCCCGGCCATTTGGGGGTTGTTTAGCAACGGACCTGCGTGGGTGCAAAAACCACGCGCCTACCTCTTGGAATTTGCCGCGTTGATCGCCGGGATGGTTCTCCTGGGCTATATCACCTTCACCGCCTCTGAGAGCAGCAGCGCGCCAGCACTGTTTTATTCTCTCGTGCCATTTCTGCTGTGGGCCGCTTTCCGTTTCGGATCAATGGGGGTAAGCGTTTCGGTGATTGTCGTTGCCTTTCTGTCGATTTGGGGTGCAGTCCATGGCCGCGGTGCCCTCCCCAAAGGGGGGCCGTTCAGCAGCGTTTTTTCGCTACAGCTATTCTTGGTCTTCGCTGCGACACCCTTCATGGCTCTTGCATCTCTTGTAGAGGAACGCAAGCAGGCAGAAGAAGAACTGCGAGAAAGCGAGGAGCGGTTACTTCTGGCGGTCCAAGCCGGAAGGATGTATGTGTTCGAGTGGGACATGCCGACTGACTCGATTGTGCGAACACGCGAGTCCGCAGTTATTTTCAATTGGATAGACGACCCAACGCGTGTTACTGGACAGCAGTTCGTCGACAGAATCCATCCCGACGACCGCGAGGCATATTGCCTTCTACGGGCTGACCTTACTCCTGACAATCCCGTCTATAAAACGAGCTATCGGGTTTTGCGTCCCGACGGTAGTGTAATTTGGCTAGAGGCAAACGGGCGCGCTTTCTTCGACGGTCAAGGCAAGATGCTGCGCATCATTGGTATTGTGGCGGATGTAACCGAAAGCAAGCTTGCGGAAGAGGCCCTCGCAGGCGTGAGCCGCAGGTTGATTCAGGCACAGGAGCAGGAACGCACCCGCATCGCCAGAGAGCTTCACGATGACATCGGTCAACGCCTCGCCCTGTTGACAATCGAGTTAGACCAGTTCAGGCAAAAGTTTTTCGATTTGCCTGCCGAACCACTTCACCGTATTGGCGAATTAAGGGACAAGAGCTCTGACATAGCCGTTGATGTCCAATCCCTGTCGCACACGTTGCATTCATCAAAACTAGAATATGTAGGCATTGCTGCCGCCATGAGAGCCTTCTGCCACGAGCTCTCTGACCAGCAGAATGTCGAAGTTGTCTTTGCTCATGATGAGGTCCCACGGACGCTTCCGCAGGAAATCTCGCTCTGCCTCTTTCGTGTCTTACAGGAAGCTCTGCAAAATGCGATCAAACACAGCGGAGTGCGGCACTTCGATGCTGAGCTGCGCTACGCGCCTGATGTGATCGACCTCACCGTGCGCGATTCGGGATCCGGTCTCGACGTTCAACAGGCAATGAAAACCCGCGGGCTTGGCCTTGTCAGTATGGCAGAGCGGGTGAAGCTGGTGGATGGGCAGCTTTCTATCGACTCGCAACCCAATCTTGGTACGACGATCCACGCTCGCGTGCCCCTCAGCGTGCGAAGTAATTCTATGTGTGCGGCTGGGTAGAGAAGAGAGGAATCCTGCTCTGACATCTCCTGATTCCTGCGTTATAATCGGGGCATTCGACACACTTGTCGATATCGGCGTTCCTGCCGAGAAGGAGGTGATCCAGTGAGGTACGGTTTACGTTGACGTAGTAGGGGAGGCGCTTGTGAGGTTTCCAAGCGCCTCTCTATTTTGCCCCGCCTTCGCGAATGCCCATGATTTGACAAATTAATTATGCGTCAGACGCCTAGCCAGTGCTTGATAAACGCCCAACCGGAACCTGGCCCACCTCTGCCCGTCTACCCGGCACCCGAAATCTCCCACACATGCTAAACTTAGAGTGAAAATAACTGACGAGGATAGTCCCCTTGACCGAACACAAGAAAGAAGAGTCATTCCGCGTTATCGACCGCCGCCCTTTCACCTCCGATGGCGAGCCTCGCAAGGAAGCCATGGAAGAGCGGGAACGCGAGGCCAAGCGCGAGGAACACCTGCATCCCGTTGCCGAGGCTCCCAAGCCGGTCGCGCCGCAGCCGCCCCTCGAAGTTCCTAAGCGCTCTGCGCCTTTCGAGAATCTTGTCCGCATGCTTGGCAGCAACGCGGCGATGGTCCTGGGTGCCTACGCCGACCCGCGCACCGGCCAGCCGGTGATTGATCCAGAAGCCGCGCATGAATTGATCGACATGCTCGATTCCCTGCACGAAAAAACCAAGGGAAACCTCGCGCCGGAGGAAGACGCCCTCCTGCTCGATCTTCTAGGCAAACTGAAGATGACCTATCTGGAGGTCAACCAAGCGGTTGCCGCGCAGGCCGCAGCGGCGCTGCCAAAAGCCAAGACGCGGCCCTAGCAAACAGAAGTCTTTGTACTGCAGGTTCGGCACGGCGTTCGAAAGAGTTTCAGCTTTCTCAGCATGCGCCAGGATCCGCTAAAAATCACCGTCCTCGGTTCCGGAACGTCCATGGGCGTTCCCTCGCTCGGATGCCACTGCCGCGTTTGCAGCTCGCTTGACCCGCATGACAACCGGCTGCGCCCTTCCCTGCTCCTCTCGCGCAATGGCCAAAACGTCGTGATTGACACCACCCCGGATTTTCGACAGCAAGGCTTGCGCACCGGCCTCGATCGCCTCGACGCCGTCTTGCTCACCCACGGCCACGCTGATCACATTATGGGTTTTGACGATATTCGCCCTTACAATCTGCGGCAGCGAACCGCGCTTCCCGTTTATTCGAATGGGGAAACTTTTGAAATTATTCGCCGCGCGTTTGCGTACGTCTTCGACGGAAAGCCGAAGCTCAGCTCCATTCCGAGCGTCACGCTTCGCGAAGCCAAAGAGCCGTTCGAACTACTCGGTATCAAGTTCACTCCCATTCCGCTCTTGCACGGCGACATGGAAGTTTTGGGTTTCCGCTTTGGCCGCGCGGCTTACTTGACGGATTTCAGTTCGCTGCCCGATTCCTCGCTCGCTCTATTGCACGATCTCGATGAACTCATTATCGATGCGTTGCGCGACATGCCTCACCCCATGCATCAGACAGTGGATCAGGCCTTGGCGCTCATCAGAAAACTAAATCCGCGCCGCGCGTGGTTCACACACATCGCTCACGATTTGGCCCACGCGGAAACGAATGAGCGCCTGCGCAACCTCGGCTATTCGAACGTGCAGCTCGCCTACGACGGACTCGAAATTGAAGTGAACGTGGACGAGTCCGCCGCTGAGCAGAAAGTCTCTAACCAAATCGCCGCCCAGTCAGCGCAGCTCGAAATATTTTCAACGCCCCTGGCTTGGTCGATCCGGTATGGTGCGTCGAACTGCGGCAGCACGCTCGCCATCGGCAATTTTGACGGCATCCACCTGGGCCACCAGGCCATTTTGCAGGCCGCCGCTGCGCGCGCCCGAGAGATCCATGCGATAGCAACCGCTCTGACGTTTGATCCCCTTCCCCAAAAAGTTCTCCGTCCGGAAACCGCGCCGTTGCGCGTCACCACTACCGAACAGCGCCTAAACTGTTTCGCCGCTTTGGGAATGGATGCCGCGGTCGTTCTCCCGTTCACGCACGATCTCGCAAAACTCACACCCCAGGAATTTGTCGATCAAATTCTCGTCCGCGATCTTCAAGTGCGCGCCGTTTTTGTTGGGGAGAATTTTCGCTTCGGCCACAAACAGGCCGGCAACGCCCGCATGCTTCTACTGCTGGGGGCCGAGCGCGGCTTCGACGTCGTCATCCTTCCACCGGTCATTCACAAAGGAGAAGTCGTCTCGAGCACCATCATTCGCCGGGAAATTGCTTGCGGCGATGTCGCTCACGCCGGGCGGCTGCTTGGCCGGCCCTTTGCTCTAAGCGGAAAGGTCGTGGCAGGTACGGGCACGGGCCGCCGCTTCACTTTCCCCACTCTGAATCTCGCGCCGGAGCAGGAACTCCTCCCCGCGCGTGGGGTCTACGTGACGCGCACCCGTTTCGAGGGCGAATCGCGCACGCGCCGCTCGGTCACAAACATTGGCGTGCGCCCTACTTTCAACGGTTCATCGCTCAGCGTCGAAACTCATCTGCTCGAGCCTCCGGGTGAAATTACACCGGCGCGCATTGAGGTTCACTTCTGGAAGCGTCTTCGTGAGGAGAAAAAGTTCAGCGGACCGGAAGAATTGCGCGCCCAAATCGCGCAAGATATCGCCAAGGCCAACAAATTCTTCACCCGCCTTCGAGCCGTCCGTTCCCTGCTGAACGCGCGAGTGAGTAGTGAATAGGGAGTAGTGAGTAGATAGGACAGAACCGGAGAAGAGTGACCCACCCAGGAATAAAGGCGTTTTGATTGCGAAGAGAAACATGAGGAGGCTTCCCGTCTATCCCCGTATTTCCGTGCGATTTCGACATAGCTACGACTTCGCAATGAGTTCTTATATCCTGAGGAACCGATTGCGAATAATAGGAGGATGAATGGTGCAAGTTTGGTTAGTGACGGGCAGTTCTCGCGGTCTGGGTCGCGCGATTGTCGAAGCGGGCCTTGCCGCGGGTCATAAAGTGTTGGCGACAGCTAGGGACATCGAGTCTCTACGTGACCTATCGGAACGCCACGGTGACCAGATCAAGCTCTTCGCGCTGGACGTGACCGACGAGTCCGCGGCAGCGAGCGCAGTGAAGGCGGCGATCGGTGCCTTTGGCTCGCTGGAGGTGGTTATCAACAACGCAGGATACGGCAATCTTTCGTCCGTCGAAGACACGCCGATGTCGGATTTTCGCGCACAAATCGAAACGAATCTCTTCGGGACGATCATCGTGACGAAGGCCGCTCTTCCGTACTTTCGCCAAAGGAAAGCCGGTCATTTTGTTC
>Ga0210405_10005921_pt1 | contig 11044 bp, 14 predicted proteins | sample IncBWH11MmetaG_FD_155492 | JGI IMG/M metagenome (GOLD analysis project Ga0210405, IMG submission 155492) | Forest soil microbial communities from Barre Woods Harvard Forest LTER site, Petersham, Massachusetts, United States - Inc-BW-H-11-M | ecosystem: Environmental > Terrestrial > Soil >... | reverse complement strand
ACACCGAGAACGACATGGTATTGTCCAGCCCAAGCAGTGATCGAAGGCTTGCGAGGAGGCTGACCTTGAGGAACTGGATCGGGTGGGTCCCAAACTACAACCCAAGAAACGACTTGGTCTGGTAAGCCCGCATTGTCGCATCTGCCGACCAGCGGATATGTTTTTTGCTGTGCCTGTCCCACGTTAGTATGGTATTTTCCGCCGATCTCGCGAGGATCCTGAGGGTCGGGAATGAACGTCACCATCGAACCTAGTTCATTGAACCAATCGCCAGCAATCGACATATACGGCACTCCTACTCTTAGGGTTCGGTAAGAGTCTGACTGAAGAGAAAGCTGTTGTCAATTCTCCGCAGAAGAGAACCCCTTGCTGCGCGACGAGAATGACGCGCATCTTTAAAACTGTGCTTCGTGGACAGTATGCGTAGCCAACGACCTGCACCTAGAGGGAAAAGTAGTACCTGTCGGAAATTAGTCCCGTGGCCCCGGATGTCTGTGGTGAAGGGAGGGAAAGCCTCCACTTGCACGGAGCGGCGCACTAGAAGCAGCTTCTAGGCGTCCACGTGGCGTACTCATATTGATGAAGTTTATGGTGTAGTTCGACTGATAGGCTGATACGCCGACCGAAATGATGTCTCCAAAATTAAAGGGCACATTAATTTTGACTGACGGGTTAGGAAACCATTCGACCCAAAGATAGGCGCTGCTTCCGAATGTGCAATCCATATCCCACTCACGTCCGCCTGGAAAACGTCCTGAGAATTCCATCCATCAATACCGACCCACACCGATGAATGGAGATTTCCGGCTCCTGCGGAACACCCTCTTGGACCGGACAGCGCGGGCACAATGAAAGAGCCGCCAACCAATGCATTGCTAGCGCCAGCGAATGGATTCGTGGGATCCTCGACGACAAATCCACTCCAATTACTGGTCTGCGCAGGTAGACGCCTTGCGGCATCACAATCATTCTTCAGTTGTGGTCTTGGACACAACTGGAATGTTTTGGCGGCGAGCCTTGGTGGCACGACGCTGCTGCGAGTGAGACTCCTCTGCGAGGACGTTCAATACAAACCTCACTCCATAGTTCCGAGCTGCCGTTGCGATCATGAGATATTGAGCAAGAAGCGCACTTGTGTAGAGAGCTGTCATTTTCCAACCGACCGAATCCAGTCCTATTGCGATTGAAAACAGTACGACAAAAACTGCCGATAGTGTGGTCATGTCTCTTGTGAGCAAATAAATCCGATGCGCTTCGGAGATTACTATGCTGCCAGAACGTTCTTTGTACAAGCGATACCAGAGGGCATTTTGAGCGTGTGGGTCTTGCGGAAATTCTCCATGCTTTTTTCGTAAAGCGGGCAGGTCGATTCTGGGATCGGTCTGAATGAGTTCAGTGAAAACTCTGCATCCCGGCAGAGGATGTCGCCAGCGCCAGAAGATCAACCTTGCTTTTGCGGTGTCACTGAACAGGCCGCTGAGAACGATGGTCAGAAGCGGCATGAGGACGGCGATGATCCCATCCTTCTTCGTGACGCTCTTCCACAACTGATCTATGGATGTTGTCGAAAAGCCTTCGGTGATAAATAGTGACAGACAAATCGCAAGGTTTGCTCCAACGAACGCCCAAAGACTAAGCGCGTTCCTACCTTTCAGGTAAGGCCACCGGGTCGCCACGGCAGTTGGTTTTTTCGCTGTCATACATTTGCATTGCGTATCAATTGTGTCGTCAATTCTGTTGCTCCGGGCTGTGTAAGAAGTGAGACTCCGCCTTCCATGTTTGTCGAGAAAACGTACTTTGCGACGTTGCTGTAAACCCGTAAGGCTGCTGGATGCGGATGACCATACTGACTGTACACGCCGGCACTAATTAGCACCGTGTGCGGAGCGATCTGCACGAGAGAAGCCGGATGAGTTCCATTCCGCGAGCCGTGGTGTGGAGCAGCCATCACATGAGACTTCAGGGAGCCATTGAACAGTTTGCTGATGGTATCCCAGCGGTCATTTTCCGTATCGCCCGTGATCAGATACGAAAACCCTCCCGGCCCAACACCACTAAGTTTCAGCACTATGCTGCAATTGTTGGAGCAATCCATGTCCTTGATGTGAGGCGAGAACAGTTCGAACTCGAACTCAGATGACAGTCCTTTGAGGTTGCGGTTCGCTAGTTGATCTACCCTGACAGATATCGTTCTTAGAGGATTGTAAGAATTCTTCCGCTGTTCTTGCTCGTCCTTGATCGCGGCGAACACGAGCTTAGCCTCGGTAGTGTCTTTGTAGTATTTAGGGTACAAAACCCACTCCGGACGATACTTTCGCAACACGATACAGACGCCCGTGTTGTCCGAATGATCGTCATCGAAGCCCGTTAATATCAGACCTCTAACGCAATGTCCTTTAAGGGCCACCGCGAATAACTCTTTCACAAAGCAGACTGTTTCGTCATCCGCAGGCGGGATTCTGGAATCAATTATGATTGCTTCGCGACGGTGTCTTACGATAGAAAGCGAGCCTTGTCCGACGTTCGCCGTAATGACATTCATCTGGCCATCCCCAGGCGGAACACTTCGCGGTTCAAATCTCCCTCCAGGCTCAACACAGCATGCCTTGCTGACCTGAACGAGCGATCTTCGTATTTCTTCAGGGCCTTCCAACGATGGACGGAATCTCCGATCACGCCGATTGAGTAAAAAGAGTGGGCATCATCTACTGTTTCCATCGCCAGCACTTCAACTTTTGAATCATCAATAAGATTGAGTCTCCCCTTCCAACATAAAATCTGCTTGGCGACAGCGGGTTTGAAGTGAGGGTAGAATTCCGCGAAAAACTCCTGATCCTTAGCACGCTCAGGAATCGCGGGTTGAGCGTCCGCTGTGTGGATTGATTCAGAACCTGCGTTCGCGCGCGGCCTCTCGACTATCCTGACTTCCTCATCAGGGATCTCATAAACGGAGTCATCGTTACGGCGGAAGAGGAAGTGCTTGATCTCGTATCGCTCTGCGCGATGAGGAGTCTTACGCACGACAAGGAGTGCATAAAAGAAATCCATGTTGTGCTGTTCGTGGTTCACCGTCGCGTGGTAGGTTCTCAGGTCACCAGAACTCAGGGTCGTTAGTCCGTTGACATGGTGGGTATGCCAACTCCCAAGATGCTCAACGTCTGGATGATCTCGCTCAATCGCACGGAACGCCTTCTCCTGATAATCCCCATCTTGGAAGAAACTCGTCGGAGACCTCTTCGCCTTCGGCCCGGCGCTCAGAACTCCCCAGACTCGAATGTCACGGTGATCACCGTTAGCCTTATAGCTCCCGATGAGCCTTCCTCCAGTTTCATCGCTGTCAAACCTGTCACATTCATCGTAGATTGATTCGAGAACTTCTTGAGCGATTGAGATCGCGAACCCTGCCTTACGCTTTGACCTAAACATCGGCTGCCACCTTTCCGGAGCAGACGGCACATTGCTCCTGACTGTCCAACTGAATCCTCTGCAATTGAAAATGCCTGTTGAAGGGATGCACGGGACGATTACCCCAAATGACGTAGTTTTCGTTTATTGGTGTGAAGTACTTTGGCTTCTGGTGCAATCCTCGCGCGATGCAGTCCAGCACAAAGCGGGTATGAAATGCGGTGATGAAAGAAATATCCACGATGAGGCCGGGAGAATCTTTTATCTCGGCGACTTCCATGCCGTACACTTTCTCCCGTTCTTCTTCCGAAACCAGATCTAACTCCCTAATTCCTTCCCGGTAGGGCGTCCTTTGCAAGAAAGCTTCGAGGCAGGCCAAGCAGCCACCAGACTCTGGTCTGTATGCAAAGACTTCACCGCCTATGCCTCTCGTGAAGACGCGCCCAACTACGAAAGGAATCCGCGATTGAACGCATAGATCATTTACTGTGTAACGGGACGCTTCATTGTCAGTGGCCAATACCACGATGTCGGAATCCCCGATCACGGATTTAAGGCCACGGTAGTTCATCAAGTCGGCATCAATCTTCGTCGTAACTATATTTGGATTTCTGTCTTTCAGAACCTCAGCAACGGCATCGACCTTTTTCTGTCCAATGAAAGATCTACCGCAGACGTGACGGATCACATTCTCCGGCCCTAAGGTGTCGTGATCCAGAAGTGTGAAATTGCGAATCCCAGACATCGCCAATTGAAGTGCGACACTGGAGCCACCTGATCCGCAACCTGCCACCAGGACTTTAATGTCGGCGAAGAGCTCGATGTCAAAAAGGTTTTCGATTCTTTCAAATGTTCGGTCGTTCTTCATATCAGCCTCAATTGTCTTCCGGCCACTTCCCGGTCTGTCGCCATTTCCCGTACCGCCTCAGCCACCTTCGAGCTGCGTTCAGAGCGTAGACGACATCATGAGCCTTGGAATTCCAGGCTGCCGAAGCACCAAATAATGCCAGCGATCCGTCAGGCCATCGCTTTGGTGTATTTGGGGCGAGGTCAACCGCATAGATACGTGGAGCTGAATTCGGATAGCCGTGCGGCAAGACAATGTCAATGCCCACAGCCTCCCCACCTACGTGCTCGCGAAAAGTGATTTCGAGTTCATGTTTATCGTTGATTGTGAGACCATGTTTTTCCTCTTTTTCCTTCAGTGCGGCCAGTTCCAGCGCTACGCGGTCGGGCGAAATGTCAGGCAAGAGAAAAGAAACTGGCACGAGACACGCCTTTGGCTGGCCATTCCTTTCGATCACAAAAACTTCGCCGTCCCTCGCAACCCGATCTAAAACTTCTCCTGGCGAACTTCTGAGTTGCATCATCTTCAAAGTCTTGAACTCTATCTTCAAAGTATTCGATCCCCTAGTGTTTGATCTCAGCTCCGGGCCAGATGTAACCGTTTGTTCTCCAGACTTCATACTTATTTAGCCACTTCGCAGCGCGTGCTATCACAAAAGAGAGTTGATGGATGCCAGGATTCCACATTGACGGATGCAGATAGCAGATATTGCCATTCTTGTAACGATGGGGAGCACTCAGAATGGGAGGAGTGTCGACATAAACCCTCGGCATCTCGTTGGGATAGTTATCCGGAAACTTTATCGAGAGGACATACATTCGCACTGAAGTTTGAAGGGCCGTCTTGGCGAAGACTTTGCCGTCCGCGGTGGGGTGGAGTTCCAAGTACGCAAATGTCTTTTGCGCTTCGGCAAATTCACGATGTATTCGACTAGTGTCCACGAGTGTTCCATCCATATTCCCCGCCGAGATTCTCTTTGAGAGTCAGGGGCTTTTTAGTGCCAAGCTCGGAGGCGCTAATAGTCCCGACCTCTCGAATTTCCCCGTTCGGTAAAATTTGAATTGGAGTTTCTTCCTCGCTGTTGAGAAGAGCTTCGAGTTCTTTAATGCTCAGTTTCTTGTCCATGCCCGGCTCCTGGTGTTTGCAATTGCACTGGCTATGATGATTGTGTAGTATATGACGATCACAGCGAAAGGTCAAGTGGAATTTTCGGAGTGAAATCACGCAAGACTGGGGGATGGGGAAATGGCCTTCGAAGTTGATTTCTTGGCAGTCGGCGATGGAGAGAAGAGCGGGGACGCGATTGCAGTTCGGTGGGGTAATTTGGCGGGACTGCGTTCCGAACAGAAAGTTTTAATAATTGACGGTGGGACTCTCGAAGCTGGGCAGAATTTGGTTAACCACGTCACCAACTACTACGGCACGACATATGTAGACGCAGTGCTTTGTACGCACCCTGATATCGACCATGCTTGCGGCCTAAAGGTCGTTCTGGAGCAGCTGGACTTCGGATTTCTGATGATGCATAAACCGTGGGATCATGCGAACGAAATCTGCGAACTGTTCAAGAATCCGTTCACTCCGACAAAGCTCAAAGAAAAACTCCGCAAGGCCATCACAACCGCTCACGAGCTACAAGAAATCTGCGATGACAAGGGGAAACAAGTCTACGAGCCTTTTATGGGTACGAAGTGGGACAACATTTTGATTCTTGGCCCAAGTCGCGATTACCATCAACAACTGGTCGCCCAGTTTCGCGAAACACCAGCTGCCATGTATCCGGTTCCTAGCATTCTGCAAAAAGCGGTGGCGAGTGCGAAGGAGAGCATCGAGTGGGTGGCTGAGAAACTCGACATGCAATATGAGAGTCTCGATGACTCTGGCGTTACAAGCCATGAGAATAACTCATCGGCAATCACTCTATTGACCGTGGACGGCCACAAGCTGCTCTTCACCGCCGATGCGGGGATACCCGCCCTAACTGCCGCAGCAGACTTCGCCGCGACACAAAACATAAGACTAGACGATCTATCCTTCATGCAGGTGCCACACCACGGGAGCAAGCACAATGTTGGAAAGACGATTCTGAACAGAATCAAAGCTGGAAAAGCCTACATCTCCGTTGGAGCTAAGGCTCCAAAGCATCCGGCCAGAAAGGTCACGAATGCGCTTATCCGCAGGGGATCCACCGTGAGTGTAACGGCTGGGCAGAATATCTATGTCTTTTTCGGAACCACAATGCGTGCTGATTGGCACCAGTTAGCAACCGTTCCCTTCTACGATCAGGTCGAGAAATAAGAAAGATCCAGGTGAGGAGCGGCTTCCAAGAGTCGTCTTGGCTGACAAATCTAGCCCGCAGCTCAGTGACGTCGTTTTTCTTTGGAGCGGGGTGGTTGCCGAGTCGCCCTCGACGGGTGGATGTTCCGACGTGGTACACGCGAGCTACGCTCTCCCAAACCAGAACGGCGACCTCCAGTCGCCCGACTCGTCATTGGTTCGATTTTACTTTCCTGGGTTCATGCAAGGAACTCCCAAATTTTGCGCCCCGACCACAACGTCAACGCTTGGCCCGCACTTTCTCTCCAACCCCAACCTTTCTCTCCAAAAAAGGCATTCGTGAAAAGTCGCCAGCCGACGGCAGGTTCGCATTCTGGAGCCGCTGGTATACCAGCCGCTGTGTAGTATGCAGGATGCGATCAGGCGACAGCAGGTTCTGAATTCTGTGGCCTGAGGTTTCCTTTCCCACACTCTCCCCAGGAACCATTTCGTGCTGTCACAATGGCACGATAATGCTCTGGTAGAGTCGGCTGAGTGTCGGTCAGAGCGCACCGAAGTTTCTGGCAATGTGGAGAAGGAACCTGTGTGCCGGCATGCGCTCAATTGTCAAGAACCATTCCCGGAGTCATTTGGCGGAAGTGGCAGATCGTCTTCAAGCTGTATTGCTCTTCGATTGGGGCCACACCCTGGTTGCGCGCGGAGGTAGAGTGGTGGGCGCGTCCAAGAATGGTTTGCTTATCGATCGTAGATCATTCGTCAATTCCTTAACGATCCATTTAGCATTCCTGCACTATTTATCGGAGTGCGGCGGATTTGGGCAGAACGGCAAGCCCCGCTTCTGAGCTGGAGCTGCCGCAACGGAACGGGGCGAGGGACTCGGCCAAACAAACCCGCGTAGTCCGAGCTGGCGCAGCGCTCCCAGCCGAGACTCATACATTCTTCGGCCGGCATTGTCATCAAATTCCGATCCACGAATCACTCCAATCTCTCGGCACCAAAGGAACTGGCCCACCCAGAAGCGCACTACACCCTCGGTGTCTGGCATTCGTCCAGCAAAGGCATTCACCATGCTTCGGACTGATTCCATCGTGGAGATGAAGTCCCGTTTTTCATCTCCACGCCTGGGTCTGCCACGCTTTGATTTCCCCAGAAACTCCGTTGCCCTGTCCGCGACCATCAAGAGTGCTTCCTTGCGAGGATAGCCGGACCGTTTGAGAACCTCGAAGCTCGTACCCAGTCGTTCTGAAAGGTCAGATCCGCGCAGGTATTTTGGGACAGTCCACCTCGCCATGTGTTTGGCCAACAATGGGGTCTTTTGATGCTTCGAGGCAACGCGTGTACCAACCGCGGACAAGATCCAGCGTGCGCAATCCCAAGCGTCAGCTCGGGAAAGGGTGGTCTCTAACTGAAGCATGTTGTCACCTATTGGGGCTTAATATACCAGCACTCTGTTGACCATTTCCATCTTCTGAGTCATAACAATTTAAGTGAGAACTAAGGTTTCGCCCGGGAATGCCAAAGCGAGTTTGGTTTCTGTGGAGATCAGAGGAGAAGGGCGTTTGATGTGATCGCAGCGATGCAGCACGACCCAGAATCGCATGGTGTAGCGAAGCTGACGAACTCGAGGTTGCGACCGAAGAAATGAGGAACCCCGGGGTCTTGCAGCCTTGCACAAGGCCTGGAACGGTCCTCTCCGGTGTGGGCCTTGCATCCCGTCGGTGGTCACCTGGACACGAGGGTTACGAGATATGAGTGGATATTACAGGTCCGGCCAAGCAGCTAGGGTGTGGGCTACTACCCCTCATTTGGTTCGGCGTCTGTGTGAGGCGGGTCTGATCGACGCCGAGCGTACGGACGGCGGCCACTGGAAGATCCCTCATTCCGAAGTCGAGCGGATCAAGAATGAGGGCCTCCCTGAGATTCCATCTTCGATTGAACCGGACGATGACAAATACGAAGAAGAATACAGTTCTAAGGGGAACAGGCTCCCGGCGCCTGCGCGTGGCGGTGTGATGAGATCGGCGAAGACGGTTGTCGTTGCTGAGAATCGTCGGAATAGACTGGAAATTAGCCCGGACCCTGAAGAGACGCGGAATTGGTTCCCCGAACCTCAGAGAGTTGAGGCCGAGGCGAGGTCTCGGGAGCGCCAGGCAATGTTCGATAAAGCGGCGCTTGCCCAGGCGGAGCAAGAGCGGATTGCTTGGCACGATTCGTGGATGGCTACCGCTCTGCGTTCGGTGCCCAGGGAAGCACCGTCGGAGACTCGCCTGGCTGTTCGCGAGACGGTCTCCGATGTTCTTGAGAGTCTTGGACCACAGCACTCCTGGCAGGTAATCGAGCCCTTGGTGACAGCAGCTGTGGCTAAGGCTCTGCGGCCCTGGAATCAGGAAACGGAAACCGCGAGGGCGATCAAAACGGCCTGCGACTCTCTTCCTTGGGGAGCAAAGAATTTGTCTTCTCCCACGGTATGGCAAGCTCGGGCTCAAGAAACGGCTGCGGCCGCGATCCGGAGATTGACAGCAAATTCTACCTTTGCCGAGAAACTCTGCGCGGGCCACGCCGCCGTGCGGCAGATCACATCCGACTTCGAGGATGACGAGCGGCGGAAGAGGATTCTAGGAGCAGCGTATTTGTGGGATGTTGCTCCTGAGCAACGCGAGTACGCGCAAGCGGCTATGCAGAAAGAACTGGGGAGCCTCCCCATAGGAACCAGCGCGTTCGCCATGGAGAAGGCCCGAGAACAGGCGTTAGTTCCTTTTCGCGAATCGCAGAAGCGGAAGGAGTATGTCAATCTTGCTCTTCCACACATCCGAAACTATGTCAGAGAGCTGCATCAGGCGGGCGAAACGGACTTTGAGAGCGACTGGGCTATCTCGAATTTCGTTCAGAGATTGGAACAGAGATTCCGCCCGCTACTCGAACAGGAGCTGCTCGCTGACGACCTCAGTCATGGTGAGCTCTGCGAATTGCTTGAAGAATGGATCGACGAAGCGCTCGATTAGCGGAGAAAACAGATGCTGGAGAACGGCGAAATCGCGGAGGAACTGCTGACGGTTTCAGAGGTTGCCGCAGCTTTGAAAGTGCCCGTCTCCTGGGTGTACGAGAGAACGCGCCGGTCCGGGACTGATCAGATTCCGCACTTCAAGCTTGGAAAATATCTGCGTTTTCGCTGGTCGACGGTTCGGAAGTGGTTGGAGACTCTGGATAGAAACTGACTTGCCGCACATGCCCAAACGCACTACACTTTCGCTGACGCAGAACCGGCTAAGCGAGCTATCGAAAGGAGGAAAATTGGCTCGCACGAAACGTTTTCAGTACGGTTCGTTATTTCAACGGGGTAAGCACAACAAAGTGTGGGTGGCACGCTGGTGGGAACAAACGATCGATGGGGAAGGAAAACAGCTCAGGATTCGTCGTTCCGAAACCCTGGGGTCGATCGCAGAACTAACCAGTCGTCGTCAAGCGGAACGGTTACTCATGCAACGGATGCAGCGGGTGAACAGCGACCACTGCTCATCTCAGTTTAATCGTAGGTTCGCCGATTTCGTTCGCTTGGATTGGGAGCCTGTCATGCTTCCGACCATGAAATATGCCACCCAGAAGTCGTACGCGTATTTTCTCCGGGTGCACTTGATTCCCGCGCTTGGTGACCTCGCCTTAAGGGAGGTTTCCCGGGAGCGGATTCAGGCGATGCTGAACGGCAGGCTGGCGCAAGGGCTGGCTTGGGAAACCGTTCATCACCTGCAATGCGCCCTCAGCAAAATACTGGGGACCGCAGTCGAGTGGGGATACGTCGAAGCTAATCCGGTGCGAATGACAAGACTGCCAAGACGATGTCGGATGAGTCAGAAGACGGTGCTGACCCCAGAGCAAGTGCGAACGCTTTTGGCAAAGTTGCCGGAACCGTCGCGCTCTCTGGTTCTCTTGTTAATCGTTACCGGTCTTAGGATCGGCGAGTTGCTGGCATTGCGCTGGCGCCATGTCGATCTTGAGGCAGCTTTGCTCCGCGTAGAAGAAACCGTCTACGAAGGGCACTTCGATGAGCCGAAGAGCAGGCAAAGTATTCGTCTGATCCCATTAGGTCCGCTTGCGCTTTCGATTCTTGCGGCCAAGCGTGCCAAAGTCCCGTTTGATCCGACGGCTTTGGTTTTTCCGAGTGGGAAGGGAACGGCGCTCGATCGACGCACATTGCTATCACGGCAGCTCAAGCCGGCGGCTAAGGCGCTGGGGTTGGGCAACGTGAACTGGCATCTGCTGCGCCACTCGAACGCTACCCTGCACGACTCCATCGGGACTCCTTTGGGGACGGTGCAGGCACTGCTTGGTCACTCGTCAAGTGAGATCACCCGTCAGGTGTATTTGCACTCGCTCTCCGCCGACAGGAGAGTGGCGGTAGAAAAACTGGAAGCATTAATTATTGGACCCAAATCGGACCCAAGTTGTGGGTTTCAACAACTGGCGCTTCCAAGATTCGTTGATGCAGCAGGGGATATTGGTCGAGGCGATAGGATTTGA
>Ga0210405_10005918_pt1 | contig 11047 bp, 11 predicted proteins | sample IncBWH11MmetaG_FD_155492 | JGI IMG/M metagenome (GOLD analysis project Ga0210405, IMG submission 155492) | Forest soil microbial communities from Barre Woods Harvard Forest LTER site, Petersham, Massachusetts, United States - Inc-BW-H-11-M | ecosystem: Environmental > Terrestrial > Soil >... | reverse complement strand
CTCCGCGTCGGTTTCGACAAGAACTTCGTCGGCGCCGGCTTCTGGGACGAAATGGCCCGCAACCTTCCCAACATGACTATGTGCGACAGCACCGAACTGCTGGACGAGGTGCGGTGGATCAAGACCGACGCCGAAGTGTCCGCCTTCCGGCTGGGGGCCCAAGCCCTTGACCGCGTTTTCACCGAGGTTTTTCCGACAGTCCGCGGCGGAGAGCGCGAGCGAGAGGTGCATGGCCGCATCATCGGCGGCTGCCTCGCGGCGGGCTCCGAATTCGCCCATGGCATTTTCAATTCGCACCGCAATCCGGTGATCTACTGCGGCGAAAGCGATTTCGAACTTAAATCCGGCGACATCCTACGCACCGACTACCTCGCCTATGTTCACGGCTATCCGGGGCATCAGAGCCGCAATGCGGTGCTTGGGCGGCCATCAAAGGAGCAGGCCGGCGACTACCAGAAATACCACAGCATCTATTCGGCAACGTCCGAACGGCTTCGCGCCGGCGTGACCGCGGGCGAGCTATACGAATTTGTGTGCGACGCCTTTTCGCGCATTGGGTGGGAATACAAGGCCGGCCTAGTAGGGCATAGTGTCGGTGCCTGGTGGCACCAGCAGGAACCGATCTTCTGCCGTGGTAGCCGCGTTGCCCTCAAGCCCGGGATGGTGATCGCGCTTGAACCGTTTATCGACCATTGGCATTGCCAGGATCTGTTTCTGATTACCGACGGTGCCCCCGAACTGCTGTCCCCCGACTTCGACACCACACAAATGTTCGTCATCGAATGAACACTAGGGAGAATACCATGCGCGATAACGTCGCCCTCGAAGGCCTGCTCGCCGCGGTTCAACGATACTTTGATCTGATGTACGATTGCGACGTTTCCAATTTCGCCCAGGTGTTCTGGACCACGTCCCAGTTACACGGCTTTCGGGACGGGACGATGACAGTCTGGCCCTATGATACCTACAAGGATGTGTTGTCGAAGCGGCAATCCCCGAAAGCGCAGAATGCGCCGCGCGAGGAAAAAGTGCTGCTAGTAGATTTTGCCTCGGCCAGCCAGGCCCTAGTCAAGGTGCGGGTGCGGATCGGCGCCACGCATTTCATCGACTACCTTACGTACCATCTGATCGAGGGCGAATGGTTGATCACTTCGAAAGCCTATCACGTCGATTCGTAATTCATTGCGCGAGCAGAACGCCGGCCTGTCCGCCCGGCCGCATTGCGGGGCCGTTGCGCGCACATAGGCCTGCCGCTGGGCGGCGGGCCGCGCCGATCAAATGTTATGAAAGAAATCGGCCAGTGGCCGACCCTATCGCAAAAGCGAACGGAGCGGCGCCGGAAATCCCCATCGTCGTCTTATGGCTCAATATCGCGCTTGCGCACGCTTTTGATGCCTCCTGTGAATAAGCATCGAAGCGAGACTCCAACTCAAAGTAACCATGCGCTGTAGGCCGCAAGCGCGCTGATCTATCCGGTTAGCGGTTAGATCTCGTCGGACTCTTCGGTTTTCGGCGTCATCATCGCAGCGAGCGCTTGGCGGCGTTTTTCGATGATGCTGGGGGTGTCCTTGTGGATTGCGATCAGCTCTTTGAGGTTCTCGATCCCGTCATCGGTGAACGCCATCACCCCGTCTTCACCGACGCCGACGACCCATAGCTGGCCATCCTCGGTGTCCATTTCTTCGGCGACCTCGAACAGCCATTCCTCGTCTTCACCGAGCATCTCGGCGACATGGCTGAGAGTGAACACGTGGCTGACTTTGTTGACGTGCCCCATCAAGCCGCCTGCGCCGCAAGGCCTTGCTGTTGCGCAGTCTTCCAGTTCCAGGGCAGCAGCTCATCGAGCCTGTGGGCGGGGTGGGTGGCGATGCGAGCGAGTACATCGGCGAGCCAGGCCTGAGGGTCGACGTCGTTCATCTTGGCAGAGACGATGAGGCTATACATGGCGGCGGCTCGGCGCCCTCCGCGGTCGGACCCACAGAATAACCACGACTTTCTGCCCAATGCGATGCCGCGCAGCGCTCTTTCGGCGGCATTGTTCGAGAGGCAGACGCGGCCATCGTCGAGGAAGCGTGTGAAGGAGGCCCAGCGCTTGAACATGTAGTTCATGGCCTTGGCCAGATCGTGACCGCGGGAGAGCTTGGCGCACTGCTCGCGCATATAGGCTTCCAGATCGGCGACGAGCGGCCCGCTCTGCGCCTGGCGAACAACCTTTCGTTGGTCGGCGTTTTGGCCATTGATAGAGCGCTCGATCTCGAACAGAGCGTCGATGCGGCGCACGATCTCCATGGCGACGGGCGAGATGACGATCTCCTTCTTTCCGGCCGCTTTGCGCCGCGCGTTCTCCTCAAGATCCGCCATGGCGAAGAACGGGCGCCGGGCATGGACCCAACAGGCCGCTTCCCTGATAAGCCCAGGACTTCGCTCGGGCTCGTAGAGCTTGATGTATCCGCCGAAGGCGTCGGCCTGGAGGATCCCGGTGTAGTTGGCCAGATGCGCCTGCGGATGCTCACCACTTCGATCGCGCGAGTAATAAAACATCGCCGCCGGCGGATCTGAGCCGCCGAAGGGGCGGTCGTCCTTCACATAGACCCAGCATCGAGCGACATCGCACTTGCCCAAGGCCAGCACGGGCACGGTGGTGTCGTCGCCATGGAGGCGTTCGGCTGCCATGACGTGGGCTTCCAAGAGCCGCGACAGCGGCTCCAACACCGTGCAGCACGCCCCTACGGCGTCGGCCATGGTCGAGAGGCTGATCGGCACGCCTTCAAGGGCATAGCGCTCGGCCTGACGGTTCAACGGCTGATGCTGGCCGAACTTCTCGTACAGAATCATCGCGAGCAGGCTCGGTCCCGCCCAGCCCCGCGCAATCACATGGAACGGCGCCGGCGCTTGGCTGATTTTCTCGCAATCCCGGCAGGTGAACTTTTCGCGCACCGTTTCGACCACCTTCCATTGGCGCGGGATCGCCTCCAGGGTCCGGGTCACGTCTTCGCCCAGCTTGCGCAGCCGCGTGCCGCCACAGCAGCCACAAACCGTCGGCGGATCGATCACCACCCGCTCGCGTGGGAGATGCTCGGGGAACGTCTGGCGCTCGGCGCGCTTGCGTATAAATCCGCGTACCGTCGTCGTCCTCGCGACAGCTCGTTCCGCCGCCAGCTCGTCTTCTGTGGCGTCAGCTTCCAGCTCTTCGAACGTCAGCGCCAATTGGTCGATCAGCCGCGATGATCGCTCTGACCGTTGTCCGTAGATCTGACGCTCAAGCTTGGCGATCCGCAGCTTCTGCTGGGCGATCAGCGCGCCGTCTTCCGAGGCTTTCGCGCGGGCGACCGCGAGCTCCGCTACAACCTCTAACGCCTTCGCGCGCTCGACCGCCAACGCCTCTTTCAGAGCCGCAATGTCATCCGGAACAGCGTCACGATCAGCATCCATGCAACGCAGTGAATCACATATCGAGCACGTTGTGACTCCCCAAAATGCCAGCAGCTGCAGATTTCTTCTGCTCAACCCGCGCTCTGCGGCCTCCAGCTTAGTTGTGGATTCCTCCAGTCAATTCCTTCCAGCATATAGGCCATCTGCGCCGCCGAGATTGACACCGCACCAGCGGATGCTGAGGGCCAGATGAACTTGCCGCGGTCCAGGCGTTTGGCATAGAGCGACATGCCTAACCCGTCATGCCATAAAATCTTGACCAGATCGCCGCGGCGACCCCGGAAGATATAGAGATCGCCGGCATGAGGATCGCGCTTCAAGCTCTCCTGAACCGTCAGGGCCAGACTTTGCATGCCGCGGCGCATGTCGGTGTGGCCGGTGGCGATCCAGACCCTGACGCCGCTCGGGATCGGGATCATTGCCGCCTCAGAAGCTCAAGCACCCGCTGCAGTGCCTCGGCGTCAACATCCCGGTCAACGCGAACGCGACAGCCGCCGCTAAGCTCAATCTCAATTATTCCGACTCTTGCGCGCTGCGCAGGAGGCGACGACGGCGGCTGCGGTGTACACGTCGAGGCCGGAGCCGGCGTAAAGCCGATCTCCACAGGAACAAGCGCCGGCACGGCATCCCCGCTCAGCCGATCCTCGCGCGCCAACCGGCGCCACGTGAACAACTGGCTCGCAGACAACCCGTTGCGCCGAGCCGTCACTGACACCAATCGTGGCCCGCCATAGCTCTCGGCAACGATCCGCTGCTTTTCTTCCAATGTCCAACGGCGTCGAGCGCCCGTCGAGACAACTTCCAGTCGGGAGACCTTCGAATTAGGCGTATGGTCAGTCATACGCCTATGTCTTCACCCTCCATCCCACCGCGCAAGGCGACCCTCGCCGGAGCGATACTATGCTCCCGGGCGTCGAACGCTCTTAAACACCTTGCAGCGATCCTGCGATGCGGCCGACGTCGGCAAGCTCAAAATTGCTTGGATCAGATTTGGCGCTTATTTCAGAGACTGAAGGCCTTTTGAGATAACGTTCGACCACTAGTCGGCCCGAGCCAGCGCTTGAACGTATCTAGCGTAGTCACTAGTGCCTAAACTGGAACCCAGCCTCTCGAGTTGATTGCGATCAATAAAGCCTTGGTTAAATGCGACTTCCTCGGGACACGCAATTCGCAATCCCTGTCTCTTCTCGAGAGAGGCGACAAAATCAGCTGCGGCAAGCAAACTATCTGGTGTCCCAGTATCTAGCCAAGCAAATCCCCTTCCCATTAGCTCAACTGCGAGGAGGCCGCGCTCGAGATAGTCTCTGTTGAGATCGGTGATCTCAAGCTCGCCGCGGGCAGAGGGACGAAGATTCGCTGCGATATCTACCACCCGCTGGTCATAGAAATAGAGTCCAGTAACGGCAAAATTGGACTTCGCAACTTTGGGTTTTTCCTCGAGCGATGTTACTCGGCCAGTTTGATCAAATCCGACAACGCCGTACCGTTCGGGATCGGAAACGCGATAGGCAAAAACCGTCGCACCAGCGGTGCGAGCGACCGCTCTCGACAGCAGGTCGGGTAGGCCGTGACCGTAGAAGATATTGTCGCCAAGAATCAGCGCTGAGGGGCCGCCTTCGACAAATTTTGCTCCGATGATGAACGCTTGCGCCAATCCTTCAGGACGGGGTTGTGCAGCATAGGAAAATGCGATTCCTAATTGCTCACCACTTCCCAACAGAGTCTGAAATAATGGTAGGTCCTGGGGGGTCGAAATTACCAAGATATCTCTGATGCCCGCCAACATGAGAGTGGTGAGCGGATAGTAAATCATCGGCTTGTCATAGACCGGAAGAAGTTGCTTTGATGTCACCTTCGTCATAGGTGAGAGGCGCGTACCGCTTCCACCCGCCAAAATAATGCCCTTCAAACTCGCCTCCGATGCCTATTGCTGAGTGCCTAGAAGAACTCCTAAGCATTCTTCCAGCGACCGTCCCAATGGTGGCATTCGAATATTGAAAACAGAGGCTAATCGGTCGCAACATAGCCGCGAGTTGGCGGGCCGAATGGCTGCGCTCGGATAATCCCTGGATGAGATTGGCTCCACCGTTACCGAGTGCCTCCGTGTTCTCTCTGATAAACGCATGATCTGTCGGGCAAAGTCAAACCACGTGACTTCGTCGGGCCCTGCGATATGGGTAACACCGGCAAACTTTTCGTTCCAACCGGAAAGATAAATCTTGCGGGCAATGACTAGAATTGCAGCCGCTATGTCGGGGGCAAAGGTCGGACGGCCGACCTGGTCGTCAACTACCGTCAACCTATCGCGCTGTGTCGAAAGACGCAGCATGGTACGAACAAAGTTGTTTCCGAAAGGCGAATACACCCAAGCAGTGCGAAGTATTATGTGGCGTTGATTGGCGGCCGCCACCGCATACTCCCCCTCAAGTTTAGAGCGTCCGTAAACGCTCTCGGGTCGAACCGGATCGGTCTCGATGTAAGGGCTCTCTTTCTTCCCGTCGAAGACATAGTCCGTCGACAAATGCAATATTGGAACGCCAAGCCGCGCAGCGGCGGTTGCAACGATTCCCGCCCCGTCACGATTAGTCGCGAAGGCAAGTTCAGGTTCGGCTTCTGCGCGGTCGACAGCTGTATATGCAGCCGGATTTATTACCATGTCAGGTGAGAATGCCAGGAACGCCTTTTCGACCAGATCGGGACGCAGGATGTCTACGTCCGGGCGCCCGCCGCAGCCCATCACAATGTCGGGGTGCTGGATAGCCGCCTCACGTAGCGAACGCGCAACCTGTCCGTCAGTCCCAACGATATAGAGCCGCACGGTTTACTCCGGTTATGAAAGTCCGAGGCCACCTTGGTAAACATGTTTTTGCGGTCGATTGCCCCTCTAACACTGACACTCCTTTACGAAGTCTCGGCGGTGATCGCTTCTTATCTCCCTCGTCCAACATACTGATAATATTTAAGAAGTCGACGGATCCCTCCAAAGGGGCGATTCTCGTGTCGAACCGGCATCTTGGCGCGGGACAACGGACAAAACGCTTCTACAGTACTCAACGCTAGCGGCGATACGAACGCTGTGCCTTTGCAGTTTCGGCTTTTGCTTAGCGCAGCGCAGGCTCGCTCCCGGCCGTCCGCCGAGTCAGCCTTCCAAAACTGCCCAGGGCGGAGCCGCGCGACTGATCAACTTGTGCTGTCGTCCGTCGCCAGGCGGGACGGCACGGTTTCGATATTTAATCGGGCGTGTGTGATTAGTTTCGGGAATAAGGCAGGGAATGAAGGTAAAGTGACGACATGATATAATTAAACCGAATCAACATAACTCGACTGAAACGCTCATGGAAAAGCTGGACCTTGAGGCAATGCCTCTGGATGATCTCTGGGCTCTCCACGAGCAACTTAGCAGTATTCTATCGAAGAGAATTATCGCGGAAAAACGGCAGCTTGAAAATCGACTTCTTCAGCTCAATCGTGGAAAAGATGCGCTGGGATCAGTGAAGCTCAAGTTAGAGCCGGATAAAGCAAACCGCGAGCGGCCAAGGCGCAAATATCCAAGAGTCTTTCCCAAATATCAGAATCCTGACGTTCCAACCGAAACGTGGTCGGGGCGGGGTAAGCGGCCCCGGTGGCTAGTTTCTGCTTTGAAAGCCGGTGGAACCGTTGAGGATTTTAAGATCACGGACATCCCTCAACAAAATGTTCGGGTACGGCGTTGATCTACCCACGGACAGGGTGGCCAGCTCGTGACCGACCAGCGTGATCTTTGCCGAGGAGTTTCTAAGCAATGTACGACTTGAATTGTCGCATTGGGAAGCAAGCGGGAGAGTTGGCAGTCCTAGACGCGCTTGGACTCCGCCCCGCTAAAGCGAGCCAGAAGTTGGTCGAAAAGATCGCGGCCAGTTAGCCCAATCATGTACCCCCCCTGAAGACCCACAGCCGGAATGACAACCGCAAGCAGCGCGCCTGAAATGGATTGGCCGTGCAACAATGCGGCAAAACTGCAAGTTGCGGCCGCTGCAAGCGTAAGGGGGATCAGGACGAGAAAATTGTAGTACAAACCAAAGAAGACGCCTGCCATGCAGGTTACAATCAGCAATGCCATTTGCGCCCCCGGGCTCCCTAGCGGCTGCAAGTGTCTCTGTTGCAACGCGGTGCAAGCGAGCCTAGCCTCCTAAGAATTAACGAATTGTTACTTCTAACGATTTCCTGGAGCCTCCTGCGCTTCCTGGGCGCTATTGGCCGGATCGGCCTGCGGAAGAATGAATGCCGGTGGGATCCGAAGTTAGCGATCATAAACCAAAGCTTGGAGCGTCGCTGGCGTTGTCCCCAGCAGGGACGCGGGTACCACGACTTTGAGAACGCGGCCAAGCCCGACGTCGAAATCGGTGAAGTTTTAATTTCGTGGCTTACCTCGGGATTTAATGCTCGCCTTCTTCGCATTTCCGTTCACAATCGGCGAACTATTTTCGTGCGGATCTTTCCTAGTTTTTTCGCCGCGCGCCGATTGCGCTCTTAGTAGATCGAAAATCGTCAAGTCGCCTCTCGCGAGAGCAGCTGCACGCGGTGCGATTGGTCGACTCAATGTGATCTTGCTCAGCGACAGCCAAATGATACGGGTCTTCTAGAAAAAGACGCTCCCGTGCCGATAGAGCTCGCTGCTTCTGCTAAGTTTAGCTTTTACGATTCCGATCTGCCGTCAAGGAGATGAAGATGTTTCAATTGTTCCTAAAGGCGCGCGCCAACAACTACTTCAAAGCGCGATCGGCCCGCCGAGACGCCGAATCGCGCTCGTGTAGGATCTATTCTTCGTTCGGTAGAAGAGGCCCTCCTAGCAGCCGAAGCTGAGCATGCTGGGTTGACGTCACGAATTAACGACGTTCTGGCGCAAGCCGCGGTGACCATCGGCAACGACTACGATGAATAGCTGACGCGCGACCCGGCGGATACTCATTACCAGAATTTGCTCGGCGTCGAATCGCAAACGGCCAGCGGCCATTGCTCCGTTTGGGAACCACTATCGGGCATTTCAAGTTTATCAGAACAGCTCTGATTACATCCCCGACTTCAAGCTTCGCATTGAACACTGAAGAAACCGCCATTCGGAGGACAACCGACGAAAGTTAGGTGGGCTGCTGCATGTCGAGCATTCAGATCACCCTCGCAGTAGGGTTGATCGGTTAGCTTAACGCGAGGGTTTAGTTGTGGCGTCATACAACATCAATAATCTTCCAATTGCCGCAGCAAGGCTCGTGCTCTGCTTGGCGGATTTGCTTTTTGTGCAGCTTGAGAGTTCCAATGAATTCGGATCAGCAAAAGAGACTCAAGACGCCGACTGACATTGCTCAGCAATTCAAAGAATTACAGGAACTTCGTCTAAAGGTTCGTCGGGCGGAATTGGCGGCTACAGGCTGCGAGCATGGTTTCGGTAACGATGCAAACAATGGACCTCAATCGCAGGGTCAGAAGATGCCGAACGACAATAGCCGAAAGTCGTGAAGATAGGTGGCGTTGATAAACGCCTCATTGAGCTGGTTTGCGCGCGGCGTGCGGGAATCAGCTCGATCATTCCAATGACATCAAGTTTTCTGGCGTGGCCTCAATTGGCCGGATTATGAAGCCACCGGTTCGCAAGACAGAGACTTGGAGTGGCAGCGCGATCACTCCGCGGTCACACGTTTGCTTAGTACCGGACCCCTAGCATGAGCAAAACGCTAATCCATTTCACCTCATGCTTTCCGCTAAGTGTCCCTGCGAGTGGCTATCGGGCAGGGATCTCGTTGGTCGCGGTGGCGGGAAGCTCGGGCGGCGAGGGCAATCGCGAACTATCGGACCCTTCGTGCCTCTGGCGGCTGCCCGGGCCTCATGAGACGAGTGATTGGGACCACGAGGCTTCCAATGCCATGCGCACTCACCTGCTTCGGAGTTCCGCCAACAGTTTGTGTTGCAACGCGGTGCAACCAGGACTAATCTGACTATCGTTAACCAAAAGTTACTTTGGCGGTTGGCTAGGAGGCTCAGCTCTGCTTCTTGGCCTATTGTGTTGACCTAGTTTGGTTTGGCTGCGGAAGTCACCATGTCGATAGGATCCGAAGCCACTGACCGCAAATCGGAAGAGCTGGGGTCTCCGCCAGAACACCCGTCGGTGGCGTTCCCTTGCGAAGCCGTTCCGTACCTGCTTTCGACCACGGACGCGCTGCTCATTTTATTCGCTAGCCTGTTCGGCGGTTTTAGCTACCACTGGGTGTCCGGGACGCCGATCCCAGACCTTTCCGCCTATTTCGCTTTAGGCCTGGTTGCAAGTTTCATTCATATCGTAAGGTTGGGTGGGCGCGGTTACTACGATTTCGAGAACGCCGCAAAGCCCACTGTTGAAATCGTAGAGGTCTTAATATCGTGGTTTAGTACTGGGCTGATGCTTGCCTTTTTCGCGTTCCTGTTGAAAATCGGTGAGTCATTTTCACGCGGGTCGTTCTTAGTTTTCTTGATGATCGCGCCCGTTGGGCTTCTAGCAGGGCGGAAGGTCGCCAAATTTCTGATCGCGAGGGGCGTTGCGCGCGGCGCTATTGGCCGACGCAATATGATTTTGCTCGGCGATCGCGTCGAATTAAATTCGTTCGAACCACGAGATCTATTGGCGTTTTTTGGCGCAGCCGAAGTTAGTCGCTTCACGTTGAGTGAGGAAAGCGATCCGTCTGTTCAGAAGTCCAGCAACATCAAAACGCTGGACCTCGTCGCAAACTTTATTCGCAGAAATAACACAGCTGAAATTCTGTTGGCGCTCCCCTGGAGCGATACTGCTCGAATCGAGATGATCCGCGACCAGATCAAGATGCTGCCGGTTTCGGCAAAATTGTTGCCGGACATGCAGATTCGCTCGCTTACAAACTACGCCTCATCAGGGCATCAGCGTGTCATATCGCTCGAAATCCAACGTGCGCCGCTCAGCACAACTGAGCGCATTGTGAAGCGTGCCATCGACATCTCGATCGGGCTCCTGGCACTGGTGGTGTTCATGCCAATCATGGCAATCACGGCGCTAGCGATCAAGTTCGACGGAAAGGGGCCCATCTTCTTTCTTCAGAATCGAAAAGGTTTTAACGGTCGTCAATTTGTGATGTTCAAGTTCCGTACGATGACGGTGCAAGAAAATGGTGATGTTGTTAGGCAAGCTATGCCCAATGATCCACGCGTGACCAGAATAGGCAGATTGCTGCGCGCCGCAAGCATTGACGAATTGCCACAACTCGTGAACGTCGTACGGGGAGAGATGTCGCTTATCGGACCGCGGCCTCACGCGTTGGCTCATGACAACTACTTTGAAAAACTACTGCAGGATTATGCGTTCCGTCATCACGTCAAACCCGGAATGACGGGATGGGCGCAAGTTAACGGGCTCCGTGGCGCGACACCCTCGGTCGAACAGATCGCGCGGCGAGTAAAAATGGATCTCTGGTATATCAATAATTGGAGCCTCTGGCTCGATATCCAGATCTTGATCAAGACGCTCTTTGAAGTTTTGCGAAAACGCAACGCGTTTTGAGACCCGAGCGCCCGATCGATTCGATGCGGAAAGTCTGCCGCGCCGCCGAATCCGAAACCACATTCCGACGGTCTTTGC
>Ga0210405_10005916_pt1 | contig 11048 bp, 8 predicted proteins | sample IncBWH11MmetaG_FD_155492 | JGI IMG/M metagenome (GOLD analysis project Ga0210405, IMG submission 155492) | Forest soil microbial communities from Barre Woods Harvard Forest LTER site, Petersham, Massachusetts, United States - Inc-BW-H-11-M | ecosystem: Environmental > Terrestrial > Soil >... | reverse complement strand
AACGTCCTTACTGGTTCATGCGCCCGGCGCATCCACGCGATCTCCTGGCAATCGCATCGGCGGTTTTGCTGATCGCAGGCGTGGCCACCGCGGCAGGTTCCGTGCGCGATTGGGTTCGGTCCAGGTCCACGCCGGCCGTCGCGGCGATGCACACGAATTCTTCAAAAGATTCTGGGTTCGCCTCCAACACCCGGATGCGCACGGCTCCAGAGACTGCCGCACCGGCCGAAAGCGTTCGACCGAAACCGGTTCGAAAGACTTCAGCCCCCAAGCGCAGTTCGACGACACCGTTGCCGCCAACGCCGGAGGTTTCGCCAAGCGCTCCCTCCAGCGATCCGGCGCCGCTTCCCTAGTTCATTCGCCTGATTTTAATCGGGATTCCGAGAACGATCGATTCTTTCGACGGAGAACTTGCGCGCGGACGCTATTCGTAACGGAGGGCTTCGACCGGATCGAGCTTCGCCGCCTTCATGGCGGGCCATACTCCGAAGATCAGGCCGATGCTTACGCTGACGATGATGCCCGTGGCCGCGGCCCAGATCGGCACGCTGCCCGGCCATTTCAAACCGAGCCGGATGAGCAACACCAAGCCATTCACGAGAACCAACGCGATCACGCCTCCTGCCCCGGTTAACGTCATGGCCTCGAGCAGGAATTGCCAGGTGATGTCCTTGCTCTTGGCGCCGATGGCTTTGCGGATGCCGATCTCCCGCGTCCGTTCCGTCACGCTAACGAGCATGATGTTCATCACTCCCACGCCCCCGATCAGCAATCCGATGCCGCTCAGCACGATTGTCGCGATATAGGTCATAAGCATTATGCTGTGGAACTCTTCGACCTGCTGCTCGGAAGTCTGAATGGAAAAGCTGTCCTTGCCGTCGTAAGGAACCCTTCGCCGCCTGCGAAGCACTTCACTCGCCTGATCCACGGCTTGATTGAGCATGTTTGGAAAGGCCTGGAAGCGTATCTGGTTTTCGTAAGCACCGGGATAAATCTTGCGGAACGTGTTGTACGGAATCAGCACGCGGCGGTCTTCATCGTCCATTCCGAACATGCCTTTTGGCTTTTCCACCACGCCGATGACTTGAAACGCGGAGCCGTCGATCATCACGTCTTTTCCCACCGGTGAACCTTCAGGAAAGAGCACGGGCGCTACGTTTTCGCCAAGCATCACCACTTTTTCGCGATGCAGGTCGTCTCCTTCGCTGATGAAGCGTCCCGCCAGCGCAGCGGCGTTGGCGTACACTTCGCCGAAATTGGGCTGCACACCGCGGAAATCGATGGAGAGCACTTCGCCGGACTTGGTGCGCACCGAATGCGGCTGTTCCCACCAGGTAATGAAGGTGGTGACGTTTTTCACGGCCGGGCAGCGCTCTTGAATGGCCTGTCCATCTTCCAGCTCAAGAGGCTTTCGCTCGCGTTCCTCCTTTGGACGGCGTCCATTGTGCGGCCCCTGGTCCCAGCGCGAGACAAACGCAGTGTCTGCGCCGAATTGGTTGATATTGTCCTGAATTTGCGAGTCGAAGCCTGTAATGAGGGCGGCTACGAGCATGATCACGCTGACGCCAAGCACGACTCCGAAGACGGTGAGGCAACTGCGCAATTTGTGCGCACGGAGCGTGTCCATAGCTTGCTTCAGATTTTCGCCGTGTTGTTGGGCCATTTTTGTTTTAGTTGACCCGGCTCAGCCGGAGTCAACGCTCCTCAGCCGTCCGCCCGCAGTGCTTCGATGGGATCGAGTTTTGCCGCCCGCATTGCCGGATAAATACCAAAGAAGAGGCCGACCGCCGTGGAGACTCCAAGCGAGAGAAGGACGGCGCTCATCGGAGTTTTCATGGGGATCGAGGTCAGGGCGCGCCCGAGGGCTACCAACGCGTAGGCGAGACAAATTCCCATGAGCCCGCCCATCGCCGCCAGGACTGCGGATTCCGTCATGAACTGCAGCACAATATGCTTCTTGCGTGCTCCGAGCGATCTGCGAATGCCGATTTCTCTCGTGCGTTCGGTCACACTCGCCAACATGATATTCATGATGACGATTCCGCCGACGACAAGGAATACGCCAGTCAGCCCAACAGCGACCGCAGCCAGATTACCTGTCAGCGAATTCCAGAGAGCCATGATGGAGTCGGAACCCAAGATCCCGAAATTGTCTTTTCCCTCCCAAGGGAGATGGCGCCGGGCGCGCAACAACATCCGTGCTTCGTCTTCCGAAGCCGGAATCATTTCGGCGTTAGGCGCCTGGACAAAGAGCAGGAGGGAATCCCTCTGCGTTCCCCACTCCTTCATGTAGGTGCCCAAAGGGATAAACATAAAATTGTCACGGGACTGGCCGAAGGCGCTGCCGATAGTGGCCGTAACGCCGACCACTTGATAGCTGTGCGTTCCGGCGCGAACGATTTTTCCGATCGGATCCACGTTGGAGAAGAACTTTTTGACCAAGTCCATTCCGATAACGCAGACGGGGGAGCGGTGGGTTTCGTCGGCATCGGTGAGGTTTCGCCCGAAGGCGGCATTCAAACTGCGAACCTCTGTATAGTTTGGGGTGATCCCGGTGATGTTCACGTTTTCCAGCAGGTCGCTTCCCGAGCGCACGTCCGCGTTGTTGTTGAGCAAAGCCGCAACCTTAGTTGCGGTGCGCATCCCGTCCTTCAGATCCAGGTATTCCTCTTTGGTCAGCAGGGGACGTTTCTGCGCCTTGACCCATTCATCGTCGCTGGTGATGATGCCGAAGCGGTCGACAATGTAGACGTTTGATCCGAGGTTCGCAACGCGGTCGGCAATGTAGAAGTTCATTCCTGCGACGACGCTCATGACTGCGATCAAGGTGGTCACCGCCAGGATGACTCCCAGTAACGTCAAGAAACTACGCAACTTATGGGCGCGGAGGGCGTCGAGCGAGAGCTTCAGCGTCTCGACCATGGTGACGGCCGCACTGCGGAATCTGGCGAGGGAGAACGCTACCCTGGCCGCTTGCGAGCTTACCCGCCGTATGCTGCCCAATCCTTCGATAGGAGTAACGCCCAAACAGACCTCCGCATGCATAAGGTAATACGGGAATAAGGGTCGATTCGTTCCCATCATATAGACGGTGGAGAGACCCCTTTGCTTTCATTAAATCTAGGTGTACGTTACGCCGGTGCTGATCCTGCCGGGGTCGCCTGCCCTGCCGGGAACGGAACCCATGTCAAACGCTTACCAGGAGGATTTATGCGTCGTATCTCTATGTTTTTTCTAGGACTTACGGTCATCGAGCTGGGTCTGGGCTTCAACGCAGGCGCTCAAGACAAGCCGACAGAGAAGGCGCCGGCAGCCCTTGCCACGCTAGCTACGGGACCCAAAGCCGAATTCCTGGAGGAGATAGCATACTACGAACAGCGCTACGTCCGACTTGCGGAGGCTGTGCCAGCCGAAAAGTATCCCTGGAAGCCTGCCGAGGGAGTGCGATCGATCGGCGAAGTGTATACGCATATCGTTGCAGCCAATTACGGAGTTGCCCGGTCGTTGGGGACACAGCCACCTGCCGGCCTGGATTTCAAAGCCCTCACGGGGATGTCAACCGACAAGGCCAAAACCGTGCAAGCCTTAAAAGATTCGTTTGCGCATTTCCGGCAGGCGATTCAGGCGCTTAGCGACGCGGACGCCGATAAACCACAAAAAATGTTTGGGCGGCAGACCACGTTGCGCGGCTCCTTCCTCATGATCACGGGACATTTTGGCGAACACCTCGGGCAGTCCATCGCCTACGCGCGAATGAACGGCGTAGTGCCGCCGTGGACGGAAGAACAACAACAGCAGCAAAAACAAGCCGAGAAACCAAAACCTTAGAGGCTCGGCACGAAATTCTGGGATGCTCGACAAGTGCGTGTGGCCGGCACTATGGCCCGATTAAAAAGCAACAATTGCCGCCGCTGGGGAATCAAAAATAAGATGGGTGTTGGCGGTTCTGTTGCCGCTGGCCATTATGCGCACGCGATCCATCATGCTCGTTGCCGGACTGCTTCCGGCTTTCACGGCCATCTCTCTGGCGCAGGAGGCCGGCACGGCTCCGCCATCGCCGCCTCCCCAGACGGAGGCGGAAAAGACTGCTCTGCTTAACCTGGTTTTGGCGAATCAGAAGAAGAACGACCAGGCCTTGAGCCTTTACGAGCGGGTTGAGCGTGTGGAAATGCGGAAGAGCGGCGTTGATAAGCAGACCGGGGAAATCAAGGTTTCCCGCGTCGTTCCGGCGGGCACGGGAGTCGACCATATACCGATTGGCCCGGATGGGAAGCCAACGGACCCGGACGCTTATCACACGGAACTTGTGAAGCTGGAGCGTGCGCTTTCCTGGGCTGCGGACGATGGACACGCTCAGCACGACGCCTACGAGAAAATCGCCAAAAAACAGAAGGAGCGCGACGATCTGATTGACGCCACACGCGCCGCTTTCCTGTATAGCCTCGTTTCCACCGAAACTCGGGCTGGCCGGAAGCTTTATAAGTACAAGATGGAGCCGAATCCGGTGTACAAGTCCACCTCGCGAGCGACTTCTATTTTTGCGAAGGTGCGCGGGTTTGTGTGGATTGATCCGCAAGCCGGACAGATCGCCCGCGTGGAGGGCGAAGTCATGGGGGACATCACAGTGGGGTTGTTCCTTGCGAAGGTTTATAAGGGCAGCCACTTTATGCAGGAACGGCATGAGATGGCACCGGGCTTGTGGATGCCTTCCTTTTCTCAATACGACTTCGACGGTCGAAAACTCTTCAGCAGTATTTCCATTCACGAACGAACTTTTTATGGGCAATACCACCGCATTGGACCTCCCAAAGAAGCCCTGGCTATGATTCGTGCCGAATTAGGCAAGCCGGGCGGCCCCCTCGCAGACCCCTGAAACTTTGTCCGGTATACTGGGTTTAAGGTACTAGAACTAGCCTCGGCCCTCGAAGCAATTGGAGGCTTTATGACCCGGTCATCGATTTATTGCGTTTATGGGAGTGCTCTCGCTTTTTGGGGGGCGCTGGGCAGTTTCGCGTGTTTTGCGCAGAGTCCTGCTCCTTCCGCCTCACAGACGGCGAGTCCAACCCCGGCAGCTTCGCCGGCGCAGCCCCCGAATGCGACGGCGACCGCACCAGCGGATGCCAAGAAAACAAAGAAAGTTTGGACGAACGAAGACGTCAATGGATTGAACGGTCCTGTTTCGGTGGTCGGAAACTCAAAGAATCTAGGGGCAGGGGGCTCGGGCGCAAAGGCGGATGCGCAGTACATCGCGAATGCGCGCAAGGAGCTCGCTAAGCTGCAGTCGCAAATGGATGACACGGACAAACAGCTTGCGGACCTGAAAGACTTCAGTGAAGGGAAGGCGCCCGCCACTGCCAGCGGCTACCAGATCAATAAAGGGTACAACCGCGTGCCGGTGGATCAACAAATTACCAGCCTGCAGGACAAGAAGAAGCAGCTTCAGGGCAAGATCGATGCCGTGGTCGATGAAGCACGGAAGAAGGGTGTGGAACCCGGAGACCTTCGCTAATAGCCTGCTTCGCTAATCCATTTGTGTTCTTGGTTTGCACGGGAACATTTAGGATTTGTGGACGGTTCGGGCGGCGAGTGCACACGAGAACATTCCCGGATCATGCGGTTCCGATTGTGCTGCTGGCGTCCCTCAGACTGAAAGCATTGGAGGGCTCATGCTCCGCTATTTCGTGATGACATCGTTTGTGTTTGCTTCCGCGGCTTTCCTGTGTGCCGCGCCATCGTCTTCCGCTTCGAGTCAAGCATCGCCATCGCCGCCGCCAGCTCCAGCTCCCTCGCAGGCTAGGCAAGCCACGCCAGGTTCGGCAAAGACCGCGGACGGCAAGGAGTTTGCGGAGAAAGATGCCGCCAAGAAGAAACCGAAAAAAGTCTGGACCGACGATGACATTCCCAAACGAAGCAGCGCCGCGGCAGGCAACGGCACCGCGAGCGGTAGTGGCTCTGTTGGTGGCGATTCTTCGCCTTCAAAACCTGCCAGCACTTCCGCAAAGCCGGCGGTTGCCCCCGCTGACGATTCCGCGGACGATAATCACCCAGATCATCCTGAGTACAAGGAAGTTCGACGGGAAAAGAGAAAACCTGCTCCGCCTCCGCAAGCGCCGCCGCCTCAGCCGCCGCCGCAACTTTGAGATGAACCGGCCTCGCTAATCTCTTCGACAACGGTTTCGGGCCGCTGTAAAATTCGTGAGCCCGATCGGTGCGGGCATGTATGGGCCACCGTTGGCACTCCTTGCAAGTTGTACGCCTGCTCGTGATTGTGATGGTCGCGGCGTGGCTTGCTTCCTTCGGTTCTACTTCTCCTAGCGCGCAGACCACGGCTTTCGATCTCGCGGGAAATCCTGTGGATCCGCTCAAATCTGCGGGCGGAAAAGTTGTCGTGCTGGTCTTCGTGCGGACGGATTGCCCGGTTTCGAATCGCTACGCGCCGACGATCGAGAAACTAAGCGAGGAGCATGGGGCGAAGGTTGCGTTCTGGCTGGTTTACCCGAGCAAATCGGAATCCGCGGAAGCGATTCGCAAGCACGAGCGGGAGTACGGCTACAAGATCCCGGCGCTGCGCGATCCGCAGCATGTGCTTGTGAAAGAGAGCAGGGTGCAGATTACGCCGGAAGTCGCGGTGTTTGACGCCGGCCGGAAGCTCGTCTATCACGGCAGGATCGACAATCTCTATGAGGATGTTGGGCGCGCGCGCAGCTCGGCGACGACGCATGAGTTGGAGGGCGCGATTTCCGCTGCGCTCAGCGGCAAGAGTTTGGCTGCGGACGCGACTCACGGCGTGGGATGCTACATTTCGGATCTGGAATGACGCGCGCGTCGCAAGCCTCTTTTGGACTTTTTACTCTTCTCGCTGTCGCATCTGCCGGGGTCTCAGCGCGTCACGCCGCAGCCACGCACCAATCCGCTCTGAAGGCCGCGCCGGCGCAGTCGCAAGTCACTTTTAACCACGATATTGCACCGATTATTTTTCACAACTGCGCGCAGTGCCATCATCCGGGCGAAGCGGGGCCTTTTCCGCTGCTTACCTACGCGGATGTAAAAGCGCACGGAAGGCAGATTGTCTTCGTCACGAGCAAACGCATCATGCCGCCCTGGCTTCCGGAACCTGGCGAGCTGAAATTCGCGGACGAACTGCGTTTGACCGAAGAACAAATCGCTACAATTCGCGCGTGGGTGGACCAAGGCGAAATCGAAGGGAATCCCGCCGATCTTCCCGCTCAGCCCGCTTTTGCTGCGGGATGGCAGCTCGGCAAGCCCGATGTGATCGTCCGAGCCGCGAAACCGTACCTGCTTCCAGCGAGTGGCGGCGATTCTTATTGGAATTTTGTGTTTCGAACGCCCGTGCATCGCTCACAGTGGTTGCGATCGATTGAAATCAGGCCCGGCGACAAACGGCTCGTGCATCACGCGAATGTTTTGGTGGACCGGGAAGAGTCCGGGCGCAGGCTTGAAAAAGAGCCGGGGGCGGGATTTGGCGGAATGGAACTTACCATCGAATCGGAGGCTTTCGATCCGGATAGCCATTTTCTTTTCTGGAAGCCGGGCTCGCCGCCGTATGTGGAGCCCGACGGGATGGCGTTGCGCCTGGACAAAAACACCGACCTGGTTCTGAACACCCATTTCCAGCCTTCGGGAAAGCCGGAATTGGTCCAGCCGACTCTCGGGCTCTACTTCACGGACAAGCCCGCGACGATGCATCCCATCCTGTTGCAGTTAGACAATGACCGGATGTTGGATATTCCGCCTGGTGGGAAAAATTTCCAGGTTTCCGACGACTTTACTTTCCCGGTGGACGCCAGCATTTTGGCCATTTATCCGCACGCGCATTACCTCGGAAAAGATTTACTGGCGATGGCGACTCTGCCCGACGGAACGAAGAAAACGCTGATTCACATTGGCAACTGGGATTTGAATTGGCAGGCCGTCTATCGTTACGAGCAGCCCGTGGATTTGCCTGCAGGAACCACAATCTCGATGCGATTCACCTACGACAACTCGGCGGACAACATTCGAAATCCCAACCAGCCGCCGAAGCGCGTGATGGCAGGGAACCGTGCAAGCGATGAGATGGCGCACTTGTGGCTACAAGTGCTTCCGCGCGAATCCTCGGGCGCGGCGATGGATCCGCGAATCAAGATTCAGGAAGCGCTAGCTTTGCATCACATTCAAAACAACCCCGGGGATTTCGAAGCGCACTACAATCTTGCGGCTCTTTTTCAGATGAAAGGTGAACTCTCAAGCGCAGTACTGCAATTCACGCAAGCCGTTCAGATTCGCCCTGACGATCCGACCGCGAACAACGCGCTGGGTGCCGTGCTTCTGGCTAGCGGACAACTCGACGGAGCTATCGTTCATCTGAACACCGCGCTCAAGGGACGACCCGATTATTTCGACGCGCATTACAATTTGGGGAATGCACTCGCGGCGCAGGGTGATTTTTCGGGAGCGCTTACGCATTTCCGGGCCGCAGTCCGCTTGAATCCCCAGGATGCGGGCGCCGAGGCAAATCTCGGCAGCGCGCTTGCGGAAACGGGAAACGTGAAGGAGGCCCGAATGCATTTTGAACGCGCTTTACAGATCGATCCAAAGAACGAACTGGCACGGGAAAACCTGGAACAACTGAACCGCGACTCGCACGACCATCCGAACTAGCGGGTAGCTGGCGGGTAACGAACCTGGATTGGGCCCATACGGGCTAGCCAACTCTTTGTCGCACTCTCGCCGTCCAAGCGTCCAGGCTGTTATGATTTTCCGGCGCCCGGGCATTTGCCGCGCGGATTACGCAACATTTTTTCTGTGTTTGTGTTTGCAAGAACATCAACCGTCCGAATTTATGAATCACGCCTCGCCCAGCTTCGCGCGCCGCTCGATTCTCGCCGTACTCATCCTCAGTCTAGTCCTCTCCATGACAGCGAGAGGAACGTCACGTGGTCTCTCGCCGAAGGAGCGCGAGGAGGTGTTTGAAAAAGTCTGGAAAGATGTGGATGAGCATTATTACGATCCCGAATTCGGCGGCGTGAAGTGGCAGGAAGTTCGCCAGCGCTATTCGCCGCTAGTAAAGGCTGCAAAAGATGACCAGGATTTTTATTCCATCGTAGACCGCATGACCGCGGAACTGCACGACGCGCACACGAGGTTCAGTTCGCCGGAGCAATGGGAGAGCCGCAAGAAGCATCAAGGGGTAAGCAACGGTTTCCGGGCCGGCTATGTCGAAGGCCAAGTCGTGGTGCTGGACGTTTTCCCCGAGAGCAACGCGGCGCACGCGGGCATCGAGCCGGGCATGATCGTAACCGCGCTGGACGGAAAGCCGATTGCCGACCGGCTCGCCGAATCGGCGCAGAACGTACTGCCGTCCTCCACGGAACGGATTACGAAACTTCGCATCCTCGGAAATGTGTTTGCGGGTCCGCTCGAAACTGCCTTCGCCGCCCGCCTTCAGCGCGCGGATGGTTCTGTGTTTGACGTCAAATTTGGGCGGCAGACGCTTTCCACGGCGCCCCGCGTTACGGCAGCAAAGTTGTCATCGGGTTTCGGATACCTGCGCTTCGACGAGTTTCATCCTTCGCTGGTCAAAGACTTCAAGGCAGCCGTCGAGAATTTGCGGACGACGCCGGGGCTGATTCTGGATCTTCGCAGGAACCGCGGCGGGGTCGGGGCTACTCTAGAGGCCATGGCGGGAGTCTTCTTCGACAGCAAAACTCTGTTCGAACGGAGAATGAGCAGAAAACAGGTCGGCGCTTCCGAGCGGGATGGCCATCACGCGGAGGAGCAGCAAGTTTTTGTGGGCAAAAAAGGAGCGCAAATTTATTCGGGGCCTGTGGTCATCCTGGTGAGCGAATATTCCGCCAGTGCGACGGAAGTTTTTTCTGCTGGCATGCAGGACTCCGGACGCGCGAAGCTCGTGGGCAGCCCATCGTGCGGGTGCGTACTGGGCATCACGCATGACCGAGTGATGAAGGGCGGCGGCGTGCTGGAAATCAGCGAGATTCTGTGGTTTTCGCCGAAGGATCGCAAACTCGAAGGCGAGGGCGTGATTCCAGACAGAGCTGCCGCTCCAAGCATTGCCTCGTTGCAAGAAAAGCGGGACCTGGTTCTTGAGGAGGGCGAAAAAATGCTGCTAGAGATGGCCGCCCTAAAGCGGCCTGTCCCGCGGGCTAGCCCGCCGCGTTGACGAAGGTTGCCGATGCTCAGAACTCCGGAACGTTACTCGACGCGCAAAGCGCGCATGGGATCGATGGACGCTGCGCGCCAAGCCGGCAACACGCAAGCGATCGCCGCAACGAGAACGAGGATGGAAGCTGCCGCCAGCAGCGTGACCGGATCGCGGGAGCTTCCTCCGGCCCACGAAGCGACTACGCGGTTCAATATCACGCTGAGAAGCAATCCCACCGCAACGCCTGCGCCCAGCATGGCAGCGGTCGAGCCGAGCACGAGCTGTACAACGGTGGCACGCCGAGCGCCCAGGGCCATGCGAATGCCCAACTCTTGCGTGCGCTGCGTGACGGCAAAAGAGACCACGCTGTAGAGCCCCGTGGCAGCCAGCACCAGCGCGAGAATGGCAAAGAGGCCGAAGAGCGTGGCGATAAAGCGCTCCTTCCCCCAGCCGTCGGTATCGAGCCACCAAGCGAGCGTGTGGTCGCGGCCAACCACGAACTCGGCGTTGATTTCACGCAGACGTTCTTTCACGGAACGCATGGCTGTCTCCGGATCACCATTTGCGCGCACGATGAATGCTTCATCCGGTAGCAGAACAAAACTGTAAGGCAAAAAAACCGCTGGCTTTACGGGGTGATCCAAACCGTCGTTTTTTGCGTCGCCGACGACGCCGATGACCTCGAGCCAGTCGTCCGGAGACGGTGCGGACAAGAAATCCGGCCGATCGATCTTGAGCATCGGGCTTCGCACGCTTTGACCGATGGGATCGAGATCGCCGAGATATTGCTTCACGAAGGCCTGATTGACCATCGCGAGATGCGCAGCGCGGCGGGACTCGGCATCGTCGAAAATTCTGCCCCGCAAGAGCGGGACGCGCAGCGTCG
>Ga0210405_10005915_pt1 | contig 11048 bp, 10 predicted proteins | sample IncBWH11MmetaG_FD_155492 | JGI IMG/M metagenome (GOLD analysis project Ga0210405, IMG submission 155492) | Forest soil microbial communities from Barre Woods Harvard Forest LTER site, Petersham, Massachusetts, United States - Inc-BW-H-11-M | ecosystem: Environmental > Terrestrial > Soil >... | reverse complement strand
TCACTGGCAAAGGCCACTACACCGACGACATCAACCGGCCGGGGCAGGCGGCGATTTATTTCATCCGCTCGCCGCACGCGCACGCCAAGATCAGAAAGATCGATACCGCGGCGGCGGCGAAAATGCCCGGCGTCGCCGGCGTGTTCACCGGCGAACAGTTCGCGCAAGACAAGCTCGGCAATCTGATTTGCGGCTGGACGGTGCTGTCGAAGGACGGCTCGCCAATGAAGATGGCGCCACACGCGGCGCTTGCCGCCGGCAAAGCCAATTATGTCGGCGACGCGGTCGCCGTGGTGATCGCCGATACCTTGGCGCAGGCGAAAGACGCCGCCGAGAAAGTCGTGGTCGATTACGAGCCGCTGCCCGCCGTGGTCGATCCGGCCAAGGCCGCGCAAAAAGGCGCACCGCTCATTCACGACAGCGCGCCGAACAACACCATCTACAACTGGCATCTGGGTGACGCGGACTCAACCGCGGCGGCGTTCAAGAACGCCAAACACGTCACCAAGCTTGAATTCATCAACAACCGGCTGGTGCCGAACGCCATGGAGCCGCGCGCGGCGCTGGCCGAATACGATTCCGCAAGCGGCCACCTGACCTTGTGGAACGCGACGCAGAACCCGCATGTGGCCCGCCTCGTCATCGCCGCCTTCGTCGGCATGGCGCCCGAGCACAAATTGCGTGTCATCGCCCCCGACGTCGGCGGCGGCTTTGGTTCGAAGATCTTCATCTATCCGGAAGAGGTGGTCTGTCTTTGGGCGGCTCGAAAACTCGACCGGCCGGTGAAATGGACCTGCGAGCGTTCGGAAAGCTTTATCACCGACGCCCACGGCCGCGACCACGTCACCAAGGCGCAAATGGCGTTCGACGGCGACGGCAAGATCACCGGCTTGAAGGTGCACACCACCGCCAATCTCGGCGCTTACATGTCGACCTTCTCGTCGGCGGTGCCGACTTTCCTCTATGCTACCTTGCTGTCGGGCCAGTACGAGATCCCGCACATCTATTGCGAGGTCGACGCGGTCTATACCAACACCGTGCCGGTCGATGCCTATCGCGGCGCCGGCCGCCCGGAAGCGACTTACGTCGTGGAGCGCTTGGTCGAAGTCGGCGCCCGCGAGCTCGGCATGGATCCCGCCGACCTGCGCAAGAAGAATTTCGTCAAGACGTTCCCCTATCAAACCTCCGTCGCGTCGCTCTACGACGCCGGCGACTACAACGCCTCGCTGCAGAAGGCCCTGCAGATCCACGACTACAAAGGTTTTGGCAAGCGCAAGCGCGAATCCGAACGCCACGGCAAGCTGCGCGGCATCGGCTTTGCGACCTATATCGAGGCCTGCGGCGTGGCACCGTCGTCCCTGGTCGGCCAGCTCGGCGCCGGCGTCGGTCTTTGGGAATCTGCCGAAGTACGGGTCAACCCGACCGGATCCGTCGAGCTCCTCACCGGCTGCCATCAGCACGGCCAGGGCCACGAGACCACGTTCGCGCAACTGGTGTCGGAGCGGCTCGGCATTCCGATCGACAATGTGTCGGTGGTGCACGGCGATACCGACAAGGTGCAGTTCGGCATGGGCACCTACGGTTCGCGCTCCGGCGCCGTCGGCATGTCGGCCATCGTCAAGGCGCTCGACAAGGTCGAGGCCAAAGCCAAAAAGATCGCCGCGCACCTGCTCGAAGCCGCCGAAGGCGACATCGAGTTCAAGGATGGAAAATTCAACGTCGCCGGCACCGACAAGTCGGCGGCCTGGGGCGAGGTCGCGCTCGGCGCCTACGTGGCGCACAAATTCCCCACGAGCGAGATCGAGCCCGGCCTGAAAGAGGGCGCATTCTACGATCCGACAAATTTCACCTTCCCGGCCGGCTGCCATATCTGCGAGATCGAGATCGATCCCGAGACCGGCAACACCGAAATCGCCGCCTGGACCGCGGTCGACGATTTCGGCACCGTGATCAATCCGATGATCGTCGAGGGCCAGGTCCACGGCGGCGTCGCCCAGGGCGTCGGCCAGGCGCTGCTCGAGCACACCGTCTATGACGACAAGGGGCAGTTGGTGACCGGCTCGTACATGGATTACACCATGCCGCGCGCCGACAATTTTCCGTCGTTCAAGGTCGACACCACCTTCACCCGATGCCCGTCGAACCCGCTCGGCATCAAAGGCTGCGGCGAGGCCGGCGCCATCGCCGCCCCTGCGGCGGTGATGAACGCCATCACCAATGCCTTGGGCACCGAAATCATCGACATGCCGGCAACGCCCGCTTCGGTCTGGGCGGTGCTGCAGAGGACCCACAAGCTGCCGCACGCGGCATGAAAGGAAAATCTCCCTCTCCCCGCTTGCGGGGAGAGGGTCGGGGTGAGGGGGCCTCTCCGCTGGTCTCTAACTTGAGGGCTCAGAATCGCGGAGAGGCCCCCTCACCCTCACTCGCTTCGCTCGCTCGACCTCTCCCCGCGCGCGGGGAGAGGTGAAAAATAAACGGAGGACTTCGATGTACGCTTTCACCTTTTCACGCCCGACGACGGTGCGGCAGGCGGCCAATATTTTGGCCAAGGACGAGGACGCCAAGCTTCTTGCCGGCGGTCACACGCTGCTGCCGACTATGAAGCTGAGGTTGGCGAAACCGTCGCAGATCGTCGAGATGGGGCTGATCGAGGGCCTCTCCGGCATCGAGCAGAGCGGCCGCTCGCTCACCATCGGCGCCATGACCAAGCACTACGAGGTCAACGACTCGCCGGTGGTGCAGCAGACCATTCCGGTGCTGGCGAAGCTTGCCGGCTTGATCGGCGATCCGGCGGTGCGCCACCGCGGCACCATCGGCGGCTCCATCGCCAACAACGATCCGAACGCCGATTATCCGGCGGCGTGTCTGGGCCTTGGCGCCACCATCATCACCAACAAGCGCCGCATCAAGGCCGACGAGTTCTTCAGCGGCATGTTCTCGACCGTGCTCGAGCCAAGCGAGATCATCACCAAGGTGAGCTTCCCGGTGCCGAAGAAAGCGGCCTACCAGAAATTCCGCAACCAAGCCTCGCGCTTCGCGCTGGTCGGCGTGTTCGTGAGCAAACGCGGCAGCGAGATCCGCGTCGCCGTCACCGGCGCCGGCTCCAACGGCGTATTCCGCGTGCCGTCGTTCGAGGAAGCACTGAAGAAGCGCTTTTCGCCGAAGTCGCTCGAAGGCATGACCATCCCCGCCGACGGCATGAACTCCGACATCCACGGCAGCGCCGAATACCGCGCACACTTGGTCGGTGTGCTGGCGCGCCGCGCGGTGGCGGAGGCGATTGGGAAGTAGCCGCCGTAGCCTGGGTTGAGCGTAGCGAAACCCGGGAGCGGCGTTCGACCCGGACATTCGTACCCGGATTTCGCGTTGCTCAATCCGGGCTACGCTTGCTGCGCCCGGTCCAGCTCCGCCAACAGATCGCGCAGATCGAGCGGATTGGTATACATCCGCAAGCCGCCGTCCTCGCGCTTCGGCCACATCTCCTTGGGCCGGTCCCAATAAAGCTCGACGCCGTTGTCGTCGGGGTCGCGCAGGTAGAGCGCCTCGCTGACGCCGTGGTCGGACGCGCCTTCGAGCGGGATCTTTGCCACGACAAGCCGGCGTAGCGCGTCGGCCAACAGCCGGCGGGTCGGGTAGAGGATCGCTGTATGGTAGAGCCCGGTGGTGCCCGGCGCCGGCGGCGAGCCGCCGCGGCTCTCCCAGGTGTTGAGCCCGATATGATGATGGTAGCCGCCGGCGGAGATGAAGGCGGCGCCGGGCCGGCTGGTCGTCAGCGTGAAGCCGAGCACGCCGCAATAAAAATCGAGCGCGCGCTGCAGATCGGCGACTTTGAGGTGGACGTGGCCGATCTTCACCCCGTCGTCGATGGTGGGAAAGCGCAGGGCCTCTTTTTCAAGCGTGTCGGAGTTGGTCATGGCGCTTATCCTGGCTGGCGGCAGCTTCGTCCGACACATGTAAGCCAGGCGTCCGTCCAATTAAAGTCCGGATCGCCGCTGTGCCGTATTTTCAGCGCGGCGATCCCCTGCGCCTTTCCCCGTAAACGTTCGGCGTGGCGAACCAGATGCCGCCGGCGTCGGGATCGCGCCCCGACTTCTGCCATTCGGCGATGATGGCGTCAGTCATCTGTTGCGGATCGTCGCCATATTTGGTCACGCGACCCCACAGGTAATTCGGGTCGATCTTGCCCTGCACCGGTTTGGCGCCGGCGGCAAACAGGGCCGTGAGGCTTCTGCGCACGAAGTCGATCAGTTCCGGTCCGTCGAGTTCGAACCCGTCGCGGCCGGCCGTTATGATATGCCAAAGCGACGTCGCGTCCCTGGCGAGCTCTTCGACCCACCCTGTTATCAGCTCCTGCTCGGTCTGGCCGAAATATCGGTCGCGCTTCAGGCTCATTTTATGATCTCATTTCTTGTGGATCTTAAAGCCGTCGGGAATTGAGCGGCTAGTGCTCTTGAGCACGTCGATCGTTATCCCGTAATCGTCCGACTTGCGAATGCCGATCAACGACCCGTCCGGCCGCTCGAATACCATACCGTCATACGAGGTCGGGCCTGAAACAGGGCCGGCCCCCTCCAACAACTCGTATCGCAGCGTGTTGAACTCATCCGGGCTCAAGGTCCTTATCGTATTATTTGTTCCGGGACTGCCGATCAGCTCTCCGTTCGGCACCAAAATGCTGTGAAGATTGGGGCGACCGCCCTGCCAAACCGGGACGGCAGGCTCGCCGGTGTAGCTGCTGTCGCCGCGTCCAAAACCGCCGCCGCCTCCGCCTCCGCCGCCCAACAGCGGCGGTTTCTTCTCATCGTTTCCGGCCAGTTGCGTGCCCCCGCCATCCGTGGGCGCGAAGCAGCCGGGTGGGGGTCCGTGCGGGCGCGCGGATGCAGTGCCGGATTCCAATCGCTGCCGCCGCTTTCGTCGCGCGCGTATTTGATGAGGACGTCGGCCGCCTCCATGAGGTCGCGTGCGGCCCGATCTGGCAGATCGGGGATGCGCAAATGCACCGCCGCGATCCGCGCCAGGCCTTGATCGTTGGCGTTGAGTGCGGAAGCGACAGTGGCGAGCCCGGGCATCAGCCGCTGCGCGGTCGCCGCGCGTCCGTAAGCGAGGCTGAACAAACATTCGATGTCGCTTCGCTCGCGCACGACGAAGCGGCCGCCGCGCCGCTCGATCAGCGGCGTGCGGCCGAGCAGCAGGCCCTGGTCGGTGCAGGCGAGGCCGAGATTGTTGGGGGCACTTGTTTCACTGAGACGCCAGATTCGATGAATCATTTCGGTCCAATGCCCGGCGCTTTATATGCTTTAAATCCTATATTGTCAAGATAAATATGACTTATATCCTATAACGGGTTGCAAAGCCCGCCGGGCCGCGGCGCCGAATGGGCATTTGATCGTCATGCCGAAGGCCTATATCCAGTTGGCATGAAAACGGTTTCTTCCTCCCATCCATTGCCCGCCTCGATCGACGCCACCGTCGATCTGCTTGCCCGGGCCGATTATCTCGCCGACCGCTCGCTCGGCACCGTGCTCTACCTCGCACTCAAGATGGGCCGGCCGATTTTCCTGGAAGGCGAAGCCGGCGTCGGCAAGACCGAAATCGCCAAGGTGCTGTCGCAAACGCTCGGCCGCCGGCTGATCCGGCTGCAATGCTACGAGGGCCTCGACGTTGCGGCGGCGGTCTACGAATGGAATTACGCCGCGCAGATGATCGCCATCCGCGTCGCCGAAGCCGAAGGCGCGCGCGACCGCCAATCGCTCGAACACGACGTGTTCTCCGAGCGCTTTCTGATCAAGCGCCCGCTCTTACAGGCGCTCGAGCCGGACACCGCCGGCGCCCCGGTGCTATTGATCGACGAGATCGACCGCACCGACGAGGCGTTCGAGGCGTTCCTCCTCGAAGTGCTGGCCGACTTCCAGATCACCATTCCGGAAATGGGCACGGTGAAGGCCGCGCATCCGCCGGTCGTGGTCATCACCTCGAACCGCACCCGCGAAGTGCATGATGCGTTGAAGCGCCGCTGCCTCTATCACTGGGTCGGCTATCCGAGCGCCGAGCGCGAGCTTGCCATCGTGCGCACCAAGGTGCCGGGGGTGAGCAAAAAACTCTCCGAGCAGGTGGTCGCCTTCGTGCAGGGCTTACGCAAGCAGGATTTGTTCAAGTCGCCCGGCGTCGCCGAGACGCTCGACTGGGCCGCGGCGCTGTCCGAGCTCGACGTGGTCGCGCTCGATCCGGCGACGGTCTCCGACACGCTCGGCGTGCTGCTCAAATACCAGGACGACATCGCCAAGCTCGAAGGCTCAAAAGTCAAGGAAATGCTCGACGAGATGAAGTCGGATTTACGGGCGGCGGAATAGTTTCCCCTCTCCCGAACGGGAGAGGCGTAGGCGTCCTCTGGACGCCGTTGTTGAACTAAGAACGCCGATGCGGAGCATCGACTATGCGCGCATAGCGCGCCGGGTGAGGGCCCCGGCGGTGCAGGAGAATCTCAGGAGCCATGATCGATAGGCCCGAACCCCCTCACCCCATCCCTCTCCCCGCTGGGGAGAGGGAGGAGTCTGGCCGCCTCGCTCAGAACATCGTCTATTTTGCGCGCGCGCTACGCGCCGCAGGAATTCCGGTCGGGCCCGGTGCAGTGCTCGATGCGCTGGAAGCGGTCAAGGCCGCTGGCGTCGGCACCCGCGATGATTTTTACTGGACCTTGCACGCGGTGTTCGTAAAGCGGCACGAGCATTCGGTGCTGTTCGACCAGGCGTTTCGCATTTTCTTCCGCCGCCGCGGCTATATCGATCAATTGTTGGCGATGATGCTGCCGCAGGCGCCGTCGGGGCCGCCGCAGCCGCCGCAGGCCGGCGCCACGCGCGTGCACGAGGCGCTGTTCTCGGGGCTCGACGACAAGCTCAAGAAGGAGCGTGAGATCGAGCTCGACACCCGCATGACCGTGTCCGACCGCGAAATTCTGCAGAAGAAAGATTTCGCGCAGATGACCACCGCCGAGATCGCCGCCGCCAAGGAGGCGATGAAGCGCTTGGTGCTGCCGCTCGCCGAAATACGCACGCGCCGGCTGGCGCCGCATCCGCGCGGTCATCTGATCGACATCCGCCGCACCTTGCGCGCCAGCATGAAAGGCGGCGGCGATTTCATCGACCTGCGCTTCATCGGGCCGAAGACCAAACCGCCGCCGATCGTGGCGCTGCTCGATATTTCCGGCTCGATGAGCCAATACAGCCGCATCTTTCTGCATTTCCTGCACGACCTCACCGACGCACGGAAACGCGTGAGCACGTTCCTGTTCGGCACCCGGCTGACCAATGTCACCCGCGCGCTGCGCGAGCGCGACCCCGACGACGCGCTGTCGGCCTGCTCGGCGAGCGTGCCGGACTGGTCCGGCGGCACCCGCATCGCCTCGTCGCTGCACGCCTTCAACAAGTTTTGGGCGCGCCGCGTGCTCACCCAAGGCGCCATCGTGCTCCTGATCACCGATGGCCTCGAGCGTGACGCCGACGACACGCTGGCCTTCGAGATCGACCGGCTGCACCGCTCGTGCCGGCGCCTCATCTGGCTCAACCCGCTGCTGCGCTTCGAAGGTTTTGAGGCCCGTGCCCGCGGCATCAAGACCATGCTGCCCCATGTCGACGAATTCCGGCCGATCCATAACCTGGAATCCATGGCCGGCCTGGTGGCGGCGCTGCGGCGCGGCGGCGACCGCGCCGGCGACCCAAAGGCCTGGATGCAGAAAGTGGCGTGACGCACTATATTCCGCCGTATATAACGCTTGGGAAATGGAGGCAGATATGCTCTCGACCGACAACGACATTCTCAAAGCCGCCGAGGATTGGCGCAAAAAGGGCAGGGCGGTGGCGCTCGCCACCGTGGTCGAGACTTGGGGTTCGGCGCCGCGGCCGGTCGGCTCCAACCTGGTCATCGACCAGGAGGGCAATTTCCTCGGCTCGGTGTCCGGCGGCTGCGTCGAAGGCGCGGTGGTCACCGAGGCGCTCGACGTGATCGAGAGCGGCAAGCCAAAGATGCTGGAATTCGGCGTCGCCGACGAGACCGCCTGGAAAGTCGGTCTGTCCTGCGGCGGCACCATCCGGGTCTTCGTCGAGAAGGTGGAGTAGAGTTAGCTCGCCATGAAACTCGACATCCTCACTACGCTAAACGCCGAGCGGCAAGCGCGCCGCGCCGCCATCGTCGTCACCGATGTGACAAGCGGCAAGCAGCGCCTGGTGAAAGCCGCCGACGTCGGCAAGGATCCGCTGCGTGCCGCGCTCGCCGAGCACTTGCGGACCGGCAAGAGCGGCATGGAAGACACCGCCGAAGGCCGCGCCTTCCTCACCGTCTACGTGCCGGCGCCGCAGCTGGTCATCACCGGCGCCGTGCATATCAGCCAGGCGCTGGCGCCGATCGGCAAATTGCTCGGCTACGACGTCACCATCGTCGATCCGCGCACGGCCTTTGCGTCGCCGGAGCGCTTTCCCGACGTGAAGGTGATCGCCGAGTGGCCGGAGGAGGCGCTGCCGCCGCTCAATGTCGATCGCTACACCGCCTTCGTCGCGCTCACCCATGATCCAAAAATCGACGATCCGGCGCTGACGCATGCGCTATCACGCGACTGCTTCTACATCGGCGCGCTCGGCTCGCGCAAAACCCATGCGCGCCGGATCGAGCGGCTGAAACAGCAAGGGCTGAGCGACGCCGATTTGTCGCGCATCCACGCGCCGATCGGGCTCGACATCGGCGCGGTATCGCCGGCCGAGATCGCGGTCGCCATCATGGCGCAGATCACCGAAAAACTGCGCGAGGAAGCCGAGCCGGCCATAAAGGCGGCGTCATGAAATTCGGGGCGGTAGCGCCGAAGGACGCGCGCGGCGCGACCGCCGTACACACCATCCGCCAAGGCGATCTGGTGCTCAAGAAGGGCACGCTGATCGGGCCCGCGGAGATCGCGGCGCTGGAAGCCGCCGGCATCAAGGACGTGGTGGTGGCGCAGCTCGAGCCGGATGACGTCGCCGAAGACGTCGCCGCCGCCGAGATTGCCAAAAAAGTCGCCGGCCCCGGCGTGCATATCGACCGCGCCTTTACCGGCCGCGCCAATCTGTTCGCGCAAACCGCCGGCGTACTGGTCGTCGACAAGGACGCCGTCGACCGGCTCAACCGGGTCGACGAGGCAATCACCTTCGCGACGCTGCCGGCCTTCAAGCCTGTGGTCGCCGGCGAGATGATTGCCACAGTGAAAATCATTCCATTCGCGGTCGCCAAATCGGCGCGCGACGCGGCGCTGGCCGGCGTTAAACAACCGCTGTTGCGGGTCGCGCCCTATCGCATCCGCAAGGTCGGCGTGGTGTCGACGCTGCTGCCTGGGCTGGCGCCAAAGGTGATCGAGAAAACCTTGAAGATTACCACCGAGCGTTTGGCGCCGGCCGGTGCAACAATCGTCGCCGAGCGCCGCGTGCCGCACGAGCGCGCCGCGCTGGCGCGTGCGCTCGACGAGGTGCTCAAGGCCGGCGCGGAATTGGCCATCGTGTTCGGCGCCTCGGCAATCGCCGATCGCCGCGACGTGATTCCGTCTGCGCTCGAAGCGATCGGCGGCCACGTCGAGCATTTCGGCATGCCGGTCGATCCCGGCAACTTGCTGATGATCGGCGACGCCGACGGCCGTCCGGTGCTCGGCGCGCCGGGCTGCGCGAGGAGCCCCAAGGAAAACGGCTTCGATTGGGTGCTGATGCGGCTGCTTGCCGGGTTGCCGGTGCCGCGCGAAGACATCACCGGCCTCGGCGTCGGCGGCCTGCTCATGGAAATCGTCACGCGGCCGCAACCGCGCACCGAGCCGGCGCCGGAAAAAGGTCGCGCCATCGCCGCCGTCGTGCTTGGCGCCGGCCGCTCGAGCCGCATGGGTGGGCCGAACAAATTATTGGCGGAGATCGGCGGCAGGCCGCTGATCCGCCACGTGGTGGACGCGGCGCTCGCCTCCCGGGCGCGGCCGGTGGTCGTCGTCACCGGGCACCAGCGCGACAAGGTCGAGGCGGCGCTCGCCGGCCTGCCGGTCAAATTCGTGCACAATCCGCATTTCGCCGATGGGCTTGGCACGTCGCTGAAAACCGGCATCGCCGCGCTGCCGGCGGATGTCGACGGCGCCATCGTCTGTCTCGGCGACATGCCGCAGGTCGATGCAGCCCTGATCGACCGCCTGATCGGCGCCTTCGATCCCGACCACGGCGCGCTGGTCGTGGTGCCGACCATCGACGGCAAGCGCGGCAATCCGGTGGTGTGGTCGCGCCGCTTCTTCCCCGACCTGATGGCGGTCGAAGGCGATGTTGGGGCACGGTATTTGATCGGCCGCTACACCGAGGCCGTCGCCGAAGTGCCGCTCACCGGCACCGCCGCGCTGACTGACGTCGACACGCCGGAAGCGCTTGAAGCGGTGCGGGCGGAGCTGGAACGGACGTAAGACATCCGCGCGCGGATCCAGAACGTAGAGCGCAGACGTCACGATTTGACGCACGTACCGGCGCGCCGGGAGGAGACACCACGCTTGCTATTCGAACGAATAGAGCGTCCAGTGCATTCAGCCTGAAGACAGGCTGGGACCATGTCCCGCCAAGGGCTGCCAGCAAAGCGGCGACCTACCGAACGCGCCGCTCAATAACAGGCAGCTATTGCCGTCGGTCGGCACAATCATTCTCAGCATTGGATATTTTTTGGAGCCTAGGTCATGGAAACATTTCTTATCGCGCTCGCCCTGGCGGCTCTGGCCGGCGTTTGCTTTTTCTTATTCGTTCTTGAACCGCGCAGGAAGATTTACGATTAATGACCGAATACGGAATTTCCAGTTCGCTCACCCCGCCTTGATGCCCGCGACCTTGATCACCTTGGTCCACTTCTCGGTTTCAGCCGCCATATAGGCGCCGAACTCGGTGGGGGCGAAGATCAATGGCGTAACGGTGAGTTCGGCAAACCGCGCCTTGACGGCCGGGTCGATCAAGCCGGCATTGACCTCGCGGTTGAGCACCTTGATGACGTCCTCCGGCGTGCCGCGCGGCACGCCGACCCCGGTC
>Ga0210405_10005913_pt1 | contig 11050 bp, 9 predicted proteins | sample IncBWH11MmetaG_FD_155492 | JGI IMG/M metagenome (GOLD analysis project Ga0210405, IMG submission 155492) | Forest soil microbial communities from Barre Woods Harvard Forest LTER site, Petersham, Massachusetts, United States - Inc-BW-H-11-M | ecosystem: Environmental > Terrestrial > Soil >... | reverse complement strand
CCAAGGCGGCGAACCCAAAAGTTGCCGAGGAATTCATCGCGCTGGCGACGAGCCCAAAGGTGCAAGCCGACGGCATCGTCAAGCGCTTCAACTGGTATCCCGGCATCGATGCGGCGGCCGTCAAGGCGCAGCTCGACGAGACGACATGGCAGAAATTGTTCGTCGACGTGACGCCCGAGGATCTCGCGACGAAAGGGAAACCCTTCCCGATCGCGCCCTACTTCAACGACATCCTCGAAAGCTACGAGCGCAAGGTGCAGTAGCGGATCGCCATTGGAACCCGCATAAAGTCAAGACAGGGATCCATGTAGAAACAGCTCGACCTTGCCCAAATCGGACCCACTCCGCAGAAGCGTAACCGGAACCGCTGAGTTACGGAATCACGGATCCCGATCTTCGTCGGGACCTACCCTACCGGCGGACCCTCAGCAGAGGCCGGCTCTGCTGCTGCTCGTAGCGCCGGCATTGGCGATGGTGCTGGGGTTGTTCGTGTATCCGCTGCTCTATTCGCTCCTCTCCGCCTTCACGACGCCATACGGCGCGTTCGGCTTCGACAATTTTGCAAAGACCGTCGAGCTATACGGCACCGACATCCTGTTCACGATCGTCATCGTCACCGTCTCGACCGTGCTGACCGGTGTCCTCGCCGCGCTGATCGGCGGCTATCTGGTGCTCGGCACACAGCCAGCCGCCGTCGCGTTGCTGAAATGGCTCTACCGTTGGCCCTTGTTCATCCCGTTCATCGTTGCGGCGCAATGCATGCGCACCTTTCTCGCAAAGAACGGAATGCTGAACAATGCGCTCGACATGCTGGGGCTCGTTGATGTCTCGAACCTGTCGGGCCTCCTCGATTGGCGCGGCATCATTGTCACCTTCGTGTGGAAGGAGACGCCGTTCGTCGCGTTGCTCGTATCCGGCGCGATGGCGGCGCTCGACCGCGCCAGCATCGAGGCCGCCCGCAATCTCGGCGCCGGTAGCCTGCGAATCCTTGTTGAGATCCTGCTCCCGCAGATCGCCGGCGTAATGACGGTCGCGCTCGTCCTCGCCTTCGTGACAATGCTGTCGGTGCTGTCTGTGCCGATTATGATCAGCGGCGGTTCGCCGACGATGATCACCGTAGACATGGCGTTTCGCGTTAATTCCTACAGTGATTACGGCGTCGCCAACGCCCTCGGTTTCATCTCATACCTGATCGCCGGGCTGGCGGCTTGGATCTATGTCCGGCACAACGTCGCTGGCCAGGTGGCGGGATGACGCTGGCACTCGGATGGCTGTGGCGCGCCAGCGTGCTCGGCTTTTTGGCCTTCGCGGTTTTCGGGCCGCTCGCCAATCTCCTGCTGTGGGCGTTTGCCATCCAATGGTACTACCCCCATCGATTGCCGCTTGCCTACGGCTTCCGCTACTGGGGTGAAGTATTTAAGCCGACCAGCGATGCGTTCGCCTCGCTCAGCACCAGCGTTCTGATCGGGACGATCACAGTTGTCGTCTGCCTCCTCCTCGCGATCCCGGCCGGCTATGCGCTCAGCCGCCGCCGTCTGCCGGGGCGCGGCTTCATCCTGATAATCCTGCTGCTGCCGCAGGCGTTTCCGAGCGTCGCGATCTACTTCAACATCGCGCGCCTCTTCTATAAAGTCGGGCTCAACGGCACGATCGCCGGTGTCGTGCTTGTGCACGCGGCGCACGGCCTCGTCATCGCGGTATGGATCGCGGCGGCGGCGTTCGCCGCGGTGGATGGGGAGCTGGAATTTGCCGCCCGCAACCTCGGCGCCTCTGCCTTGCGCACTGCATTGACCGTCACCTTGCCGTTGGCGGCGCCTGGACTGATGGCGGCGGCAATCTTTGTCTTCCTCGAATCGCTCGATGAGTTCACCGGCACGTTTTTCGTCGGCGTGCCGGATGTTACGACCTTGCCGTTGATCATGTTCACTGCCAGCCTCGCCGGCAACTATCAGATCGCCGCCGTCACCGCCTTGATCCTGCTGGTCCCTTCGATCGCCTTCATGCTGCTGATCGAGCGCTTTCTGAATACCGAGATGCTCGCCAAAGTCGGCTGATCACAATTTGACCGCTTGGCCGGTGCGCGCCGATTCCACGGCGGCATCGGCTAGCGCGAGCGCGCGGATCCCCTCCTTGGCGCCGACCAGCGGCGCTGCGCCGCTTGAGAGGGCGGCAATGAAATGATCTAGCTCGCGGCGATACGCTTCCGCATAGCGTTGCAGGAAAAAGGGTAGCGGCTTGTCGCTGACGACGCCCTCCGCTCCGGAAAACACGACCGTGCTCTCGACGACGTTCTCGGCTGAAATCCCGCCCTTCGACCCGAGCACTTCGATGCGCTGGTCATACCCGTAAACAGCGCGCCGACTGTTCGCAATCTGGCACAGCGCGCCCGATTTCATACGCAACGTCACGACCGCGGTATCGACATCGCCCGCCTCGCCGATCGCCGGATCGACCATTACGCTTGCCGTTGCAAATAGCTCAGCCGGCTCCTCGTCCAATAGCCAGCACGCCATGTCGAGATCGTGAATCATCATGTCGCGGAACATGCCGCCCGAGCGGCGCACGAATTCGATCGTCGGCGGCGCCGGATCGTAGCTCGTGATGCGCAAGATCTCGGGCCGGCCGATGCGGCCGGCGCGGATCTCGCGCTCTAGCCGCGCGAAATTCGGGTCGAAGCGGCGGTTGAACGCGACCATCAACGGCACCCCGCATTGCTCCGCCACGGCGGCACAAGCGGCCGCGCGACGGCGGTCGAGATCGAGTGGCTTCTCGCAGAAGATCGCCTTGCCGGCGCGGGCCGCCGCTTCGACTAGATCGGCATGGGTGTCGGTTGAGCTGGCGATCAAGACCGCATCGATGGCCGGGTCGGCCAGCGCTTCCGCCTGATCGCGCAAAACCGCGCCGTACCTTCTCGCCAGCCGTTCCGCCGCTGCCCGGTCTGTCTCGACGATCGTGTTCAGTCGCGCCTCGGGATGGGCGGCGACGTTAGCAGCATGGATCGCCCCGATGCGCCCGGTACCGAATTGGCAGAAGCTGATCATGCCCGTGCTTTCGATTATTCTCCGAATGACAGCAGAATAGAGCATGGAGGTCGAGGATGACCATGACCCGTCTGACGATGGCCCAGGCGCTCATTCGCTATCTCGCTGCGCAGACGAGCGAAGTCGATGGTTGCGAGGTTCCCTTGTTTGCCGGTGTTTTTGCGATTTTCGGGCATGGCAATGTCGCCGGTGTCGGCGAAGCGCTGTACGACGCCCGCGAGCGGCTGCCGACCTTGCGCGCGCATAACGAGCAGGCGATGGGCCTGGCGGCGATCGCCTTTGCTAAGGCGAACCGGCGGCGTCGCATGATGGCCTGCACGAGTTCGATCGGCCCGGGCGCAACGAACATGGTAACGGCGGCCGCCGTCGCGCATGCCAACCGCCTACCACTGCTGCTCTTGCCCGGCGACGTCTTCGCGAGCCGGCGTTCCGATCCCGTATTGCAGCAGGTCGAGGCGTTCGGCGACCCGGCCGTCTCGGTCAATGATTGCTTTCGGCCGGTCTCGCGCTGGTGGGACCGCATCACTCGCCCAGAGCAGATCCTCGAAAGCCTGCCGCAAGCCCTGCGGGTGCTGACCGACCCGGCCGATTGCGGGCCGGTGACGCTCGCCTTGCCACAAGACGTACAGACAGAGGCTTACGCCTACCCTGGCGCATTCTTTGCCCCTCGCTGCTGGCGTTTCCGTCAGCCGCCGCCCGATCCCACTCAACTCGCCGAGGCCGCAGCAGCATTATCGCGAGCCCGTGCGCCGCTGATCATTGCCGGTGGTGGGGTGTATTATGCGATAGCCTGCGAAACGCTCGCCGATTTCGCGACGCGGCATGGCGTACCGGTCGCCGAGACACAGGCGGGGAAGGGCGCGCTTGCCTGGGATCATCCCTGCGCTGTCGGTGCGATCGGCGTCACCGGCGGGAGCGCGGCCAATGAACTCGCTGCAGAAGCGGATCTGATCCTGGGGATTGGTACGCGGCTTTCCGATTTCACCACCGCTTCGCGCAGCCTGTTCCGGAATCCGTTGGCGCGGCTGATTCAATTGAACGCGGCCGGCTTTGACGCGGCCAAGCATGGTGCACTGCCGTTGGTCGCAGACGCACGAGCTGGCTTGAAGGCGCTAGAAGGTGCACTCGTCGCGTGGACTGCGCCCGTCGACTGGACCGCTAAGGCGCGGGACTTGGCTGCCAAATGGAACGCAACGGTGACGCAGGCAACGGCGCCCTCGAACGCCGCGCTGCCGAGCGACGCGCAGGTGCTCGGCGCGGTGAACCGCGCGGCTGCCCCACAAGATGTCGTCGTTTGCGCTGCCGGCGGACTGCCCGGCGAATTGCACAAATTGTGGCGCTGCCGAGAGGCCGGCACCTACCACGTCGAATACGGCTATTCCTGTATGGGGTATGAGATCGCCGGCGGGCTCGGGGTCAAGCTGGCCATGCCCGAGCGCGAAATCTGGGTCCTGGTCGGCGATGGCTCCTATCTGATGATGAATTCCGAGATCGCGACTTCGGTGATGCTGGACAAGAAGCTGAACATCGTCGTGCTCGACAATGGCGGGTTCGGCTGCATCGATCGGTTGCAGCGCAATTGCGGCGGTGCCTCGTTCAATAACCTCTTCCCGAACGGCTCGGGTATCGACCTCGCCGCCCATGCAGCGAGCCTCGGCGCCGTCTCGCGCAAGGTGGCGAGCCTTGCCGAACTCGAAGCAGCGCTCCCGGGGATACGCGCCGAGCGGCGGACTTCAGTCGTCGTCGTCGCCACCGATCCCGCGGCGAGCACGAATGCGGGCGGGGCCTGGTGGGATGTCGTGGTTTCCGAGATATCTGACCGGGCCGAGGTCGCTGCCGCCCGCGCCGCATATGACGCCGCGCGAACTCACCAACGGGTTATCGGCCTATTACCCTGACCTGCCCATCATGCCGGCGGACCAACCCGCGCGGCGGCGACCAGCGTTTGGCATGCGGTGTCGAACACTAAGGAATCGTCCGGCGAGAAGCCGATTCTCACAGGCTCGCCGACGGCATGGGCCGCGATCGAGCCGTGTTCGAGGACCCGCAAATATCCGGCAACGGTGTCTACGACATAAAGGATCTCGCGCCCCATCGGCTCCAATTGCGCGATCCGTCCACTCAGGCCGGAGCCGGTGAATCTCAGATGTTCCGGCCGCAATCCGACAGTCACTGCACCGGGCGCACCCTCGAACGGAAACACGACCGACCCGACGCACATAACCCCGTCCCTCGCCTCGCCGCTGATCATGTTGATCGGCGGCGACCCGATGAAGCCAGCGATGAACAGGCTCTGCGGCCTGCGGTAGAGGTCGTCCGGTTGGCCGATCTGCTCGATCCGGCCGGCACGCAGACAGATGATGCGGTCGGCCATCGTCGTCGCCTCGATCTGGTCGTGGGTAACGAGGACCGTCGTCACCCCGAGCTTTTTCTGCAGTGACTTGATCTCGGTCCTCATGGTCAGCCGGAGTGTCGCATCGAGATTGGAAAGCGGCTCGTCGAGGAGCAGCAGCTGCGGCTCCTTGACCAGTGCGCGGGCGAGCGCCACCCGCTGCTGCTGCCCGCCCGACAGCTCGCCCGGCCGCCGGTCGAGAAGCTCTGTGACCTGGACGAGATTGCCCGCCGCGGCGACGCGGGCGAGCGCCTCTTCGCGCGGCATCCGCTTGAAGCGGAGCGGAAACAGGACATTGTCCCGCACGGTCATGTGCGGGTAGAGCGCATAAGACTGGAAGACGATGCCGACGTTGCGATCCTTGGCCTCAACCTCGTTGACCACCCGGCCGTCGAATAAGAGCTCGCCACCGCTCGGCAGATAGATGCCGGCCAGAATGAAGAGGCTCGTCGACTTGCCGCAGCCGGAAGGGCCAAGAAGTGCTACGAACTCGCCGTCCTCGATCGTCAGGTTCAGATCGGGGATGACCTCGACATCCCCGAACCGCTTGACGACGTGGCGGAACTCGACTTTCGCCATCGGTGTCAGCCCTTCACACCGCCGATCGACATCTGCATCAGGTAGCGTTGCGCGGCGACGTAGAGGATCAGGCTCGGGACCAGATAGAACACCCCGACCGCGGAGACGACGCCGTAGTCGACGCCCATCACGTCGTCGCGGACGTAGTACATGTAGAGACTCATCGTCCAGTTGGTGTTGCGGATCAGGAAGGTGAAGACGAAGATATACTCCTCCCATCCGCGGATGAACGTGAAGACGGCGACTGCGAGAAGCCCGTTTCTGACCTGCGGCAGCACCACCAACAGAAAGGCTTGGCGCCGCGACGCACCATCGGTCAGCGCACTCATTTCGATGTCCCACGGCACCGCGTCGAAAAAGCCCTTCATGATAAAGATCGCAAAGGGCAGCTCAAAGGCGACGAGCACGCAAATGACCCCGAAAAGCGTGTCCAGGAGACCGATCCAATAAAGCATCAAGAACATCGGCACGATCAGGGTCAGCACCGGAAATGCATGCAATATCAGCAGCGAGCGCAGCATTGCGGCGCGGGCCGGGAACTGGAACCGCGACAGGTAGTAGGCTGCGAGCGACGCAACGGTCAGGACGACGATGGTCTGCGAACCGGCGATCAGGAGCGAATTGCCGAAGGCTCTCCACACGCTCGGGAATTGAATTGCGCCGTGCACCGCACCGACACGGGAGCGCACGACCGAGGCGAAATCGGGCTCCACTAAAAAAATGAAATTACGCAAGTGCAGGTCCGGTCCAACGAGCCATGCGAAAGCTGCTGTCGCAGCGAGCGCGATCGCCGTCAGTCCGAGCCATAGCTGGCGGCGGTTGCGAGCCAGCACCGCGGCTAGCCAGAAAGCAATGACGGCGGGTGCGAGGACGGCCACCGAGCGCCACAGAACCACCGTGTCGGCCACACCGGTTCGCGCGGAAAAGGCGATCGTCACAAGCCAGAAATATGGCAAGATAATTGGCAACGAGACGGCGATCAGAAAGGCATACAGGGCGACCGCCTTGGACCGGCGCATCGAGCGGGCGCGCGCGGCCATCCGGTCCCAATCCACGGGCGCGGTTGGGCTGGAATGAATGCCGTTAAACGTCAGCGGAGCCGCCATCTTAATGCACTTCGATGCGGGGATGCTGCAACAGGCGCTTAAAGTCGAAGAAGCGCCACCCCAGGAGTGCTGCGGCCGCGCCGATGACGATCAGAAAGAGCGCGAGCGCTGCGCCATAGCCGTACTGGCCGCTGGTAAATGCCCTCCGGTAGACATAAAGGGCGAAGACGGTCGTGTCGTAGAAGGGGCCGCCCTTGGTCAGCAGGAGAATGTATTCGAAGCTCACCAGCAGCGACAGCGTCTGGTAGATCGTCACGAAGCTGATCGGCCAGCGCAGCGCGGGCAGCGTGATGAAACGGATCTTAGCCAGAGTGCCGGCGCCGTCGACCTCTGCGGCGTAAAACAGGTGCTCCGGAATGCCGCGTATCGCCGCTGTGAAGATGATCATGCCCAGCGACGCGCCGATAAAACCATTGGCGATGATGATCAACGCGACCGGCGCGCTCGTCATCAGATCGAGCGGCCTCGCCAGACCGAGCGCCGGCATCAGGAACTGGTTCAACAGCCCAACATCCGAGGGGTTGATGACCCACAGCCACAACAGAATGTAGAGAACCGAGGGGCTCATGCGCGGCAGCAGCCAGACGCCGCGAAAGAAGCCGCCGGATACTTTGTTTAGCGAGGTGGTGGTGAGCGCGAGTACGAGACCGAAGGTCACATTGAAGATGGCGAGCGTGCCGAAGACGTAGACGACAGTCAGGCCGATGACCTGCGGCAGGCGCGAGTCGCCGCGGAAGACCTTCTGATATTGTTCGGTCGTGAATTTGCTGATGCGCAAGGTGCGGTCGAGATCGGTGAACGATACTGCGATGTCGATAAGGACCGGGATGACAAAGAAGAGAAAAGTCAGCGCAATCGCCGGACCGAGGAACAACACAAAATTGGTCCGCCTGCGCACCGCGGAGGCGGCGCGGTAGCGGCGCTCTACCGCCAGGTCAGTCACTGCGGACATTGGCTATTTGACGATTACATCCTTGAGCGACGAGGTCGCCTCGTCGACGACGAAATCGGCCGCTTGCTGCCCCGACAGCCGGCCCGTCTCGACGCCCTGAAGGGCCGTGTAGATGATCCCGTTGAGATCGCCAAATTGCGGGTTGTTGGGCAAAAATTTGGTGATCTTCAGCAACTCGGTGGCGCGGGCCAGCGGCCAGGCCCCGGCGTATCGCGGATCTTTGAGTTGCTCGGATTTGATCCCGAGATGGGTCGTCGTGACCGCGTGGTCGGTATTGAGATCGGCGTCAGAAGCGTGGCCGAGGAGGCGGATGGCTAGCTCCGGATCCGCCACACGAGCGGCGACCGCGTAGATGATCGGATGGGTCAGGCTACCCGCCTGCCCGCCCTTTTTTGCGGGCGGTGCGGCAATCCATCCCCAATCGGCAAAAAACCCAGCCTCGTCCTTTGGCAGCCCGTAGGTCGGAAACGCATAAGTTCCGAGATCCCAGATGCCATACATCCAAAATGCCGCGTTTCCCGTGTAGAACGCCTTGCGCAGCGCGTCGAACTCCATCGAGGTGTTGTTGGCCGGAATGACCCCTTGCTTGACGCCGCGCTCGAACCAGCCGAACGCCGCCGCGAGCTTGTCGCGTTCAAGGAGGAGCTTGCCAGTGCCGGGATCGAGGAAATTATTGCCGTAGGATTGGAACGCCATAATGTAGTCCGGTCCCTTGTTGGGCCGATGCAAGATGCCGTATTGGGCCTTGGCCTTGTTGATTACGCGGTTGGCGATGTCGATGACGTCGTCCATCGTCAGCTCGCCCGACAAAGTCCGCGCCGGCATTGCCTCGATGAAAGCATCATCGTAACCGGCCTCGCGCAGAAGCTTCTTGTTGTAGAAGAACATGCGCGCTTCGGCGTCCTGCGGGATGCCGTAGATGCCGTCGGAGCATTTTACCGACTGCCACAGCGAGGGAAAGATCGTGGTGAAATACTGAGGGTATTTGGCGATGTAATCGTCGAGCTTGAGCGCAAAGCCTTCCTGCTGGAAAGCGCAAATCCATTCATGGGCGGCGATGAACAAATCGGGGCCCTGGCCGATGCCGAAGACCTTGAGGAGCTGCAGAGCATCATCGTCGAACCCCGGTGCTGGGCTTTCGTGAACTGCAACCTTCACGCGCTTGCCGGAGCCTTCGGCCGCGAGCTCCTTGTTCAGCCGATCGGCTGCCTTCACTACATTGGCTGGACGCAAAGGCCCGGACGGGTCCTGGCGCGACCAAAGCTCGAGCTTGACGGTGGTCTGCGCCGGCGCAGGCGCCGACACGAAGATTGCCGCAGAGCCGCCCCCCAGAGCGGCGAGCAGCAGCGCTGCCATTGCCGTCTTCACGTGTCTCATCCCAGCTCCCCTCGTTTTCGAGACGCATTCCGTGACGCCTCGGCGTTTATTGCTTGCAAACCAGTGAACCGCAATCATGAATGGCGTTGGAGCGCCGGTCCAGCTTGCAAAACCGAGGAAATCAGCGGCGATGTCCTTTAGTTTTCTCGCCCGCGATGCCGGGCGAGTCCATGTGTGCGGACACCGAGGCTACAGCCTCGTCTGCCCGGAAAACACGATGCCGGCCATGGCCGCCGCCAAGGCTTCGGGTGCGACAACAATCGAGATTGACGTCGTGCTGACTGCCGATGGCGAACCGATCGTGCTTCACGACCGGACGCTCGACCGCACCACAAATGGCCACGGCTTCGCCGCCGACCTCAGTCTGGAACAGATCCGCAGCCTTGATGCCGGGGCCGGCTTCAACGCTCGATTTGCCGGAACACGCGTTCCGACCCTCGCGGAGGCCGTGGATTGGGCGAAGCGCGAGGAGATGGGGGTCTTTGTCGAGATCAAGGAGGCCGAGCGGCCGGACCTCGCCGTCGACCGAGTGGCTGCATTGCTCGAAGCGACGGGTGCCTTCGACCGAGTCCTCGTCATCGGCTTCGACCACATCGTCCTAAAGCGCGCGGTAGAGCACCACCCGGGGATCAAGACCCAGGCCATCACCCACGCCCGCCACGCCGACATTCTTGGTGTGCTGCGGGCGTGCGGCGCCGGATCCCTGTCGATCGAGCTCGACATGTTCCACCCGCATGATGCTAAAGCGCTGCACGATGCAAGGGTTTCCAACCGGCTCAACTTGCCGCGACCGGAGCGACTCCCGGCGTATCGGCAGGGCCGGCGCGACATCATCACCTGTCTTGAGGAATGGATCGCCGAGGGCCTCATCGACACGATCTCCGGCGACGACGTTCCCTTCCTGGCGAAACTCGTCGAGCGCGCCGGCGCGGCAGGCAGCCGGTAGCGGTCTCGGCTCTCTCGTTGGCGTTTCCGTGTTTGCCGAAGGGTCGGATTTCCCGGGCGCCCAAATTCTCGACATGCTGGTGGTTGGCGGTGGCATCAATGGCGTCGGGATCGCCCGCGATGCCGCCGGACGTGGCCTTTCGGTGCGGCTGGTCGAAAAGGGCGATCTCGCCGCGGCTACCTCTTCAGCTTCGAGCAAGCTCATCCATGGCGGGCTGCGCTACCTCGAGCATGGGGCGTTCCGACTAGTCCGCGAAGCACTTGCCGAGCGTGAAGTCCTGCTCGCGAGTGCGCCCCACATCATTCAGCCGCTGCCTTTCGTGCTGCCCTACGCCCGAGGCTTGCGGCCCCGGGCACTGCTCCGGCTCGGCCTCTTCCTCTATGACCATTTGGGCGGTCGCCGTACCCTTCCCGGCACCCAGACTGTGGCTTTGCGTGCGCATCCCTATGGCGGGCCTCTACAAGCGCATCTCACTACGGGTTTCGTATACTCGGATTGCCAAGTGGACGATGCCAGGCTGGTCGTCCTCAATGCGCGCGACGCCGCAGCGCACGGCGCGGAGATTTCGACCCGTACCGAGATGCGCTCGGCGCGGCGCAACGGCGCTTACTGGCGCATTCTCACCGAGAAGGGGGGTGTGACGACGGGAGCCGCGGC
>Ga0210405_10005909_pt1 | contig 11054 bp, 12 predicted proteins | sample IncBWH11MmetaG_FD_155492 | JGI IMG/M metagenome (GOLD analysis project Ga0210405, IMG submission 155492) | Forest soil microbial communities from Barre Woods Harvard Forest LTER site, Petersham, Massachusetts, United States - Inc-BW-H-11-M | ecosystem: Environmental > Terrestrial > Soil >... | reverse complement strand
GGATTTATCACAACACGGCGGCCATTTTCGATTCGGACGGTTCGCTGCGCGGGCTTTACCGCAAGATGCACATCCCCGACGATCCGCTCTACTACGAAAAATTTTACTTCACGCCGGGCGACCTGGGATTTCGCGCGCTCGACACGAACGTGGGCCGGGTTGGAACGCTTGTGTGCTGGGATCAGTGGTTCCCGGAGGGTGCGCGGCTAACGGCGCTGCAAGGTGCGTCTGTGCTTTTTTATCCCACGGCGATCGGCTGGCATCCGGCGGAGAAGGCCGAGTTCGGCGTGGCGCAGCACGATGCGTGGCGAACCATTCAGCGCTCTCATGCCATCGCGAACGGAGTTTTCGTGGCAGTCGTCAATCGAGTCGGCTTCGAAACTGGCAATATCCGCGGCAAATCGACGCCGGGGCACGGACTGGAATTCTGGGGCGCGTCGTTTTTCTGCGATCCCTTTGGCCGGGTTCTTGCCGAAGCCTCGCACGATCGAGAAGAAATTCTGGTGGGCGACGTGGATTTAAAGGCGCTGGAGGATATCCGGCGCAACTGGCCGTTTCTGCGTGATCGCAGAATTGACGCCTATGCACCGATCTCCAATCGGTTGCTGGACGGGCGGTAAGAGCTCGGCGTGAATCGATCACCCGCTAACGATTCGAAGAATACTTCATTCGATAATTCCTCATCACTTTTGCGATCAGCTCGCAGCTATCGTATGCCCGCTGAGTGGGAGCCGCACGCCGCCACCTGGCTGGCTTGGCCGCACTATCATGGCGATTGGCCGGGTAAGTTCGAACCTATCCCGTGGGTTTATACGGAAATAGTTCGCAACCTAGCACGGCATGAGCGTGTTGAGTTGATTGTGAATGATGCGGTGGCGGAGCGGCAGGTTCGCAAAGTGCTGGCGCGCGGCGATGTGGACCTAGCCAATGTCCGCTTCCATCGCTGGTTCACGAATCGCGTCTGGCTTCGCGACTCTGGATGCATTTTCGTTGTGCCGGCAGAGCCGGGCTTTGCCCGGCCGGACAGCCGAGGGCGGCTGTCCCTACATAATCATCGACAGTTCGCCGTCAAGTTCCGCTTCAACGCGTGGGCCAAATATTCCAATTACCGCCACGACGCGAAAATCGGCGCCCTAATGGCGCAAACCGCCCACTCCCAAGAAATCCGCCCTGTCTCGAAGAAAACTCGCGTGGTCCTCGAAGGCGGGTCGATTGACGTCAACGGACGCGGCACGCTGCTTACGACGGAAGAGTGCCTGCTCAGCAAAGTGCAACAACGCAACCCAGGAATGTCGCGCAAGGATTACGAAAAAATCTTTGCCGATTACCTGGGCGCGCCGAACATAATCTGGCTGGGCAAAGGCATCTGCGGGGACGACACCCACGGCCATGTCGATGACCTGACCCGCTTCGTGTCTGCCGACACGGTTGTGACCATGGTGGAAAGCAACCGCAAGGACGTAAATTACAAGCCTCTTCAGGAGAATCTCCGCCGCCTGCAGGCCGCCCGCGATCAAGCCGGCAAGCCGCTGAACATCGTCGAACTTCCCATGCCTGGACCGGTGGTATTCGAGAGACGGCGGCTGCCCGCAAGCTACGCCAATTTCTACATTGCGAACGGAGTCGTTCTCGCACCGGTTTTCAACGATCCCAACGATCGCATCACTTTGAACACACTGTCGAGTTTGTTCTCCACTCGAGAAGTGATTCCGATTTATTCCGGCGACCTCATCTGGGGGCTCGGCACCATGCACTGCATGACACAGCAGCAGCCGGCTGCAGGTAATTCTTAAAACACCTCGCCACAATCCCTATGCAGACACGAGAAAAGCGGGTCCTTAACAGGACCCGCCGATGGGGGAAGCTTTGTTAGTTTTCCAGGTGTTCACCGGTTTGGACTAGTTGGCGAAGGATTGTTCGGAGTCGTGGACCCTGGATTTGTGGGATTTGTGCTGCCTGGGTTCGTGGTCCCGGGATTGGAACCTGGGTTCGGATTGTTGGGATTGGAGCCGGGGTTTGAAGTTCCGGGATTGGAGCCAGGGTTCGAGTTGTTGGGGTTCGTCGATCCGCCGTTGGGTGCTCCGGGCGTGTTCGGGTTTACGTTGGGATTTGGATTCGGGTTCGTGCTGTTGGGAGCGTTAGGATTCGACGTCGAACTGCCGCCGGGCGCGCTCGGATTCGTCGGATTCGATCCCGGTGCCGTGTTCGCTCCGGGCGTGCTGCCGGTTGGCGGCGCTGTCGTGCTGCCCGTCGGAGGCTGACCCGTGTTTCCGGTTGGCGGTGCGCCAGGCGATGTCTGGCCCGGAGTTCCGGAAGTGCCACGCGCTCCTCCGCCTGGGGCCGTTTGTGCCACGACCCAAGTCGCGCAGAAAAGTAACACAGATAAAAGTGTGATTTTTTGGGATGACATAGATGAGGCCTCCAGCCTTCGAATTCTCTTGCGATTCCTCGCGCGTGCGGAGACCGCACTGCTTCATGGGAATCGATTCACGGGAATCGATAGATTCAGTGTGAGCGCAACGATGAATGGAAAATATCCGGCGGATGCCGTAGCTAGGCGGAAGTGATCCGGTAGTGGTCTGAAGGGAAATTGACAAACCGCGTTGTCATCCTGAGGTACGCGTTCTTGGCGGGCCGAAGAGCTTGCCCTGAGCTTGTCGAAGGGACTTGTGTAGCTTGCTGGCAGCAGCGATGCTGTCGGCAAAACTGCATAGGTTCTTTGTTGGGAGTCGTCCGCTTTCGCGGACGACTCCGCTTCCTCAGGATGACAATCCAAGAATAAATGCGCGGCGGCTGCGCGGAGAGTGCCGAGAACAGCAGGTTCCTCACCGGGCTGTCGCCCGATTCGGAATGACAAAGAGTGGGGGGCTGACGGCTGGGAGCCAGAAGCTAAGAGCCAAGAGCCAAGAGCTACTTCTTGTATTGCGTGGGCTGCGGGCCTTTTTCCAGGGTCTCGCGATCCCAGATCCAACCGTCGCGCGTATAGCTGGCAAGTTCAAAGTCCTGGGTGAGTTCGAGGGCGTCGACGGGACAAGCGTCTTCGCAGAGGCCGCAGAACATGCAGCGGCTGAGGTCGTAGGTGAAATTGGTGAGCTCTTTGCGGCGGGTCTGCTCGTTGCGCGCGCTGGAGACCACGATCAGATTTTCCGGGCAGGCCAGCGCGCACAGATCGCAGGCAATGCACATGGTCTCGTCGGTATCGGGATTCACGTTCAGCCGGGGCGCTCCGCGGTAGCGTTCCGCCACCTGCGGGCGCTCGAGCGGATATTGCTCGGTGTAGATTTCCTTCGGATCCTGATAGCGGAACGTGACCCTCAACCCCTGCAGAAGGTCGATCAGGAAAACTTTGCGGAGAAGATTTGGCATCCCCATGACGGGCTTAGCATACCACTTGGCAGTCGCGGCTTGCCAGTATTGACCGCACTCAGTACCTAGTACCCAGTGAAACCCTGCGCCACACCAATACTAGGTACTGGGTACTGGCTACTGGGTACGAGAAGGGAACTTTTCCAGCAGACCATCCGTACATAGATCAAGAGGATGCTATGCGAGCCTATCTCGCCAATTTAACACCCATAGTTCGGCGGCTACTGGCTTTGTCTCTTGTAGCCCTTGCGTATCCCATAGTGACGGTGGTGCTGCCGGCAATCATTCGAGCCGTGGTTCCCACAGTTGTGCAGTCAGTCCTGAGATTGATGTAACCTCGCTGTCTGCGCCGGTCGCTCATCGTTCATCGTAAAAACGCGAGCGTTTTCTTGCGCAGATAGACCCACCTCTGATCCGTGGCATCTTTTCACACGCTTCCTGTAAAGTAATGTGTCAGAACACTTGCGGGCGAGCTTGGAGGTGTCATCTTGAAGCAGGGCAATCATAGCGGCGGACATGCTGGAAAATCTCACGACCACGCGGGTCATGCCGGAGACGGCGTCGACCGGCGGCTGCATAACCCTATCGAAGACAAGCTGATCCCGCTTGAGCCGCTTGATTTGACCCGGGTGCATTCGATCGACGATCTGGTGCGCGCCATGTCGAAGACGGCATTCACAGGACGCCAATTGGGCGAAGCGGCGGATGTTCTCGAAGCCATGGCTCGCGACGAAGAGTGTTTTGTGGTGATGACGCTCTCGGGCGCAATGACCGTGGCCAAGCAGGGCCTGATTGTGACCGAGTTGATCGATCGCGGCATTGTGAATGCCGTGGTTTCGACCGGCGCGCTGATGGCTCATGGTCTGGTGGAAGCGACCGGCCGCGCTCACTTCCGCTACAACCCAGAGGTGTCGGACGAAGAACTCTACGAGCAGGGCTATAACCGTGTGTATGACACGCTGGAGCCCGAGCAGAACCTCGACGACGTGGAAGAAGTCATGTCGGCGGTGCTCGAAGGCTGGGATCACAATGAGGTGATGTGCTCTTACAAGTTGAATCACGCGATTGGAGCGTATCTCGCGAAGCACTCGGGTGAGCAGCGGGGAATTTTGAAATCGGCGCACGCAATGGGCGTGCCGGTATTCGTGCCGGCGTTCAGCGATTCCGAGATGGGGCTGGATACCGCGCTGAACAACCGTTTGCGAGAATCCACCGGCAGGCACAAGATTCGGTTCGACCCGTTCGAAGATCTCGAACACTTTGCCGCGACGTTGCTGCGGCAGAAAAAGCTCGGCATCGTCACCATTGGTGGCGGGGTGCCGCGCAACTGGTCGCAGCAGTTTGGTCCATTCTGTGAGTTGCGGCACCGGCGGCTGGGCGAGAACGTTCCACTGAAGCGTTATCACTACGGCTTGCGCATTTGTCCTGAGCCGGTTTTCTGGGGAGGGCTGTCGGGGAGTCCTTATAGTGAGGCAATTTCCTGGGGGAAGTTTGTGCCTCCGGCAGAAGGGGGAAGGTTTGGGGAAGTGTTTGTGGATGCTACTGTGGGCTTGCCGTTGATTGTGGCGGCAGTGTTGGAGAGGCTGGATAAGAAGGGGAATAAAGGCGGTAAAGCGAAAGTGGCGACGGCTAAGAAGTAGGCTTTCGTGGAGGTTAAGAACTGCGGCCCGAGCAGTTGGGCCGCCGGACAGGCGAATGCGCCCGTCCCTACATGTGTCGTGATGATTTTCGCGCGCTAGAGGCCGGTTTCGGAAGAGGTTTCGCGGGTCTTGCGGTAGAGCGGCGCAAGGATGCTGTTCTGCAGCACGCGCGTTTCTGCTTCCACCCAGTCTTGCAGGGCCAATCCTTCCTGCTGTCCACGCTGATCGTAGAGATGCTGCGCGTGCAGGCGGATCTTTCTTTCGAGCAGCTCGGTCATGAGTGCTCGCTGTTTCTGTCTACGGGTCTCGCTGTTCAAAACTACTCCTTAGAGTTTGATAGAGGCGCTGGTCTGCCCAATCTTTCTTTCAGCTGTTCCAATGATAAAGGAAAAGTGTTAACAAAAGATTACGGTTGGGGAGGGCCGCAGTTACTAAAGTACAACAATAAAACGTTGGATGCCTCGCCGCTCATTTGGGTCGCAAGAACGATATAACTTATTCATTTAACAGTAAATACCAATGTCCGGTTGGGCAACTCTTCCGAAAGTTGCAGACGAAATCCAACCCAAACAGTCGGTCGTGTTCCTTTCAGCACTCCCAGAGTAAGGATTATATGGTAAAGTAAGGAGAGGAGGATCATTCCATGCAGCGGCAGGCAAAGCTCACCAGCAAGGGGCAAATCACGGTGCCCATCGAGGTGCGGAGGATTCTTGGCGTCCGCGCTGGCGACAAGCTGGTTTTCGAGAACGACGAAACCGGCGTTCGGGTGCGACCCCTACGCAACCAAAGTACATTCTCCAAGTATCGTGGCATCGGCAATCCAGGCATCGAGGCGAGCAGGAAGGGCATCGCTCGCTGGCTACGAGAGCTACGCGGGGAATGACGCCCGGATGATCGGGCTTGGGTAACCCGCAATGACTACGGCCATTGACACGAACGTGATCGTTGCCTTGTGGGCGGACGATCCTGCGCTGAGTCTGGCCGCAGAAACAGCGCTGGAAGCGGCGTTCCGTCGTGGAAATATGGTCGTCTCAGCTCCGGTGTTCGCCGAACTTATCGCCGCTCCCGGACGTACCGAAGATTTTGTGGGTTCGCTGCTGGAAGAAAACGGAATCGCAGTCGATTGGAACCTGAATGAAGCGATCTGGCGGTCGGCGGGTCGAGCGTTCCAAGCGTATGCCGAACGGCGCCGCAAACAGCGCGACCGCGGTACAGGCCGCCTTCTCGCCGACTTCCTGATCGGCGCCCACGCCCAGGTCAGCGGCTATCGCCTACTGTCGCTGGATGAACGACTCTACCGGGCCGCCTTCCCGACACTGAAGGTAGAAGTTATCTAGCGTACAGAGAGGGCGTCACTTCGCGGGTTCTTCCTTGTGAGCTCTACATAGAAGGAAATAGTGAATTCTGGTTTGCCAGCGTAGGGATCGAAATCCATGGTATTGAAGGCGAGCGCTTCGCCGATCAGACTCCCATTCCGCAAAGACAGCGCTAGACCTACCTTATCGGCATTGTTCTTGACATCGGGCGTGGGCATGGTGCCGGTGAACATTCCAACCAGACGGCGTTCCTTGGTGAAAGGGGGGACGGTCGTCAGCAGAGTCTCGAGCTGGTCCGCCAGTTTTACGTGAACATCGCCGTCCGGTTGAATTGTGAGCGTGAGCGGAACGGATGCCTGCCAAGTACGCGCAGTTCCGGTCCAGGTTCCGACGAGTTCAGTTAGCAAGGGCAGTTGTGTTTCTGGGCTGGACGAGGCCGATTGTGGTGGCCCGGGGGCTGCTGCGTTGAGAGCTGCGGCATACTTCGGGAGTATGGCAGCAGCCACGTGCTGGACAATATCTACGAGGGTATCTTCGACAATGCCCTGGTTAATGAGGACTACGATTGCCAGGTCTTCTGTGGGGAAAATCTCCAATGTGGTTGTGGCTCCCAGCCCGGCACCCTCGTGGCTGAGGACGCTGTAGCCATGGTCGTCAGGCTCAATAAACCAGCCGAGGCCGTATGACTTCTGGCCGAGCATGGTGCCTGCGGATGGAACGCTACCGGTAGCGGGAGCTTTCATTAGGTCCAGCGTGGCGTCCGAGAGGATGTGCTGTTGATCTGCTAGATGGTCCTTGAGTTGAAACATTCCGAATCGAATCACATCGTGGGCGCTGGCCCAGATCGCTGAAGAACCAGGAGTGTCGGCGGTGAAGGGAGGCAGCCTGTGGTTCTTATTGTCATATCTTGCGGCGGCAAAGGCTTCCAGGCCAGGCCCGATGCCGACGCTCGTGTGAAGCAGGCCTAATGGAAGAAAGACTCGGTCGCGCATGTAATCCTTCCAATCGAGCTGCGAGACCAGCGATGTCATGTACGCGAGCGCGCCGTAGCCAAGATTTGAATAATCGAAGTATTGGCCTGGGGGATTGACCAGCACGCCGTAACGATGAATGGTATCCGCCACCGGCGGTATTTGGTCCCCATTACCGAAGAGATTAAGGGAGTGAATGGGCAGGCCAGAAGTGTGGCAGAGGACCCGTCTCACGGTTGCGCCGGAAGCGTCGCCGACTGTGGCGGTGAGAGGCGCCGGGCCCAGGTACTCGTTAATCGGGTGATCGAGGTCGATCTTGTGTTGCTCGGCTAGCTCCATCACGCCTGTCGAGGTGTACGGCTTGGTTAGCGAGGCGAGGGCATACATTGTATCCGGTGTGGCGGGGATCAACTTCTCGCGATCAGCCCAGCTGAACGCCTCTTCCCAAATGATCCGGCCACGTTGAGCCACGGCTACGCTGACGGAGGGCAATTGCTTGTCGGAAATGGTCTTGCGGATGAATGTGCGGACTGGAGCAAAGTCATATTGGGGGGCTGGAGAGGAGGACGTCGCCTGCTGCGCCGTAGCGGGGCTAACTAGGAAGTGGAAAAGGCAAGCTATAGCTAAGCCGCGACTCCATTCGAGCATATCTCGCCTCCTCGTGTGAAGTACGAAACACGAAGAGGAAAGTTCCCTCACGACGTCTATCGGAGCCCGTATTCGATTACTAGTCGAAGATCAGCACCGCCGACGCGATCACCGTGGTCCACAGGCCGCGCTTGTCGCCGACGGCGGATTGCGTGACGTTGGCGGTGCGGACGATTTTGTTCGACAGACGGTAGATTTGCTTTTTTTCGTCCCAGGAGCGGTCGGGGTCGAACTCGACGTTCAGCGTGGTCGCGAGCATCTCGGCGGCCAGCTCTTCGGCGTATTCTCCGGCGGCGTCTTCGGTTTCGCCAAAGGAATGATGCTCACTGAGGTATCCGTAGGTGTTTTTGTCGGCCGGAATGGCCACGCCGATGGATGAGGCTAGAAGCCGGTGGGCTTCGTGGGTCGAGTTTTCGGCGACCACGGCAAACACAACTTCGCCAGGGCTGAGATACTTCACGCCCTCTTTCCGCGCCAGCATCTTGCAGTTTGGAGGAAAGATGGAAGACACGCGAACCAGGTTCTGGGCCGCAATGCCGGCATCGCGCAAGGCCAACTCAAACGAAGTTAACCGCTCACGGTGTTTCCCCACTCCCTTGGTAAAAAACATCCGCTTGGGAACCATGTCTTTGCCCAATGCTGTCGCCTCCGGCCAGAGAAATAATGAGTGTGAGAATGCACAATCTAACACAATGCTTTGTAAAGAAAGTATGAATTTCGCGGCGGGGAGTAAAAAAGCGGGAACCCGCTGGCGCGAGTCCCGCCCTTGCCGCCCGGAAAATCGTAGGGGAGGGCTCCGGGCAAAAGCGAACTACTGTAACACAGCGCCGACTGAATTGTGCCAAAGATTAGAAAACTTTCGGTTTCCCGAACAGGCTCGATCAGCCGGTTGCTTTATTTCGCGGCAACCGAGCTGACGTCGATACTATCGCCGTTCAGAATCCCGGTTACTGTGGCCATCTTGCCGGCCTGGGAATCCAGCGTGGCCAATGCTGCCTTGTCGGTGGTTTGCAGCGTGTAGACCTTGTCGCCCACGATCAGTGCGTAACTGGAGCCGTGCGATACGCAGGCGCGGGTGCAGTCCGCCGCAGTCTCACCCTCCATATGCTTTTTGCCGCACATGGAGTCTCCCACCTCGCCGGTAAAGGTCTGCTTGTGTCCCGCGGCCGCTGCGTGAAGACTAAGAAACGCTGTCGCCGAAAATACACCTACCGCTACCGATTGCCAAAAACGCGAGCCACGAAACATGCGAATCTCCTTGCTGGGAAAAATTGCTTCTTACTCCGCCAGCTTCAATACTACTTTATTTCTGCGGGGCGATTGATGCCACCATTTCATCGGATTTGGGCCTCGTCCGGCAGGCTCACTTAGGTGCCTTCGCCATATACTGCAGGTCGACATCGATCGTCTTATCGCGGGTCAAGGCCGTCACGTGGGTGGAGACCTCCCAATCGACGCTTGTTGGCAGCAACTTTCTGGCCTGAGGCAGGTACTGCTTGAGGTAAGTGGCGTCATAAACATCGCCTGGACGGATTTTCCATGCGGCCCGTAGCCGGGCTTCCAGATTATTGTCGATGCCACGAAATGCCAGCTCTCCCATGTGATAGAGAGCGCCCTCGGTAACCTCCAGGTGGTATTGAACCGTTCCGGCGGTGTCATCGAACTCCGCAACTGCCTTGATGGTCGCGGTGACAAAGCCGCGGGAGCCATACAGCTCCTGAACGGCCCGCAGATCCGCATCGAGTTGAACGGTATCGGCCGGTTGCCCGATCTTTGCGTGAAGCAGCGGCTGGAGCGCGTCGCTCGCAAGTTCTTTGTTACCTACCCAGTTCCACCCGCTGAGCTTGTAGCAACTGCCGGGGGTAATGGGAAGCGACACGTCCACGAAGGTGATTTCGCGCTTGTCGTCTCCTGATTCGCCAGCTTCTGAGTCTGCCGGCTTCACCACCTTGGGTTCCGGCAGAGCGCAGGAGGCTCGGAGATATCCGCGTTCGCGGTAGACCGGGAGGACTGTGTGCTCGGCGAACGCAGTCAGCAAGGTGCGGGAGTACGCGCGTCCTGAAAGCTTCTCGGCGGATTCCTTGAGCTCGGGTAATTCCTCTGCGCTCGAGCCGGGGAACTCGACTTTATGGACCCGGATCGTCACGCCGGAGACGTTGTAATCAAACGACTCGAGGTGCTCGCTCTTGCCGTTGGTGCGCTGATACTCGACGTGGCCGGGCACGCCGTTTTCGAGCAGAAGAGCCTGCAGCACGTCAGAAACCTGATCAGGCAGCCGGCCGGTTGCTGGTAGCTCGCCATTGAACAGTGGAACGCGTTCGTGCACCTTCTGCAGCAGGTCGTGGTCACCGAACCAGACAAAGTCGGTAAAGTGTGCCGGGACGAATTTATCGGCATCGCTGACCTGAAACGTCAGCTTCAATCCGGCCGATGAGTACGAATAAGTGTAGGCGATATCGTGGAAGGCGCCACTCTCACCCAGTTGCCGGGCGGCTTTTTTGAAATCCTCATCGCCAACGACCGCGCCGGTTGGCAATCCGCAGGCAGTTGCGATTTCCTCCGGCGTAAATCGCTTGCTGCCAGTTACTTTTATCTCAAGAAGCTTGTAGGTGGTGGTAGCAGCCGGATGTGCGGTCTGGCTGTTTGTGGTGTGAGATTGAGCGTTGATTGGTGAGATGGCTAAATTTCCAAGCGCCAAGAAAAAGAGCAGGGAAGTCGGCAGCAACCGTATCCGAACGCTAGGGAATCGTTTCTTCATCGAATCGTGCCGAGCAGTTAAAGGCCATCGCTGGCTGAACTTGATTGCTATTTGCTAGTTGCTAACTGCTATTTGCTAACTGCTTCCCACCATTTGCTTGGCGCATGAAATCAACGCATCATTCGGTTTGTTTTTCACCGCGATGTCGATGAAGGCCATCGCTGCGCGGCTAAGAGCTTTGTCCTTGCGGAAGACGAGTGCGAGATCTCGCCGCAACTGAGCGTCGGCCATCGGAATGGCGCAGAGCACACCGGCTCGAACATCTTCCTGCACATTGGACCGAGCGATGAAGCCCACACCCACGCCCGCTGCCACGAATCGCTTCAACAGTTCGCTCGAATCCAGTTCCATGCTG
>Ga0210405_10005907_pt1 | contig 11056 bp, 8 predicted proteins | sample IncBWH11MmetaG_FD_155492 | JGI IMG/M metagenome (GOLD analysis project Ga0210405, IMG submission 155492) | Forest soil microbial communities from Barre Woods Harvard Forest LTER site, Petersham, Massachusetts, United States - Inc-BW-H-11-M | ecosystem: Environmental > Terrestrial > Soil >... | reverse complement strand
CAGCGCGGCAGGAGGCTTCCTGTTTCCTGCGATCTCCGCCCCCGCGGGAACGGTGGGTCAGTTCGCCGTGAGCAAGCCGGGCAAATATACAGACGATCAATTCACGGCAACGTGGGATCGCGAATTTCACGGCTCCAATGATAAGGTGTCGGCTCGCTTCTTCTTCTCAAATTCAGAGAGCCAGGTGCCATTCGGAGCCGGCGGCTTACAAGCCTCGTTGGGTGGAAGCATCAGCGGTACGGACCTGAACTTTCCGTACGATCTGCCCGTCAATGATCGATTCCTCAGCGTATCAGAAACGCATCTGTTCTCTCCGACGCTGGTCAACGATTTTCGTTTCGGCTTTGTTCGAATCAATAACAGTGCCATCAACGTGAATCCCGTCACAGTTGGTGATGTCACTCCGAACATCGACCGCCCAACGAACAACCTCACGCAGAGCATCTACAAGTTCACCCTGCTGAGTTCGGGTTTTCAATTCGGGCCGACGCCGCAGGCCAATCAGAACCAGGTCCAGAACAACTACAACTTCGTTGAAACCATGAGTTGGGTCCACGGCCACCACAGTTTTCGCTTCGGCGGCGAGGCAACGCGCGTCAATTTGAACAAAAAGTTTCCGCAGGTTTTCAATGGCCAGCTTTTCTTTACGAACACTTTTGATTCCGTCAGTGGACAGTCGGTGACCGACTTCCAGAACTTCCTGCTGGGGTCACCCCAATTCAGCTTCGGCGGCGGCGGCGTTTTTGATCACCAGTATCGCCAAAATAACTACGCTCTGTTCGTCCAGGACGACTGGAAAGCTTCGCAGAACGTTACGTTGAACCTCGGGCTACGAACGGAATTTCTGGGCGCGTTTACTGACGGCAAGTGCCACATCGGCAACCTCGACTCGGCATTGACGCGCAGCGGTATCTACCCGTTTGTTTATCCGAGCTGCGCCAGCAAGCTGGGGGTATCTGGCTTCACCGGCAGCGGCGCAGGATCCACTTTCCACAACAGCGTTGCGACCGGCCTTGGCCCGCGGGTTGGGTTCGCGTGGGATGTCTTCGGCCGCCACAACACTACTCTTCGCGGCGGCTATGGGATTTATTACGTGCGCGAGGATGTCGGCGTGATCGATCAGCTAAGTTTCCAGGCCCCCATCCTTCCGATCGCGTTTGGCGGAGGCGCTCCTGGCAGCCTGGTTAATTTCTTCGCGGGTTCGCTCGCGACCAACCCCAATGCTTTGCCGGCGGCTGGGGTGATCGATCCGGCTTACATCCCGTGCCTCTCTGTTTTTCAGGGGTTCCCAGGAGGCGATAGCACGCAGGCCGCGAACTATGCGAACTCTCCTGGGTGCAACGGAGTGCCGTCGGTGGGTATCTTCGGCCTGGAGGTTCCACGCAATTTCAAAGTGCCAAGCACGCAACAGTGGAACCTCACCATGCAGCGCGAACTCGGCAAACTATGGGTGTTTGAGCTTGGTTACGTTGGAACAAGAGGAACGCACCTTCGTGAGACTCGGGATGGCATCCAGTCCGAACGCGTTAGCCCGTCAAACCCGCTAGTCCTGAAGGATCCCAACGGTGTCCCGTATTCGATCACCGAAAACACGATCGCGAACGGCGTTGCGCGAACACCTACTCCGGGATTAAACGGCTACTCCGGCTACCAGTTGTTCGCCAACGACGCATATTCCACCTACCACGCCATGCAATTGACGCTTTCTCGTCGTTGGGGTCGCGGCTACTTCCAGGGCGCATACACGTTCTCTAAATCCATCGACGCGACCTCTACAGGTAACACAGCGTTCAACACAGCCTACAACGATCAGAGCAATATCAACGCTTCGCGTGGATTGTCAGACTACGATCGCCCGCATCGCTTAAGCGTGAGCTATTCCTATGAGCTTCCCATGTTCGCGCATGCTTCGGGATTTGTTCATACGGCACTCAGCGGTTGGCAGGTTAGCGGCGTGACCATCTTCCAGTCCGGAACGCCGTTCTCGATCTTCGATTCGGCGGCGGGCACTGCGTTCCTGGGTGCCGGAAGTACTCCCTTACTCGGTGCGAGCCTCGCGCCAGGGGCAACAATCGCACAGGGTCTGACCCACGGCGATATCCACCAACGCATCAACGGATATCTCAATCCGGCTGCCTTCACGACCGCGCCGCTCGTTTATCCCAATGATCCGGCCAACCCTCTCACCACCTGCGACCCGGTCAACAACCCGAACTTCTGCGGAACTGATTTTGGCGACCTGGGCCGGAACATTTATCGTGGTCCCTTCCAGCAGAACTGGGACTTTTCGCTGATTAAGCGTTTCTCGATCAGGGAACACCAGGATCTCCGTTTCACCGCGGACTTCTTCAACTTGTGGAACCACGTGAACTTCGCCAACCCTGCAGTGACGGATATCGAGGCGTTTCTCGCCAGTCCGACGAACAGTTCTTTCGGCCAGATCGTGAATACCAAAGGCACGCCGCGCCTGATTCAGTTCTCGTTGCGGTATGCTTTCTAGCGTGACGGATAAATTTGGTTCGACCCGGATCCCATTGCTCGAACGGGACCAGGTCTCGCCCGATATTGCAGCCATCTACGACGCCCTGCTGAGGCAGCGGGGCGTCGTTCCCAATATGTTCAAGACCATCGCCCACACGCCGGCGCTGGCCCAGGGAATCGCCGGTTTCCTGAAGTCCCTGCTCAGTGACGGTGCGCTGCCGGGCTGGTATAAAGAGTTGGTGGCAACCCGGCTCTCGGTACTCCTCAACTCCCAATACGCGACCTCGGCGCATGCCCTCTCAGCCAAACAGAAGGGGGCTACCGATAGCCAGATCGCTGCGGCGAAGTCCAACTTTGAAACTGGTCCCTTCTCCGATACGGAAAAACTCGGCTTTCGCTGTGCGGAACGTCTGCACCGTTCTGCAGCGGAGCTCGACGATGCCTTTTTTGCCCAGCTGAAATCTGCCTACACCGATCCACAGATCGTCGAATTGGTCGCCACCGCCTCCGCGTTCGAGCTGTTTCCACGGCTTGTGGATGGCTTGCGTATCCCGACGACGCCGATCCCCGAATCCATCGCAGGGAAGAAGGCCTGATGCGCGCACTGGCCTCCAGACTCTCCGGAATGAGCGGCGAAGGCGCGCTCTCGGTTTTTGCGCGCGCGAAAGAGCTTGAGCGTCAGGGACGTTCCATCATCCATCTCGAACTTGGAGAGCCGGATTTCCACCCGGCTCAGCCGGTGATAGAAGCCCTTGAGAAAGCTCTGCGGGAAGGAAAGGATCGTTACTGCACTGTTACCGGAGTGCCAGCCCTTCGCGATGAGATTGCGCGATACCTCGATCGCACTCGCAAGATTCAAATCGAGGGGCGGAATGTCGTAATTGCGCCCGGATGCAAGATCGTTCTCTTTCTCACGCTGATGGCGATTATTGAGCCTGGAGACGAGGTTCTGTACCCGGACCCCGGCTTTCCTGGCTACCCGTCGATTACTACCGGCTTCGGCGGCGTTCCCGTGCCGTATGAGCTCTCCGAAGCTCGAGCTTTGCAGGCGGATCCGAACGAAATCGCCGCCAAGATCACCCCGCGCACGAAGGCGATCATCACCTGTTCTCCGAACAATCCGACTGGAACGGTTTACACCGACGCTGTACAACGCCGCATTGCCGAACTCGCTGTCGAACACGATCTGTACGTTCTCTCGGACGAAATCTACGCGCGCATTATTTACAGCGATCGATATATTTCCATGCTGAGTTATCCCGGCATGCTGGGACGGACCGTCATCATCGACGGGTTCTCCAAGAGCTTCGCGATGACCGGATGGAGGCTCGGGTACGCCGTCGCTCCACCACATATCGTCGAGCAACTGGAACTTCTGGTGATCAATACCTACACCTGCGTGGCTGAGTTTACGCAGTATGCTGCGATCGAAGCTCTGCGGGACCGTTCCGGTGCGACAGCGCGCATGGTCGAACAATTCGCGCGCCGGCGCGAACAATTCGTGGGCGAACTGAATCAGGTTCCCGGTTTCCGCTGTCACGCACCAGACGGCGCTTTTTACGCGTGGGTCAACATTACCGATACAGGTCTTTCCGCCGAACAAGTGTGCCGCATGATGCTGGAAGAGGCGGGTGTGGCCGCAATTGCAGGGGCGGCTTTCGGCCTTTCAGGGCGCGATTTCGTGCGTTTTTCGTTTGCCTCCTCGAACGAGACTCTTCATGAGGCCGTCCAACGCATTCGAAAGGCGTCGGTTGCATGGCAAGGAGTTCCGGCCACGCGTTAAACCAGGCTTCGCGCATCAACGTGTCGATCGCAGTGAAGGATCTCGCTCGCGCAAGAGGTCGGTATTTAGGCGCCACGACGTTGACTTCCTTACAGGCTTTTGCAGATTACAGTTCTTTCGGCAGTGGCATCGAGAAAACGCTTAGCGGAGATTCGCTCCATGAGGCCCTGGCGTTTGCGGTCTTCTTATGTCGGCACGGTTTTACTGTTTTTGGCCGTCAGCTCTGCTGTCGCTCAATCACACCCTTATCCCACAACCGACGTGCGCGACATTTACACTCGCCTGCTTGCGCAGATCGAAAAGATCCCCGCATTCGACCATCATGCGCACCCGGGCTTCCCTGACGATCCGGATGTTGACGCCATGGCTGCGCCGCCGGGAAGCTCTCCGCTGCGCGAGCGTGACAGCAACCCTGAACTGGTTGCCGCTGCCAAAGCACTGTTCCAATATCCCTACGATGACCTCTCGCCCGAGCACGCCAAGTGGCTTGTGAGCAAAAAGGCTGAGCTCAAAAAACAACAGGGCACTGCTTATTTTTCTAATCTGCTCGACAAGCTCAACATCGAGCAAGGTGTCGCCAACCGGGCCATGATGGCCGATTACCTCGATCCCAAGCGCTTCGTCTGGGTCTTCTTCGCCGATTCGTTCATGTGGCCCTTCGACAACAAACATGAAACCGCCCGCAACGTCGATCAAGGTGTCTATATTCCCTTGCAGGAAAAGATGCTCCATCGCTGGATGACCCAAGAGAACGTGAAGCAACTGCCAGTCGGCTTCGACGATTACCTGAAGTTCATTACGCAGGTACTCGAGGACAATCAGAAGAACAAGGGTGCGATCGCAATGAAGTTTGAAGTCGCGTATTTTCGATCGACCAAATTTGGCGATCCCAGCCGCGAGCAGGCGGAGCAAATCTACAAGCACTATGTATCCGGAGGCGTTCCTCCGGAGCAGGAGTACCGCACGTTCCAGGACTACATCTTTCGCTATCTGGTTCGTGAGGGAGGTCGTCTTCACCTCCCAGTGCACATTCACAGCGCCGTCGGGATCGGGGACTACTTTAGCATCTCCGAAAGCAATGTGATGAATCTCGAGAACATTCTTCGGGACCCTCGTTACGCTGACACTGTCTTCGTGTTGATCCATGGCGGCTATCCGCTGGAGCGCGAGGCCATCTGGCTGGCATCGGTCAAGAACGTGTACATGGATTCTTCCTTGATGGAGGTCGTCATGTATCCAGCGGCTTTCAAAGATTCGCTCAGGCAGTGGCTTGAAACCTTTCCGGACAAAATCACCTTTGGCACCGACTCGTTCCCGTACAATGACGCCTTAGGTGCCGAGGAAAGTTATTGGCTGGGCGTGCAAACCGCGCGCATGGGACTCGCCGGAGCGCTTTCCGAGATGGTGGCGACCGGAGAGATCACCGAACCCAAGGCTCTTGAGATGGCCCACGCCTATCTTCACGACACAGCCGTGAGTTTATATCCAGGGAAGGTTCACTGATGCCAAAAGCTGCGAAGAAGACGAAGAAGAAGATTGTGCGAAAGGCAAAGAGGTCGAGTCTCGCCGTAAGTGGTGCGCTGAGCAAGACTATCCCCAGGAAATCCTCGCGCCAAAAAGCTGAATTGAAATACATCCCTTGGAGCACAATCCCGCTGGAGGATCTGAATCCACTCCTGCAACGTCAGTTTGTAGTCGGTGACGACATCATGGTCGCGCGCGTTCTGATGAAGAAGGGCTGCATCGTTCCACTGCACAGCCATCACAACGAGCAGGTCACCTACATCCTGGAAGGCGCGCTGAAATTCTGGATCGACGGCAAGGAAATCGTGGTGCATGCCGGCGAGGTACTCACAATTCCGCGCAATATGCCGCATAAAGCTGAGGCTCTGGAAGATACCATCGACCTCGACGTCTTCAACCCGCCTCGCGCCGACTGGATCAACAAAACGGACCAATATCTGCGTGCCGACAAATAGAAGGCCTGTGGTGCCGGACTTTTGCCCTGCCGTCACCAGCCATGAACCACGTGAGGACCGCCGCCCGCGACGGTCCGGCGGAGTGAAGCTCCGCTGCGCGGTCGCCGCGCCCGACGCTCCGCGAATCAGCCGGCTCGACACTTTGGAAATCCTCGCCACTCCGTTATCCTGAACTGCAACAGAAATTACGAACGGCTTGCACGGTTGCTCTGCCCAATCAATGAATCCAACCGCACCCGACGTCACTTCATCTCCCGTCTCGCGACTGCGCTGCATCCAGTGCGGTAATGTGGCCGATCACGCGGAGCAGGATTTTCGATGTCCCAATTGCGGTGATCTTTTTGAAGTGTTCTACCCAGGTTGGAACACTTCTGGCGGGTTGAGAGCGTCCGGAGTCGACGCCGAAAGTCTCAAGCCGTTGTGGCGAGATCGTAAGTTGTCGCCGGCAGCAAGCGATTCCAGCGGTGTATGGCGGTTCCGCGAGCTTCTTCCTGCGCTCAAACCTGGGCACGATCCGATCACATTGCACGAAGGGAACACACCGCTCTTTAGCCTTCCTCGTTGCGCCCGCTCAGCCAGAGTCAATGAACTACAGGCCAAGCATCAAGGTATGAACCCGACGGCCTCGTTCAAAGACACCGGCATGACGACTGCTGCATCATTTGCACGTCAGGAGAACTTCCGCTGGGTCGCTTGTGCGTCCACGGGCAACACATCCGCGTCCATGGCCGCGTACGCGGCGCGCGGAGGCATGCGCAGCCTTGTTCTCCTTCCGGACGGCAAAATCTCTTGGGGAAAGCTTTCGCAGTCGCTCGACTATGGAGCCGTCACCTGCCAGCTTCGCACCGATTTCGACGGTTGCGTCCGGGTACTGAACGAACTTGTTCGGCGGAAACCAATCTACTTGCTCAATTCCGTAAATCCCTATCGTCTCGAGGGCCAAAAGACCGCTGCCATCGAACTGCTTGAGCAACTCACATGGGAGCCGCCCGACCACATCATCGTTCCCGGCGGTAATCTCGGCAACTCTTCCGCTCTCGGCAAGGCGTTAATTGAGATGAAGGACCTCGGTCTGATTTCGCGCCTTCCCAGGCTCTCGATCATCCAGGCAGAAGGCGCCAATCCCTTTTTCCGCAGCATTCGCGAACACGGCGGCCAAACCCTGGTGCCCACGGAGGCCGACACCCTTGCGACCGCCATTCGGATCGGCAATCCGGCATCGTGGAAAAAAGCGTTGCGCGTACTCGAAGCCACGCAAGGCACGGTCGAGCAGGTCAGCGAAGTCGAAATTGCTTTAGCCAAGGCGGAGATTGGTTCCGACGGTGTGGGCTGCGAACCTGCATCGGCGGTGACCCTCGCCGGCCTTAAAAAGCTGGTGCAACAGGGATTCGTGAAGAAGAACGAGAAGATCATCCTGGTCCTCACAGGCCACGTTCTCAAAGACCCGGAGTTCACGCTGAAATTCCATCGAGGAGACCTATTCGCTGGTTCTCCGCATGAAAAAGAGGCGGCGTCTCTCGTTTGTCAGCAGCGTGCGCCTTTGGTGCTCGACGCCAACACAGATTCCGTGATTCGAGTGCTGGATGACTTTGACGCGAGGATGACGAATTAACGAAGATACCCGGCGAACTCGCCGACCATTGCGAATGCGAAAAACTCGATCAACCTCAGCCTTTCGCCTCAATTTGCCTGCTACATCCGCGAACCTTGGTCCCGCCTTTGACGCGGCCGCCCTTGCCTTCGACATGCACCTATCGCTTGAAGCGCGCGTCGCGAGCGACGATTCGATCATCGCGACCGGCCGCGATACCGACATCTGCGGAAAACTGGAAAACCATCTGATTCTCACCACTTTCCGGGAAGTCATGCAGGCCGCTGGCCAGCCAGCACCAGCTCTTGCAATCAAGATTCGCAACGAAATTCCGATCGGCAAGGGCTGTGGGTCGTCGGCTGCGGCTCGCCTCGCCGGAATCAGCCTTGCCAATCACTATGGCGATCTTTGCTGGAGGGATGAGCAGATTGTCGGCGAAGCCTCGCGTCGCGAACATCACCCGGACAACGCCGCCGCCTGTTGGATGGGTGGCATTACGGTGGCTCGGATGGCGGGTGAAGCCGAAGCTCAAATTGTACGCGTACACCCGAAAGGAAACTGGCCGTTGCTTCTTGCTGTCCCGCCCGACCCACTTTCAACCGAAGAAGCTCGAAAGGTTCTCCCAACCCAATATTCTCGTGCCGATGCGGTCACCAACGTTCAGAATTCCATGCTTTTGCTTGCCGCATTCATACAGGGCAAGCCAGAGCTTCTCACGAATGCCCTGGAAGATCGGATTCATCAGCCTTACCGCGCACGCCTCTGCCCCTTGCTGCCTGCACTCGGTGAACTGGCTGGCACGCCGGGAGTACTTGGCGTGGCACTGAGCGGCGCGGGGCCGTCCGTTCTGATGTTTCTGGATCCTCGCGTAAAAACATCCGCAAAGAGGATCGCCGCCCAGGTGGCGGCGCATCTTGACCATAAAAAATTGTCGGCCGAACTTTTCTTCACCGCGATCGCTGATCGGGGCGCGGCGAGCGTTTCCTCGAGACGCTAATCGCGATCAGAACCCCCCGACTCGTTCCTTAGCAAACTTTCGACCTAGGATCCGGCCTGCTAATTTGCCTGCCCGCTCTCCAGCTCAGCGTACACGCTCCAACAATGCGTCTCAAAGCTTACTTGCGGCTCACGAGCGGCCCGCGCGGGATAGGACTCAACCGCCAGGAAGTAGCTCAGGATTTCGTGTTCAACCTCGCGTCGGCGCGACTCTTCCGCCAGTTCCAGAGTTGTTTTTGACTTCATCAACTTCTTCCCAACCTTTCGTGCCGTGCCATCGAGTGCGGCGGCATCGTTTGCAAATTTCTCGGGAAAGCTACCAAGGACGACTCAGGTATCTTTACCTTCGATTGGGGGAAGTTGCAGATTAGTGTCAATCGGGAATGAACGTAAATAGCACCGGCGTGCTAGTTCCGAGAAGATGTGCCTCAATGAGCAATCTGGATCTACCATCTGGCTCATTGGACTGAGTCGAAGTTCCTAGCCTCGACTCGCTGGGGGAATGATCCCATTGTGTCGCAGATAAACGACCATCTGTCCGTAGTGATCGAAGCAGTGTCCTACCGTCAGCGTTGTGAGACCGAGTCGCGTCACGGTGTTCTGGCCCCACGGACTCTTGATCGATTCGACTTCATTTTGTGCGTTGATGGTTGCAACGGCCTTGTGCAGATAGGCGAATGAGTCCTTCAGGAATTGCATGATCTCTGCTTTCGTCTTCACCGACGACGGACCTGATTCGTCGTCGCCAATCTGTACCGGGGGCTTGACTTGCAGGATTGCCGCTGCCAATTCGTAATTCGTTGCGGCTACATGTTTCACTTGTTGCGCAAATGTGCGTACGGCCTTGAACTCGCCATCTGTGGGCGCATAGCTGTATTTGGCTTCCGGCATGGCTTCGGCAGCAGAAACGAATTCCTTTTCCACATTCGTCACCGATCGATCCAACACCTGCGTTACGGTACGCGGCGGCTCGGGTTTTGGCATGGCCTGGCCTGCGGCCAGCACCGCTGCCCACATCACCGTCCCCATCCACATAATCAATATTTTCATCGGCCCTCTTTGAACCATGCACCAAACCTCTGTATTCAATCTCTGACCATTGACGGCGCCATCGCGAGGTGTCGCGCACTCAATCGGTGTTTCCGGATGGTCACCAGTCCCGCCACTAAGGCCAGTGCCGAACATAGCAGCGTGTCCGGTAATCCGATCCGCGTGGCTAAGGCGCCCCACATTGTACTGCCGATCGCCATCCCACCCTGCAATACCAGCAAGTACATGGAAAGAGCCCGCGCCCGGACCCACGACGGCGACATGGTCTGCGCGGCCGTATTCAAACATGCCAGTATCCCGATCCAGGCTCCTCCCGCTGTGGCCATCACCACGCACAGAGCCGGAAAGCTGTGCACCCGGCCGGCTGCCAGGGTCATCGAGGCGAAGATCACGATTGCGGTCGCCACCACTCCGTCTACCGACAACCGCCGTTTCAGCCGCGGCAGAATCGTCGCACCCATCAGCGCGCCCACCCCAAATGTTCCAAGCAGGACGCCGAACCCGCTTGCGCCGAACGGGCGTGCCAGGATTGGCAGCAAAGCCAACAACGCGATCGCACCGACGCTGAAGGCGCCGGTCCGAATGAGCACCGATTTCACCAGATCCGACCGTTTTACGTATTGAATTCCCCCCACGACCGCATCCCACAATGCCGCCGTCTCGATTCGTTCCGGCACCGGTCGTTGCCATCGATACAACACGATGATCACTCCAAAGAAAGACAAAGCATTCAACAGGAAAGCTGTCCCCGATCCGGCGACCGTAATCACCATGCCGCCTAACGCCGGACCGATTGCCCGGGCAACGTTAAACCCGGCGGAATTCATTGCCACAGCCGCGGCGTGCTGCTCGGGGGGCACTAATTCCGGTGTAATCGCCTGCCATGCCGGATCATTCATCACTGCGCCGAGGCCCAGCGCGAACGTGAAGCCCAGCAATACCCATGGAGTAACGACGCGGAAGAGTGTCAGAACGCCAAGCGACCCAGAGGCAAGCACCATCCATCCCTGAGTGACGAGCAGGAATTGTCGCCGGTCGACCATATCCGCCAAGGCGCCTGCCGGCAGAATTACCAGAAATACGGGAAGGGCTACCGCTGCCTGTACCAGTCCGACCATCAGGGGCGAACCGCTGATCACGGTCATCATCCAGCCCGCACCCACCGCCTGCATCCAC
>Ga0210405_10005905_pt1 | contig 11056 bp, 7 predicted proteins | sample IncBWH11MmetaG_FD_155492 | JGI IMG/M metagenome (GOLD analysis project Ga0210405, IMG submission 155492) | Forest soil microbial communities from Barre Woods Harvard Forest LTER site, Petersham, Massachusetts, United States - Inc-BW-H-11-M | ecosystem: Environmental > Terrestrial > Soil >... | reverse complement strand
CTGATGACCCAGTTTGGGATGTATTCCACGACCACGCCACGCAATGACGCCAGCCCCGCGCGCGGGCAATGGGACCTTGCCAATGCCTATCGCTACGTTTCGGAGGCGTACGGCGGGTATCACATCAACGCGTTGCACGGAATCAACATCGACGCGGGAATCTTCATGTCGTACGTCGGTCTGTTTAGTTACTACAACTTCGACAACTGGGCGTATCAGCCATCCTACGTGTCCTCGAATACGCCGTGGTTTTTCAACGGGATGCGGGTACAAATTTTCCCCACCGCACACTTGAAGATCGAGCCCTGGATCATCAACGGATGGCAGTCCTACGGCCGGTTCAACAACAGATTGGGCGTTGGCGGACAAATCTTGTGGCGTCCGAATGGGTGGCTTTCTGTTCTGGGGAATCAATACGCCTTGGGTGAAGATGCGCTGAACACGCCGGGCCGCGTGCGCTATCACACGGACGATAGCATCGAGGTCAAGTACTACGACCACCCAGAGAACTTCTTGAGCAAGGCCGCCTTCTCGCTGACCGGCGACATGGGATGCGAGCACGGTGGCGGCGTGAGCTGTGCCGGGAATTCGGCGAAGGGGCCAAAGCAGGACTTCCTGGGCTTCATGTTTTACAACCGCTTCTGGTTCCACAGGGACCGTTATGGCTTCACTGTGGGCGGCGGCAAGATTAACAATCCCGGACGCTACCTGGTGCTGCTGCCTCCGATCAATGGCGCAAACGCGGCTTCGGGGACGCCTTACTTTACTGAGAATCCCGGCGATCCGTATAAGGCGTGGGATCTTTCCGAAACCTTCGACTATATGCCCAGCCAGTACATCACCTTCCGCTGGGAGTTTGATCACCGGGCGGCGAATGTGCCGTACTTCTCGGGGCCGGGCGGGATCACGCCTCCGCAGGGCAACACTGGCGCTCCGGGTTCGGTGGTCCCAGGTTTTACTCCGGATCTGGTGAAAGACGAGAACCGGCTGGATTTGTCGATACTGGTTAAGTTCTGAGTGGTTGGTTCGGGAGATTGGTTTATGCAGGATGTTCTGTGGATTGCAGTCACGATCGCGTTTTTTGTGCTCGCGATCGGCTACGTGCGGTTTTGTGACCGCATTCGTTGAGGAGAAATGCTGTGAGTGCTGAGTCGATCATCATGCTGCTGGTGAGCGGGGGACTGATGGTGTACCTGCTTTATGCCCTGTTGCGGCCGGAGAAGTTCTGATGACTGCGAACGGCTGGTTCCAGATTCTCTTGTTTCTCGCGCTCATTCTTGCGGTTACCAAGCCGCTGGGCGTGTTCATGGCCCGTGTGTTCAATCGCGAGCGAACGTTTCTGGATTCGGGGTTGCGTCCGCTCGAGCGGTTGCTCTATCGCGTGACCGGCGTCGATGAAAGCCACGACATGGCGTGGACGGAGTATGCCTTCTGCGTGCTGTTGTTCAGCGCGGTTTCCATGCTGCTGCTGTATGGAATTCTGCGTTTGCAGCAGGTGCTGCCGTGGAATCCGCAAAGATTTGCCGCAGTCGCTCCCGGCCTGGCGTTCAATACCGCCGCATCATTCACTACCAACACCAATTGGCAGAACTACTCGGGTGAGGCCGCCATGAGTTATCTGACTCAGATGGCGGGGCTGGCGTATCACAACTTCACGTCAGCAGCGGTGGGAATCGCGCTAGCGATCGCCTTCATTCGCGGCATCGCGCGCCGGGAAAAAGAGACCATCGGGAACTTCTGGGTTGACATGACGCGGGCGACGCTCTGGCTGTTGTTGCCGATGTGCGTGGTAGGTGCACTATTGTTGGTCTCGCAGGGGGTGGTGCAGAATCTCCGGCCCTATGACACGGTGAAGTTAGTTGAATCGCAGCAAGTCCAGAAGACAGGCGCGGATGGAAAGCCGATGGTGAGTGCGGATGGCAAGCCGGTCATGGATAGTGTCACCGATCAAACCATCGCGCAGGGGCCGGTCGCTTCACAGGAAGCAATCAAAGAGCTGGGTACGAATGGCGGTGGCTTCTTCAATGCTAATAGTGCTCATCCCTTTGAGAATCCCACACCGTTCAGCAACTACCTGGAAATGCTTTTCATATTTGCCATTCCTGCGGGCCTGACTTATACGCTGGGCCGCATGACCGGATCAGCGCGTCACGGATGGGCGGTATGGGCGGCAATGGCATTCTTGTTTTTCTGTGGAGTGACGGCCGCTTACTGGGCCGAGGCTAAAGGCAATCCGCTGTTGGCAGGAGTTGATCAACGTGTATCCGCCACTCAGCCGGGTGGCAACATGGAAGGCAAGGAAGTCCGCTTCGGGATCGCCAATTCTGCACTGTTCGCCACCGTCACGACGGATGCAAGTTGCGGAGCGGTGAACGGATTTCACGATTCCTTTACGCCGCTGGGCGGCATGGTCCCGCTGGTCAATATCATGCTCAGCGAAGTGGTGTTTGGGGGCGTTGGCGCTGGTCTGTACGGCGTTCTGATCTACGTGGTACTGGCGGTGTTCATCGCCGGACTCATGGTCGGACGCACGCCGGAATACCTCGGCAAGAAGATTGAAGCCTACGACGTGAAAATGGCAATGCTGGTGACGCTGGTGTTTCCGATGGTGATTCTGGCATTCACGGCGATCTCGTCGGTGGCTGGATTCGGCACTTCGAGTATCAGCAATCCGGGACCTCATGGATTCACGCAGATTCTTTATGCGTTTGTATCGCAGGCAGGCAACAACGGTTCGGCATTCGGTGGGCTGAATGGAAACACGCCCTGGTACAACATTTCGGGCGGCATCACGATGTTGGTAGGTCGATTCTTCATGATTCTTCCCATGTTGGCCATTGCCGGAAACCTGGCAAAGAAGAAGTACGTTCCACCATCGCTGGGAACATTTCCTGTAACCACGCCGTTGTTCAGCGTGCTGCTGGTGGGAGTGATTTTGATCGTCGGCGCGCTGACGTTTTTCCCCGCGCTGAGCCTGGGGCCGATTCTTGAGCACCTGATGATGACTGCGGGTAAAACCTTCTGAGCAAATATGCCTGAAAAGCATTCCAAAACGAAGTCGATTTGGGACCTGAAGATCGTGCGGCGCGCCACGATCGATTCGATCCTGAAGCTGAATCCTCGCAACATGATGAAGAACCCTGTCATGTTCGTTGTGGAAGTGGGCAGTGTGGCCACCACACTTCTACTTCTGCGCGAAGGGCGACATCAGGGGGCGTTTGGGTTCAATTTGCAGATCACACTGTGGCTGTGGTTCACCGTCTTGTTTGCCAATTTCGCCGAGGCCATGGCTGAGGGGCGCGGCAAGGCGCAAGCCGACGCGTTGCGCAAGACCCGTGCGGAAACCATTGCCAATCGACTGCTCCCGGATGGGACAGTTGAGCAGGTGGCCAGTTCCAAGTTGTGCGCCGGTGACATCGTGAAAGTTGTAGCGTGCGAATTTATTCCGAGCGATGGCGAAATCCTGGAGGGCGTCGCGTCGGTGGACGAATCCGCTATCACTGGTGAATCGGCGCCGGTGATCCGCGAAGCCGGAGGAGACCGATCGGCAGTGACCGGCGGCACGCGTGTGTTGTCCGACTGGCTGAAGATCAAGATCACCTGCAACGCCGGCGAGACCTTCATGGATCGCATGATTGCGCTGGTGGAAGGCGCGGAGCGACAGAAGACTCCTAACGAAATCGCCCTTAATATCCTGCTGGCAGGGCTGACGATTATTTTCTTGCTGGCAGTGGTGACTTTGCAGCCGTTCGCAATTTACTCAGGTTCCCCTCAGACCGTCTTTGTGCTGGTGTCGCTGCTGGTTTGTCTGATCCCCACGACGATAGGCGGCTTGCTCTCGGCGATCGGCATCGCCGGTATGGATCGGCTGGTGCAGCACAATGTGCTGGCGATGTCGGGCCGCGCAGTTGAGGCGGCGGGCGACGTGAACACGTTGTTGCTGGATAAGACTGGGACCATCACCCTGGGCAATCGTCAGGCCTCGGAGTTCGTAGCCGCTCCAGGAATCACCGAGGCGCAGATGGCGGATGCGGCACAACTCTCATCTTTGGCGGATGAAACCCCCGAAGGTCGGTCGATAGTTGTCCTGGCCAAGGAGCGCTACGGGCTACGGGGCAGGGAACTGGCCTCGCAGGAAGCTGAGTTCATTCCGTTTAGCGCGCAGACTCGCATGTCGGGTGTGAATCTGGATGGCCGCGAGATTCGCAAAGGATCCGTCGATGCCATTACGAAATATCTTGCCCAGCATGGCACGAATTTGCCCAAAGAGGTTAACTCCGCGGTCGAAACGATTGCACGCTCGGGCGGGACGCCGCTGGTGGTGAGCGAGAATCGCCGCGTGCTGGGAGTGATCCATCTGAAAGACATTGTGAAGGGTGGGATGAAGGAACGTTTTGACCAGCTCCGCGCCATGGGAATCAAGACGGTGATGATTACCGGGGACAATCCGCTGACTGCGGCAGCCATTGCGCGGGAAGCCGGGGTCGATGATTTTCTTGCCGAGGCCGCGCCGAAAGACAAGATGGACCTGATTCGCGCCGAACAGAAACAGGGCAAGCTGGTCGCCATGACGGGTGATGGCACTAACGACGCGCCGGCTCTGGCGCAGGCGGATGTCGGCGTGGCCATGAATACGGGCACGCAGGCGGCGAAAGAAGCGGGGAATATGGTCGATCTCGATTCCAATCCGACCAAGCTGATCGAAATCGTGGAAATCGGTAAGCAGTTGCTGATGACGCGCGGGGCGCTGACTACGTTTTCCATCGCGAATGATGTTGCCAAGTATTTCGCCATCATTCCTGCGATGTTTGCCGGGACGTTCCCGGTGCTGAATGCCTTGAATATCATGCAGCTGAAGACGCCGCAGTCGGCGGTGCTGTCGGCGGTGATTTTTAACGCGCTGATCATCATTGCGTTGATTCCGCTGGCGCTGCGCGGAGTGAAGTATCGTCCGATGGGTGCTGCTGCGCTGCTGCGCCGCAATCTGTGGATTTACGGAGTGGGTGGCATTCTGGTGCCGTTTGTCGGGATCAAGCTGATTGACATGCTGATTACGCGAGTGGGAATGGCGTGAGTTCTATGAAAAAGAACCTACTGATTTCCGTCTGGATGACGATCGCGACCACGATCCTGCTAGGGATCATTTATCCACTGGTGGTCACTGGACTGGCACAGGTTTTCTTCAAGGACCAGGCCAATGGCCAACTGATCGTGCAAAATGGGAAGATCGTCGGTTCGAGAATCATCGGGCAGGCATTTACCGGTCCTGCTTATTTTCACTCGCGGCCTTCGGCAGCGGGGAACGGGTATGACGCCGCGAATTCTTCGGCATCCAACCTGGGACCGACCAACCAACATCTGATTGACCGGCTGAAGTCCGATGTTGCCGCCAATCAGGTGGACCATCCTCAGCAGGCAGTTCCGGTTGATCTGGTGACGATGTCCGGTTCCGGACTCGATCCTCATATTTCGCCCGCGGCGGCCGAGTTTCAGATCGAACGAGTCGCCAGGGTGCGGGGAATCGGAGTAGATGACGTGCGGCAACTCATGCATAAGCACACTGAGGGCAGGCAGCTAGGGTTTCTGGGGGAAGCGCGTGTGAATGTATTGGAGCTCAATCTCGATCTGGATGAACGATTTCCGTTTAGGAAGCAGGCTGCGGTCAGATAGGCCGAGGCATCTCAGGAACATCCAGTGCGGGCGTGTTGGTGCAATGGCGATGGCTCTCCAACAGCCGGGACGCACCACTTTTGTGGGATTGACACCTCTCTCTGGAGCGGATGATGATGACTGTGAAGAGAAATGTTGAATCCTGTCCCAAGCGCGGAGAAGGCGCGGTTCGACCGAGATCACGCCTCCGCGCCGGTCCGCATTCTCGTGGTAGAGGATTACGAACCGTTCCGGAGATTCATCTGTTCGACGCTGGGAAAGAACACGGAACTGCAGGTTATTTGCGAAGTGTCAGACGGATTGGATGCGGTTCACAAAGCGGAAGAACTGCAACCGGACTTGATCGTGCTCGACGTTGGGCTTCCAACAATGAATGGAATCGACGCCGCTCGACAAATCCGCTCGTTGTCCCCCAAATCCAAGATACTCTTCGTAAGCCAAGAGTGTTCCGCAGATGTGGCGCAAGAAGCTTTCAGCTCGGGTGCAGCGGGCTACGTGGTGAAAGCATACGCCGGAAGTGAACTACTAGATGCGGTAGAGGCGGTTCGTCAGGGCAGGCAGTTTGTCGGCAGTGGATTGTGGGCTGACCACTTTGCTGACGATAGCGACAATCAGTTTCTCGACCTCTGCCACAAGGAAGCTTTCGCATCGTTCATACCGGGAACGGCGGAGATCACTCGCAGCCACAGAGTTCAATTCTATTCTGATGACGCATCTCTTCTAGATGGCTTTACTGGTTTTATCGAGGCCGCTCTGAGAGCCGGGAACCCGGTTATCGTGGTTGCAACCGAGTCACACCGGAACGATCTTCTTCAGAGATTGCGCGCACATGGCGTAGATGGCGCTGCTGCCATCGAACAGGGGCGCTATATCCCTTTGGATGTTGCCGAGACGCTTTCGACATTTATGGTGAATGATCTGCCCGACCCTGGACGATTCCTGAGAGTCGCCGGCGACCTGGTTGCAACAACGGCCGCCGCGGCCAAAGCTACGAACGGGGAGCGTCCCCGAGTTGCAGCTTGTGGTGAATGTGCACCTACGTTGTGGGCGCAAGGTAAGGTGGATGCGGCGGTTCAGCTCGAACACCTCTGGGACAAGATAGCCAAGAGCTGCAACGTGGATATTCTGTGCGGGTATGTTTTGAGCGGCTTTCACGGCGAACAGGAAAGCCACACCTACGAGAGAATCTGTGCAGAACACTCCGCCGTTTGTTCGCAGTGAACTGGCTTAGTGAGCCTTGAGATCTTTGCGCCCGCCGACGAGCTTACGCATCCAGACTTACGCATCCAGACTATAGTTGGCAGCGACTTGTTTTGGAAATCCTTAGCCGGTGGCAGGCATGGACTCGCTTCCTGCGCTGAAAGGCACGCGAGCGTGGATCGTGGTGCCACGCTGGGGTTTCGACTCGATTGAAAGCTCTCCATCCACCAGTTTCAGCCGCTCCTCCATGCTGACGAGGCCAAGCCCTGGGGCTGCCTTTGCGGCTTCGCTGTCGAAGCCCAAACCGGAGTCGCTAACTGTGAGATGAATCTCATCCGACGTTCCCCACAATCGCACTTCGACGCGCCGTACCCCGCTGTGTTTTACCGAATTGTGCAGTGATTCCTGCAAGACTCGGAAGAGGCAAAGAGAAAGGTCCGGCGACAAAGGGCTGGGCAGATACTGGGTGCTGAAGTCCACCTCCAGTTTTTGTTGCGCGCCAAACTCCTGGCAGAAACCTCTCATGGCCGCAGCAAGACCCAGATATTGCAGTTTTGCCGAGTGCAACGCGTGCGACAAGGACTGAATATCGGCGGCTATCGCGGAGGTCTGCTTCTGGAGATCGCCAATATGGTTGCGGACTTCGGGCAAATTGGCGGGGTCTTGGTGGAGTTGTTCCAACTCGTTTGCCAGCAGCGCAATACGTTGACCGATGTCGTCGTGAAGCTCCCTGCCGATCCGGGTACGTTCCTGTTCTTGTGCCGCAATCAACCTGCGGCTCACGCTTGCGAGAGCCTCTTCCGCCCGCTTGCGCTCGGTGACGTCGACTACCATTCCTATCATCCGCAGCAGTTTTCCGCGCTCGTCAAAGAAGCCTCTTGCGCTTTTCTGCACCCAAACGACCGAACCATCGGGGCGCAAAACGCGATAACTAATCTGCGCAGTCGGGTTCTGTGGAGTAACCTGGTCGACCGAACCGACAAACACCGCCCGGTCTTCTGGATGAATGCTGGCCAACAGTTCTTGACGAGTCAACGGCTTGGTATGATCGTTGAAACCGAGGACATTCACATGTTCCTCGGATCGAATCACCACGTCGCTGGCGACGTCCCATTCGTACGCGTACATCTTTCCGGCTTCGATGGCAAGACGAAACCGGTGTTCACTATCGCGGAGGGCATGCTCAGCGCGCACTCGGGCTTGCTCCGCCTGGCGACGATCCGTGATGTCCCGCTGAATACCCCACGTCCTGAGCAGCATGTTATTTTCGACAATCCCGAGCATGCTGTTCAGGAAAACTTTGGGATTTCCCTGTGGGTCAACCTCAAGCGACTCGCGGTCCACCACGCGGTAACCGCTACGGATGTAGTCGCGAGTCAATTCGATGTTTACGGGATTCTCCGCATCCAAGGTTTCCGTGAGCCGCTTACCCACAAAGTTGGCCGGCGACATCCCATACATGCGGGCCAAGGCGTCATTGCACTCGGCCAAGTAAGACTCGTGCAGAATGCGCTGCACCTGTTCGTCTTCGGGTAGGCCGACGGGAATGGGGCGTTCGAGTTCCTGACAAAAAATGCCTTCCGAGCTTTGCGAAACGAACAGCCGGTAATTCGACTCGCTCCGCTTTAGGGCCTCTTCCGCCTGCTTGCGCTCAGTAATATCAGCCACCATGCCGATCACTCTCAGCATCCTGCCTCGGGCGTCGAAGACCGCCCGCCCGGTGTCCTCCAACCAAATAACGCTTCCGTCGGGACGCAGCACCCGAAAGCCGATCTGATAGGCAGGGTTTTCAGGGGTGAGCCCGATCTCCGCAGCGGTATACATGGCGCGGTCGTCTGGGTGGACTCTGGTGTAAAACTCCCGACCCGTGTCGTGCGTTGGATCATCTATCCAGTCGAGAATGCGCGTGCACTCTCCTGATCGCACGATCACATCGGTTTCCGTGTCCCAATCGAATGCATACATTCTTCCCGCTTGCACCGCCAAATGTAGCTGCTGCTCGCTTTCTCGCAGCGCCTCTTCTGTCCGCCTCCGTTCGGTAATGTTCTCCACAAAGGCAAAGACCAGCGGGGACCCTCCGTCGCCGTTCTTCAAGAGAGAGACATTCAGACGTCCCCAAAGCTGGGTGCCATCTTTTCTGGTGTAGCGTTTCTCCAGCGAGTACTGGTCGATGACGCCTGCACAGAGTTTTTGAAACAGAGCCCAATCGTCCTGGGAATCTTCGGGACTAGCAAATTGGGAACAACTCATGCCGCACAGTTCGTCCTCCCGGTATCCCAGCATGGAGCAAAGCGCCGGGTTGGCGAGCAAAAGCGTCCCCTCCATATCCTCCACTGCGATTCCCAGGGACGCTTGCTCAAAGAGATAGTGGAAAAGCTGTTTAGCCTGTACCGGCAAGGTTTGCGAGGACATGGCGACTCCGAAGGAAGGTGTTGTCAACCGACACCCTAGCACTTTCCAGCGCAAAAGTGAATTGTTGCCGATCGGAGGCTTTGCTTCGCCGGTGGGCGTCGCGCCGAGGCGAGAGCGGTTACGCCCTCGCGACGGACTGGCAGGGATGTCGGCGCTACTGTACCCACAGGTGCAGAGTTGACATTCGCCCTCCAATACATGAATACATGTTCATGTTTGAATATCACAAACCTCTCTTGCTCTGCGGACTGGGAGTTTGGCTCGCGGCGACGGTCGCGTTGCGGCTGGAAGGGCAACACTTGCTCCATCCGAGAAATCCGGAGAGAACGGTCATTCTGTTCGCGGTCAGCCTTCCGTTGATGGCGTGGATGGTACGCCGACTATGCAACCGTTTTCGGTTGCCGCCGGAAGATTGGCCGGGTGGGGCCATTTCGATTGCTCTGCCGACGTTGCTGCTGGATCCGTTCTCCAGCGCGTTTTTCCCCATGGTGTTCCCTAACATGGCTCCGGAGTTAGCTGGAGTATTTGGAGGGTGGATGCTCTGGTGTTGTGGCGGAGCCATGCTGGGAGCGAGCTTCCGCCCGAAGAGACGTTCGTGATCAAGCGTCCGAATTTGCTGACTGGTGAGGATCTTCCGCCGGAACCGCAGCAGAAGCGAAGTCTGGAAAAGCGCGCGAAGCTGAAAGCCGCCGCACTCGCTCTATTCGGAGAAAAGGGCTTCGAGCGCACGTCTATCGAAGACATTGCCGGGCGCGCGAATCTCGCAGTGGGAGGGTTCTACCTGCACTACCGTTCCAAGCGGCAACTGTTGCTTGCGCTCATGGATGATCTTCTGAAGGGCTTGGAGGGGCTTGATCTTCGTCCTGGGGTCGCCGCAGATGTGCAGGCCGTTCTACGGGATTTGCTGGCCCACGCCTTTGCCCGCGACCTCCATTACCTAGGAGCCTGCCGCGCCTGGGAGGAAGCTGTGCTTTCTGATCCTGACCTGGCTCGCAAACAACAGAAGATTCGCAACTGGACGACCCAGCGTGTTACCGCATTATTTGTACTTCTGCAGAAGTTGCCCGGCGCACGGGCAGGAGTCGCGGTTCCTGCACTGGCCCAGGTGATGGATGGCTTCTTATGGAGCCTGCTTGCACAGGCTGCGCGCATGCCGCGAGTAGAACTGAATGAGTGGATTGACTCCGCAACCCACCTGATCTATCACGCGCTGTTCATCGACCGGGAGAAGAACTTGTCTCGCTAACCCCCGCTCACGGTCCGTTGGAGCGAAGCTGGGCGTTTTCTCCAAATGTTAAACTTGCAGCGTGGCCCGCATCGCTTACCTCGAATGCACGAAGTGCGGCGAGCAGGTGAGTGCCGATCATCCTCAGACCGTGTGTCCTAAGGACAGCGGAATTCTCTACGTCCGCTACGACCTTGCAGCTCTGAAGAAGACGTTTCCGGCGGCGTCGCTGGCGGGGCGCACTCCCAACATGTGGCGCTACGCGGAAGTGTTGCCCGAAGCCGAACCGGTTTCGCTGGGTGAGGGCTTTACGCCCATGCTGCCCAGCCGCGAGTTTCCCGAAGTTTACATAAAAGACGAAGGGCTGAATCCGACTGGATCGTTCAAGGCCCGTGGCATGTCGGCTGCGGTCACCATGGCGAAAGCATACGGTCTGAAGAAGTTGGCTGCGCCTTCAGCCGGGAACGCGGCTGGCGCTTTAGCGGCCTATTCGGCGGCGGCGGGGATCGAGGCGCACCTTTTTATGCCTAAGGATGTGCCGCTGGCCAA
>Ga0210405_10005903_pt1 | contig 11056 bp, 6 predicted proteins | sample IncBWH11MmetaG_FD_155492 | JGI IMG/M metagenome (GOLD analysis project Ga0210405, IMG submission 155492) | Forest soil microbial communities from Barre Woods Harvard Forest LTER site, Petersham, Massachusetts, United States - Inc-BW-H-11-M | ecosystem: Environmental > Terrestrial > Soil >... | reverse complement strand
GCCGCTGATAACGACATGGCAGCGGGCTCTCGCATTAATCTATCGCACGCATGAAGGGAGAACAGTCATGGGAAAGCTCGAAGGAAAAGTAGCGGTCATCACAGCAGCGACGTCCGGCATGGCGCTCGCCACCGCCAAGCTCTTCGTCAAAGAGGGCGCGTACGTCTTCATCACAGGACGCCGCAAGGATAAGCTCGATGAGGCGGTCAAGCTCATCGGCAAAAACGCCACCGGTGTGCAGGGCGACGCCAGTAACCTAGCCGACCTCGACCGCCTCTACGATACGGTGAAGCGCGAGAAGGGCAAGATCGATATTCTTTTCGCCAGCGCCGGACAGGGCGAGTTGGCCAAGCTCGAAGAAGTAACCGAAGAACACTTCGACAAAACCTTCGACCTGAACGTGCGCGGCACGCTCTTCACTGTGCAGAAGGCGCTGCCTCTGTTCAACGACAACGGTTCCATCTTCTTGAACGGATCCATCGCCAGCATCAAGGGATTCCCGGCCTTCGGCGTCTACAGCGCCAGCAAGGCTGCGGTGCGCTCCTTCGCTCGTACTTGGCTGGTAGAACTCAAGGAACGCAGAATTCGAGTCAACATCCTCAGCCCCGGCACCATCGACACGCCAATCCTAGACCCGCTAGGGCCAGACGCGAAGGAGTTCTTCAAATCTCAGATCCCTCGCGGCGAAATGGGGCGCCCCGAAGAGATCGCGACCGTCGCGCTCTTCCTCGCCTCAAGCGATTCAAGTTTCGTCAACGGCATCGAACTCTTCGTCGACGGTGGCACGGCCCAGATCTAAGTCATCGTCACAGGTGTACAGATGCCATTGGCCGGTGGGACCACACGTCGGGTTTTAGAACAAGGTTGTTGAAAGCAGCCGATCGAAAACATGTTCGCAGTCCAAGCTCCCAAGCTCTGGTCCCCCGAGCCCGGCGGCTCGTCTGAGGCTGTTCGGGGTCAGGAGATTCGCTCCGAGTGGTGGCGTTCAAGCGAGTGCTAATGCGGGAGTAATGCCTCCGGATTCGTCGCGATAAACGCCCTTGTGTTGCCCGAATCGATCAGCAGTGGCCGCCCGTCGAACGTAGCCGCAGGCGCCGGTTATCGCATCAACAGACATATGCGTCACACTGCACGAGATCTGAGCGACGACCAATGGAAAGTTCTTAATGCCAAGATCATGGCCGTGGCAGATCGCCATGGTCTTCCAGTGTCCATTTGCATCGAAAGCGCCACGCCGCATGAGGTGAAGCTGGCTACTTCCACTTTAGTTCAGATGGTGATTCCCGATGCGCCCGGGCACTTGATTGGCGACAACGCGTACGATTCAGACAATCTTGACGCCCAGCTCAGAAATTATGGCATTGAAGTAGTTGCCCCGCACCGCAGCAACCGAAGAATCAAAACACAAGACGAACGTTGTTTGAGGCGATACCGTCGGCGCTGGAAAGCCGAAAGATTATTTGCCTGGTTGCAGAATTTTCGGCGCCTGGTCGTGCGGTATGAGCGTCACGCTGAAAACTTTCTGGGAATGCTTCACCTTGCCTGCTGCCTGATTCTGCTGAGGCATTTATGAGATGGGTTCTAATCGCGGAGCTCAGAGGGCGGTGTGCGTCGGATTGTGATCGAATTCGGCTAGGTCGTCTCCGCTCGTAATTTCCCCGAGACGAAACAACACGTAACCGACGACCAGATTGAACAGTGCCCAAACGACGTTTCCGGTTGACGATGACAACCCTTTTCCAGGAGGGTGCGCGAATGGTGTCGGGAAACGGTCACCTGAAATCCCATGGACGAAATGAGGCACGAAATTAGCGAGAAACATTCCCGCCAAGAAGCAGGCAATGTAGTTATGCCAGTTCACCATGGTTTCCTTTCGATTCGCCGCAGTGGAAAGGTCATAGTGACGGCCGATCACGGTCGTTTCGCCTGGACTTGCCATTCGGTGGGGAGTTGGGCGACGTCCCACCCACCACCCAAAGATTCGATCAACTGCACGCTGCTCGTCATCTGTTGTACCCGGAGCGTGATCACCGTCTGTTGATTTGCGAGCAAGATTGCTTGTGCCGTAAAGACGTTCAAATAAGGATCAAGCCCCGTTTTGTAACGCACCGACGCGACATCGACAAAGCGTTGTGCGGACGCGACCGTCTCTTGCTCCTGCTCGATCTCCTTGGTAAGCAGGTGCAAGGCGGCGAGGTTGTCCTCGGTCTGTTGGAATGCGGCTAAGACCACCTCCTTATAATTCGCAACGTCAGCATTGTAGAGCGCCGTGAACTGCGCCATCGTCGATCTTCTTAGGCCGCCATCGAATACGGTTTCCGACGCTGTCGGTCCAAAAGACCAGTAACGGCTCGGAGAAGTCAGCCATTTTGAGAACGTTGACGCTGCAAATCCTGCCGTGCCAGTGATGCTTAGAGTGGGATAGTAGGCCGCCTTTTGAACGCCGATGAGTGCGTTTGCTTCCGCCATTGTTCGTTCTGCAGACGCGATGTCCGGACGCCTTTCGAGCAGATCGGATGGCAGACCAAACGGGATGTCCGGCACCTGTGTCGTCGATGCGCGAACTGGGACGGAAAAAGTAGAAGCGGGCTCTCCGACCATTAGCGCGATTGCGTGCTCAAACTGGGCGCGAGCGATACCGGCGTTTGTAGCCGCTGCCTGGGAACTCTTTAGAGTGATCTCGGCCTGGGCGACCGCTTCATCGTTATCGAGGCCCGTCTTGTACAAGACGCGAGTGAGTTCGAGCGACTGACGATCTATTTCTACTGTCTTCTGGAAAAGATCTTCCAGAGCATCCTGGCCGCGCAGTTCGAAAAAGAAAACTGCGAGATTTGCCTGTTCGGTCAGCTTCTGATTTTCAAGGTCCGCGGCGCTCACCTGCGCCGCGTTGGCGGATTGACGGACAGTGTTGCGCACCCGGCCCCAGAGATCCGGCTCCCAAGCGACGTCGAATGGAAGATTGAACGTATTACTGTTCGGATTGCCTTTCGAAGAGACTTGGGCGCTCGTTTGTGATTGAGAGGCTCGGTTGCGCGCGTATGACGGCCCAACACTAACGGTTGGATAGTAGGCGGATCGCGCCTGCTGGACTTGAGCTCGCGCGGCCATGAAATCTTCAAATGCGCGGGCAATGTTCTGGTTCGAGATATTCAATTTCTCTTCGAGCGAGTTCAATTCAGGTTCCTGATAGATCTCCCACCATTTCCCACGCAGCATCGCATCTTGCGGTTGGGCGGGCTTCCAGACGGTGCCATCCGGCGCTTGCTGAGGCCCCGACTCTTTGAAAACCGACGGAACTGGAACTGCCGGGCGCAAATATCTTGGACCAACGTTGCATCCCAGCCCTCCAAGAAGAGAGAAAACCAGGAATGCAAATGTCGCTACGCGGCTCGGCCAGGTCACTTCTTCCCTGCCTCCAGGCGAGAAGCAGCCTTGTAAGAACAGTTTCATCAGATTGTGCCTTTCTGCGCGACCAATTCAGCGAGATCACCGCCGCTGCTGCGGTGCCACAGTCGGAGCCGATCCAGGATTAAATAAATCACGGGCGTTGTGTACAGAGTGAGTATCTGGCTAACGACTAGGCCGCCTGCAACGGCGATCCCCAAAGGGCGCCGAAGTTCAGATCCGGTTCCATGACCCAGCGCGAGCGGAAGAGCGCCGAAAAGAGCGGCCATCGTGGTCATCAGGATGGGCCGAAACCGCAGCAGACAAGCTTCGAATATGGCATCCGTTGAGTTCTTCCCTTCCATTCGCTCCGCCAGGAGCGCGAAATCGATCATCATGATTGCGTTCTTTTTCACAATTCCGATGAGCAGCACGATGCCGATGATGGAGATCACGTCCAGTTCGCTCTTGAAAACAAGGAGGGCAAGGACGGCTCCGACACTCGCAGGCGGCAGAGTGGAAAGAATCGTGATGGGGTGTACCAGACTTTCATACAAGACGCCCAACACGATGTAGACCGCAAACAATGCCATCACGACCAGTACGATCTGGTCGATGAGCGACTTCTTGAAATCTCCGGCGGTGCCGGCAAAGCTACCACGGACAGTTCGAGGCATCGCCAGCCTCTGCTGCAGCTTTTCGATGGCGATAGTGGCCTGTTCAAGGGGGACTCCATGTGTCAGATTGAAAGACACCGTCACTGCGGGAAAGAGTCCGTCGTGATTGACCAGAAGAGGAGAAGTCGAATTTGCTGTTTGCACGAAGGCGTCCAGAGGAACGGTGTTTCCACCGGAGGGATGGACGTAGATCGATTTCATCCCCAAGGGGCTTTGCGCATATTGCGGTGCTGCCTCCATAACGACGTGATACTGGTTCAGCGACGTGTAAATCGTGGAAACTTGCGCCTGCCCAAATGCTCCATAGAGCGATTGATCGATGAGCTGCGGCGTGATGCCCAAACGGGCAGCCGTGCGACGGTCATAGTTGAGCGCGGCCTGCAGCCCTCCGTTTTGCTGATCGATGTTGACATCCTTGATTTCAGGTAATTTTTCCATCTCCTGGTAAAGGACCGGGCCCCATGTATTCAGGTCGGCCACATTGTCGGACGACAGTTCATATTGATAGCTGGTGTTGCTGCTCTTCCCAACGGACGGAATATCCTGGAACGGCTTAAGCAGAGTCGAAGCTCCAGGAATTGCGTCCAGCTTTGGGCGCATGCGATCAAGCACTTCGGGAGCGCTCAATTTCCTTTGTGCTAACGGTTTCAGCGTAATAAAAAGAAATCCTGAGTTGCTTCCGTCTTCGCTCCCGGGGCCAGAGGTACTTCCCGTAAATCCGGTGACGACGTCCACGGCCGGATCGGCCTGGATCACCTTTTCAATGGAGATCAAGGCGGACTGCATCGCATGGAAGGAAGCATCCTGCGGTCCCTGAAACCCGCCGAGAAGTGAGCCGGTATCCTGTATCGGGAAGAAGCCCTTTGTGACATGTCCCATCAAAACAGCGTTGAGCGCTAGCGTCCCGAGGAAGACGAGCACGACTGGGACGGGATGCTTCAGCACCCACGTCAAGCTTTGGCGATACCCAGACAATAGACGATCGAAAAGGCGCTCACTGAACTGATAGAGACGTCCATGCGTTACTCCCCTTTGCGGTCGAAGAACGTAGGCGCACATCATGGGCGTTAGCGTGAGTGACACAATCATCGAGATTGCAATCGACACCGCGAGAGTGACTGCAAACTCATGAAAGAGCCGCCCGGGAATTCCTCCCATGAACAAAATCGGAATGAAGGCGGCGATGAGCGACAGGCTCATGGATAAGACCGTAGGTCCAGTTTCCTCAGAACCCCTCAGAGCCGCCGCCATCGGCGGAACGCCCACCTCCATGAGCCGAACCGTGTTCTCCATGACAACAATTGCGTCATCCACGACAAACCCCGTGGAGATGGCGAGCGCCATGAGTGACAAATTGTCGAGCGTGTAGCCACAGACGTACATCACCGCAAATGTCCCTATCACCGATACTGTTACTGCGACCCCGGGGATCAGCGTGGCCCGCGCGTTGCGCAGGAAGAGGAAGACGACAAAGATTACTAAGCCGATTGACAGAACCAGCGCCGCTTCTACGTCCTTAACCGACGCACGGATTGTGGTCGTAAGATCTCCTGTGACCAGAAGCTGCTGGTTCGAAGGGATGGAAGACCGAATGGACGGCAGTTGGCGCTTGATCTCATCGACTGTACTGATGACGTTGGCCCCAGGCGAACAATAGACGAGGAGGCTGACCGACTCCTTGCCGTTAACGTAAGCCACCGAGCGAACGTTCTCCACCGAGTCGGTGATCGTCGCAATATCCCGAAGCCTCACAACAGAATTATTCTTCGATCCAATCACGAGGGGCGCATAGTCGCGAGCTTTCGATATTTGATCGTTTGCCGTAATGTCGGCGATGGTGTCCTCATCGGAAATCTGACCTTTTGGACGATTCGCATTTTGAGCGCTGATCACTCCAGCCACATCCTGAAAACCGAGACCATAATGACTAAGCTGTTGCAGGTTCAGATCGACACGCACAGCGGGTAAGGACCCGCCAAGAATCGTTACTTGGCCAACGCCGCTGACTTGAGAGATTTTTTGCTGGATGATGGAGGATGCACTGTCATAGAGGACGCCTGAAGAGGCTGTCTTTGAAGCCAGATTGAGTACGAGCACAGGCGCACGGGCGGAATCAATCTTGCGGTAGGTTGGATTCGCGGGAAGGTTTGAGGGCAGATAGCTGCGAGCAGCGTTGATTGCAGCTTCTACATCGCGCGCGGCGCCATCGACGTCTCTGCTCATATCGAACGTCAGTCTGATCGACGTGACGCCAAGTGAGTTCTTGGAACTCATTGACGTGATGCCAGCGATATGACTGAACTGCTTTTCGAGCGGAGTCGCCACGGAGGACGCCATATTCTCGGGACTCGCGCCAGGGAGTGCGGCTGAAACCTGAATCGCTGAAAGATCGACCAGAGGCAAAGAGGCCACAGGCAGAAACTGGAACGCGATCATGCCTGCCAACGCGATGCTAAATGCAAGCAGCGTGGTAGCAACGGGTCTTCTTATGAATGAGGCTGAGAAGTTCATGGCAGTTCCGCAGCGTCAAGCGTTGCCGCCCTCCTCCGGTGGGAAGCAAAACGTTCTCCCAGCCTGTCAAAGAAAATGTAGATGACAGGTGTCGTAAAGAGCGTCAAGATCTGGCTAAGAAGCAAACCACCCACCATCGCTATGCCTAGCGGACGCCGGAGTTCCGAGCCGATACCAGAACCGAAAGCGAGGGGTAGTCCCGCAAAGAGCGCCGCCAGAGTTGTCATCATGATGGGACGAAAACGCAGGAGCGAAGCTTCGTAGATCGCCTCCGTGGAGGTGAGGCCGCGAGTCCTTTCAGCCTCCAATGCGAAATCGACGATCATGATGCCGTTTTTCTTGACGATACCGATCAGCAGGATGATGCCGATGATGGCTACGATCCCGAGATCTTGCCGGAAGAGCATGAGTGCCAGCAACGCCCCGACTCCGGCCGAAGGAAGCGTCGAGAGAATGGTGATCGGATGAAGGAAGCTCTCGTAGAGAATCCCAAGCACGATATACACCGCCACCAGAGCCGCTAGAATCAGCAGTGCCTCGTTGGAACCAATTGCTTTGTAGGCTTCGGCAGTACCCTGAAAGCTTGCCAGTACACTGGCAGGCATCCCTAGCCGACGCTTTACTTTTTCGACTGCAGCCACCCCCTGGCTTAAAGAGGTGTTTGGCGCCAAATCAAAAGAGACTGTGACGACTGGGAACTGGCCCTGGTGCGCAATGGTCAAGGGGCTGGATCTCTTTTCAAAGCGCGCGATTGCGGAGAGCGGTATCGGCGACGACGCTGAAGCCGATGTTGCGGAAGAGCCGCCCGTTCCAAAAGGGTTGGAAGAAGGCTGACTCGATGCGCCTGACATGCCGGACGCCGTGCTTGTCGAAAGAACCGAACTTGTAGACTTCGATGAAGTGGCGAGCGTGTTGGACGACAGGACAGACGTGCCGGCGAAACCTGACAGACCCGACCGCGGTGCCCCCGATATGCCGCTCGTGGAAGAAACCGCAAGCGTCCTTACCGAACTAGTCGCGCTGTTGGCAAACGACCGGCCTGGGATCGAGGTGGAACTGGGGCCAGTACTGCTTTGCGAAGAAGAATTCTGTAGATAAATGTCCTGCAGTTTTTGCGGATCCCTCTGGAATTCAGGAGATGCTTCAAGGATGACGTGGTACTGGTTGAATTGCGTGTACAGGGTACTGATCTGGCGCTGACCGAACGCGTCGTACAGAGTCGAGTCAATCTGATCCGGAGTGATATTCATTCGCGACGCTGTGGCCCGGTCGATGACGAGATTTTCGGCTAGCCCTCGAGGTTGTTGATCGGTAGCGACATCCCTGAGCTCCCGCTGCTTTCTCAGCTCGCCCACCATCCTTTCCGTCCACGCGTCGAGTTCCGCTTGATCGGAATCTTCCAGTGTGTATTGGAACTGATTACGGCTGGCGCGGTCGTCGACGGTCAGGTCCTGCACAGGTTGCAGGTAGAGATGTATGCCTTCCACTTTCTGCAGTTTGGTCTCGAGTCGGTTAATCACCGCGTTCGCGTCGACGCGACGCTCGGCAAACGGCCTCAGGTTAATCTGGATGCGCCCACTATTAAGCGTGGCATTCGTCCCATCTACGCCAATAAAAGAGGACAGGCTCGCCACTGCCGGGTCCTGAAGAATGACTTTCGCCAGTTCCTGTTGCTTGAGCGACATGGCCTGGAACGATATCGATTCAGGAGCTTGCGAAATGCCTTGAATAATCCCTACATCCTGTGTCGGGAACAATCCTTTCGGTATGACAACGTAAAGAAACACAGCAAGCACCAGAGTCGCGGCCGCTAGCAGGAGCGTCGAAGTCTGATGGCTCAGAACCCACCGTAAGGTTCGGCTGTATCGCGCGATAAGAGCTTCGAACATTCGTTCGGACCAGCGGTAGAATCGCACTCGCTCCGATTCCGGCTTGTGGCGCAGCAGGCGAGCACCCATCATGGGAGTCAGCGTGAGCGAGACGGCCGCAGAGACAAGGATCGTAACGGCGAGCGTGATGGCGAACTCGCGGAACAGCCTTCCTACGATATCTCCCAAAAGAAGCAGCGGGAGCAGGACCGCAACAAGCGAGATGGTTAGTGAGATGATGGTGAAGCCAATCTGTTCCGCTCCCTTGAGTGCAGCCTCGAGCGGTCCGAGTCCTTCTTCGAGATAACGCGATATGTTTTCGATCATCACGATCGCATCGTCGACGACGAAACCGGTCGAGATCGTGAGCGCCATCAAGGTGAGGTTGTTCAGGCTATATCCCAATAAATACATCACACCCAGCGCTCCAACGAGAGAGATGGGAATGGCAATAGCAGGGATGATCGTCGCGTAGAGATTGCGCAAAAAGATGAAAATGACCATCACGACCAGGCCGATGGTGAGGACCAACTCGAACTCCACATCCGCAACCGATGCCCGAATCGTCGTCGTCCGATCGGTTAACACCGTCAGCTTTACCGATGCCGGAAGGTTTGCCTGTAACTGAGGGAGGAGATCTTCGATGCTCTTCACGACCGCAATTGTGTTTGCCCCTGGCTGGCGTTGGATGTTCAGGATCACCGCGGGGGTCTGATTCATCCATCCTGCAAGTCGCACGTTCTCGACGCCGTCGCTGATCTTCGAGACGTCTGAAAGCGTCACTGGAGCGCCATTCTTATAGGCAACGATTACATCGCGATAGTCATCTCCGGCGAGCAGTTGGTCGTTCGAATTGATTTGATAGTTCTGCGCTTCTCCATCGATGGTTCCCTTCGCGGCATTCGCGCTTGTGCTCGCAAGCGCAGTCCGCAAATCTTCAAGACTAATGCCATAGGTTGCTAGGGTTGCCGGATTTACCTGAATACGCACCGCGGGCTTCTGGCCGCCACCAATGGTCACCAGTCCAACTCCACTCAGCTGCGAGATCTTCGGGGCGAGCCGCGAATCTGCCAGATCCTCCACCTTTGGAAGCGGAAGAGTCTTGGAAGTGAGGGCCAGCGTCAATATAGGCGCGTCTGCCGGATTAGATTTGCTATACACAGGTGGTACGGGAAGGTCGGTGGGCAAAAAGCTCTGCGCGGAGTTGATGGCGGCCTGTACCTCCTGTTCGGCCACATCAATGTTCAGACCTAACGAAAACTGCAAAACGATGGAAGAACTGCCGTCCGAACTCGTGGAAGTCATCTGCGTCAGACCGGGTATTTGTCCAAATTGCCGCTCCAGCGGTGCGGTGACAGCGGACGCCATCACATCCGGACTGGCTCCCGGATAAAAAGTCCGAACTTGGATCGTCGGATACTCCACCTCGGGTAATGCCGAGATGGGGAGCTTGAAGTAAGCGGCAGCTCCGACGACCAGGATCGCCACCATGAGCAACGCCGTCGTCACAGGCCGAAGAATGAACGGGCGCGAGGGACTCACAACGTGGCTCTCCTGTCGACTGCTGTTTTTTGAGCGGACTGTTCGACTTGCACCGGCGTTCCTTCCTGCAGCTTGTCAAAACTCGAGAGCGCTACGATTTCTCCCGCACGCAAACCTTGCACTGCAGTCGTATTGCCGTCCGTGCTCTGCTCGGTGATATTCCTGACCGACACCACATTCTTCTCAACAACAAACACAAATGCTTGCGTTCCATTGCGCTGAATCGCGGCGCTTGGAATGAGCACCGAGTCTTTGAGTGTTTTTACCAACAACCGCGCATTGACGAACTGGTTTGGAAAAAGAGCGAGGTCCCTATTGCTGAATTCACTGCGGAACCGGACCGTACCGGTCGACGTGTCGATTTGGTTGTCGACAGTCAGCAAGGTGCCGGTTGCCAGCTTCGTTTCGGCAGACCGGTCATACGCTTCCACAGCAAGAGGTTTGTGCTGATGAAGTTGCGCTTGAACCTCTCCGAGATGATCTTCCGCCACGTTGAAGACAAGGGTAATCGGCTGGAGTTGAGTGATCACCACGAGCGCGTTCGAGCTCCCCGCGAAAACCGTATTGCCTGAGTCGACGAGCCGCAGACCCACCCTCCCGGAACTGGGGGCTGCGATGTGACAGTAGCTAAGCTGGACTACTGCATACTGCACTTGACCAAGGTCGAATTTGACGGCTCCTTGGTCCTGAATGACGATCTGTTCCTGGTCGTCGAGAACCTGCTTTGCAACAGCGTTCGAAGCGAAGGCTTCCTTGTAGCGAGCAAGATCAATTTGCGCCTGGTTGAGCACCCCACGGTCGTGATCGAGTAGACCCTCTGCTTGTTGCAACTGTGCTTGGTAGGGACGCGGATCAATATCGATGAGCGGGTCGCCCTTGTGTACGATCTGCCCCTCGGCATAATGCACTGCGAGGACTTGACCACTCACCTGACTAAAAACGTTTATCGTGGAAATTGGCGTTACCGTTCCGAGAGCATTGATATAGACGCCCATATCGCCTAGATATGCTGTGCCCGCGTGAATGATGACGGAATGGTTTGCTTCATCGGCAGCGGCCAGATCTCCCTTGTGC
>Ga0210405_10005902_pt1 | contig 11057 bp, 9 predicted proteins | sample IncBWH11MmetaG_FD_155492 | JGI IMG/M metagenome (GOLD analysis project Ga0210405, IMG submission 155492) | Forest soil microbial communities from Barre Woods Harvard Forest LTER site, Petersham, Massachusetts, United States - Inc-BW-H-11-M | ecosystem: Environmental > Terrestrial > Soil >... | reverse complement strand
TCTTCCAGCAAACTTCCGTCCACCGTGAAGTGCTCGTCCGAGGCCCATCCCTGCCCGCGGGCTTGCTCCACCACCAGCGCCAGAAAGTCCTTGGCTACTTCGGCCTCCAGCAAACGGTCGCGGTTTTTGGCGAGCAAAGTCTCAGTGCTCAATTTAGAAAAGCTAGCTAAGGCACTCAAAGTCCCCCTCTCCGAACTATTTCGATCTGTTTAAGGACCTGACTGCTCCGTGCGAGCTGGATCAAATGGTTGCCAAATCGCGCTTCTTTAGGTGCTTACTTTGGTATCTCTCTTTGTTGGCGCACCTGCCTGTACCTAAGGGCTTGGTTTGGTGCGGAATTGGGTTTACCCGTTGCCCAAACCCCTGTATTCGATTTGTAGCGTTCTCCCTAGCTGAAACGTCCAGTGGCGGCGAGATTGTGCCGCCAAGGTAGGTCTTGGTTTCACACTTCCAACCGAGGAAGAACAGCCGCTAATGGACAAGTCGGGACAAGTCTTCGAACATGAAGGCCAAGAAGAAGTAGCAGCGTAAGTCTATAAATAATGGTCGGGCGAAAGGATTTGAACCTTCGACCCCCTGGTCCCGAACCAGGAAATAAATCAACTGAAGTCGCTGTCCTGGCGTCACTTATTGATTTTCGGGCCGTTCTTAGATGGACAAGTTTAGACAAGTGTTTTTTTCGGGCGTTTGGTAACCCTCGAAGGCGGCGCTGAGTCTGGTAAAGCTCAGCGTTTATCGCCATTCATATACTTAGGATTAGCCGCGCCAATAAGTGCCGCTTCGTCTGACATCGATGCGTCGAAGTGGTTAAGTCCATTAAAATTGGTTAAGTTCAGCAGAACCAACCTTGCTCGGCAGCTAAGGGCCCCGATATAGTGGTTGGCCGTTGGCAGGCTGAGACCGGTCGTCATTGCCTTGGAGTCAACTCGTGGAGGTACTTCTCACAGTGGCAAAGAAGAGCATAGGCAAGTCGAAGGAATCAGAGGGCGGTAAATTGCGGATCGGCGATGATTGGAATGCTATCCGCATTATCGCGCTCTCACAAGGTAATCCGCTTAAGGCCATCGCCGAGTTGGTTGAAAACAGCATCGATGCACACGCTAAGATCATTACCATCATACGCGGCCGCGAGCACGGCGAGCACTGTCTGACGGTCAAAGACGACGGCGACGGCGTCCCGCGCGATCCGAACGGGCTGCCCGACTTCAAGTACGTCGCGACTCATATCTGCGACTCGGTTAAACGACGGCTGAAGGCAGGCGGCGCCGGAGGCAGCTTACAGGGGGAATTTGGCATCGGTCTTTTGAGCTTCTGGACCGTGGGAGACACGCTCGCGATGACCTCTAGCGGTGCCGATCAGCGGGTCTATCGGATGGTTATGAAGAAAGGGAATCCGCGCTACACCGTGAACGTTCGACGCTCACTCTTTGCCGAGCGAGGTACCGAACTCAAGATTAGTCCTTTGCTCGATGGCATCCGCAGCTTGAGCGGCGAGAAGATCCAGTGGTATCTGGCCTCGGAGCTGCGCGATCGTATTCGCAATACCCAGGTTCGCGTAACGGTGATTGACAAACTTACGCGCAAGCAGTATCAGGTTGAGCCGCGCCAGTTCGAGGGCCACTTGCTGCACCAACTACCGACAGTGCGGTCGCCATTCGGCGAGGCGTATGCCGAACTCTATCTCACGGAACCGGTCGAGGACAGCAGGGTCGCCCTTACCCGAGGCGGCACGCGGGTGATCGCGGATATTGGTACGCTGCCAGGTTTGGAGCGCCCACCGTGGAGCTCTCGATACCTGCAGGGCCTGATCGACGTCCCCTATCTTAACCTCACACCCGGCACGCGTACCGGGATCGTCCACGATGAACGCTATGGGGCTTTCGCGGAAGCACTGGTGCCACTGGAAGCACACCTCAACGGCCTCATCGACGCGCAGCGCCGCGCCGAAGAAGAACAGGCAAACCAGCAGTCGTTGCGTGCCATCCAACGTGCGTTTCGCGAGGCCATGCTGGTATTGCCACGCGAGGAATATGACTGGTTTGATATACAGTTACGTCCGCCGCAGGCGGCTGGTGCCGGCGAGCCAGCGGAGCGAGCCGTAGAGGCCTCCGGTGCGGATCAATATGCGGTCCTGTCGGGCGTTCCGGAACCGAGCGGAGGCGAATCCGCTCAGCGCCAATTCTTCGACTATGCCGGGCCTTTGTACACTGTCGTGATTTCACCAGCGGCAAGCACATTGAGAGTGAACCAGAGCCGGCACTTTCGCGCGCTGCCCCGCGATCGCTCGCGCCGGAGGGTCGAGCAGGACTTGAAGTTCGCCTGGGAGATCGCCGAAGGGGGAGGCACGCTCTCGTCCACCTCCAATCAAGAAGTGAGCTTCGAGGCTCCATCGACCCCCGTTCTCGTGCGATTGTCAGTCGCCGTCTCACAGCGCGATATGTGCTGCAGCGGCGACGCGTTGATCACGGTCGTCGACAGCCTTGATGTGGCTATGGGCCCTGCGGTCGTCAACGCGCGGGGCTTACCTGGGTACACTTTTGAACGGGCCGGCGGGGAACTGTGGCGCTCGCGATTCGATGCTGAGCGCAACCTGATCGTGGTGAATAACGGGCATCGCGATTTTGTCTTCGCGACGCGCAGTCGCGCGCTCCAGCTGCGCTATCTCGTGCGGCTCTATGTAAAGGAGTTGGTGCTCAGGAACTTTGCGGGACTGCCGGCCGACCAATTGGCTGAGCGCATGATTGAGCTCTCGCTGTATGTCGAAGAGAAGTTAAAGTCCACTTGAAGGGTTGTACTGGAAGCGCAGCCGCGGGCTCGCAACAGCATCAACGACTCCCCAGCCCAAATTGTGGAAGGCCTCGAGGCCGTTGACCGGGGCGTAGCCTGTCTGCGTGCATTGGGTCGCTTCAGCTTCCTTCTGCTTGTATGCCGAATGATCGCCTGTTAGCGCTCGGCTCAAATAATTGTCCAAAAGCATCCATTTCCAGTTCCGAAGAATCTAGCACTACTCATTCCAGAAATTCTAGCGCGACCTGGCGATGGGCGCGATGGTGAGGCTAGTTTTCCGAAACCAGTGATGTATACTGTACATCATGAAACGAACACAACTGTATCTTGACGAGGATATTTGGAAAGCGCTGCATATCCAGTCCCGGCAGCGGCGCACATCGATTTCGGAACTGGTTCGAATGGCGGTTAGGGACAGGTATGGAGCCTCGCAGACCAATCGCAGACAGGCGATGAAAGCAATCGTCGGTATGTGGAGGGACCGTGAGGATCTGTCCGATGCGGGCGCGTACGTCCGACAGCTGCGCAAAGGAAAGCGCCTCAGAAGGCTTGTGTCTTGAAGTCCGTCCTGATTGATTCGGATATCTTAATTGAAGTCTCGCGTGCCAAAGACACGGCGATTCTCGCCAAATGGGACGATTTAAGCCGGGGAAATACCGCCCTTCTTTGCTCGCCGGTTACGGTCGCCGAGCTCTGGCACGGTGCGCGTCAAACCGAGCATAAGATTCTGGATGCGCTTTTTGCAGCAATTCAATGTGTGCCCATCGACTTGGAGATTGGACGGCGAGCAGGGGAATATCTGAGACAGTTCAGTAAGAGCCATAGCGTTGAACTGGGAGATGCGCTGATAGCGGCAGCAGCGGCGGTTCATGATTTGGAATTGTGGACTCGCAATCGGCGGCACTATCCCATGAAGGATATTAGCTTCTATCTCGCCTAACTCAGACCTCTCGCTACGGGCCATCGGCACGTTTCCTGCTATTACCGGTCACCGGTCCAGTAGTCGCCTGGTCTGGCACGACCGCTTGAATCTGCGCGTCGCTCCAACCCCAGATTGATCGAGTGATCTGGCCAACGTGCCGTTGAAATTTACATGATTCGCAAGGAGTTGGCGCGCCGCCTGCTCCAGCGAATATCGAAAAGCCGAGCCCGGCACTCCAGGGGTTCGTCTCTAAGGGTATCAGTTGGTCAGAAGTGTACCCCAGGTCAGATTCAAGATTGGAACCCGTGGCATCTGGCGTAACTAGGGTTTTTCCGCGGTTACGATGACTAAGGGGGAGCGTTTGTGTGCGACCACGGCGCTGAGACCCGCGCGGGAAGCGTAGGAGACAAACTCCGCCGCCGTCGAGTAGCGTGGCATGTAGGGCGGGCGCTCAGCCTCGCCGAAACTCAGGGCATCGTTGGTGAACATTTTCCAGCCCGCGTCCGACTCCAAATCAATGTTATCGAGCAGAAGCCGCCCGCCGTGGCGCAGTACCCGGAAGGCCTCTTCGACGTACCGCCAACGGTCCAACTCATCCAAGTGACAGAGCATATTGGTTGCAAACACCACGTCGAAAGACCCCGACTTGAACTCGCGCAGACCGCCGCGCCGGAGCAGGACCAGACGGATGTTTTCGATACCTTTTAACCGCTCCGCCGCATAAGTGAGCATTCGGTCCGAGACGTCGCAGCCAGTCCAACTTTTGGAGTGCGGAGCCAGTTCGCGGCCAACCCTGCCGACGCCGCAACCAATCTCCAGGACTTCGTCCTGCGGTGAGATGCGGGCAAGTTCCTGGATATTGCGAACACAGTTCTGCACCGAACTGCGCACTCCCGCTTCTTCGCGCTCGCCGCACGCAGCAACGGTGGCTAGTTCGCGGGTTGCCGCGAGAGAGTCCCAGACGGCTGCGTATTCTTTTCTTTTCAGGTGGGTCAATGCCGGGGAAAAGAATAGCCGGAAAGCTCGATCGGAATATCCCCACCCATAGGTGCACAACAGCGCGACAGCCGTGAACAACAGAATGAGCAGTTCGCTCTTGCGCCAGAAAAACGCGGTCAGGAACAGAAGCCAGCTTGTGGCAGCCGCGGCTTTGGGAAGCCAGCGATGCTTCCACACGAACTCTTTGCTAAGTCCGATTCGGGGCACATCGCGGGTTGGGGAACTGATTTCGTGCATCGCACTGGATACGGTGTCCCTGTGAATACAGTGCTCCGCAATTCGGAGCCGGCAGCATTCGATAGACAAGTCCAATCAGAAGAAGTTTAGACCGACGGCGGCCCGGGGATGTCATCAAAATGTCACTTTTGTCCCATTTTTGCGTTCGGGCGGGCCGGAGAAGTTCCGAGATAATGCGGCCGCGGCACATGAAGAGGAAGTCATAATCGCGCCTCACAGCGGGCCTAGAGAAGTTGCCAAAATTGGGCACTCGGTGTCATTTGGAACTGAAAATCGAAATCAGCCAAGGATCACTCAGACTTGAGCCACCCTGTTTGTACCGTGAGTGCGGCCAGCACAACCAGGGTGGTGAGCGTTGCTACGTGAAGGATCACATGGAGTGTATTGATCCTGATGCCGTTGCGGACGGGCGGGAAGGCGTGCGTTTTGCCAAACATGGCCTGATACGAATGATAGTGTAGGGGTACTTGGGCAATAAGACGACGATCAAGTTGGTTGACGCACCTGCTCACGCGGCAGGCGCGCCCCTCAACTGCTGATTAGCACTGAGTCCACGACTGAAGCTCAGCGAGCTTCTGACGTAAGCGATTAAGAGCTTGCTCCCTCAAGCTTTCCGGAACACTGCAGCTTCCCCGTTTTCAGTTGCAAACAAACACGATCAGGGGTCGCGGAACCCACAAGCGTAGCTGGGTGACCTTGACCTCCTAGTTGGAATCTAGACACAACCTAGAACTTCGAATCGCGTGAAAGAACCCATCCTGTACCTATCGCGATCGAAAACGAATGTGATAAATCCTGCGCTCCTTCTAACAAGAACAATCAAAAGGAGAACCATCGCGCTCTGACTCGAGATAAGACAGAGAGCAAATGGTTTTGTACCAGGCGCTCATTCGCATTTTCAGTAGGATTCGAAAAAGGCAAGCAATTGATTTTAAAAGGATTGGTCGGGGCGAGTGGATTTGAACCACCGATCTCCTGGTCCCGAACCAGGTAAGCCAATGACCTAAGTCGCTGTCCTGGCGTCACTTGGAGGTTCCTCAAAACTCTCTCAAATCTTTCCAGCGTCCCCGTACCTCTGGCTACTCCCGGCTAAAAACTCCCCTGCCGCCTCACTTCTGCAGCAATTCCATCAAATACTCATTCGCTTCCTTCGATCCCATCAGCGAGAGCTTCTCCACGGCCTTCTTCTTTAACTCCGGATCCTTTTCTGTCTTAGCCACCCGAATCAGTCCCTTCGCATCTCCCCCAATAAAATACGCGTTCAAAATTTCTTCTTTCACGGCGCGATCCGTTTCCTTCGGATACATCGACTGCAATTCCGCCTGGCCACCAGTAACCCCCAGGTTCCGGATGGCCTCTTTCCTCAGCTCCGGATTTGGCTCGCCCTTTGCCAGCGCCGCAAGCTGTTCGCGGTCGCCCGAAATGATGTAACTCCGGATCACCGCCCGCTTCACCTCTGGGTCGTTGCTGCTGGTGTACACTTCTGCCAGTATTTTCCCCGCTCGCTTGCCGCCAAACATGGCCAGGTAGGACAGCGCCTTCCTCTGCAGATCCGGATTGCTCTGGCCCCGCGCAATTTTTCCCAGAACCTCCTCTGCTGGTGGCGATCCATTCTGCGCCAGCACAAATAACGCTTGCGACTTGACCCGAGGCGATCCTGCTCCATTCAGAACCCCTTGCACCAGAGGTATAGCCTTCTCCGGATTGTTGTTCATCAATCCCTGCAGCGCCAATAATTTCAAATCCTCGTCATTCTGCGCCTCGGGATTTGCTTTGGCGCCCGTCGAAGAACGCACCTCGATCTCCAGCGCCTCGCCATCCTTTTTCCAGCGGCTCTGTGGATAGCGCTTCTTCAGTTCGGCGATCGTCCCTAGCGCCGCCTCTTTCTTTCCCTCCCGGTTCTGCGCGTACGCCGTCCAATAGAGTGCCGCGTCGGTCTGCGAGCCGTTCAGTTTCACCAGTTCCGTGAATGACCGCTCCGCTTCCCGAAACTCATCCTGATCGAGCGCCTCGCGTCCCTCGTCGTACAACTCCTGCATCCGATCCATGCGTTCCTGCTCGGCAGCCTGTGCCTGGCGCCCGCGCTCCACTTGCTGCTTCTCGTCCTGATCTTCATCGAGAGTTTTCAAGGCCAGCCCCTTCGCCCCGGTTTGCGCCGCAATCGCGCCCGAGCAAATCGCCAAGTTCAACATCGCGGCCGTGAAGCAGATGATTCCCGCACGCCCCAAAATTCCGCCCATGCTCATACTTTTTTCCTCTCCGTGACTTTCGCGTTGTCTTCCGTCGGTTTCGCGCCAGGATTCGCCTTCCGCTCGTCCAGCCCCTGCTTCACCACGCGCACCTTGAACAAAAGACCCTGCTCCTCAATTCGCTTCCGGATCGTCTCAAACGCCGCCGGCGTCAATTCCTCCGGGCTGTTGGCGATGTCCAGCAGCACCCGTTCCAGTTCATCCAGAGTGCTCACCATCGCCTGGTCGCCCTCTGTCAGCGCCGTTTGCCGGTACAACCGGTTTTCTTCCACCAGGTCTTCCGCGCGGCGTTGCGTCTCTGAAATGTTGATTGCCTTCCGACCCTTTTGCGCCGGCGCGTTTTCCAGTTCCATCAGGACCATTTCCGTGCGTCCCAGATGCTCCCCAACGGCCACTACCAGCACGCGCTCCCGCACCTTCACCACATCAGCCTGGTCCCCGCTAGGCATCCGCTCTCGGGTCCATCGCCCTGCGACAAAGGCCAGAATCACCAGGGCCATCACACCCCCGAGGGCCGCCAACCGTTGCGGGACAAAAAGCGATTCCCACCAGCGCTCTTTCTTCCTCCCAAGTCTCGGAGCAATCCGCTGCCACACCCGCTCCCCGTAGTCTTCCCCGGGATCCGGTGCTGGTATCGCATCCAGCGCCCTGAACACAGCCTCGATACGCGCCAATTCCTCGCGGCATTCGGTGCACTCGTTCAGGTGAGCGGCAATCTCCACCCGCTCTTTCGCCTCACCGTCGCGATACCCGATCAGCTCTTCTTCCGTTCTGTGTTTCATCCTTCCGTTCCCATCGCGCGGGCTTCTTTCCCTTCAAGAAATGGAATCAGCGCCCGCCGCAATTTCTGTACCGCGCGAAAAACCGTATTCTTCGTTGCGTTCGAGTTCGACTTCAACACCGCGGCAATCTCCTCGATCCCGCATCCATCCCAATGCCGCATCACGATTGCCGTCCTCTCCGCCGGGCTCAACTCCGCCAGCGCCGCCTTCATCCGCTCCGCCAATTGCGCGCTGCCCGCTAACCGTTCTGGCGAAGGAGACATGTCCCGCACCAGGCTCAACGGGTCGATTTCGAGCGATACCTCGCCCGGCTTGCTTGGACTCTCTCGCCGTGCATCATCGGCATTTCGCTGTCGAATCCGGTCGATCGCATAATTCGCTGCTATCCGGTAAACCCAAGTCCCAAAGTTTGCGTTTCCCGCAAATTGTTTCAGCTTTTGATACGCCCGCAAAAACGACTCCTGCACCACATCTTCCGCATCGTGCGCATTGCCCATTATCCGGTAGGCCATTCGGTACACCGTCCGGCTGTGCCGCTCCACAAGCACACGATAGGCATCCCGATCGCCTGCGAGCGTACGCTCGATGGCCATCGCGTCGCTGACCTCCGCCTCATCAGCCATCCCGACGCCTTCCCTCATTCCAACGATTAGACAGGTTAGCCCTCTTCCGGTTAGGTTCGCCCTCGATTCGCCCCTCGACCTGAAAATACCGTATCATTACAAAGGATTTGCACGGGAGATGCCGACGTGATTCGACGCTACACCCGCAAAGAGATGGGCCACGTCTGGAGCGATGCCAACCGCTACCAAAAGTGGCTCGACGTTGAACTGGCCGCTGCCGACACCCTTGCCGAAGCGGGCCTTGTGCCCAAGGATGCTGCCGCATTCTTACGCTCGCGGGCCAAGGTGGACGCCGACCGCATCAACGAAATCGAATCTCGCGTGAAGCACGACGTCATCGCGTTCACCATGGCCGTCGGCGAATCCATCGGCGACCCCAACGCCGCGCGCTGGCTTCATTACGGTATGACTTCCAACGATGTCGTGGACACCGCGCAAGCGCTCCTTGTCCGCGACGCTTCGCACATCATCGAGCGCGACCTGGTCATTTTTGGTGAAGTCCTCGACCTGCGCGCGCACGAGTTCCGGCACACTCCCCAAATCGGCCGCACCCACGGCATTCACGCGGAGCCCATCACGTTCGGCCTCAAAATAGCCAACTGGTTCGCTGAAAATCAGCGCAACATCGCCCGCTTCAGCGAAGCCGCCCGCAACATGGAATTTGGAAAAATCTCCGGTGCTGTCGGTAACGCTTCGCACTTCGGACCAGAAATCGAAGAGAAAATCTGCCAGAAACTCGGCCTGCAGGTGACCCCCGTGGCAACGCAGGTCATTCAGCGCGATCGCCATGCGCAATACCTTAGCGTGCTTGGCCTTATCGCCGCTTCCCTCGAAAAGATTGCCTTGGAAATCCGCCACCTCCAGCGCACCGAAGTCCGCGAAGCCGAAGAGCACTTTGGCAACGAGCAGCGCGGCAGCTCAGCGATGCCGCACAAACGGAATCCCATCACGTCCGAGCAGATTTGCGGCCTCGCGCGGGTGGTGCGTGGAAATATGGTGGCGGCGTACGAAAACGTTGCGCTGTGGCACGAGCGGGATATTTCTCACAGCAGCGTTGAGCGCATCATTCTGCCGGACTCCACGATTCTTGTCGACTACATGCTCTCGAAGATGACCCAGCTCATCAGCCAGATGCGGGTCTTCCCGGAGCGCATGTTGCGTAACCTCGAGTCCACCCACGGCCTCGTCTTTTCGGGGACATTGCTGCAGGACCTCGTCGAGAAGGGCATGCCGAGAGACGATGCCTACAAAGCGGTGCAGGAAAATGCCATGGCTTCCTGGGAGACGGATACGAGTTTCCGCGAACGTGTGGAGAAAGATGCGAGGGTGACAAAGTACCTGTCGCCGAAGGAACTCGAGTACACCTTTGATTTGAAACGCCAGTTGCGCTATGTGGACAAGATATTCGACCGAGTGTTCGGCGAGCATCCTGCAGGTGAGCGAGGCGTGGCGAACAAAGCCTGACATTCCAGCAAGGCGCCGGCGGAAAAATTGGCGGACGAATTTTCTTAACCAGAAGAGCTCCCGGCTCGGCGGGAGCTCTTCTGGCGTTTGCCTCATCCGAGCGGGCGGGTGGCTCGGCTGCGGAGGCGGAAATCATTCGACGCGCTGCACGTATCGGGCTTCGGAAGTGTCAACGCGGATGCGGTCACCTTCGTTGACGAACGGCGGCACGTTAACCACCAGGCCGGTTTCGAGCGTAGCGGGCTTCATCACCGCACTGGCTGTGGCTTTTTGCAGCGTCGGCTCGGTCTGCACCACCTTCATGTCCATGGTGTCCGGGAGGTCCACGCCAATGGGCTTGTCCTCGAAAAATTCGATTTTCACGACGGTGTTCGGGATCAGGTAGTTGACAGTCTCGCCGAGTTCGTCGCGGGTCATCTGCATCTGCTCGAAGGTTTCCGTGTTCATGAAATGGAATTCGTCGCCTTCGTTGTAGAGGTACTCGAATTCGATTTCGTCAAGCACGGCGCGGTCCACAAACTCTTCCGCGCGGAACCGGTAATCGATCATGATCCCGTTGCGGAGATTTTTCAGGCGCGTTTGCATTGAGCCGCGCTTGTTGCCGGGCGTGCGGTGATCGGTGCTGAAAACGGTGAAAAGCTGGCCCTCGTGCTGGATCACCATGCCGGGGCGAAGTTGTGTGGCTTTAACGCTGCTCATAAGTTCTCGGTGCCGCGCAGAGCGGCAGCAGACTCCCTGTAAAAATTAGTTTCAATTCGCTGATTCCAGACGGCAGCCCTGAGGAGCGACGCGTGGAATGACACGAGGCACGCTGGGGAATAATGCGTTCCCAGCGCGAAACTCCAGTATAGACGGGGGCTTGCGCGATGGTCAATCCAGGCGCGAAAGGGCAAATTGGCTCATTGTTTGCTCTCCGCGGGACCCTGTTTGGTGGCTTCGGCCATGATCTTTTCGATTTCGTCGGCGGTGCGGGGGAGCTTGCTGCTCAGAAGCT
>Ga0210405_10005901_pt1 | contig 11059 bp, 13 predicted proteins | sample IncBWH11MmetaG_FD_155492 | JGI IMG/M metagenome (GOLD analysis project Ga0210405, IMG submission 155492) | Forest soil microbial communities from Barre Woods Harvard Forest LTER site, Petersham, Massachusetts, United States - Inc-BW-H-11-M | ecosystem: Environmental > Terrestrial > Soil >... | reverse complement strand
CTGGTCGAGGCGTTCCTGAACCGCGGATACAACGTCGTCGCAAACTCGCGAAACATTACCAAAGCAAATCCATTCGCAGCGGGTGCGAATGTTGCATTGGTTGATGGAGACATCGGCCACCCAGGCACGGCGGCCACGATTGTGGATACCGCCGTATCGCGATTTGGCCGGATCGATGTCCTGCTAAACAATGCGGGTGTGTTTATTCCGAAGCCTTTCACCGAATACACAACCGAAGACTTCAACACGTTAGTCTCTACGACGCTTGCCGGCTTTCTCTACGTGTCACAGCTGACGGTGAAGCAAATGTTGCGCCAGAAATCGGGCTGCATCATTAACGTGTCCACTACCTTGGTTGACCAACCGATCGCAGGGGTTGGAGCGGCCGTGCAAATTATGCTGAAAGGCGCTTTGAACGCGGTGACACGCGCCCTCGCCATTGAATACGCGAAAGAAGGCATTCGCGTAAACACAATCGCGCCGGGAGTGATCAATACTCCGATGCACAAGCCGGAAACTCATGACTTCCTCAAAGGATTGCATCCGGTCGGCAGGATCGGTGAGGTCAAAGAAGTCGTCGACGCAGCTTTGTTTCTGACCGACGCTACGTTTACGTCGGGTGAAATACTGCACGTGGATGGCGGCGCGCACGCCGGCAAATGGTGACCGGAACGGTGCACGGAGAACAGCAAACATGAACAGTTATCAAAAGACCAACACAGCAACTGATACAGGCCAGGAAGGCGTCACGGTGCGGTATACCGCCAAGACCCATACCTCGGGCGGTCGGCGCGGCGGCGTGTCGAGCAGTGATGATGGCCGCTTAGATGTTACGTTCTCGGCTCCCGGAGTCCCGGGAACCGGCACCAATCCGGAGCAGTTGTTTGCCGCGGGGTGGTCGGCCTGTTTCATCAGTGCGATGGGCGTTGTGGCCAGAAGGATGAAGGTCACGCTTCCCACTGACGTAGCCGTCGATGCCGAAATAGACCTGTGCAATTCCGGCGACGTTTACTTCCTCCGGGCACGGCTCAATGTCAGCGTGCCGGGTTTGGAGCGCGAAGTCGCCCAGGCCATCGTGGACGCGACGCACGGCGAGACATGTGCCTATTCCAACGCTACACGGGACAACGTCGAGGTTACGATCAACGTGGTGTAAGCGGGCGGCCGCTGGGCCCCCGTGAATCCCGAAGTAGAAGCAAACCTGGAGTACACAAGATGAGCGAGCATACCAACGTAGATGGGATTTATCCTTTCCCGGCTGTGATGCAGACGCGGACGATCGAGACCAACGGTACATCCATCCATGTGCGAGTCGGCGGTCGTGGCCCTGCAGTCATCATGCTGCACGGCTTCGGCACAACGGGCGACATGTGGGGTCATCTGGCGAGCGCACTCATCGAAGACCACATGGTTGTTGTGCCCGACCTGCGTGGGTTGGGCCTCTCATCGAAGCCTGATGGTGGCTATGACAAGAAGAATCAAGCGGCGGACGTGATGGGCGTCCTGGACGCTCTGGGTGTGCTTACGGCCGAATTGGTGACGCACGACATCGGCATTATGGTCGGCTTCGCAGTTGCCGCCACCCACCCCGAGCGCGTGAGCCGATGGGTGGCGATCGACGCGCCGCTGCCTGGCGTCGGACCCTGGGAGCAGATCACACAGGATCCGGCCATGTGGCACTTTGGCTTCGGTGGTCCGGACATGGAGCGCCTGGTCGCTGGCCGCGAGCGCATCTATCTCGACCGCTTCTGGAACGAACTTTCCCGGGACCCGAAGCGGTTTGACGAAGCGAAGCGCCAGCATTACGCTGCGCTCTATGCGCGACCCGGCGCAATGCGAGCGGGCTTTGCCCAGTTCCTGGCATTCAGCCAGGATGCGGCCGACAACAGGGGGGTCCTTGCGAAGGGCAAGCTTCAGATGCCGGTCTTGGCTTTCGGTGGCGAAGCTACGTTCGGCCCTATGATCGGCGCGGTGATCCGGTGTGTTGCCGATAACGTCGAAGACGTGATCATCCCGGATTGCGGCCACTGGATCACGGAAGAGCAGCCCCAGGCGACGACAGACCTGGTCGTCGACTTCCTGCATCGCCGTTGATCCGGATTTATAGCAAACGTTTGATGCAACAAAGGAGACAAATATGACATTCTCACAAACATCCCGAAGTGCTTTGATCGCAGGATTCTTACTGACCGCGGCGTTTCCCACGGAAGCGGCCGCTCAATCGAAGTCCCCTCAAGGGGTCAAAAACGTTGTCATTGTTCACGGTGCATGGGCCGATGGATCAAGCTGGTCCAAAGTAATTCCACTGCTTCAATCCAAGGGATTGCATGTGGTAGCCGTGCAGAACCCATTGACCTCGCTGGCTGACGACGTTGCCGCCACCAGGCGCGCCATCGCATTGCAGGATGGACCTGTACTGCTAGTGGGCCATTCCTATGGGGGCGTGGTTATCACGGAGGCGGGAAACGATCCAAAGGTGGCCGGGTTGGTTTACGTCGCTGCGCTCGCGCCGTCGGAGGGTGAGTCCGTGGCTTCGGTCACCAAACCTTTTCCACCCGCGCCGCTCGGCGGTGAAGTCCGGGCGGATGCCGAAGGTTTTCTGACCGTCACCGCGAAAGGGATCGCTGAGGACTTCGCGCAGGATCTGCCGGACAAGGAGAAGCAGTTGTTGACATCGACACAGGGTCCCACAGCATCGGCTGTTTTTGGAGACACCATCACGACTGCCGCGTGGAAGACCAAGCCGTCCTGGAGCGTGATTGCCAGCAACGACCGCGCTGTTCCCCCCGAACTCGAGAAGGCCGAAGCGGCGGCAATGAAGGCTACTTCGATCACTGTCCCCTCCGGTCACGTGCCAATGCTTTCTCACCCCAAAGAGGTCGCTGACTTCATTGGACAAGCTGCCGCGCAAGCCGGAAGCCGATAGGAGGAGAACGTCTCTAAAAGGAGAACCCATGACCGCAGTGAAATTAGAAGATGCCCGCCGCATAATCGGCGCGGCAGAGAAGAAAGCCACGGAAATTGGCCAGCCCATGAACATCGCGGTGGCTGACGAAGGTGGAAACATCGTAGCGCACGTTCGTATGGACAACGCGTGGATCGGCAGCATCGATATCTCCATGAAGAAGGCTTACACGTCACGCGCATTTGACATCGAAACGAAGGAATTGGCGAAGCATTCTCAATCGGGCGGCCAGTTCTTCGGCATTCATGTTTCCAACTACGGCAAGATCATGATTTTTGCCGGCGGCATCCCGCTGAAGCTGGATGGCAAGGTAGTCGGCGCGATTGGCGTCAGCGGTGGCTCCGGCGATCAGGATCATGCCGTCGCCGCGGCCGGCACCGCCGCGTTCTAACCCCGCGGGAAGAGAACACTCCATGTCGCATCATTATTCAGGCCCTGACTTCAGCTTTCCCCAAGGGGACGCCCGACTGGACTTCACCGATCTGTATGCATTTCCGAAACCTGGAGATGCCGGGAAATCCATCCTGATTATGAACGTGCATCCGTCTGCCGGAGAAAACCCTCCTGGCGCTACTACGATCGAACCTTTCGCACCCGAAGCACTGTACGAGCTCAAGATTGACACCGATGGTGACGGGGTTGCCGATATCGCGTACCGGGTGCGCTTCTCGGCATTCGAGCGCGGCATACAAACCGCGACGGTCCACCGCGTTGATGGCCCGCAAGCCGCGGGTACCACCGATGGCGGGCGAGTGATCGTTAAAGGGGCGCCGGTTTCCATGGGGCGCGAGGCGAGGGTTACGGAAGCAGGCGATATCCGCTTCTTTGCCGGCTGGCGGAGCGACCCTTTCTTCTGCGACGTGGAAGGCGCGAAGAACAACTTCCAGTTCACGAGCGACGATTTCTTCGCTGACAAAGACATATGCAGCCTCGTTCTGGAAATACCCAATTCTGCTCTGGGGGCGAAAGCGGTTCGCCTGTGGGCGCGTACGCTTACGCCTGGTGAGGACGGTGGCTGGATCCAGGTGGAGCGGGGAGCGCGGCCTGCCCAGGCTGTCGTGCTTGTCGAAGAAAGAGATGCCTACCTCGGAGGTGAACCGGCGGACGATGGGCGTTTCCTTGCTGGCTTCGCGCACGCTCTGGAGCACACAGGTGGATATACGCCGGCTGAGGCGAAGCGGGTCGCGGGGACATTGCTCCCAGATGTCATGCCTTATGACCCTACGCGCCCGGCGTCATTTCCCGATAACGGCCGGACACTCACCGACGATGCGTTCGATTGGTTCATGCGCGTTCTCACAAATGGAAGGGTCACGGGGGACAGCGTAGGGCCCCACGGCGATCTGTTACGGGAGTTTCCGTATGTGGGACCACCTCATCGAAGCCGTGGGACGAACGCGCCGACTAAAACCAAATGATAAGGAGACAACCAGCATGAAAGATCACAATTTCCCGGCAACAAATAATACTCAGATCCATGTGACCAAGCGCTCGCCTGAGTATTGGCAAGTCACGTTTGACCACCCACCGCTAAACATCTTCGGTCCCGAGATGCTTCCGCAAGTGAACGAGATCATCACGGCACTCGAAACTGACGAGCAGGTTAAGGTGGTGGTTTTTGATAGCGCCGTTGAAGGTTTCTTTCTGATTCATTTGGATTTTCTTTCAAAACTTGACGATTTGGCGCATCTTCCTCCTGGACCCACAGGGTTGCATCCATGGCCCGAGATGCTGGTGCGCCTGAGTCGTGCGCCTGTTGTATCGATAGCGTCGATTCGCGGGCGGGCGACCGGTATGGGAAGTGAGCTTGCCCTTGCCTGCGACATGCGTTTTGCCAGTCGCGAAAAGGCTATCTTGTCGCAGTTTGAAGTTGGCGCCGGTCTGGTGCCTGGTGGGGGCCCTATGGCGCAACTGACGCGTCTCATGGGAAGAGGGCGCGCCCTGGAAGTGATTTTGAGCGCAAACGACATCTCAGGCGACCTGGCCGAGCTCTACGGCTACGTGAATCGGTCGTTGCCCGATGCTGACCTTGACGGATTTGTCGATGCGCTTGCCAGCAGAATCGCCTCCTTCGACAAACGGACAATCATGGACACCAGGCGCCTCGTCAACGTCGCTGGTTTGCCTTCTGATATCGAAATAGAATCCGGGTGGAACGCGTGCGTTGCTTCGATGGCACGACCAGCCACACAGGAGCGGATCAAGGAGTTGATTGGGCGAGGCTTTTGCAAACCCGGCGATGCAGAAGATCGCTTGGGAGATTTCGTCGGACAGCATGGCCGCTGAACACGGAGCGAGATCAATGAATACGGGTTCGAAAGACAAACTCTTGGGCGTCGACAGTTCTCCTCCCGCCACTGCCGAGCAGCGGATAAGACAACTTGGCATCAAGCTTCCCACGCCGCCGGAGCCGTTCGGCATTTACACGGAAGCCGTGCAGACGGGCAACCTGCTCTTTCTCACCGGAATGCTTCCCACGGTAGGCCGCGAAGCGAAATTCATCGGGCACATCGGCGCGGAACTCGAGGTCCAAACAGGACGACAGGCTGCTCGCCTGGCAGCTCTCAACGGCCTGGCTGTCGCGCGGCAGCATTTGGGATCGCTGGACAAAGTCACGCGGATCGTCCGGCTCGGCGTGTTGGTGGCCACTTCGGGGGACGTCCGGGACCAGCCGAAAATCGCTGACGGCGCTTCAGAACTGCTGCAGGATGTTTTCGGAAAAGACAAAAACCCTGGCCGACTGGTGTACGGCGTAGCCAGCCTTCCGCTCGGCGTGCCGGTCGAGCTCGAGTTGATTGTTGAGGTATCCCCGTAATGCCTCGCTGGAATGAGAACCGGCTCACAGCGAAACTCGGGGTCGACTATCCCATCATCCAAGGCCCGCTCGGTGGGCTGTCATCGCAAAGATTGACGGCGGCGGTCTCCAATTTTGGCGGGCTCGGCTCATTCGGTGCCCACGGTCTGACGCCGGAAGCAATCAAAGACGTCATCGCGCAGATTCGCTCCCTTACATCGAAGCCGTTCGCGATGAACTTGTGGGTATCGATGGAAGACGAAGGTGCCCGAACATCCGATGAAAACGCGTTCAACAGAAGTCTGGCACCACTCGCTGTCCATATCGCAGCCTTGGGCGCGCCGCGCCCGAAGTACGAACCCTATTCGCGGATGCGATTTGAGGATCAGGCCAGCGTCTTGCTGGATGAAAGGGTACCCGTGTTCAGCTTCATCTACGGGATTCCACCACGCGAAATCCTGGAAGAGTGCCGGGCAAAACGCATCGTGACGATTGGCACGGCGACCACACCCGAAGAGAGCGCAGCACTTCAGGACGCCGGCGTGGATGCCATCGTCGCTTCCGGCTTCGAAGCCGGGGGACATCGCGGTTCATTCCTACGCGCCGCGGAGGATTCACTTACAGGCACCTTTTCCCTCGTACCTCAGATTGCCGACACGGTCAATCTGCCGGTGATCGCCGCCGGTGGCATCGCGGATGCGCGCGGCATAGTCGCCGCCCTGGTTCTTGGCGCAGAGGCCGTGCAAATGGGAACGGTATTCCTGGCGTGCGAAGAGTCCGGCGCCAGCCCCCTTCATCGCCAAGCCTTGCGAAAGAAAAAAGCCGGACACACCGCGCTGACAAAGGGCTTCACCGGGAGACTCGCGCGGGGAATCCACAACCGTTTACTGGAGGAGTTGAACCAGGCGGGAACGCCGATTCTACCTTATCCGTTGCAACGAAGACTCGTCAGAAACCTCGCGATCCCGGCCGAGGCGGCGGGCCGATCGGATCTCCTGCCCCTATGGGCTGGGCAAAGTGCCAATCTTTCTACCTGCACTGACGTATTAGCTTTCTTGACCTCACTGGTCGAGAAGGTTTCTGAAATCGCGGGGCCCGTCATTCAGTGGAGCGCAGCCAGCCGTGAAAACCAAAGTCTTAAATAAGGAGAAAACGAAATGTCAAATATCACCGACAAAGTTGTAGTCATCACCGGCGCCAGCAGCGGTATTGGGGAAAGCACCGCGAAGCTTCTCGCACAACAAGGAGCAAGAGTTGTACTGGGAGCGCGGCGTTCGAACCGGATCGACGCAGTGGTTAAGGAGATCTCGGCCAGCGGTGGCAAGGCCATCGGATTTGCCACCGATGTGACGAAGCGCGCAGAAGTGGAAGCGCTCATCCAAGGGGCCGTCGACGCTTTGGGCCGCGTCGATGTGCTGCTCAATAACGCCGGAATTATGCCCATCGCACCGATCGAGGCCCTTAAGGTGGAGGAGTGGGACCGGCAGATTGACGTCAATATCAAAGGGCTTCTCTATGGAGTTGCCGCTGCCTTGCCTCACATGCAGAAGCAAAAGAGCGGTCACATCATTAACATCACTTCCGTTTTCGGGATCAAAGTGTTTGCTCCAGGTGGAACGGTCTATTGCGCGACCAAGGCCGCGGGCCGCGCCTTGACTGAAGGGCTCCGGATGGAATTACACTCCCAAAACATCCGGTGCACAATGATCTCTCCGGGTGCCGTTGCCACGGAGCTCCCTGAGAGCAGCTCGGACGAGGCAACCAGAAAGAACCTGCGCGAGTTTATGAAAATGGCTATTTCTGCCAACTCGATCGCCCGCGCCATCGCTTACGCCATCGAGCAACCAGCCGACGTGGAAATCGACGAGATCGTCGTCCGGCCCACTGCGCAGGACTTCTAACGCGAAGGCAAACTATGCACCCTTTCTTGGAGGTTTCTCGTGCGGTGCTGATGGTTTCCATGATGATCGCAATACTTCAACCGCCGGCCACGGCCCAGGGAAAGGAACATCCCGTGAAACACCCGACTATTTATCGCACGATACAGGTAGATGGACTCTCCATCTTTTACAGAGAGGCCGGGCCGAAAGACGCGCCAACTCTTTTGCTGTTGCACGGGCTTCCTTCCTCATCCCGGATGTTTGAGCCCCTGTTCTCTCGGCTCTCCGATCGCTATCACCTGGTAGCGCCCGACTATCCGGGCTTCGGACACACTGACTGGCCGGACCCGAAAACATTTGCGTACACATTCGATCACATCGCCGAAACCATGAATCACTTCACGGAAGGGCTCGGGCTATCGCGCTACACCCTCTACATGCAGGACTACGGCGGCCCCGTTGGATTTCGCATGGCCTTGGCGCATCCGGACCGGATCGAGGCTCTAATCGTTCAGGACGTTGTTTCGCACAACGAAGGTCTGGGGGCGAATTGGAAGGCGCGGCGGGCCTTCTGGGCCGATCGCGCTGCCCAACGAAAGTACGCTCCGCACAAATCTGTTGTCGCTGGCAACGACGCGGACGCGCCATGTCGGGAACGATCCTAATGTGGAACGCTATGACCCCGATCTCTGGACCGATGAATTTTCCTTTCTTAGCCAGCCCGGCCAGGTGGATATTCAAAGCGACCTCTTCTATGACTACCGCACGAACGTCGACTCCTACCCCAAGTGGCAGGCATGGATGCGCGAAAGGCAACCGCGGCTGCTGGTGATTTGGGGCAGGTATGACCTTTCGTTCGAACTCTCAGAGCCCGAGGCCTATCGCCGGGATGTACCGAACGCTGAGGTTCACGTTCTCGACGCAGGACACTTCGCTCTTGATACCAAAGCAGACGAAATTGCGGCGCTTGTAGGTCAGTTCATGGAGACGCAGAAATGAGTACTACCATTCGCGAAGCGTTGGCCGGTTCGAGATGGTCAAGGAGGCAAGATTTTATGGCTAAAAGAATCGCACTACTGGCAATTCGCCTGCTCGTGTCCGTGAACCTTCTGTATGCCGCGATCTTTCTCAAGTTTGCAGGAGTGCCAGGTTCGGTGGCCCTGTTCAACGAGATGTCGCAAGCGGTCCACGGGTTGGTATCTCAGCCCGTATTCCGGCTAGGGTCAGGGGTGTTCGAGACGCTGGTGGCGGTTCTGCTCCTGCTCCCGAAGACAGCCAGATTGGGAGCGGGATTGACTGTGGTGTGGATGACCCCCGTAATTCTCAGTCACATTTTCGTATTGGGATATGGCCCGTTCTTTGTCGATGCTCTCATGGTAATGCTGCTGGCGGTCATTTACCTCTCGCTGACACGCAGGCACTCCCATTGGAGCGAACGCGAGACTGTAGGGACGATGTCCGCCGTACAAACGCACCAAAAATAGTTGGGCGAATAGTAAAAATCGGAACCACAAGATTTTGAGAATAGTGCCCGCTGCGCAGGTTCACATTGTCGATGGCGGCCATCTCTCCCTCGAGACGGCCGCCAACGAGATCGCCCTCACGAGTACGTGAGTTTATGTAGCCAAATTGATTCTAAAGATTATCCGCCACGACTTTAAGGGCCGTCGGGTTAGAAAAGAGACAGTACAGGAAATCAACTCTGAAAGAGTTATCGGCCGTGCCGGGGGGTATCGAGATCGGTGGTTCAATCCACTCGCCCCGACCGATTCTTGCAACAATATTGCACTGCTGGGCCTGATCTAGCGCGGCGGATTGAACTGGGAACAGAGCGCGAAAGTCTTCTCGAGGTGCTCGATGAAGATCCGTACTTTGGTCGACAGCCGGCGGCTAGCAGGTCGAACCGCAAGGATCGGTACAATTCGTTCGAACGGAGTCAGCAGACGGATGACAGTACCTTCTCTGAGTTCTGCTGCGAAAAGCCAAGCAGGCGCCTGGGCAATCCCTAGATGTTCGAGAACACCCATCCGCATTTGCTCAATATCGCTGGTACGAAAGACTCCGGTAGGGATAATACGCTTCGCGTCTTGACCGGAGCCAAAGGTCCACGGCTGTACGGAGCCCCGCTCGACAAAAACGACAGATCGAAAGCGTTTGAGATCGTCCGGCGATTCCGGTGTGCCGTGTCGTGAGAGGTACTGAGGGGTAGCGACGAGAATGATCATCGTCTGCGCGAATCTTCGGGCAACCAAGGTGGAGTCCGGGAGATCACCTGAGTGGATCGCTAAATCGAAACCCTCTTCGATGATCGTTGACGGGCTCTCCGACGCCGCCATCTCAACTGCCAAGTCGGGGTAGGAGGCAAAAAAAGCAGCCAGTTTTGACACCATGTGGAGGCGGGCAAACGTGGGAGGAACGGTCACGCGAATGAGGCCTTTCGGTGCAGTTTGGCCTCTGCCGATTCGTGAAGTCGCGTTCTCAAAGTCGTCGAGAATGTGCAAAGCAGACTCGTAAAAGTCGCGCCCTGGCTCAGTTAGGGCAATCGAGCGAGAGGTGCGGTGAATCAGTTCGGTGCCGAGCTCATCCTCAAGGGCAGAGATCTGCTTACTGACGGCAGGTTGGCCAATTCCACGTTCCTTTGCGACAGCGGAGAAGCTCCCCTTTTCGACTAGCCGGACGAACATTTGCATTGCATCGAATTTGTCCACACGCACCTCCATTCCTCTATGGAATAGATTCTATGCAAAGAGTAACGATTCTCCCGCTTGTTGTCCACTTCAAGACTGTGGGCAAAAGAAGCTTCCTCCCCTCCCGCCATGCATTCCTATTCGGAATGGCCGGTATTCCTCATAGTGCCAAATCTGTTTGCAATGCGGGCACATCAACATAGCAGACGATTGAACAAGCGAAGCGCTGAATCGTGCATCAGAACCATAGGAGACTACATGTCAACATTAAACGAAAAAGTCGCGCTCGTTACCGGCGGTTCGCGTGGCATCGGCGCAGCGATCGCGAAACGGCTGGCTAAAGATGGCGCAAGTGTGGCCATCACGTACGCGAAGGATGTCAGCGCGGCCTCCGCCGTGGTCAAAGCAATTGAACGCAACGGCGGAAAGGCTCTCGCGATCCAAGCGGACGCCGCCGACGTCGAAGCCGTCAAGAGCGCGGTCGAAAAGACGGTCGCGACCTTCGGCCGACTGGATGTACTCGTCAACAATGCCGGCACAGCCATTCCGAAAACGTTCGAGGAGACCACGATGGAGGAGATGGATCGCGTGATCAACATCAACGTCCGCGGCATACTCGCCACCACGCAGGCGGCTCTGAAGCACATGAATGATGGTGGTCGCATCATCATGATCGGTTCGGCAGTGGGCGAGCGTGCCGTTGCGCCCGGGCTTGTGCCCTACGCAGCCACGA
>Ga0210405_10005900_pt1 | contig 11059 bp, 12 predicted proteins | sample IncBWH11MmetaG_FD_155492 | JGI IMG/M metagenome (GOLD analysis project Ga0210405, IMG submission 155492) | Forest soil microbial communities from Barre Woods Harvard Forest LTER site, Petersham, Massachusetts, United States - Inc-BW-H-11-M | ecosystem: Environmental > Terrestrial > Soil >... | reverse complement strand
CCGGATGACCGTAAATGGCGAAAACGCCGCATTCGTGTTGTGGCTTTTGCGATTTATTCACGTTTCACTGGCTTGATCAGACCGCGAACTGTTCAGGTGATTATCTCAAAACTCAAAACTCAAAACCGGACTCCATGGCGCGCTCAATCGAAAAGTACCACGCTTGATGAAGTTGGGCTACGTCCCACCGAAGCGTTTGTTGCTCCGTGCAGACGACGAGGTCCGATCCCCCAACCTCTCCCAGTCGACCAAAAGGTATTTCTGCAGCAGCACAAACCGCTTCCGTCGCACCGGCATCTTCCGGCCGGACAGAAATGATCACTCTCGATTGCGATTCGTTGAACAATATCTGGTCAAGACGGTACGGCCAGTGACCAAACCGCGCCAAAGCACCTATTCTTCGCTCGCCGGATATGCAGCACTCGGCCAGGGCAACTCCTAAGCCGCCTTCGGAACAATCATGAGCACTCTTGACGAGCCCTCGTTGAATTAAGTCAAGCACCACAGCCTGTACCCCTAATTCCAAGTCATAACTCAGTCGCGGTGGCAAGCACTCTTTTCGGCCATGGACAATCGCAAGATATTGGCTGGCGCCCATTTCCCGGCCGACGGGACCGATCAAGTAAATAACGTCAGCCTCGTCGCGGAAATGTTGCCGCGTGATCCAGCGTTCTTCATCGATGATGCCAACCATCCCCACCGTGGGCGTAGGATCGATTGCTCCGGTCGGATTCTGATTATACAAACTGACGTTTCCACCAGTTACAGGCGTGCCAAACCTACGGCAGGCTTCAGCCAGACCTTCGACGGATTCGCGGAGTTGCCAGAAGTTTTCCGGACGATACGGGTTCCCGAAGTTCAGATTATCCGTTACCGCCAGGGGGGTCGCACCCGAACAGACCAGATTCCTGGCGGCTTCAGCAACTGCAATACGAGCTCCCTCCCGCGGATCCAGTTTGCAATAAAGACTGTTGCAGTCAGTTGTCGCAGCGAGATACTTGTCGGCTTCGCGGACGTAAAATACGGCCGCGTCAGACCCTGGCGGGACAACTGTTCCCGCTCGAACGGTATGATCGTACTGGCGGAACACCCAGTTCTTCGAAGCGATCGTCGGATGGGCTAAGAGCTGAACTAAACTGGTTTGTAGGTCAACCATTGGAACATCTTCGATCCGCAACTCCGGCGCGGCCTGGCATCCGATAGCCGCGCGCTCGTAGACCGGCGCGTCATCGGCGAGTTTGGCGGCCGGGATCTCCACCTCCATCCGCCGATGATTCAACACCCGCATCATCCCGTCGTCGGTGACTTCGCCCACGAGCGCATACGGCAAATCCCATTTTTCAAAGACCTCCTTCACCTTCGCCTCCTGACCTCGCTGAACGATGATCAACATCCGTTCCTGGGATTCGCTCAGGAGAATTTCATACGCCGTCATACCCGGTTCCCGCTGGGGTACCAATGCTAAATCGATCTGCACGCCTGTGCCCCCGCGACTCGCAGTCTCACAAGTTGAGCAGGTCAGTCCCGCGGCCCCCATATCCTGAATTCCAGCAACACAACCGCTGGCCAGGAGTTCGAGGCACGCTTCAAGCAGAAGTTTGCCCTTGAATGGATCGCCAACCTGAACGGCTGGTCGGTCCTCCTTCGATTCCTCCGTCAAATCCCGCGATGCAAACGCAGCCCCGGCCAAGCCATCCCGCCCTGTTTCTGATCCGACATAGAATACCGGGTTTCCGACCCCTTTTGCCGCGCCTCGAGCAATCTGTTCATGACGAAGAATCCCAAGGCAAAAGACGTTCACCAGCGGATTCCCTTCATACGATTCGTCGAAGTACACTTCTCCGCCAATCGTAGGAATCCCGACGCAGTTTCCGTAGTGTGAAATCCCGGCCACCACCCCCGCAAACAGTCGCCGGTTCTTTTTCACTGCGGCTGTATTTCCTTGAATTGGACCGAACCGCAAAGAGTCAAGGAGCAACACCGGACGAGCGCCCATGGTGAAGATATCGCGGATGATCCCTCCGACCCCCGTCGCCGCACCCTGGAACGGTTCAACCGCGCTAGGGTGATTATGACTTTCCATCTTGAAAGCAACGGCCCAACCACCACCAATATCTACCACGCCTGCGTTTTCTTCTCCCGCCTGCACCAGGATCTTCGGTCCGGTGGTGGGAAATTTTCTAAGTTCGAGTCGCGTGTTTTTGTAAGAACAATGCTCGCTCCACATCACAGAGAAAACGCCAAGCTCGGTAAAATTCGGATCCCGGCCCAAAATGGCCCTGATCCGTTCGTACTCCATTTCCGATAGACCGTGATCACGGACTACCTCTGGCGTGATCTGAGTAACCATTTATAGGGTGACAACAGATTCCAAGCTTCCGACCAGCGACTCGAAAAGCAATTTCCCATCTTCGCTGCCCAGCCTGCGATCCCACGCACGATCCGGATGCGGCATCATCCCGACGACGTTTCGCGCTTCATTGCAGATACCTGCGATGTTCAGCATGGACCCATTTGGATTCGACTCCCGAGTGCTTTTGCCTGACTCGTCGACGTATCGAAACACAACTTGTCTTTTCGATTGTAGCTTTGCAAGCGTCGCTGGTTCCGCAAAATAAGAGCCCTCTCCGTGCGCCACCGGCATCCGCAATAGTCTTTCTTTGTCCAGTTTCGCCGTGAAAGGAGTCTCATCGGTTTCTACCCGTAGCCAAACCGGTTGGCAGACAAAGTGAAGCGATTGATTCCGGATCAGCGCGCCCGGCAGCAACCCAGCCTCACACAATATTTGGAACCCATTGCAGATCCCGATCACCGGCATTCCGTCGTTCGCGGCGCGCACGATGGCCTTTACGATCGGAGAAAAGCGGGCAATCGCCCCGCACCGAAGATAGTCCCCATATGAAAATCCGCCGGGCAATACGACCGCGTCAAAACCGAACACCGAAGTCTCTTTGTGCCATAGATATTCGGCCGGGACGTGGAGGCCATCCGTTAAGGCGCGCAAACAATCCTGGTCGCAGTTTGAACCGGGAAATTGAATTACCGCGATCTTCATTCTTATGAATCGGCCGTTGAATGATATTGGATCGTGTAGTCCTCGATAACAGGATTCGAGAGAAGATCGCGGCAAACCTCTTCCAGCTTCATTTCACTGGGCGGGGTTCTGAATTCCAGCTCAAGAAACTTGCCAACTCGTACGCTTTCGACCGTATCCAGCCCGACATCCTTCAACGCATTCCGCACGGCAACCCCTTGCGGATCCAAAACGCTCTGTTTGGGCATCACGATGACGTGCACCTTCATGAGAGCACCCACCATCGAGGGACAACCCTACTTCGACAAGTTAAATTTGTTGCCGCCTTTGGTCAGTTCTGAGAGGCGAGACTGGACACGGGATGTCCAATTGATAAATTGCCTTCATATGCCCCTCTTGCGGAAATGGCTCGGATTGAGCGTAATCGCGTTGGCTTCGACCGTTTCGGCGTTTGCTGATCAGCAATCTACCGCGCAGCCGACGGCCTTAGATTCCCCGCTTTCTGCCGATGAACTGAAAAACGCCGTTTCGATCGACGCTCTCACCGTCCCGACACCTGGCGAATTTTTTAAAGCAATCGAAAAAGGAGGTAAACCAAACTGGACCTCCGAGTATCGACCACCAATCTCAATCAAATCCACGGATCGCGCTCAAATGGCGCTGAATCTAGGCACCCTCATCGCCGACGGTTACATCGCAGTCGAAGCGCATGACGGTCAACAGGTCAAAAACGTTGGCAAAGACGTCCTTGCCTTAGCGAAAAAACTCAGCGTTTCCCAAAGCGTTCTTGCCAGAGGTCAGAGCATTTCTCAGTTCGCTGAAAATGACGCGTGGGAGCAACTGAACGAAGAATTGGAAGCCACTCAGAACGAAGTGAAAAAGGCGTTGGAGGAGAATCGCGATACGGATTTAATCACGCTGGTGAGTATTGGAGGTTGGATTCGCGGAACCGAGGTGGTTACCGGCCTCGTTCTCCAGAACTACAATCCTGAAGACGCAAAATTATTGCGCCAACCGGCGCTCGTCAGCTACCTCAAAGGCAAACTAACCGCGCTCCCCGAAAAAATTCAGAAAGATCCCCTGGTTCAAACGGTAAGCCGAGATCTCGATAGTATTCAAAAGATGGTCTCTTTTTCGGCCGATCACGTTCCCACGGTTGATGAGGTGAAAGATCTCAATATCGCAGCATCGAAAATAACGAAAGAAATCGGAGTTTCAGAATGATTCGCCTCATTTTAACGGCGCTGGCTCTCTGCCTCGTCATGTCCTACCGGTGCCTCGCGGATACAGACGAGCAAGTCGCGACCCGCAGTGACGTCATCGACTTTGCCGGAGCCTTTCAAAACGACGGATTCAAAATCCGGGATGGCAACTTTTTCGGAAAAGTGTCGAAGGATCAGCCCGAAGTCGTGGCCGTGAACCTCTACAGCGGCAACGCGTACTGGTTCACCGCGTCGACCGGGCAAAAGCTGGAAAAACTGAAAGTATCGGTATTCGACGATAATGGAAAACCCGTCAGCTATCTTCCGTACCAATCGGGCACCCGCGCTGCCGCTGGTTTTAGTCCGGATGCAAGCGGTTTGTACTATGTGAAAGTGGCGTTAGAGGAGGGCCAGCCTGCCACCTTTTGCTTGATTTACTCGTACAAATGAAATCTTCTGGCCAACTTCATGCCAACGGATGTGCCTAAGGTTACGGAAAAGACTTCAGGACCTACAGTTAAACAGTTCTCGATCTTCCTGCAAAATAAGGTCGGAGCGCTGCTGGAGGTGGTGAAACTCCTCAACGCAAACGAGGTCCATGTTCTTGCTTTGAACTCCCAGGATTCGACCGATTCTGCAATTGTTCGGATCATCGCCAGCGATCCCGATGCAGTGGAAAGCATCTTCGACCTCCATGAAATTGCCTACAGCATTTCGGAAATCCTGGTCGTGGAGATGAAGGAAGTTGCGACTGACTTGAAGCGGATGCTGCAGAGTCTTCTGATGGCCGAGGTCAACATCCAGGTCTGTTACCCGATCCTCATTCGTCCACACGGTCGCTCTGCCATGGCGCTTCACCTGGATGATCAAGAGTGCGGTTGGTCAGTCCTGGCCGGCGAGGGCTTCCGAATCCTCAGCCAGACAGATCTTTCAAGGTAGATGCGGTGTTTAAAAGATTGCTACCGCGTGATCCGGGCCCGCACGCGGTAAGGGGACGTGATCCGCCATCGGTAGGGACCCGCGCGATCCGGCGTTGTACGTCTAGACGCCCTTTTCGCTTCTGCCTGAGAATCCGCACACAGTCCGGCGGATGTTAACCTTTTCTATGTTCATTGGGTGAGCGAGCCCGGATCGCGCGGGAGCGCGTCTCTACCAGATGCGGCCCACTGTCGTGCATTTTGCGCGAATAATCAGCCCCGCACTTCTCGCCTTGAATAATAATACCGCTCATGCGTCGGTATTTATTGGCGTGAAAACACTTTTTACCCTTCCCCTTGCCATGGCCAGCCTTCTCGTCGTCGCATGTGAGCAGAAGTCAGCAGAGCCGTCCGGCGGCCAGTCAGCAAGCTCTCCAACACCTCTATCAAGCGCAACCCCACTGTCGTCTCCGACCAACACTCCAACTCCTGCCACCACTCCGTCTGCGACGCCTGCCAGCATGCCGACAGAAACGCCGCCAACAACTGCGCCGACGCCCTCTCCTGCCTCGTCTCCTTCGGCGGCAACTTCGGACGCTAGACCGACGTTGAGCAGCCAACCTGCCAACGAGTATTTACAAAGTTATGACGCCTACATCAATGACTTCGAAGCGGCTTATCAAGCGATGAAACAGGGCGATATGACCAAGTACCAGATTGTGATTCAACGCGCCCGGGAACTCCAAACCAAAGGTGAAAAGCTAGGCGGCGAACTCAGTCCCGACGAAGAAAAGCGGTTCGCCGACTATCTGAACAAAAAGGCCGACGAACTTGCGCAATTCGCCAGCCAGAACCGCTAGCCTGCAAACGTAAGCGAAGGCTCCAGCCTTTGCCCTCCTAGCTCCTTGTCTAGCAAAGGCTGGAGCCTTCGCTTACAACTTGACAGGCTTAAATTTGAATCCCAAATTCGGCGAGTCGGCGCTCGAAGTTGACGTGCTCCCTCCATTCATATCGAATCGCGTGAAATCCCAGATCCGAAGCGGAACGCACGTTCGCCTCAAGGTCATCGATGTAAATCGTGCTCTCCGGCGTCACATCAAATTGCTTAACAGCGACCTCAAAGATCTTTCGGTCTGGCTTTGTGCATTTAGCGTGGAACGAATACACTCCGTCTTGAAAATGCTGCAAAACCTTAAAATTTTGTTGCAGATAGGCGAGATGCAGTTCCGAGGTGTTTGAAAGCAAATAGAGAGGAAAACGCGCCGCCAGCTGCTGAATGCTTCGTTCCATCGGCGGATTCGAATTAAATATACTGTTAAAAATCGCGATGAATTCCTGCTCGTCCCCCTGAAATCCGATCGCGCGAGCGGCCATAGGGACAAACACCTTCTGAGGAATCTCTCCCACCTCGAACCGATTGATCAGCCCCCTGATGTCTTCTCTCATCGAGGTCTTTCGGTTTCCTGAGCGGATTCGTAGCCGACCTTCAGCCGCTTGCCAATCGAAGGAGATGACGACGTTGCCTATGTCGAATATCAGTGCCTCGATCTTCATTATGCGAGCTTCATGTGATACGCGGGAAACGGCAGGATTCCTTTCCCGGGTTCCTCGCTCGCATGGTCGAGACGAGCTGCCTGCTCGAGATCCCCATATCCGAAGCCGATGCGATGATCGCGATAAAGAGTGATCGAAACATCCCGATTAATACGGATACATTGCTTAACCGTTTCCGGGTCCTTCCCGCAAAATAGAACGGTTTTCCACGAATAGATATGTTTCGGTTTATGGAAATCGCTGTTCGCAACAAATGGCAATCGCTTTAGACCGATCGGGTTAAAGATATCGTCCCGGTTCGCCACCTCCCAGGCGTCCAGTAACGGCGCGTATTGATCGATGTTATCCCAAAAATAAAGCGTATTTTTGCCCCAATGGGTCTTGAACTCGTGAGGATGAGACGCAATCGCCAAGGCGCCTTGGCCGTGGATTTCAGCGATTGTCTGAGTGATGCTGAGACCCGGATCAATCGGCCTTTTTAAATCGACTGCCAACAGATGTGCCGAGCTTCTTTTGGTGAGGCCATCTTTGTTGAATTCAAGTCCGGTCATCAAAATCATCCCATATTTCTTTAGCGCCCGTTTCTTTTCGCGTTCAATGGTCTCGAAGTATTCTTCTAGCTGGTCCAGCGTCAAAACCAAGCCGGTCAAATTCGCCATCTTCCCGAGCAACTTCGTGTGATCGCAGATGTGGTCCGTTACACAGAGCACATCGAAACTCCGCTGACCGTAGAAATCGACCAGTTCGCGAACGCTGAGTTTACCGTCTGAATAGATGCTGTGCGTGTGCAGATCGCAAAGCAGAATAGATCGGCCGTCTCTTCCCATCGGCTGCGCTGGAAGAAGATGCGACAGTTTCTTCGGCGGCGCGTTTTCGGGTACAGCCAACTCGAGAATAAAGCGCGCAATCTGAAGCGAAGCATCCGGCTTACTCAACTTCGAAATATTGGCCACCCAGTTCTTCAGCCGTTTCTCTCCGTGAGTGAATGCGCTGTTGAGGGCTCCCAGGATCGCTTCAGGATCCGGGGCGATGCAGCCACATTCGTTCTCGACGATCAGGCGAGCGTTCCCTTCCTCCTGGCCCGGTACAACCTGGCTGATGATCACCGGAGTCCGAGCGGCGATGGCCTCCTGAACACTTGCGCCCCCCGCCTTCGTGATCACCAAGTGATGGCTCGTCAAAAGCTCGGGCATCCGATTCGTCCAGCCTAGTATTTCCACGGGATCCGTCAGCGCATTCACCTCGCTCTCGATCTCCCTTCGAAGCGATGAATCCCGGCCGACGGTGACCGTTAGTTGGATATCGGCTCGCTTACACAGGCGACGCACCAGGGCAGGAGCCTCTTTCTTCCCGGAATTGATCAAGTACAAAATGCGCCGTCGCCCGTTCTCACCAATCCGATACCGATCATCAGGCATCTCTGCGAAACGGTACGTGACCGGAAATCCGAAAATCCGAATTTGCTGTTCCGGAACCCCTGCATTTCGCAAGACGTCCGCTGTATCGTCGTTTGATACCAGGAAATAGTCGCTCACGCAGCGGTACCAGACCGAGTTCACGGTGATGGAATCTGTGATCACGGTGATCTGCGAGAAATTTCTGGACCGTCCATCGGCGTAGATCGCATCGATAACGTAGTTGTAGATCGGGTAGGTCGACACCACGGCATCGGGCTCCAGATGCGCAAGCACATCGCTCATCGCGCGCTTCATCTTGGCGAGCATGATCATATTCGATTCCACGAACTGGGTACCGTCGATGACGTTGTAAATCTTGCCCCAGACTCGCGGCGTTCGGTTGATTGCGGCAATGTAGGCTTTCCTGAAAAAATCGTTCAGCTTTCCATAGCAAGTGTCGAAAAGATCGAGTACCTCCACCTTCGCTTCATCCGGTGCAATATGTTCGAGAGCGTCACGAATATTGCGCGCGGCGGTGTTATGCCCCTCACCAAAGCCAGCGGTAAAAATCAGGATTTTCTTCATCTATTGGGAAAAAAGTTACGGAGCCGTTTGCGTTTCCGCGCCTGAATTTGCTTAGATACACATTAAAACGTTGAGGTTAAACGATAGAAACGACACCTTCCAGCGAATTTGAGATCGCCGGCCGTTGGTAAAACTACCGCGAAGCACAGGTTTGGTTTCCCGGCCGCCGAACACCCTGAAGGAGCGATGATTGGAATTTTGTAATCCCGGTACAGTCAGTTCTCAGGTGCGCAGGCCGAAAGTTCTTCTTTTGTCCGCGTTCTTCTTGTTGGCGCTCGGATCAATGCAAGGCATCGGCCAACAATCAGACGAAGAAAAGCGTTTGCGCGAACTCTTTTTGAAAAGTCGCCAGCAGATGGAGATTGTCCCAAGCCCAACGCTCGCTCCGAAACCAACGCCGAGCCCGGCCCCATCGCCGCTCAAACAGCTATATCCCGCTGGAACGCCGGAAGCGACGGCTCACAAATCCCCGAGCCCGGGTGCAACAATCTCTCGACCTACGGCCGAACGAGAGGAGGAATCCGCCTCCTCTCAGCAGGCCGAGGCGGGGAAAAATGAAACTCCATCGACTCCGACGATTGAAAAAGAGACTCCCTCGCCAACTCCGAAAAAAAAGCGACATTGGTTTTTCTTTGGCAAAAGTGACAGCGACGAATCGATCGTTGTCCAAAAGTCTGGAGCGGAAGGAGGGCAAGACCTTGTACCAGCTCCGGGCGGCGGAGGCATCCTCTGGCAATACCTCACTCCTGCAGTCCGCAAGGCGATCGACGATGCGCGGGTCGCGCGTAACAGATGGAAATACATCATCGTGCATAACAGCGGTACTCGCCAGGGTAACGCCCGCATCTTCGACTATTATCATCGCCATGTGCGCAAGATGCCGAACGGTCTTGCCTACCATTTCGTCATTGGTAACGGCACCTCCTCCGGCAATGGCCAGATTGAAATCGGAAACCGCTGGGTGCGGCAAATCAACGGCGGCCATGTCCACAGCGATTATCTCAACTATATCTCGATCGGCATTTGCCTGGTCGGTGATTTCAACCGCGATTTACCGACAAAGGCAGAGTATCAGGCTCTCGATGAATTGATCCGGTATCTCCGCCGGCGCGTCGGCAAAGTTGATGGAAGATATTCAATCGTCCGGGGACATAAAGAAATTAACCCCCGCCCGACCGACTGCCCAGGAAACCGGTTCCCGCTTAACTGGCTCCACAAATCATTCCCGGACTAACGTAGTGGCTAGTGGCTAGTGGCCGGTGGCTAGTCTAGGGAGAAGCACAAGGCACTCATCTGCAATTCCAATAATTTGATTTAGAATCTGGAACCCAGCAATCACGAGCGAAAGTTGCCGCGCCCCACCCTAGCCACCAGCCACCAGCCACCAGCCACCAGCCACCAGCCACCAGCCGCTGCTTGTCGTTGTCGCTTCGCGGCGCTATGAAGGACCTGATGCATATTGGAATTACCGGGGCGTCTGGATTTCTCGCCAGACAAATTATCCAGGTCGCTCAATCCCGTGGACATGTTGTCACCGCGTTTTCGCGAAAACCTGCGGCGTCTGGGTCCGGTTGCAAATCGATCAGACCATTCGGACCAGAGATGGACCTGAACGGGATTGAAGCCGTAGTTCACCTCGCAGGTGAATCGATTATGGGGCTCTGGACAAAAGAGAAACGAAGCAAGATCCTTCGTAGCCGTACCGATGGGACACGGTGGGTTGTCAATGCGATTGGGCGAGCTGCAAACAAGCCTTCCGCCCTGATCAGCGCCTCCGGAGCAGGCATTTATGGAAATCGTGGAGAAGAGGCATTGACTGAGTCAAGCTCAACAGGTTCGTCCAATTTCCTTGCGGAAGTCGGAGCCGCTTGGGAAGTCGAAGGTTCAAAGGCTCAGGTCGCAGGCGCCCGATACGTTGCTATCCGCATCGCCCTGGTACTCGGGAAGGGTGGCGGAGCCTTGCAATTCATGGAACCGGTCTTTCGTTTAGGGCTGGGCGGCAAACTTGGAACCGGTAAACAGTGGATGTCGTGGATCCATGTTGCGGACGTTGCCGGACTCTTTCTTCATGCCCTTGAGAACGCTTCCGTGCGCGGTCCAATGAACGGCGCCTCCCCAAACCCGGTACGCAATGAGGAGTTTACCAAGATCATGGGTGATATTCTCAAGCGCCCTGCGTTCCTCGCCGCTCCGGAATTTGTGCTTAAGACGGCCCTGCGCGATGAAGCATCGCTTCTCCTGGATAGCCAACGCATCATTCCGGAAAAAGCCCTCCAAACCGGGTTCCGCTTCCGGTTCCCAGATTTGCGAACTGCGCTGGCGGACATTTTGGCGTGAGCACGTTCGGCGTTCGGCGTTCGGCGTTCGCAG
>Ga0210405_10005896_pt1 | contig 11065 bp, 10 predicted proteins | sample IncBWH11MmetaG_FD_155492 | JGI IMG/M metagenome (GOLD analysis project Ga0210405, IMG submission 155492) | Forest soil microbial communities from Barre Woods Harvard Forest LTER site, Petersham, Massachusetts, United States - Inc-BW-H-11-M | ecosystem: Environmental > Terrestrial > Soil >... | reverse complement strand
ACTTCCGCGTGAACGTTCCACCCTCGCCGGCCTTGTGCCGCAAAACCCGCGCCATAAGAAATCCCGTCATACCCACATAGATTACGCGGCTCTTGCTCGCCATGATGTACACATAGTAGCGCCGCTCCCGCACCATCGTCGCTCCAAAGGACAGCAGGTTCCTCGCGCGCTTTGGGCGCGCATCGGAATGACAAGATTCTAGGGATGAGCAAGTAGGGTTGCAGCAGCAGATGTCACGAGCCGCCTGTGCAAAAGTCTTCAAACGATGTCATTTTCGATCCGAGACGAAAATAAAAGGATGTCATTCCGAATCGGGCTGAAAGCCCGGTGAGGAGTACTGTGCGGTACACGCAGTGCGCAACTAAGGCTGGGGGTGGGTTCGAGGGGACTCACCCCTCAGACTCAGTTCGGCCGCCCCCACACAACGCGGTTAGAATTGCTGTAACGCGGTCCATCCTGTGGAATTTCATCGACGATTCCGGAGCGTTTTCCTGGGGCAACAAGGGCAAATCCCTTTTTTGCGGCGTCACTGTTTCGGACGTAGAACTCCCATCTTTGGAACAACGCTTCCTTGACTGGAGGCGAGGCGTCATCGGAAATAGTAGACGAGAGCTAAAGGGGCACGAGCTTACCCCCAATCAGCTGTACTCCTTCTCATACAAAGTGCTGCCGAGGACGATCCGCGATATACACCTCACGCTGACCGGTGGGGACACGAGTGTTACAGATGAGTCCTACCTTGAGAGGCTGCGTGATCAAGCAGCTGAGATGTTCCGGCTGTCCTCAGAATTGTGCGCTAAACACAAGAACGACAGACTTGTAGAAACCTATCGCCAGATGAGCGGATGGGTTAAGAATCGCAGCACGTCGAATGTACTGTGGATCGTTGCGCTGCAGCAAGCGATCTTTGACACCCTTCAACACGCGATTGTCCGCTTCGCGGGGCCCGAGCAAAGCTCCGAGTTTGAAAATATCGAAATCGCGATTGACCGGAGCTTTATATTTAGGGACGAGCATCGTGTCTTCTGGACAGAGTGGCTGCGTAACGATTTGATGAAACCGAGCCGCATCGGAACTATTATGTCCATAAAGGAGTGGCCACCTGATCACCCGTTTAAGAGGAAATACCGGATGCACAAGGGACTGGTAAACTACGGCGATCTCTTCCACAATCACACGGGCTTCCACGATTCCAGGTCGATGATCGGCCTCCAAGTCGCTGACATCTGCGCGAATATCTGTTATCGCTATTTCAGGGAGGACTCGGACACACGTGCCTACGATGCGTTAAGGCCAAGGGTGGTCGGCAGAGATGGATACGAAATCCGCATCGTAGCGGTCGACGAAAGCAGCCTTCACAAGGACGACCTGTCCAATCACGTCTCCGAGTTCGATCTGGAAGAGTGGAAGCGTCTGGCGGATGAGAGGGAACAGAGCGCTAATATCCCGCGAGCAATGTGACGGCGCCGCCCGCCTTTACCCTCCCACCCCCCGCATGTTATCCTCATTTCGTCCCAAGATAAATCGAAACTGAGAACAGGAGTGCACCAGGTTAGTGTTAGCCAGAGAGCAAAAGAAATCTGTCATTGACCAGTATCAGACGCACGCGACTGACACGGGGAGCCCCGAGGTTCAGATCGCCATCATCAGTGAACGCATTGGCCAACTGACAGACCACTTCAAAACGCACCAGAAGGACCACGGCTCGCGCCGCGGCCTGCTTATGCTGGTCAGCAAGCGGCGTCGCTTGCTCGATTACCTCAAGAGATACGATTCCGAGCGCTATAAGACCGTCATTGGAAAACTCGGCATCCGCAAGTAAGCGTTGGAGAAACCATCCTGGATTTTCGTGTGAATGTGGGTGCGCCATCCTGATCGCCGATTTTGCGATTCGGGTGGGAGCCTTCACAGTGAACCGTCCTCCCGGAATTTCCTGACAGTATCTTTGAGAACGCCGCCTTCCTGGCGAAGCCGGCGCGGCATTCAGCAAACTCCAACCCTGCAGGAGTTCAGGGCGTATTGCGGAGCATATTCTCGGGGCCCAGCTCTCATGGCACCCGCTCATTCCATGGCTGAACGTGTTTTCCCGATCCACATTTTCTCCGCGTCTTCGTCTCGCTGCCCTAGGCGCAACCCGGGGACTCGCGCCTGCCCTCCTGATTCCAAAAGCATAAGGATGAAACAATGAAACCAGAAGTCAGTACAGTTACAGTCGACCTCGCCGGCGGCAAACAACTCTCATTCGAAACCGGAAAATTGGCCAAGCAGGCCCACGGCGCAGCCGTTGTTCGCCAGGGCGATAACGTCGTCCTCGCCACCGCTACGGCAAATGCCGACCCGCGCGAAGGCATCGATTTCTTTCCGCTCACCGTTGATTACCGCGAATACACCTACGCCGGTGGACGTTTTCCCGGCGGCTTCATCAAGCGCGAAGGCCGCATGAGCGAGCGTGAAGTGCTCACCAGCCGCCAGATCGATCGGCCGGTACGGCCGATGTTTGCCGAAGGCTTCAAGTGCGAGACCCAGGTCATTGCCTTCGTGCTCTCCGCCGACAGCAGCAACGATCCCGACGTTCTCGGCATCAACGGCGCGTCGTGCGCGCTCTCGCTTTCCGACATTCCTTTCCTTGGACCCATCGGCGCGGTTCGCGTCGGCCAGATTGGCGGCCAGTTCGTCATCAATCCGACCTACGATGAAATGCGCGAGAGCACGCTGAACATCATGGTCGTTGGAACCTCCGACTTTATCGTGATGATCGAGTCGGGCGCGAAAGAAGTCAGCGAAGAAGTGGTGGTCGACGCCATCGAATTCGGCCACACCGAAATCAAAAAAATCTGCGCCGCCATCAAGGACCTGCAAGCCAGGGCCGGCAAAAAGAAGCGCGAAGTCACTCCGCCCGAGTTCGACCAGAAGTACTATGACGCGCTGAAAAAGAAGGTTGGCGCGGAATTATCGGATGCACTCGACACCAAGAAGCATCCCAAGGCCGAAAGCCACACCCTGGTCAAAGACATCAAGAAGAAGCTGCAAGCGGAAATTCCCGAGGACGACGAAGCCGCGCAGGCGAAGCTAAAGCAGTATTACGAGACCCTCCGCGAGCGCATCTTCCGTGAAGAAGTCATCGAAAAGAAACACCGTCCCGACAGCCGCGCCTTCGATGAAGTTCGCGACATCTGGATTGAAGCCGGAGTTCTCCCTCGCACTCACGGCAGCGCAATTTTCACCCGCGGCGAAACGCAGGCGTTAGTCACCACAACGTTAGGCACCAGCGACGACATGCAGCGCCTCGAGGGCTTCGAAGGCGAAGCCAAAAAACGCTTCATCCTGCACTATAATTTTCCGCCGTTCTCGGTGGGCGAGGTTGCGTTTTTGCGCGGCGCGGGACGGCGAGAGATTGGTCACGGTGCGCTGGCTGAGCGAGCGATTTCCGGCGTGCTCCCGACGGAAGAGGCCTGGCCTTACGCTATGCGCGTGGTGTCGGACATTCTCGAATCGAACGGATCGTCCTCGATGGCCACGGTCTGCGGCGCGTCGCTTTCGCTGATGGATGCCGGAGTTCCGTTGAAGGCTCCAGTTGCCGGAGTCGCCATGGGATTGGTGAAAGAGGGCGAACAGTACGCCATCCTCACCGACATTGCGGGCGCGGAAGATCACTACGGCGATATGGATTTCAAAGTTGCCGGAACGAAAGATGGCATCACCGCGTTGCAGATGGATATTAAAGTTGCCGGCATCACTTCGCAGATTATGCGCGAGGCGCTGGCGCAGGCAAAGCGTGGACGGCTGCACATTCTCGGCAAAATGGAAGAAGTGATTACCACCGGACGCAAGAAGATTTCCGACTTCGCGCCGCGCTTCTACACCGTGCAGATCCCGGTCGACAAGATTCGCGATCTCATCGGGCCGGGCGGCAAGATGATTCGCTCGATCGTCGAACAAACTGGAGTCAAGATCGACGTGGAAGATTCCGGCCTGGTCAAAGTCGCATCGAGCGATCAAGCGTCGGCGGCGAAGGCGCTGCAGATCATCGGCGATCTGACGGCCACGGCGGAAGTAGGGAAGACCTACCTCGGCAAGGTCACGCGACTCGCGGATTTCGGCGCGTTTGTCGAAATCATTCCTGGCACCGACGGCTTGCTGCATATCAGCGAGGTCGCCGAGCATCGCATTGCCGATGTGCGCGACGAACTGAAAGAAGGCGATCAGGTGCTGGTGAAGGTGCTCGCGGTTGAGGGCAATCGCATCCGGCTTTCGCGCAAAGCGATTCTGAAAGAGCAGCGCGCAAAAATGGGCGGCGGCGAGGCCCCGCCTGTGGCCGCAGCGGCGGAAGGCGAATTCGTACCCGCTCCCGTAACGACTGGAACGATGGTGATCGAAGGCGGCGGCGATTTCCCCGACGAACCGGATTCCGAACCAAACTTCAATCGCGACGGCGCGCCGCTGGCAAGCAGTGATCGTCCTCAAGGCGATCGTCCGCACGGTGGAGATCGTGGCGGACGTGGCGGACGTCCCGGTGGTGGCGGTCGTGATCGTGGGCGCGGCGGACGCGGTGGCCGTCCCGGTGGCGGCGGACGCGATCGCGGACGCGGCGGTCCGGGCGGGGGAAGACACTAGGAACCTTTTGCCATGGATTCACACGGAATACAGAAAGGGCCACGGCGAGAGTCGTGGCCTTTTGTCTATGCGCCTGAAATTTGGCTTTAGCTTAGAACTGCATCACAGAGAGGCCGGGGATTCGTTGGAAGTGCCGGAGATTGCCGGTGGCTACGCTGTAGCCGAGTTCCAAGGCCGTCACTCCGATCAGCAGATCAGCGAGTGGAAAGCGAATGCCTTTGGCTTGGTTCTCGCCATCGATATTGCCCCGCTCGAAGAGCGATTGTAACTGTGACCGGATGGGTGGGCAGAGCCATCAGTAACTCTTGAATGAACTGCTCACGCTTCGCTTTGCGTTCTGTTGTATTGGCACGGGCTGCGCCGTGAGCTAGCTCAATGACAGTTACAACCGACAGGGCAACTTCAGTTTCTCCCGCTGTACGAGCGATGGCTGCGAGCATCTGCCGCGCGTTCCGTCCCTGCCGTTCGGCGGCGATCAGCACACTGGAATCAAGGATTAGTCCCATGCGGGCGGTTCTAGTGGTTCGCGATGGCTCTCGATAGCCGCCTCCACATCCTTGGCGAAGTCAGCGTCCATAACCGCGGTCGAGTCCTCGGGCAAGAGCGCGATGCACTCGGAGATGGTGCGGCGGGACGGGAGCGGCGCATGGATCACGGCCACGGGCAGCTTGCCGCTCTCGATCACGACCTCCGCGCCGGCACGCACCCGCGCCAGCAGGCCGGCAAAGTCGCTGGCGGCCTCCGCTTCCGAGATGTGGATCACATGGTCAGCCATGGCGCGATTATACCGCGTCCTCCGTCGTCGCCAGCCCTATAACGGATGTCATTCCGAATCGGGCTGAAAGCCCGGTGAGGAACCTGCTTTGTCCTGCAGAGCCTCGAATCTACCCTCCGGATCGTCGAAGCCGGCACAGTCCCGCGAGATTAATGGCAGCCAATGGCTCGTTCGTTGTGCCTGCGTTCGCGGCAGCCCCACTCCCGGGGGCCCAAAGGGTGGGACTGTCCCCGCTGCCATTTCTCAGCAGTCGACAGGCGTTCGCCGAGCTGGTCCGCCGCACTTCGTCCTAACAATGTCTTGCCTATAAAGTTCTTGACAATAAACTTTCTTGATAAGAATATTTTGTTGAGGGGTCATAAAATGACAATACTGTGCAAGGCGACCATTACAAAAGGAGATGTTAAAATAGTGCTGGAGGGACCAAAGGATTTTATAGATCAGCAGGTTGCCAAGTATGCATTGTTATCAGAAACAAGCAAGAACGATATCAAGAACTTGAATCGTGAAATGCCTCAAAGATTGGGGGAGGCGGAACAGCGCGGCGAACGCCAGTTGATTGCTGAGAAACTACCTAAAGGACACAGCGAAATTATTGCTGTCCTTGGGTCCTGCCTAGCCGAGGCGGGACAGCCTGAATTCGGAGAAGAAGAGATCAAGCGGGCCTACATTCGCGCCAACGTTCGGCCCCCTAAAGTTCTGTCTCAGGCGCTGATCGATGCCAAGAGAAAGCACGACTATCTAGAGGCGGTGGCAAGAGGAAGATATCGGTTGTCAGCGCACGGGGACCGCACCGTCCGCTTTGACCTACCGCGACGCAAAGACACGTGATCCGGAGCCGGAACGGCTAGTGAAAACTTCACATTGGAGGCTCGCATGGCTGACGCAAAGATTGACATTAAGGTTGGGGAGGTTTCCTTTTCAGGCGAAGGCGACGGCAAATGGGTTTCGGAACAATTCGACAAGATGCTAAAGCATCTTCCTGACCTCGTAGCTGTGGCTCCGGCGCAAACTGAGGCCGACGCATCTAGGAAAGGGCCAAGTGCCGGGAAGGCAAGGGGCACACTTTCCTCCTTTCTAACAAGTACGAACTCCAAGATAAACCAAACTAGAAGATTCTTGGCGACTGCGTTATGGCTGCAAAATGGCGGGAAGGCACATCTCTCAACGACCGGGGTTTCCACGGCACTGAGCGACAACCATCAAAATAGGCTTACCAACCCTTCCCAGTGTCTGGCAGATAACGTAAAGCAGGGCTTTTGTGAGAAAGATGGGAAAAAGGAGTTCTATGTAACTGACGACCGGTTGCGCTTCGCGAGCCGTTACTTACGGAATACCGCAGCCTCGTCCAGAACTTTCTTGAGCAGCGGTGGCGTCCAACGGAATTGAGTGGTGCTCTGTTCAGCGAGATTGTTTACACGATACTCGACGGACATGCGAAGGAGGCGTACGCGAATAAGCCGGCCAAGCCCAGCAACTTTGTTACCGCATGCCGGAAGCTTGAAGAGAGCAAGAAGAATCATGTGCCACGCAGCTTCCAAATATTGATCCCCCGAATGCTTCCGGCGCTGTACGAAGTCCGAAATAACCGTAGTGTGGGGCACGTCGGGGGCGATGTCGATCCAAACCACATGGATTCTGTTGTGGTTCTGTCCATGTGCAACTGGATCATGGGTGAGCTTGTTCGCGTGTTCCACAACGTTAGCGTGATAGAGGCCCAGGCAATGGTTGACGCGATCGCTGAGGCTCGTATTCCTATAATTTGGACAAAGGGAAATCTCAAGCGCGTCCTAAACCCTAAATTGAGTCTAGACGAGCATATTCTTTTGCTGACTTCTTCTTCTGTCCCCTCTACCTCGTCGCAGTTGCTGAAAGAATGGGTCGAGTACGGAAACTCGACGCGCTTCAAGAAAGCGCTGCGCGCTCTTCACAAGCAGCGCCTCATTGAGTTCGACGAGAGCACAGACAACGTAGAAATACTCCCGCCCGGCACTGTCTTCGTGCAGACTCTGATTCGGGCAAAGAAGCTGACATTCGCCAGTGCCGATTGATTACGAAAGGGGACCCCCCAACGCTCTCCACCGGGTGGGAACGATAGGCGACGGCGCTCTCTTCAATAAATCCACAACCCTCATGTGACATCTGACCTTGCGCGCCACTTCGGACTCGCCTAATAATTGCCCCAGCAAAGGCAGTACAGGCAGCGCGAGCCCACGAGCAACAATCGCGGCCTAACTCGTTTGTTTCACGGCTTTTGATGTCTAGGTTCTTTAGACGTCCGGATTCGCGGAAATTCAGTGCGAGCGGTGGGAGTTAGAAAATACATAGGTCCTTCGTCGGGAGTCGCTCGCTGCGCGTGCGACTCCGCTTCCTTAGGATGACAGGGCGGGTTCGGCACGACTGAGGTCTTGTCCTTTCCGATCAGATCAAAATCAAAATCAAGATGAAGGGCGACGGACAGGAGTGTCCTCCCACACTCGCGTCGGCGCTGTCGAGGACAAGCAGGTTCCTCACCGGGCTTGGCGCCCGGTTCGGAATGACATCCGCTAAAGAAGGAACATCAGTGGGGAGATGGAAGCAAGGTCGTTTCGCTGAAAATACCGAGCCGTACAACGCGGCGCGAGATACAAAAAACTGACTGAGCAGAATTTGCTCGTTTGCGGTTTGAAACTCAAGCGCCGTATGAATCCGCGTCTAAGGCGTTTCTTGTAGCGATCAGGCGGATATTCCGTAGCTGATGAGCAGTAATGTTTTCTTGGTCACGATAAGTGCTGCGGATGGAACAACACTCTGCGAACACTCTTCGAACTGGGAGAATGGACTCCGAATGGGTGCTTTGGCACGCGGGTTGCTCCAATCAGGGGATAGGGAAGGAACGTCTTCACATCTCTTGGAGGATTTGATGAAAAGGCAATTACAGTCTCTTGGTTTTCTTTGCGCTCTCGTGCTTTTGCTAAGCGCTGGCATCGCGGTTCAGGCACAACAAAATAACCCACCGACGCGAACGACTGATCCCACCGCGCAACAGCCGGCCACGCCGCCCCAGGCGCAGACGCCGGATCAGTCGCGGCCAGCGCCGGATGCGCAGGCTCAGCCATCATCGGCTGAGGGGCAAAACTTTACGGGTACGATTGTGAAGTCCGGGGATAAGTACAAGTTTCAGGATGCAGCCTCGGGAAACACCTACGACATTGACCATCAGGAGCAGGTGAAAGAATTCGAAGGCAAGAAAGTTCGAGTGCATGGAACCTTGGACGAAAGCGCCAAGATGATTCATGTGCAGTGAGAAGCGGTTGCTCGAGTAGGTGGATACAAGAAGGCCGCGACGAAAGTCGCGGCCTTCTCTCGTAGCGTGCGCGGGACTGAAGCCCGGTTGTCTTGTGTGGACTCTTACGCGGCGCTGAAGGCGCCGCTCTTCCACGGCAGTGGACGTGTTCGTGGAGACCCCTGCCTCAACGGCTTAAGCCGGGTTCATTTTTGGTGAGGCTTTGCGGCACCCTTCGGCTTTGCTCAGAGCTTCGTCTCCCGGCGAGCGTTCGCAGGCATGGCAGCCTCGGGAGCGTTCAAGTCGACTGCCATCGCATCTTTGTGCATCACCAGTTTTAATTCGCGCTCCGTGATAAGACCTGAGAGATGCACGGCCTTATGTTCCGCCAGGTACCCGACAGCGCTGGCATCGATTTCGTAGTCACCAAAATCGATCTGGCAGAAGAGAATGTCGGAGTCGCTTCCGGTAGTATCCCAAGTATCGATGTTGCGCTTCTTATCGTGTAGCTTAACGACCGCTTGGCGGTCGAGATGCTTCCCGTTTTCGTCGACGACCGTGATCAAAAGCTTTTGGGTTTCGGAGCAGAAAGGCCGACTGGTCTCGCTCATCCGGATCTCAATGTTTTGCCCCGCAGCGGGAGCTACAGAAAGCAGCAACTGGCCCGAGATCCCAGCGATGATTAGCGGGCAGAGGGACAGAAACCTTCCTTATGATCTGGGTCATAATTCTCCTGAAAATGCTCGATGAATATTGCGGGGAGCAGCGATCAAAGAACAAATTTTGTACCGCAATCGGGTCGTTACAGAGTCACGAAATTGTCGATTTTGGCGGTGGGGATACCCTCCGTGCTCCCTACGGAATGGTGGATTCACTAAAGTAAGCGACTCCAGCGCACGTTGTTCCGTAGCGCGTGCTGCGATTACGGCGTGTGCCTGAAGTGGCGTTTGAAGCAGGATGAAACCATGTGTTCGGTGACGGCGTCGAAGCCGTTCAGACCCTGAGGAGTCTCGCCAGCACTGACATCTTCCGGGCCGTTGCAGTGGTCAATTCGCGTTACAGAGTATGCGGCAGTTTGTCCGGAGCCGGTGAACTGCTGAAAGAAGAATTGGGCCTGCGCGGCGGAATTATTCTGCTCGGAATCGACATTGCTGCACAGCCAGCCTGCCAGCGACGTTTGCGGATAAAAGAAGCTAGGTTCGTCATTGCCGTCAATAATGCTCATGGCTTGCCACGCGGCGTTCGCTCCCTGGCCGGTGACTCTTCCTGCGTTGCAACTCGGCTGACCCGACCAATGCCCCACCAATCCGGGGTCGGCATTCACATAGTCGGGAGGGTCCGGCCATTGCTCGCCGTTGCAGCCAAACTGTCCCGTCGGGCATACGGTCACGGTAGGCGCATGGGGAACCACGCAGCCTTGTTCGATGTTGCCGAAAACCGGTCCGGAGAGCAGTTCCACGTTATCGAGATAACTCGAACTTCCATACCATGCCAACGAATAGGCTGCGGCTCCAGCCCCGGCGCTCAGCGTCTGCACGCACATCCCACCCTGGTTGTAAAGATTGTCGTAGATATAGTTCAGAAAGGTTGCGGGGCGGCACGCCGCATCTCTAATACTGGTCCCGCCGGAACTGTCGGTGGCTTCCCAATCCGAATCCCAAGTTACATAAACCAGTTGGAAACCATCCTCGATATATTTTGCGGGATAGCTAGGGTCCTGATAGGCGCTGGTACCGCCGCCGCCTTCGAGGAAAACGATGGTTCCCTTCACTTCTCCTCTGGGATTGATAACACCATAACTAAAGCCAATATCCGATGCGTTCGCGCAGTCTTGCACCATCCCACTAAAACAGCTCATCCCCGGATAGTAAGCGGCTGGGCAAACTTGCAGTTGCTTGATGGTGCGTGGATTAATATTGCCGAGCGGCAACGGCGCGCGCTGCGCCTGGGCAGGAAGCGCGCCAAAAATCATGGTGAAGGCAATCGCCGCAAAAGCCGTGCCTGCGGCGGCATACAGAGAGCTTTTCATCCGAACCATAGCTTCGACATCATAAGGTAATTGCGGCCTCGCAGGTACGGCACAGAAGTCTGGAGTCTTCTTTCTCTTTTCTCTGTCCGTTCCCGGACAAAGCGGCATTGTGGTTGCCGCCTCATGCATTTACCCGATCTTTGATCACAGACAGCCTCTGCGATAATGGAGAGCAGGAGCGAGACCCCTACATTTCTAGATAATGAAATCCTTCGTTCGATCTTTCCCATGACATCTTTCCTGTTTCGCACCATTGGATACTGTGGATACTTTCGCACCATGGGCATTCTTTCGATTGCGTTGCTCTCGGTGGGCGGTATGGCGGCGCAAACCAAACAGGAGACGCAGCCGCCGGCGGTGCGCGCCATCGGTCGCAGACTGC
>Ga0210405_10005892_pt1 | contig 11070 bp, 12 predicted proteins | sample IncBWH11MmetaG_FD_155492 | JGI IMG/M metagenome (GOLD analysis project Ga0210405, IMG submission 155492) | Forest soil microbial communities from Barre Woods Harvard Forest LTER site, Petersham, Massachusetts, United States - Inc-BW-H-11-M | ecosystem: Environmental > Terrestrial > Soil >... | reverse complement strand
CGTGTCAAGCCACTTTTCCAGGCCATTGCGCCACAGGCCCCGGACGGCTTATATAGGAGGCAATCCCGTCATCGCCGATGACCAAAGACTTCGCCTCCAAAAAGAGCTGGGCGAAGCACAAACGAGATTTGCCAGGAGAACTGCCATGAGCAATGCACCGCTGATGCCGAAGGCAACTGCCGTGTGGCTGGTCGACAATACCGCGCTGACCTTCGATCAGGTGGCGGACTTCACCAAGATGCACCCCCTTGAGGTGCGCGCCATCGCCGATGGCGACGCCGCCCAAGGCATCAAGGGCATGGACCCGATTTCGACCGGGCAATTGAGCCGCGATGAGATCGAAAAGGGCGAAAAGGACCCGAACTACCGCCTCAAGCTCGGTGAGAGCAAGGTCACACTGCCGCCGGCGGCCAAGAAGAAGGGCCCGCGCTACACCCCGGTATCGCGCCGCCATGAGCGGCCGAGCGCGATCCTGTGGCTGGTGCGCAACCACCCGGAATTGAAGGACGCGCAGATCATGCGGCTTGTCGGCACCACCAAGACCACCATTGCGAGCGTGCGCGACCGCACCCACTGGAATGCCTCGACGTTAACGCCGATGGACCCGGTGACGCTCGGCCTGTGCTCGCAGATCGAGCTCGATTTCGAGGTGCAGCGCGCCGCCAAGGAGAAGCCGACCGAGACCGCCTACGGCGGCGCCACGCTGCTGCCGGCCTCCGAGACCACCCGCAAGGAACCGGAATTCGAGCCGAGCGAGAAGCAGCGCGAGGATCTCAATGTCGATGCGGTGTTCGCCAAGCTGAAGACCATCGGCGGCAAGAAGCCGGATCAGGAGTAGGACGGCCGCTCGCCTGCGCCTCACAACCACGTAGTTGCCCGGAGATTACTTTTCGCCGTGCGGCGCGCACAATCACGTCTCAACCTTGACGGGTATTGTGATGGCTGGATTCTTCATCCTATTGGCGTTGCTGCTTGGCGGAGCCGCGTTCCTGTTCAAGGAGGGCGGCGACGAAATCTCCGCCGGTGGCTGGGCCAGCGACGTCTGCACGACGTCAAAATTGTTTTGCCAGCACCCCGAATACCTCGCCTATGCCGGCGGCATCCTGCTGGTGCTCGCGGTCGGCTTCAAGCTCGGCAGCATCGGGAAGTAGAGCGGGGGCGGCGCCGTCCTCACGCCTTCTTCAAGAACTCCGTCCTCAGCACCAAGCCCTTGACCTTGTCGGTGCGGCCTTCGATTTCGTCCTCATTGTCGGTGAGGTGGATGTTCCTGATCACGGTGCCGCGCTTCAGCACCGTGGAAGAGCCCCTCAGCTTCAGGTCCTTGATCAGCGTGACGCTGTCGCCCTCGGCGAGAAGTGCGCCGTTCGAATCCCTGACCTTGATGTCCATGCGGTGCTTTCCGCGCGAGCGCGCGCTTTGAGGATGCGAAGCCGGGATCTAGCCCAGTTCAATCTCGTCATCGATCTCATGCGACAGGCTGATGCCGCCGATGGTCAGGACCATCTTGGCCGGCAGCTTCTCGTGACCTTTCAGACGCCCGGCCGCGAGCGCGTCGCGCACCGCTTTCTCGATCTCGCGTTGCGAGGTGATGCCGACCTTCTTCAGGAATTTGCGTAAACTCGCATTGAAGACGTCCTCGTTCATGGCGGCCTCTCCCAAAAATTACGGATGGTCCGGATGGTTCAGCATGTATTCGCCGAGGTCGCGCTGGCGGCGATCGGCGCGCCCGGCGGCGTTGTTGCGGGCAACGTCGCGGTCCTTGCGGCAGGCGATATATTCCGGCGAGCCGGGTGCAACATTGTTGGCGCGGCAGAACGTATCATCGTCTTCGCTCAGCGTATTCTCTACGACGCGGTTACCCCGCTCGAGGCAACCGGCGAGCAGCGGGGCGACCAGCAACAGTGGAATGAGAAATCGCGCAGGTGTCCGCCGCATGGACCTGTTCCATCATTGTTCAATAGTATGGCCGGCTTGACCCGGCAATCCATCGAAATAAAGGCAACCGAGGCATCAGGAACAATCGTCATTCCGGGTCTGGTCCTTCGGACCATCCCGGAATGACGCACTGAACTACACCCTGCCCTTCAGCGCGGTGCCGATCTCGTCGAGCACCTTCGGGTCCTCGATGGTCGCGGGCAAAACCCACGGACGCGGGGTGCCTCGGTGCGAGCGATTGGCAAAACGCGGCGCAGCGATCCGCCGCGTTTTGCTTGGGAGCTCGACGTGTGGAAGAAGGGTGGATTCTATTCCCGTGAGGGACGTCACCAAACATCAAAATCAATTTAGTGGAGATAGCCTCTCTAGTGAAGATAGCCTCCCGAACCCTGGGTTAGGGTTTTGAGGCCATCCATGAAGAGACTTTTCTCGGTTTTTGCAGCATGGCTTGTCCTGGTCACCGGCCAGGGCGCGTTTGCGGCTGAAATCTGGTTGTCAGGCGTGTCACCGTTCGTGCGCCAAAAGATGTTTGGGGAAACCCAATCCGACTACTTCGGACTTTTCAAACCGGATGCGGCATGGTCGAAGTCCGCGCAGCAGGTCAAGGTGTTCATGATCAATGCCGGCGTGGTCCTGCACCAGTCGGACGACGAGGTGAAGGCCATATTTGCCGACCTGAAGCGCCGGCAAATCGCACTCGCGATCGAAATGGGGCTGCTGTCAGGAAAGGGTCCTGACGGCAAGGTGCAGGAGTGCGGAGTCGGCGTCGAGGGCTTTGGTGCGCCTGACGCTGCGAAGGTCGTCGCCAACCGCATTCAGAGGAACGGCGGCGAGCTCGCTTACGTTGCGATGGACGAGCCGCTTTGGTATGGCCACCACTTCAAAGGCAAGAACGGCTGCCAGTGGTCGATGGAGAAAGTGGCGCAGGACATGGTGTCGCGAATTGCCGACCTGCGCGAAAAGTTTCCCAACGTGAAAATTGGCGATGTGGAGCCGATCGGCACGGCGCAGCCGCCGGACTGGACCGCTGAAATCGCACAATGGACACAGGTCTACCGGCAGGTCACCGGCGAAAGCCTCAGCTTTTTTCATGCCGACGTCCTGTGGACGGCGCCATGGCAACCGCAATTCGCTGCCGTCAAGAGCCAGATGCAAAAAGGCGGAATAAAATTCGGCGTGATCTACGACGGCGGCGGCACGGGCAAGCCGGAAAGCGACGATCTATGGACCCAGGAGGCAGCACAGCGATTTCATTCCGTGGAGTCGAACCCGTCCCTGGTCCCGGATCATGCGATCTTCCAAAGCTGGGTGCGATGGCCGCATAACATGCTGCCGGAAACCCAACCCGGCACCATGACGAACCTCGTCCTGCAGTATCTGCAGGCGCGCGAGGGCAAGAGATAAACCCTCACACCCTGCCCTTCAGCGCCTCGCCGATCTCGTCGAGCACTTTTGGGTCTTCGATCGTTGCCGGCATGGTCCAGGGCTCGCGGTCGGCGATCTTCTTGATGGTGCCGCGCAGGATCTTTCCCGATCGCGTCTTCGGCAGCCGGCCGACCGTGATCGCAAGCTTGAACGCTGCGACCGGGCCGAGCTTTTCGCGCACCAGCGCGACGATCTCCTTTTCGATCTCCGTCTGACTTCGCGTGACGCCGGCTTTCAGCACCAGGAATCCGCAGGGCACCTCGCCCTTGATCGCGTCATGGATGCCGAGCACCGCGCACTCGGCGACATCGGGATGCGAAGCAAGAATTTCCTCCATGCCGCCGGTGGAAAGCCGGTGGCCCGCGACATTGATGATGTCGTCGGTGCGGCCCATCACCCAGACATAGCCGTCCTCGTCCTTGTAGCCGGCATCGGAGGTTTTGTAATAGCCGGGGAATTCGGTGAGATAGGTTTCGCGAAAACGCTCGTCCTGCTGCCACAGCGTCGGCAGGCAGGCCGGCGGCATCGGCAGTTTGATGACGATCGAGCCCATGGTGCCCGCGGGCAAGGGCTTTGCCGCCTCATCGACGATATCGACCTGATAGCCCGGCATCGGCACCGTCGGCGAGCCGCGCTTGACCGGCAGCATGCCCAAGCCCACCGGGTTGCCGGCGATGCACCAGCCGGTTTCGGTCTGCCACCAATGGTCGATCACCGGCACCTTCAATTGTTGCTCCGCCCATTCCACCGTCGGCGGATCGGCGCGCTCGCCGGCCAGAAACAGCGTGCGGAATTTTGTGAGATCATATTTCCGGATGAATTTTCCTTCCGGATCTTCCTTCTTGATGGCGCGGAACGCGGTGGGCGCGGTGAAAAGCGCGACCGCCTTGTGTTCGGAGATCACGCGCCAGAATGCGCCGGCATCCGGCGTGCCGACCGGCTTGCCCTCATACATGATCGAGGTCGCGCCGTGAATCAGCGGCCCGCAAATGATGTAGCTGTGGCCGACCACCCAGCCGATGTCGGAGGCGCACCACCAGATTTCGCCGGGCTTGACGCCGTAGAGATTGAACATCGACCATTTCAGCGCCACCAGGTGCCCGCCATTGTCGCGCACCACGCCCTTTGGAATCCCGGTCGTACCCGAAGTGTAGAGGATATAGAGCGGATCGGTCGCCAGCACCGGCACGCAAGGCGCGGCCTTGCCGGCATCCAGGGCTTTGCGGCGCAGGCTCGCCCAATCGTGGTCGCGGCCCGCGACCAGTTCGCATGACTGCTGCGGCCGTTGTAGGATGATGCAGGCTTCGGGCTTGGCGTTCGCGAGCTTGATCGCCTCGTCCAACAGCGGCTTGTACTGCACGATGCGGCCGGGCTCTATTCCGCAGCTTGCCGAGAAGATCAGCTTCGGCCTTGCATCGTCGATCCGGGTCGCCAGCTCCTTTGCCGCGAAACCGCCGAACACCACGGAATGCACCGCGCCGATCCGCGCGCAGGCCAGCATCGCGACCACCGCCTCCGGCACCATCGGCATATAGAGGATGACGCGATCGCCCTTGGTGACGCCGAAATCGGCCATCACCGCGGCAAGCGCCTGCACCTCTTTCAACAGTTCGGCATAGCTGAATTTGGTGATGGTGTTGGTGAGCGGCGAATCGTGTATCAGCGCCACCTGATCGGCGCGCCCGCCTGCGACGTGACGGTCGAGCGCGTTGTAGCAGGTGTTGACTACGGCACCAGTGAACCAGCGGCCGTAGACACCACTTCCCGGGTCGAACACCTTTTTCGCGGGCTCGATCCAGTCGATCTCGGCCGCGGCCTCGGCCCAGAAACCGATGGGATCCTTCAGCGAACGGGCGTGGACCTCGTGATACCGACTTTTCTCTTGGATATTCATGGCGTGCTCCCGGCAAAGAACCCGTCCTCGTCATGGCCGGGCTATTTTCGGGCCATTGTCACGGGAAGCCGCGACAGATCAAGCCGGAAACAACCGCCCAGCGGCTAATGCGGTGCAATCGCCAAGAGATGGTCGAGCCGCTCGCGCATCGCCTTTTGCAGATCGTAGTCCGGCCGGCCGAACGCGGCGTTACGCTGTGCAATGAAGTTGTCCTGTTCGCGCTGCAAGGCGCGCCCGGCGCGCGGGTCAGCGGCGGTGGCATCGCGAACCGCCTTGATGTTTGCGGCATTGATCTCGCGGTCGAGATTGGCAAGCTCAGGATTGGCGCAGATCGCCTTTTCCACGGCGCGCCTGGCGGTTGCGCAATTGAAGCTCGGCTTGCCGGCGACTGCGATCAGCGCGCCGAGCCGCTCCAATTCCTGCGCCAGGGATTTGTAGTTGGCTCTGGCGGTCTGATGATCGGGCTTGAGCTTGATCGCCGCGCCGAAATCGGCCAGCGCCCTGGGCCGGTCGCCCTTCTTGCGCCACAGCTCGCCGCGGGCGTTGTAGATATCGGCCAAGGTCGGATCGAGCCGCAGCACCGTGTCGTAGTCGCCGATCGCGCGGTCGACCTGATCCTTGCGGGTGAAGGCGCCGCCTCGCGCGATCAGCGCCTTGATGCGGTCGGCGCGAACCGTCTTTTCGTTGTCGATCAACGCGCCGCACTCCGCGACCATCTTGTCATCGTCGTTCGCTGCCACTGCTGCCATGCACGGCGCGGGATCGACCAGCGGCTCTTTCGCAGGCTCGGCGCCGGTTGCGCGGCCGATCTGGGGCAGCGAGCCCAACAGGCCCACGATCGCGGCGGGAATCAGCATTCTCATCAAGATCTTTGGACCAACTCGCATCGGATTTCCGGCGCAAACGCGCTTCAAATTGCAACGGCCACGATCTGCCACGGGAACGGCGGCAGCTTTGCGGCAAGTATAACGGCGATCATATAATCGATAATACACTCGCGATCATACACTCGATCATACACTTGGATTTTGATGCTAGATTGCCGATCGGTATGACCTCTATTGCCTGCGCCTGGGATCTTTAGGACTTGACGACATTCGAATGGATCATCGCGTTGCTGCTGGGTGCGGTCGCGCTGGCGGCGCTGGCCCGGCGGGTCAAGGTGCCCTACCCGACCTTTCTTGCGGTCGGCGGCGTGCTGCTGGCGTTCGTGCCCTCAGGACCGTCCTGGACGCTGGAGCCGTCTCTGGCACTGGCGCTGTTCGTCGCGCCGGTGCTGCTCGATGCCGCCTATGACACCTCGCTCCGCGACCTCCGCGCCAATTGGGTGCCGGTCTCGACATTGGTGTTCCTCGCGGTCGGGGTCACCACCGCTGTCGTCGCCGTGCTGGCGCATTGGCTGGTCCCGGCCATGCCATGGTCGGCCGCGATCGCCCTTGGCGCCATCGTCGCGCCGCCGGATGCGGCGGCGGCCACCGCCATCCTGCGCCAGGTCAACCTGCCCTACCGGGTCCTCAAAATCCTGGAAGGCGAGAGCCTGCTCAACGACGCCAGCGCGCTGTTGATCTATCGGGTCGCCGTCGGCGCCGCCGCGGTGGAGCACTTGAAATGGAGCGAGTTCGCACCCTCCGTCGTGCTGGCATTGGCGGGCAGCCTGGTCGCCGGTTATCTGTTCGCCCGGCTCTGGCTGCTGCTGTCACGGCGGGTGGATGAAGCGCCGAGCGCTATCATCCTGCAATTCGCCGGCACTTTTACCGTCTGGATCGTTGCCGAGCGGATCGGGCTGTCCGGCATCCTGACCATCGTTGCCTATGCCATCACGATCGCGCGGACCGCCCCGGCGCGGACCCCGGCACGGCTTCGGGTGCCGGCCTATGCGGTGTGGGAGACCGCGGTCTTCATCCTCAATGTGCTGGCGTTCATGCTGATCGGCATGCAGTTGCGGCCGATCTGGACCCGGCTCGACGACGTCGTACGCGGGGAGTACGTCGCGATAGCGGCTTACGTGCTGGCCGCCGTCATCCTCGCCCGCATCGTCTGGGTCATGATCTACGGCGTCACGCTGCGGACGCTGCTCGCCCAGGGGCTTCTTCACCCCCGAAATATGGCGGTGCCCACCGTCAAAGGCGGCATGGTGGTGGCGTGGTGCGGCATGCGCGGCATCGTTACGCTCGCAGCCGCCTTTGCGCTGCCCGAACGCTTCCCCTATCGCGATCTGATCCTGCTGACGGCCTGTTCGGTCGTGCTGGGCTCGCTCGTCATTCAGGGCCTGACCTTGCGCCCGCTGATCCTGGTGCTCAAGCTGAAGCAGGACGATCCGGTCGGCGTCGAGGTCGCGCGCGCCCGCGGCATCGCCTATCGGGCGGCGCTCGATGAGATCGAGGGTGATCCGTCGGAGGAAGCCGAGATCCTGCGGCTGGAATATCGCGCCATGCTGATGCGCGGTGAAAGCGATCCTGACGGCGGCGTCCCGACCAGCGAGCTTCCGGCCGATCCGCTGCGCCGGCGCGCGATCGACGCGGCGCGCCGCTCGATCCTGAGCTTGCGCCGGTCGGAAGAAATCGGCGACGACGCCTTCCATCAGCTCGAGGAGGAACTCGACCGCGCGGAATTAAGTGCACAGGGGTGAGCTATGCGCCTGCCTTGCAGGTGATGCCGCCATCGACCACGAGTTCGATGCCGGTGATGTATCTGGATTCATCCGACGCCAAAAACAGCGCCGCGTTGGCGACGTCCCAGGCTTCGCCCATGTGGCCCATCGGCACCTGCGCGTCGCGCGCGCGCCACATCGCCTCGACATCGCCCTTGGCATAGCTTGCCGCTAGTCCGGCGGAATGCTCGACCATCGGCGTCTTCATCAACCCCGGCAGGATCGCGTTCACCCGCACATGCTTGGGCGCGAATTCGACCGCGGTGGTCCGCGTCATCTGGTTCATCGCCGCCTTGGTGGTGCCGTAGGAGACGTAGGAGAGGCCGAGATGGCGGATCGAGGCGATCGAGGAGATGTTGATGATCGAGCCGCCGCCTTGGCGCACCATCACCGGGATGACGTGCTTCATGCCGAGATAAGCGCTCTTGAGGTTGACGGCGAAGACGTGATCCCAGCTCGCTTCCGTCACGTCGACAACGCTGCCCATCTCGGCGATGCCGACATTGTTGTCGAGCACGTCGATGCGCCCATAAGCCTTGAGACAGGCGGCCACCATCGCCTCGACATCGTCGGCGCGCGAAACGTCCGCGGTGAAGGCGGTTGCCTTGCCGCCTTCACCTGCGATGATCTTCACGGTCTCTTCGGCGGCAGCCGCGTTGCGATCGACGCAAAACACCTGCGCGCCCTCGCGCGCAAAAGTCACCGCGGTCGCTTTGCCGTTGCCCCAGCCCGGCCCGATCGAACCGGCCCCGACCACCATCGCGATTTTTCCCTTGAGCCGATCCATCGAGGTCTCCCTGCTTGTCTTTCGGTTATCGTAGCCCGGATGAAGCGCCAGCGAAATCCGGGACTCTTTTCCCGGATTGCGCGGAGCCTGTCATCGGGCGCGCATTCGCGCGACCCGTTGGTTCCATGCGGGCTACGGACATGTATGTCGTATTCGCTCCTACCGGGCAGCGTTTCGCACTGGAAACCATGCGGTTCCCCAATTACTCTGGGCCCCGCGAACCGGCCCGTCAGAGGCCGGGTCTTACCGGGAGAACGCCATAATGCCTGCCAATCGCGTAGTTGGAATTTCCTTGGGAGTTTCCTTGGGAGCGGCCATCCTGTTCGGCGGCGCCAGCCTCAATCTCGCTCACGCAAAGCCGTTCATGATCGTCGGCAATGATGAGAAGGTCTGGTGGGACGATGACGGAAAGACCATCTTGTCCGCGCCGGGCAAGGACACGATCCTGATCGTCGATCTCGCCAATCCTGAGGATCCCAAGATCGTCGCCACCCTGCCCCTGAAGAATTCGATCGTCGGACCGCCGGTCAATGTCGATATTGACCCGACGGGCGCGATCGCGCTGGTGGCGGATTCGGTCGATGTGATTAAGGATGGCGACGCGCTGAAGCAGGTGCCGGACAATAAACTCTATGTCATCGATCTCAAGGCAAGCCCGCCGAAACTGGCGACGACCGTCACCCTCGGCAAGCAGCCGTCGGGGCTGAGCATCAGCCCGTCGGGCAAGATGGCGCTGGTGGCCAATCGCGGCGACAATACGATCAGCGTGCTCTCGATCAACGGCACCGACGTCAAGATCACCGACACCCTGACATTCCCCGACAGCGTCTCGCATGTGGTGTTCACGCCGGACGGCAAGCGGGCGCTGGCGGCGCGCTCGCCCGCATCAAAGCTGTCGGTGCTCGACATCGCCGGCGACAAGGTGACCTACAACAAGCTCGATTTGCCGACCGGCCAGTGGCCCTACAATGTCGTGGTGACGCCCAACGGCAAGCTCGCCCTGCTCAACGAGACCGGCAGTGGCGGCTCGTCGGACGGCAACGTCGACACCACCAGCGTGATCGATCTCGAGGCCAACCCGCCGCGCGTCATCGACAAGGTGGTGGTCGGCGACGGCCCCGAGGGGCTTGCGATGTCGCCAAAGGGCGATCTCGCGGTTGCCGCCATTCTCAATGGCTCCAACAACAAGAAAGCATTCTACTACAGGAAGAACGGCAGCCTCTCGATCCTGAAGATCGACGGCAAGAAGGTGACCAAGAGCCAGGACATCGATGTCGGCGGCTTGCCGGAGGCAGTGTTGTTCACGCCGGACGGCAAATACATTCTGGCCGGAAACTACATGAGCCAGGATTTCTCGATCCTGAAAGTCAACGGCAGCAAGGTCACCGACACCGGCAAGCGCTTCAAGGTGCCGGGCCACCCGGCCTCGGCGCGCATGGGCCGTTGAGAGGATTTCGGGCGCGGTGGAGTCAGTTTGACGCGTCGCCGCGCTCGTACTGCCGCATCGCCTCGCCGCGCGCGATCAGGCGCTTGGCGTTGGTATAGGTCGGCACCTCGATGAGCGAACCCTCAAGCTCGGCGCGCGACCTGCCCGCCGCGCGCGCCGCCTCGAACGTCGCGACGATGTCGCGCGCGCGGCGAAGCTCGTCGTCATCGGGCGTCAGCACGCCGTTGACGACGGCGGCATGCGCCGGATCGACCAGGCTTTTCGCGCCATAGCCGAGACGCCGCGCAAAGCGCGCATCGCGGCTTAGGCCTTCGACATCGCTCCAGGTATAAGGACAATCCACCGCCACCACGCCGGCCGCAACGCACTCAACGAGAAAGCGTTGTCGCGGGTAGGCAAGCTCGAGGCCATCCGGTCCGCGCTCGGCGCCGAGATCGGCGGCGAGATCTTCGGACGCCAGCAGGCAGGCCGCCACGCGCCGGCTCGCCTTGGCGATCGCGCCGGTTTGCACCAGGCCGCGCGCGAATTCGATATTCGGTAACAGCGCCGTCGACCCCTCGGGAATTCCGTAGTCGCGCTCGAAGGCGCTCACCGCCTGATCGAGCCGCGCGACATGCGAGGGTTCGGCGACTTTCGGCAGCGCCACGATATCGGGATGGCCGCGCATGACGGACGCAAGATCGTCCATGCCGTCCTGCTCGAGCGGGTTGACGCGCACCGCGACCACGGCGCCAGCCTCGCGCCATTTAGGATAGAGCTCGCCCACCATCGCCCGTGCGGCAGGCCGAAGTGCGGGCGGCGTAAAATCCTCAAGCTCCTGGATCAGGACATCGGCGCCGCTTGAGGTGGCGCGTTGCAGCACGTCCTCATTGGCGCCTTCCAGAAACAGCCAGGAGCGGCAAAGCCTGACCGGGCGCATCAGAACAGCTCAG
>Ga0210405_10005890_pt1 | contig 11073 bp, 13 predicted proteins | sample IncBWH11MmetaG_FD_155492 | JGI IMG/M metagenome (GOLD analysis project Ga0210405, IMG submission 155492) | Forest soil microbial communities from Barre Woods Harvard Forest LTER site, Petersham, Massachusetts, United States - Inc-BW-H-11-M | ecosystem: Environmental > Terrestrial > Soil >... | reverse complement strand
GCCGGCGATGGAAGACTGGAGATTTTGTGTCACTCGCTCCCTCGGACTCCCTGTTCCAGCTAGCCGAAAACTACCACCTCTGGCCCACCGTCTTCCTCTTGCTCTTCGTTGGTGTCGTAAGTGTCTGGGCGCTAGTGGCGAAAGCATGCTTTCGTTATCTCGCTGAGGTGGTCGAGGCGTACTACGATTTCAAAACGCAATACGTTGAGAGCAAGAATCGCTATGAGCAAGCGATAGAGCGGACTGTGCATCGCCCGGCCAGCTGAATCCCTTGCCACTGATATTGGAAGGCATAGAATCAAAGGCATTGCTCGTCATCTGGGAGCTGTTGGGAGGGAAGTATGGCTGCGACGGGGATCGACCTGCACTTGGAGCACCTTAAATTGCAATTTCATGAGGCCGCGATAGAAATCTACCAGCGGGCGATTGACGAGGCCGGATACACGGCGCACTACTTTCTGAGTATGGTCACCGAATACGGTGGGTGGGGAGCGGCCAAGAAGCTCCTTCATTCCGAAGTTCAGTCTGGTTTCACTGAGATGTACCTCCGAGGTCGCTTGGACCTGACACTTGAGGCACTCATCCACGATAACCCGATATGGCATCCCCTGTTCACGCCGGAAGAATTGGCGGAGTGCGAAAAGCGACTGAGTGATCGCGGGTACTTCCAGGCATAGCTCGCCTCGGTAACGTCCAGAGTGGCACTGATCCCGGATCGCAGGGTTGTTCGCGTGAGCGCTGGGCGCTCTTGACTTCAACGTTGGAACGGGATTAATCTGCTGAGCGATGTGAAGCGCGCGCGGTCGAATGCGTCTGGGGCGCGTCCCCGGTGTTCCGAACGTCGATGCTTCCTCCATCCGAGCACGTAAGTCGTTCAGAGAATCGTGGATTCGATTCTGCACGCTGGCGGATACCTCCTACTCGCAAACCCTAAAAATTGAATAGTTTTGGGACAGCCCTGTCTCGGCGCGAGGTCAAACCGCGCGGATAACATGGCTATTCCGCTCGCCTGCGGCGAAGTGTCTCTCGTCGCGGGAGCGTTCGCCATTTTTGTAAAGGAGATTGAGCAAGATGCGCAACAAGAAAAAGGCAGAGAAGAAGCATACGCACGCCGGCAAAAACGATGCCCTCGGAAAATATATCCGGCAACTGGAACTCGATCTCGGTGGCCTCGGGTATGAAATCGAACGGGAGCGCCCACTCGAAATTACGGAATTGCTCGAACGGATCGCGCCAAACGACGCGGCTTACGAGAAGCGATTCGCTGACCGAGTAGGGCGTCCGGTGTGGCTGATGGTGCGCGTAACCGTGAAGCCCAGGGATAAGGATTTTGAGCGGTACAAGTCGCTGCTCCTGAGCCGCAACCGCGCCAACTGCGTGGCGTTCGAGATTAAGGAGCTAAAGAACGGGGACATTCAGTACACCATTGTGTGGGCGAACGGAAGAGCGGGAACCCAGAATGATGCGCGGGTTTGGGCTGCGGAGATTTTTGGATACCGGTCGAAAGAAGAGAAGGATCGATTTATCCAAATCGAAACACTGCTCATTTTCAAAATGCTGGGGTGGGGGACATCTACCATCGGCATTTCAACTGCGGGGCGGAAACGCTTCGTGAGTCCGGCTCCCGCGTCCGAAGGCGAGAAAGGGGGCCAAGTCGCATGAAAAAGCACGAGGTTCATCCGATGCCTCCGGTAAAAAGGGTTGACTCTGAACACATCGAGTTCGAAGGCAAACTTTTTAAATTCGTAGGCAAGACCATACAGAATGGCGACCTTGTCTTTGAAGGAGTGGACGACGGAGTGCTGGTTTTCTACGCTCCCAGGTTTTTGATCGCGGACCTCCACCCGAAGGGAAAGTTGCCGCGTAGCGCCTTCATGTAACGACAACAATCGGGCGGAAGTCCTGTGGGTATCAAGCAGGAATTCCGCCCAGTTTCCCCTAAACAGCAGCGAAAAGGGGGAATTTTTATTGTAACGAAGGCGTCGGTTTGTTCTTTTTTACCTGGTTGATCAACTCGGCCAGGCGCTCATGTACGTCGGGTTCGTGCTGATCTTCCGGAGGCTTTTCGCCCGGAATATTTACTGGCAGTTTGCCCTCCGCGCGGTCAGTAATTTCACGGGCGGCAGTAACATCTCCCATAATCGCTTTTCTGATTAATGATTCTGCGATGCATTGGGCATACGTTCTACCCTTTGGGTCATCTTTTACTTTTTCATTTAACTTAGCAACTAATGCTTGTGTTACAAGCGCTTCTGCCGCAGGCTTACGATGGATTGCGCCGCGCAAATATTCCAGCTCCAACTTTGTTTTGCCGCCCGGATTCGGGCAATGACCTTTGGGGAAACGACCTTTGCTATCGCGCTCAATCGCCATAACGTAACCTCCTAGGTCGCCGTGGCGCTTGCCAACGGGACCGTCAAAAGATTGCCGTCGCTTTCTTTTACAATTGCAGTGTTACCCGCATTGACGAATCCCAGAACCGTTCCCGATAACGTTGGCGTCGCGCCGATGGTATAGGGAGCAGATTTCTGCTGCATGATTGTCCTAAACGAATTGTCGGGAAGCTTCACGGTTACGAGCGGCAATGGAATAACGCTAATCACGGTAGCAACAACCGAGAGCGTGCCGCCAACCGCAACACCCTTGCCTGTAGAGTCAACAAATGCCGCCATATCTCACCTCTCAAACATACCGCTGGGGGCAGAGTAGAAACCGTTGTCTTGAGGAAGCAACGGGAAAGAACTCTGTCCCCCAGCTACCCCGCCGAAGGAGTCTGGAAGGCGGGTCCAGCCCCCTATCTAGAAGGGGCAACTCAAACTCATTGTTCAAGCTCCTCGCAACAAAACATTCCCACGCTGGTATCATCAAACTCCACTGCGACGCCTCGAACCTTGGGATCTTCCAGTGCGGAGGTAGAAACATGGCGAACGGTTCCTGTCCTGCCGCGATGCTTCACTCTGGTTCCGGGAGCCAGTACGGGAGTCGGGTTTTCGGGAATTTCCGCCTGCGCTTTGCCGAATGGATCGCCCATATCTGAGATGGTGCCGCTTTCCGAGGCCGCTACCTTCGTCATCTTGAAAGTATCGGGAGCGGTGGCTTCGGCCCGGGTTTTCCTGAGCTTTGACTTGGGAGGCGCGGCTCCGAAGGGATCGTTGAAATCGCTTTTGTAAGCCGCGCTATGATAGTCGAGTTTGTCCGAACCTTTTTGGAAGACTGCGGTCGGTTTGTCTTCCAACCCGGTCGGGTAAGAGGATTTCAAAACGTCCTCTTCGAGCAGGGGATAATTGGCTTTCGCCATGTACTCCGCCAACGACTTGTCGATGACGGTTTTCAAATTCTCGAAAAAGTTCTGACAAAGATTGTCAATTTGCTTCTGGGCGTCGGCGTTTTTACCGAAGATTCGGCCTTGCGTCATTCGTTCCAGCAGCCATATAAAACTTGGATCGCCCCCAAGTTTGTCAATCGTCTTGGCGATCAATAGATAGTCCAGAAAAGTGCGCGGTTTTCGCTTCCGCATGCTTACGCTCCCGGAGGCGAGGCGATTTGTCCCATTCGCTTCGCATTGATTTTTTGCTTCTCGCGTTCCCAAGCCTGCGCACTGAGTCGATTATTGCGTTGCATGATGGCGGCCTGCCAATCGTATTTCGCTTTGTCGGCGGCGCGCAAAGCTTTGCCGAGTTGTTCGTCAATGACTTCTGCTTCCCGCTGTAAACGGGCATAGGTTGCGTGAAGCGAGTCAATATGCGAAAGTTCATCGCGGTCTACTTGCTGTTTCTGTAACTCGGCATACTCCGGGCCGATTGCGCCCTTCTCGTTTTGCAAATTACGAATGGCAAGATCCAATCCTTCGGCTTCATGAGTGCGGGCGGAAATTTCGAAAGCCAAACTATCTAGGTCGGCGCGCAATCTGCTGCCTTCGCCGTTCTTCAAACCGGCCCATTCTTGATACTTGGAAGATTGAGTCGCTTTAAGTTCAGAAATCGACGTTACAACTGTCTGCTTCTTCGCCAGCAGCGGCTGTAATTTCGAGTCGATCAAGGCAATCGCTTCCTTGAGCTGTTGGAAGCGGGTCGGAGCTTTGACGGTTTCGGTGATACCTGAGTCTTTGATCAATGCAATACCTCCTCGGACTAATCGCGAGCAACATACGGCACTCAGTAATTGGCCAGCCGCTTTGATTATCGACAACTACTTCAGCCACTCCCGGCGCTACAACGGTCGCGCTGAGTGTCGCAATCGTTCCGCCATACCCTCGTTGCCGAACATACAACCGCGTTCCGGCGGGCAGCCCCGTATCCCAAATTTCAATCTGGAACCGCTCGATGGAATGCGGAGCCATTTTGCCTACATGAATAATTGCCTGGGTATCTCTCCAAATTAATGAAGAAGAACCGGAGTAAGAAAAGCTGGTTAACTTGCTCACTCTGGTTCTTCTCCTTCCGCTAACTGACCACGAGGTTTATGTCTCTACTTGTTGGTTTGGAAAACCACGGCCAGGCTAACGCGGGTCCTGAGAGGTGCAAAGGAGAAGCTACTAAGTTGTTGAGGAGCGAGTAACTTACGCGATTCGTTTTGGCGTGCTCGCGAAAGCTTCAATGCGTTCTTTTATTAAAAATTCCTGCCATACTTTGGACTTTCTCCAGGCATCGATATGCTTGGCCGGACAGCCTTTCTTGATCAATCGGGACGGCATACCCGGTAGCAATCTATCGAGTTCTGCGGCGTAGGCTTCGCCTTCGCGTTTGGTTTTGCGAATCTGGATTCTCCGCATGAGCTTCTCTTTGCGATCCGCCCTGCGTCTGTCCGCCTCTTTACTGATACGCTCGTCCCGAAAGATCAGGTCCGCGAGTTGTTTATCGCTGGTCATATCCGTATTCACTAGCGCCGGAATCCCACCGGCATGACAGCGTTTTGTGGAGCGAGTACGCTGTAGACTTGGAGGCAACCTTTCCCGTGGAACTCATTCCAGGGTCCGCTTCACGCCCCACGGACGGTTTTGCCTCTTACCAACGAAAAGCGTGGGCGGAAACTTCAGAGGAGTTACAAGATTGCTCATATGTCCCAACGTCTCGGCTTCGGTTTGTTATACATGTCGCCTTGCCGGGCATTCTCCTGACCGCGTGGATGTTCGGTCTTCATATAGCCGGGTGGCGAGTCGAGAATGCCGCCGTTACCATCGAATTGGATAATTTCAATACCGTAAATCACCGCGCCGTGTCTTTTCTTTTCTCTGCGGCAGCCCAACTGCTCAAGGCGTTCGCCCATCTCTTGCCGGCTGATTCTGGCGTACTTATGATTCGCATATGCCCAATCCTCCAAACTCGCAAAGATCTGGTTGTAATCGACCGGACCGGAGGCCCAATTCTCCCGAGTACATTCTTCCTTCCAACATTGCACGAGGTCTTCTTCATCTAGATATTCGTTAGTAGTGTCGACGACGATCTGGGGCGGGTCCAAACCACGCTCCTTTTCCTTCCATTGTTGGAAGCCCTGAATCATCCAAGCAAAGATGGACGGCAACTCGCCCCGCAATTCGTCCTTGAGATATCGATTCTTGTTCTCGATGTTCGCGGTGAACGGAATCAAGTGAAAGCGCCGCCGGATGGCCACGTCTACTTTCGTAAGTTTGGGCTTATTATTGCCGCTCATCCAAAGCTTCCACGCGGGAATAAACTCTACGGATTTCTCATAGACCTGGCGGGCGCGGCGGGCTTCGCCTCCGGTGGTGGATTTGAGCATCGCTTCGTCGAACGTTGCGTTGGTAGAGGTTTCGTCGGTGGTCACCAAGCGCGCGCCGATCAAGTCGGCCAGCTCGGCGTCGCGGGGATTGCGGAGCGGATTCTTAACGAACGTACTGGACATAGCGGTCTTCGCATACGTCCCCATAATCTGGTGAAGGGTCCATTTGAAGACCGACTTTCCGTTTTTTCCCGTACCCCAAAGGAAGAAAAAGTTTTCTTCATTAGTCAATCCGCTAAGGCTGTAGCCGCACGAGCGCTGGAGATAGTCTTGTAGGTCTTGGTTCTCGCGCGTCCACGTCTTGAGACAACTGAGCCAAAGGTCGGGCGGTTTCGTGAAGTCGGGCGCGGTGGTAGTGGAGAGGGTACAGTAGTCCGTTAGGCGAGGCTCACGGATTGTCCCCGTCTTTAGTTCCACGATGCCCCCGGGTGTATTCAATACTTCGTGGTCCGGGTCCCAAGTGTTGTCGGGAACGTGGTGGCGCGGGTCGTGGGTGGCTTGTTCCGCAACCGCTTTGATGGTCGAATTGGACCTCAAAGCTTTAAAGGTCAAATCGATCTCCCGTTCGTCGTCCTCCTTCCTCTGGGCAAGAGCTTTTGCTCTGAGCTCTTCCGCCTTCTCCCGCAGCATGATCCGCGCATAATAGGTAACCAGCCCGTAGGCGTCTTCGATCCAAAGTTTTCGCTCCTCGTCCCAGATCATCCACTTCTGCTGCTTGACATACTTGGCGATATCTTCGTAGCGCTCGGAAAACTCATCGGCCAACGCATCGTGGCTTAGATCGTTGTCGCCACCCGCAAAAAAGAACTGGACCTCGGGCTTCAATTCCTTACACTTGAGCCGAAAGGCTTTCCACTTCAAATCCTTGCAAGAGGCGTGGAAACAGTTAAAGGAAAATTTGCCATCCCCCATTATCATGACGGCGGCTTTTCCGTCCTGGGCGTGGTCGGGGTTGAAAACGCACTGCGTCTTCCAAAGGTAGCGCCAATCCTTTTCGTTCCTGGGCTCCTGCTCTTCCCGTTCCCGGTACTCAATCTCATATGCTTTGAGGAAGGCTTCGATCTTCTCGGGTGGGGAAAGGTCGGGAACCGACTTCTCATGCTTCGAGGATTTCGACCTGGGTTGGGAGAAAGATTTACGGATTTCCTCCTGCTGCTCGGCCGCGATTTCCTCAAGTTGCTCGCGGGTAACAACGTCCAACGTCGGCGGCAACTGGTAATCGACCCGGGTCTCGGCCAATACCGACCACCGCCACGGCCGATCTTCGGTATGTTCGCCTTTGGCGGCCAAGGACCCATACGCTTTGATGATGCGGGGCGCGTCGAACAAATCGTCGAGCTTCACTTTGTAACGGTCGCACGGCTCACGGAAGCGATAGCGCAACGCGGAGAATAATGCTTTCAGAAGGTCGGTAGATTCTTTCTCGTTGGGCAAATCGATGCCGAAAACCAGGTGATAGCCGTTGCCGGAATCCATATATAGGGGCATCGCCCAATGGCGCTGGCCGCAAAGATACTCCCGGCAAAATTCAACACTGCGGAGAGCGCCGACTTTTTCATCGGCAGTCGCACTGATGCCGGACGGGCGAATGGGATCGAAGTCCAGCACCAACCGGGTGCGCTTCACTACTTCGTTGGCTCGGGTCGAAATACTGGAGGCGGCGCGATTGACGACGAGGTGGTTGGACGCGCGCGCCAGCACCGCCGGGTCGAGGGGATTGATCGTTACATATAGACCGCTGTAACTCCCGTCGCTGAAGGTATAGATAAGGTCGGCGAGCTTTTTATTGTCATTGAAGAAGCCGCAACGGTCGTAGCCTTTCCCCTTGGGCCCAAGGCAACGTAGTTCTCCGACCTGGCCGGGTTCATAGAGAACGTCAAGGATCGACTGGATGAACTCGCGGGAGGGTTGTTCCGCAAGCAATTCGTTCCTGCGCTGGCGAGCGGCCTGCGCTTCGGTGTTCGTTGGCGATCCATTCGCACCGCCACGAGTGCTTAGGACTGGACGAGCGGAGGCAAAATCCGTTACTTTAGAGGACGACATCTCGCGCTACCCCTTTGACACGGGGAAGTCGGACGGCCTGGACGGTGCGGAACACTCTTCCAGGCTTTCTTCTTTCCCCTTCAAATTTGCGAGTTTCCCCGCATTTGCAGCTTGATTCAAACCTCTCCAAGTTCAATCAAACTGGTGTCTCGCGATAGGCGATTCGTCTCCTTAATTTCTAACTTACTGCTTCAACCAACTCTTTGGCCTCTAGCAATCTTTCGCCGGCCTCGTCCAATTGCTCTTCGAATAACTTGACAATGGCGTCCTCGACCTGGTGCATAACTTCGGAACTCAGAGAGCGGCGGCCATTCTCTGCCATACTCAAAAGGACATAGGAGTAGCCCACGGCTACATCATGAATAGTCAATCTGGCTAACTCCCGCATCTTTCTGAGTCGCTTCCCCTGCGGAGTCCATTCTTTGCTAGGACCATGCGAGATTGGAATTCGCGCCACGGCGCTCCCTCCTTTTTGAAAAAAGTCTAAAAAATTATAGGGTGGTCGGCGAAACGTGTCTAGACTTCGGCCTTCGCTTAATAAAATCAAGGAGTTAACTGGTAGGATGCTCGTGATTTCCTCAGTTATGAGATCCTTTCAATGGAATTTAGGTCTAAAAAGGCGCTTGTTTATCAATGTTAGAAAAGCGAAACTCCGCTAAGTCCCTGCGATATGAATAAAAGGTGACGAGGGTGACGACGAAAAGTAACATTTTCCTAGCTCTATACCTAATTCCTTAGTTAATCCTCGCGCTCGCGCGTAGCGAAATGTTACTTGTTGAAGTCACGCTCGTCACCATTTGCTGATTTTACAATTAGTTAGAGATTTTTTCGATTTTCGCTTTGTAGCGCTTTAGGGCGTTTTTACTTTAAGATTCTTCACGCGGTGCGAGTGGCGGGAAGAGGCGTCGCTCGACCCTTATCCCTGACTTTGAAGCAATGCGACCGTGACATCTTATAATCTAGGCGTGACGAAGGAATACATGACGGTGCGCGAGGTCGCGATTAAGCTCCGAATGAACTACGAATCCGTCAATCAGAGAATCTACCCGAAGCAATGCGCGCGGAGTGGACTAACAATTTGGCCCTCCGTGAAGATCGACGGTCGCCGCCTGATCCCGAAATCATTTGTCGATACGCTTACTCCGAAGTCAGTTCATAAACGAGCGGGACAGCCGTATCGCGTATTGAGTAAGTGGCGCGGTCGTAAGATTGAAGAAGCCGAAGCGAAACTTAAAGCACTTGGCCTCGACAAAGCAATCGAAGCACTCGACATACCGAAGATTGATCTCGACTGAGACTCTCCCCAGTAAGCGTCTACCGACATTGATCTGAGATGCGCCCTACGGGTATAGTCCTACCGAGTGGGTTGACATCGAGGATCGGGAACCTTCGCTTTTCGCCTATCGAATCGCGCCCTAGATACCCCGATTGTTGGCGGTTTCCCGTCGTTTTAAGCGACAATTTGGACATCCGGCGGGGAATTCCTCGTCCGGATGGGTGTTCTACGTCCTAGAGGCTCCTAGCTCCTTGTCCCAATGCGTAAGATGCGTTATCCCTCGCTCAGCATATGCATAACGCGGGAATCACGGCCTAAGCATGCTTGGGAGCTAGTAGCGGGGATACCTCAGATGTAGAAACCGATATCGAATTTGTAAAACACAAATTGCCTATACCGTCGGGAAAAATCTCGCACTTTTGGACACCAATATTGGTGACCTCATATCCTAGATACAGTATCTACTAAATACAGTATTAGTAGAGCGCTAAGCTTTACAATCCTCACGCATTTCATTCGCTTTACAACGTTCTAAGTCTCGGTAAACGCTCATATTATAGTCGTGGACATATTTTACTAACATCGATGACAATCAATGTATCGGCAACCCCGATAGGAGATTGAAATGAAAAATTCTAAGGCTACGAAGACTGCTGCGAAGACTCCCGAAGCGAAGACTGAGACCACGAAGACCGCCGCGAAGACCTCCGTCAAAGCGAAGTACGCGCTAGCAAAAAACGCTGAAATCGGCAAATACGCGGAAGCGAGTCACGCGGGCGCAGTCATCAAGGTATTGAAAGGCGGAAAGAAGATGACCTCCGGCGAGATTTCCGAAGCGATTGAATCCGGCAAACTCTTGAAGGATTCAGCTATGGATATCGGGAAGGCGACTAGCTGGATTCTCTGGAAATTGAAACAGAAGGAAGTAGTCGTTAACGCCTAGCGCTTCGAACTGAGGAAATCAAAGCCGCTCAAATCGAGCGGCTTTTTTATTTGTATCGAAATCAGTGCTGCGAAAAATCAAAATTTGAGGGTACGGCAGTCGCAGCCGACCACCCCACTACGCGCCTCAAAGCACGACTTCGTCCCATGTTTGCTTTTAATCACTGCGCCGCAGGCGTTTGATATGCCGAGAATTAGATCGGCTTCTTAAGAAGCGAAATGCGACCATCCTGGCCCCGCAGCTTTGTCTCCACCAGCACTGCCAATACCGTCGCGGTACTGCGAACGTTCCCGGCGATGGCTACGAGTGCTTCCGACACGGGGGGATGATGTTTTGCTAGTCCCTCAATACGATCACCCGCCGAATTCAGTTGATCAACTTCAGCCAAAATCGCTTCAAAGGCCATGGGAGCTGCCTCTTTCGTGGAGGCTAAGGAGAAGAAAACTTCAGATGGACTGCTTAGTTCAGAGGATCTGAAAGAGGAGAAAGGTGGAAACCACCCCTGGAAGCGAGTCTATCACGCGGTCGTTCAGGTGAGTACTACGTACCTCAGCGGTCGAATCTCGTTCCAAGTGGCACTTTGATCATTACGGGACAGGCTGCGACGATTTGCTCAATGTTCTCTCTTCGGCTGGTCTTCGGCTTGTCTATGGCGATCTTCCAAAGCGCCGCAGAGCTGCTCGACCAAAATAGCGAGCTTCGCCGAATCCCTTTCTACGCTGACCTTTTCTGCAATCGACATCCAGTTCCTGTCTTGAGAAGGCGTGAGCATTGGGGAACCTCCTAGATTACAGGGTCCACTGTATGCAGGAGTCCAAACCGAAGCTGAGCAATACTGAACATCTTGAAGATTTCAACTTTTCGGCGACGCGCTCAAACCGAGGGGGTTCTCAGTTTGTATCTAAATTTAAGAATTGAAGCGATCAATCTTGAGCCGCGAGGGTGCGGACCACCCTAGTCGAGGCTTGATCAATATTGAACATCTAGACGGAGTTGGCCCAGGGTGCGTACGATTGCGTCGCTGGCAATTCCTTGATTTGATTGGGAGTTAGACCCGAATGGCGAGTAAGCG
>Ga0210405_10005889_pt1 | contig 11073 bp, 9 predicted proteins | sample IncBWH11MmetaG_FD_155492 | JGI IMG/M metagenome (GOLD analysis project Ga0210405, IMG submission 155492) | Forest soil microbial communities from Barre Woods Harvard Forest LTER site, Petersham, Massachusetts, United States - Inc-BW-H-11-M | ecosystem: Environmental > Terrestrial > Soil >... | reverse complement strand
CTGCGGGCGCCACCGACGAAGACTTTACAGGTAGAGAAGGTGCCGCACGCTGGGCTCACGGAGGACGCATCTGAGCAACCGCTCTTCAAGTTGACTATCCGCCCGAGTAAGGCGGTCATGCTGGCGAAGGTGTTCCGCCCAGGAACTCACGACAAATGTTTCGATATAACGGTCCGCGGTCTCGAGGTCCCGGCAAATTCCCCATCGCGACGCGCCGTCGCGGCGTCTGACGCGTCCGAATTGGCGCATAGTCCCGATAAACTCAGATACATGCTCGGGATCCACGCGGTATTCAACGGTGACCAGGACCGGACCGGCTTCACCATCCGCATCGACGATAGAAGGTAGGCGCCAATGATTCCAAGGCGTCAAATCGACGCTCACGTCCCCCAATCGCAGAAATAATCCCAGGAGCGTCGACAGGATCGCTCCGATGCCCGCGCAAAGAAGCGCCTTGCCAAGGCCCACCCTTGCCGCAACCGCGCCCCAAGTGGCGCTTCCGGCGGCAACAGCTCCCTGAAACACCAACATCGAAACGGCGAGCACACGGGCTCGTACCCAGTCCGGTGTTTGGTTCAAGACCTGAACATTGAAGAGCGAGATGAAGGAGATCCAAGCCGCGCCTCCGACCAGCATGACGGCGCCTAGCGGCAACAGAGCGCGTAACGCTCCGGCCACGATTGTGGTCAGACCGAAGATTGCAATGCCAACCGATACGATCGCGTCGGCCGACCAGCGGGATCGAGCGCGCTGCATCACCAAGGCGCCAAGCACCGCGCCAAATCCAAAGCAGCCGAGCAAGACTCCGTATCCGACCGGACTATCGTTAATGCGATGAGCGACGGAAGGCAGCAGGGCCAGAAGTCCGCCGGCGAAGAACATCGCGGTTCCGGCCCGCAACAGGACAATGCGAACCGCGGGAGAGTAGCGGACGTATCGGATCGCCGCGACAGTGGCGCCTGTTACAGTCTCTGGAGGCGTGGCCCGTTTGACAGCGGGCCGCTTCCAGCGAGCCACGACCAGGATAACCCCAAAGAAAGACAGGGTGTTCAACAGGAATGCTGCGCCAATCCCGGCAAATGCAATCACGAAGCCGGCCAGCGCCGGTCCGACTGCCCGGGCGAAATTGAATTCGATGCCGTTGAGGGCTGACGCCGCCGGGAGGTCCTCCTTTTGAACCAGCTCGGGCAAGACGGCGCGCCAGGTAGGTGTTTCGAATGCGTCGCCAGCCGACAGAGCAAAGGTCAGAATGAGCAGTAGCAGCGGAGACATCGCGCCCGCGATGGTCATCGCGGCAAGCACAACCGCGACCGCGACCATCCATATTTCCGTAAACAGGATCACTTTGCGGCGATCGACGATGTCCCCGATGGCCCCCGCCGGCAGGGCAAGAATAAAGAACGGGAGAGCAGAGGCTGTCTGTGTGAGGGCCACATACATCGGCCCGGCGTTGAGCGACACCATCAGCCAAGCGGCGCCCACGCTTTGCATAAACGTGCCTACATCGGAGACCACGTCCGCGATGAGCAAATTGCGGAAGATCGATGACCTCAGAGGCCGCCAAAGACTGGCAGAACCGGGATTAGAAGGAAGGGCCAATACCACGCACCTTGCGTTTCCCCGTTGTCAGTATCTCATCGGTATCTTCCCGGCGCCAAGCAGGAGTTGTGCCGCCTGCCGCGGACCGGCTGATTCGGTTCAACTCCGAACAGCCCCCGCGCTGACGCTTGGGTTATACACCACAGCCCAAGCGTCAGCGCGGGGGCTGCCGGTTATCGAAAACAAAATCACGCGGTCGGTGACCTAGTGCGATCGGAATTTTGCGCCCGCGGCGGCGCCTGGCTTCTCCGCAAGGGTTGTCCAACCTTGCATTCTGGCGAGGTTGCGGTTGAGCTCCTGCAAACCGATCGCCTGCGCCTTTCCCACCAGGCTCCGGTCGGCATTCAGTAAGACCACAGTGTCCTCGATCGACACCTTTTCGAAGAACGACAGCACAAGAGCGCATCGGGGAAATACGTCAATGGCAAGAAGTGCGGCTTCGAGCTGGGCTTTGGTTGTGGCCGGATTCAGTGTCCAATCCCGGGGCGGAAACGCGGATTTACCGGCACGCGCCGACTTGGTGCGATTTGCGGAGTCGACGAGCTCTTTGCGAATGGAGCTTAGCGCTTTGGCAATTACCGTCCTTCGAGACCATGCGCTCATCCAGGTGGAGAAGAAAGGGCTGGCTTCATCCTGGAAATCGAAGCTCTCGATGGCAATTTCCAGGCTGGACTCGCTGTGGCCAGTGAGGAGAAAAGCGAGCCAATAAAGGTCGACCATGCGCTCGCTCGCTTGGTCTGGTTTTTGCATTCCGGCTGCTCCTTGGGTTCGAGAATGGTCTGAACGGCCATAAGGCGGCGCACCACTTTCGGTTTCCGGCGGGCCCGGTGGGATACTGAATCGATTCTCAGGCATCGCGACGATCATCGGATCTCTTCTCCGTCCAGCGAAGTATCGCCTTCACGTCCACTATGAACCAGGCCATGGCACTTGTCATTACGAGATAGAAGGCTTTTTATGTGCCACAGTTGTGTTGGGCTGGGATCACTCTAAAGCGGTATGCCGAGCCGGTTCCGGAGGCGGCGACCGGCGGGTTGCTAACCCAATGCGACTCGTTTTTCCAGTTCTGAGAATTCTGCAAAAATTGTGGGGCGGACCCCCTGGTCCGCGCGGGTCCCCCTGGACCCGCGCTCTTCGCCGCGAGATCAATCTCATCCAAACGGGAAGGCCGGCCAGGGGGCCGGCCGCGGACAATTTTTGCAGACCGTCCGGTTATGGGAAAAACGAGTGGCATTGGGTTGCCAACCGGCGCGCAGGATTCCATCCTGCCCCACAACTGCGCCGAGTGTCACTATCTCTTGCGAGATCAATAGTTTCGCCGCGGCGTCATTCAACTCCGATTCCGTTTTCGCGCGAAGCCATTCAGTCAATAAAGACCTCCCGCGCGCGAAGCGGCAACACCGGTTGCAGCGAGCGCTCCGACCACTATCGCTGCGACGACCCAAGTCCGCTTCTTCCGCGGCGAAGCGCCAATCTCGTTTACCGCCGTGACGTCGGCGCATTCGATCGTCTCCACGCTTTCCTGGCCCGACTCCCGCAGCTCAAAGTTAGCTTCGGAACTCGAGATCAACTTGCCCTCGAGAACCCGGCCATCCACCATGTGGACTTGAATTGCGACACCGGTTGGAAACTTTCTCAACTGCTTCGAGACAGGCGTGGCTGCCTCGGCGGTCTGGCCCAGTAAGAGAAGCGTGGTTAGAAAAACGATGAGTAGACTTCGCGTTGATTTGACATGAAACATGTTCGATCTCCTTTCAGGCAAAGCAGTGCGGCTGATCTGAAAGAGCTATTAGCGCGCACGATTTGTTGGTGAAGCCGATTCACTTCGAGCCGAGGCGGAAGACAACACCGAAGTCCGCAACAAGTCCCACCATCTTGTTCAGGTTGTACTCGAAGTAGCCCGAGCCGCCGTTTCCCGTCCTCTGGTAATCGTTGTTAGCGCGAATCCTGGAAAGGCCAGGAAAAGCCGCTTAAGTTAAGCGGTTATAACTGACCCCTTCCCTTTCGATTCAATAACTTCGATTTCTCGAGCCGCTCCGATCCAAGCGGCCGGAAGAATGGATGTGCACGCTAAATAGTCCATTTCATAAGTTCGGTAACGTATTAGCGGCACAATCACAGCCCCAAGCGTCAGCGCGGGGGCCCCCTCGCTGACGCTTGGGGCTGTAAGCATTCGTTGCCGGATTTACGAAATCGAAAACTAAGAGAGCTTTTTTGTGAAACATGACGTTCTCCTTTGAGGTTCACCGGGCCGAAGCCTAATGCGCCTGGCAGCTTTGACCAGTAAAGAGCAATGCACCGCCGCTTTTGTTAGAGGGAAATCAGGCGGCTGTTTTGCACCGCTCAAACAAAGACGCTTGTGAGTCGCTCCTATTATTTGAAAACCGGGGCTTCAAGGAGAGTGAATTGATGCGCAACCCAAGATTGATACTTGCGGTCGGGCTCGCGGCTGCGCTCGCAAGCCTGGCCGGCTGTGCGGGCAAGATCCGCTACCCAAGTTACTATGTCCTGAATGTTCCGGCTCCTGCTTATGCGAATGATCGGTCGAAGCCGATCCTCGGCTCAGTCGCCGTCCGAGAGTTTAGCGCTCCGGAATTCTTGAGGGAAGGTCCGATCGCGTACCGGCAATCGCCCGAGCAATTGGACTTCTATAACTATCATCGCTGGGCTGTGGACCCTCGGCGCGCGGTTACGGCTGCGATGGTGCGGGAGATGCAAACCCGGGGACTTTTCCAGTCGGTCGATATGTTCGACGGCCGTGGTTCTCCGGAATGTCTGGTCACCGGCACACTCGACCATCTCGAAGAAGTCGATCATGGCTCCGATGTTTCGATCGAAGTCCGTGTCTCGGCTCGATTGATCAATCTGCGCACAGGCGAGGTGCTCTGGCAGGAAACTTCGACGGAAACGGCGAGGCTGGATCAACGCTCCGTCCCGGGCATCGTAGCCGAAATGTCTCGCGATTTGGGGAACGCTGTCGAGCACTTAGTTTCGTCCATGCAGGATCGCGTCGCGGCTGAGTCCGCGGCACAACGGTAGGGGAGAATTCGCAAATGCCTGATTCAACGACTTTCGTCACGAAGCCCACCTGGGCGCAACACTTAAAGCAGTGGCTGGTTCCAGCGGTGATTCTGATAATGGCCGGTGGGATTGTCCTTCTGATCGCTGGCAACTGGAATACCTGGGCGAGCGAGCGAGAGGCGCAAGAAACGGACGACGCGTACTTGCGGGCGGACCTGACACCCTTGAGCACGAAGGTAGCAGGCCTGGTGGCCAAGGTCGCGGTTTCCGATTATCAGACGGTGAAATCCGGGGACTTGCTCGTACAGTTGCGAGACGACGATTTTCGGGCGCAGGTGCAGCAGGCCGAAGCAGGAGCAGCCGCAGGGGAAGATGCGCTCATCAACAATCGGCGGCAGAAAGAATTGCAGGACGCCCGGATCGTGCAAGCGGACGAGGGGATCCGCGCGGCGGAGGCGGACATCGCAGCGGCGGAGGCTGGAATTGAGGCGGCGAAATCGGCGATTGCCAATACGCGGAGCGGAGTCGATGCGGCCAAAGCGGACGTGGACCGCACATTATCGGAGCGCCGGCGGCAGGAAGCTCTGATCGCGACTGAGTCTGCCACGCGGCAGAAACTGGAGCAGGTAGTGGCGGACGAACAGCGCTTTCGGGCCCAGCTCGCAAGCCGCGAGGCCGACCTGGCTTCGGCGACGGCGCAGTTAGCCAGCCGCCAGGCCGACCTGGCCCGAGCGCGCGCGCGGCTCGGGAGCACAATAGCCGAGCTCGAAGCTCAGAAGCGCCAGCGGGCGGTGTTGGACTCGCAAGAGCTTCTGCTTCACGCCGATCTAAATTCGAAGAGAGCCGCGCTCGCACTGTCGCGGACGAATCTGGATTACACACGAATCACGGCGCCGGAAGGCGGGATCGTCAGCGAACGCAAGGTGCGCCCTGGACAACTGGTCAGTCCCGGCACACAGGTAATTTCGCTCGTGCAAAGCGAGATTTGGGTGCAGGCCAATTATAAGGAAACTCAAGTCCGCCATCTCCGCGCGGGCGACCCGGCCGAAATCCGGGTGGACGCATTTCCGGGAGTGATTCTCAGAGGGAAAGTCGATCAGGTGGCTCCCGCCAGCGGCTCGCAGTTCGCATTGCTGCCGCCGGACAACGCGACCGGCAACTTCACCAAGATAGTGCAGCGCGTACCTGTGAAGATCGTGCTCGACGCCGGTCAAGAGACCGCCAAGCGAATGCGGCCGGGACTATCGGCGATCGCGACCGTTCGTACGAACGGCGCTGGCCAGTGACGGAGATTCTCAGGTGACCGCCACAGAGGCCAAAGTCGCGCCGCCCCCCACGCAATCCGGTCGACCCCAACTCAGTACCAATCCATACATAGGTATCTTGGGGGTCTTTCTGGGCGCGGGAACCGCCACGATGAACAGCCGGCTGCTCAGCGTGGGGCTCGCGGACCTCCGTGGCGCTGGCGGCTTTGGTTTCGACGAGGCCTCCTGGATTCCAACCGCGCTCAACATGGCGATGATGTTCAGCGGCGTCTTCGTTGTCTTCCTGAGCGCGTTGTTCGGCCCGCGCAGGATTCTGCTGCCGGCTGCCGCGATCTTCACCATCACGTCCGTACTGCTGCCGTTTGCGCCACATTACTGGGCAATGGTGGCGATGGTGGCGATCGCAGGTCTCGCGTCAGGCACTTTCTACTCGCTTACGATGACCTTCGTTCTGACCGCCCTTCCGAAACGGCTGATCATCTTCGGAATCGCCGCCTATGCGGCGGACATCGTCTTCTCCAGTAACATTGCATCCGCGCTCGAGGGCTGGTACGTCGAGCATCTGTCGTGGCACTGGATCTTCTGGAATGCCGCGCTTTTCACCCCATTGATGATGCTCTGCGTCTATTACGGAATTCCGCGGCGGCCTCCTCCGGTGGACCCGAGGCCGAGTTGGCGTGGATTCGCTTACTTCAGCCTTGGGCTCAGCCTTCTTTACGGAGCTCTCGATCAAGGGGAGCGGCTGGATTGGTTGAACTCCGGCGCAATCGTCGCGATGTTCGCTGGCGGAATCTTCCTGGTGGCGGCGGCATGCGTGAGACGGATCTTGCAGCCGAATCCAACGTTAAATCTTTCCTTCCTGAACAGACGGAACATCATCATCTTCGCCTTATCCATTTTCGTGTTTAAGTTCGAGCACTTGGCCACGATTGTGCTCGTCCCCGGGTTCCTGGGCAACATCCAACAGTACCGGGCTCTGCAGACCGGCCATGCGCTCGCCTGGGTGGCTGTGCCGATGTTAGTAGTAGTGTGGCTGGTTGCGGTGATGATTAGCCATACCAACTCGCGGCTGATTTTAGCGGTTGGGCTCACGATTGCCGCAGTGGGTTCCTGGATCTGCGCACACGTGGATACTTCGTGGGCGGGGAACAGCTTCGAGATAGTGGAACTTCTCCTGGCGGCCGGATTCGCGGCCACGTACGTCGGCTTGGTAGGCAATATTGTTTTGGAAGGACTCGAAGCGGGCGCCTTGTCAAGCGCCAGCAATGCCGCCACCTTCTCCGGACTCATGCACTTCGTCCGCATTCTCGGCGGCCAGATCGGGGTAGCTGTCATGACCCGCTTCCTGTCGGTACGGGAGCAGTTTCACTCCAACCTGCTGGGACTCCATGTGCAAGCCGGCAGTTGGCTTACCGACGAACGGCTTCGGATGCTAAGCGCAGGTCTGCTGCCGGCGTCCACGGGGCCAGAGGAAGCGCAATACCGCGCCGTCGGAATTCTGGGCCAACAAGTGCGAGCGCAGGCCTACACACTGGCGACAGCCGACGGGTTCGTCCTGATCGGGTGGATGGTAGTCGCTTATCTGTTGCTGATGCTCTTCTTGCAGCCTGGCAAGATCACCTACAAGGATTTGAGGAACATGCAATGAATCGAGCGAATCTTTTTCGAACCCTGGCAATCGCGGGGCTTGCCTTGCTGTCAGCCGCCCCTCAAAATGCCGCTGAAATCCGGCGCCTCACGCTGACAGAGGCCGTCCATCTGGCGATCAGCCAGAATCGCGCTCTGAAGATCGCGCATCTGAAGGTGACGGAGAACCAGGAGAAGAAGGCTGGCCAACGTTCCGCCTACTTCCCCTCGATCACCAACCAATCGAACGCGCTGCGCATCACCGATCTGGAGAACATCGTGATCCCTACGGGAACGCTCGGGACAGTAGGAGGATCGTTCGTCCCGTCGCGGAGTGTCGCTCTTCCACAAGGCCAGAAGACCTTGTTCACGAGCGGCACGATGATTTCCCAGCCACTCACGCAGTTGATCCGGATTCACGAAGCGAACCGGATCGCCGCCGCCGCAGTAGCTGCTTCGCGCGACGATCTGAAGATGGCAGAAAACCAGGTCGCTCTACAGGCGCATGCCCTCTATTTCGGCGTCCTGATCGCCCGTCTTCAGAAACGGGCCGCCGAACAACAGAGCACATACGCTGGTGAGCACCTGCGGGAGAGCGAAGACGATATACGCAACGGCAGCGCCCTTAAAGTAGCGGCAATACAAGGCCGCGCCGGACTGCTGGAAAGTCAGCAGGCTGTGCTCACCGCCGAGCTACAGTTGTCGGACCTGACCACGGAGCTGAACGACCTGTTGGGGCTTCCCCTCGATACGCGCCTGGAGCTGGATCCGGCCGTACCAACGAATTTTGAGCAGCGCCCGCGCGAGGAATATGTCCAAAGCGCATGGGCGGAGCACCCGGAATTATTGGCGGCCGAGGAAGGTGTCCGCAAAGCGCGAGCGGGCGTGGCCGCCGCGAAGTCTGCTTACATCCCCGATGTCACCGCCTTCGCGCGCCACAGCTATCAGGACGGCGTGCCGTTTCTGTTACACAACTTCGGCACGTTCGGTGTCAATCTCAACTGGGAGGTGTTCGACTTCGGTAAGCGCCGGGCTGCTGTGCGCGAGCGTGAAGCGCAATTGGCGCAAGCCGAAGAGAATTTGCGCCGCCTAAAGGAAGAGGTAGCCGTGGGGATCGAGCGAACTTATAACAAGGTGGAACGGACCAGGAATATGGTCCAGGTAGCAAACGAGGTAGTGAAACTGCGGCAGGAGAGCGAACGACTGGCGCAGAACCAATTGACCCAGGGCGTAATATTGGTGTCCGAACGGCGGCAAGCTACCGCCGCTAGCTACAAAGCGCAGGCTGAGTATCTGCAGGCGAGTTTGGGATATCTGCTGGCCTGGGCGGAACTGGAGCAAGCTGTCGGGCGGACTCCAGGATTGTAAGTCACGAGAACAATCCTTCCAATCAGCGCGGGGCCGTCAGAAACTTGTCGATCTCCGCTGCCGTCTCGCCCACCACGTGCTGCAGGTTCCGGTCGAGCGATTGTACCTCATCCGCGACACTCTTGCTGCTGACCGGTTCTTCGCGCTCCACAACGCGATCCCAGACGTTGCGGTTGGTTTTCCTGTCCACCAATTCCACCTGCAGCGAGACCTTTGTCTGAATGGACGCGTTATCCACTTCACCGAACTCGTAGAGCTTGCCGCGTACCAGGTAATCGCCGTCGGCCGAACTGCTTGACTCCAGCACCCTCTGATACTTGCCCGAGGCCCGTAACACGCGCACTAACGAGTTGCGGACCATCGAGCCAGGCTGCTCCGTCCAGCGATGGTATTCATACGCGCCTGCCGCGTTGGACCCGTTGCGATAACGGATCCGGCCGTCCTGCAAAGTTTCCGGAGTGGCGATGTTGCCCACCAGAAGAATGAGACCATCCGGCTTGCCCTGATTTGCGGGCGGCGAAGCCGGTTGGATCGTGTAGTAGTGAACCGGCCTGGTGGCGACGCAACTCGCGCCTGCTATCGCCAGGCAGATTGCAGTCATGAGACGCATCATCTGTCTCCAGGCTTGCGGTCCGCCACTTTGATGCCGCGGATCAGGGCCGCCGGAGAGCGCGACAGGGTTTCGGTCAGAACCCGGAGATTTTCGGTGGTCATGCGCATGTTAGCCAGTATCTCGTCGATGTTCGCTGAATTCTGGTCCAAGGTCTGGTTCAACTCGTTGAGCAGCACGGTGGACTTCGCCACCGTATCCCGCAAACCCGTCACCGAGGTCCGAATGTCCGGCCGATTCTCCATCAGCGTGGAGTCCACATGGGCGAGGGTTTCATTGGCTTGGGCAGTCGTGGTCTTGAGGTCATCGAGTATCGGCCCGAGTTTTGTGGTCAGCTCCTGTACGTTGGCAAGGCTGGCGGAAAGCTTGGGACGCGTGTCCGCCAGCAAGCCATTCACGTTGTCCAAAGACTCCGTTACCTTGGGCCGCACGTCGGCAACCAGGTGTTGGAGATTGCTCAGGGAACTGTCGATGTTGGCTCGGTTGCGGTCGTTGAGCAGATCATTGGCGCGCGTCAGTGTGACCTGCAGGCTGTCCAGATTCTGGTTGAGCTTCTGCAGCGCCTTCTGCACGTCGGGCAGCATGGCCTGCGCGGCGTCGCCTAAATCGGACAGGCCGAAAGCCTCTACCGATCGCAGCACCGAGCCAGGCGGGGTCAGCGCCGCGTGCTCGCTGCCCGTGGTGATCTCGATGTAGTTGTCCGTCAACGGCCCCAGCGTCGTTATTTTGGCTACGCTGTCGGTCTTCAAAGGCGCATCCCGGTTCACCGCGATATCGAGTTCGATACGCGACGTGTTTCCGGGATCCACGCGAACCCGCTGCACCTTGCCCACCAACATGCCGCCGTAGCGCACCGGCGTGCCAGGCTGTATGCCGCCGGCGTATTTGAAGTAGGCTCGATGCGGCACAGTAGCGCCGCCCATCGCGCCCGAGATCACGATCATCGTCCCAAGCAGCACGGCGCCCGCAATCAGGACAAACAGTCCGACCAGAGTTCGCTCGCGCATCGCATCCATTTCTTATTCGATCCCTTCGGTGTATATTCGCAGATGGTCAACCTTGTCGTCCTGCGTAGAATCCGCAACGCGGTCCAGAAATTGGCGGACCCGGGGCTGCTGGCTGTTCCTGACTTCCTCGACCGGCCCATTTGCCGCAATCTTGCCGTCGTCAATCATAATGATGCGGTCGGCGATCAGGAACGCGCTTGCCAGCTCGTGCGTCACCACCACCATGCTCAGCGCGTAGGCCTTCTTGAGGCTCAACATCAGGTCGTCGATCCCGGCCGCCGTGATCGGGTCCAGGCCCGCGGAAGGCTCGTCGAAGAACAGGATTTCGGGATCGAGCGCCATGGCTCGCGCGAAAGCAGCGCGCTTCCGCATGCCTCCGCTCAATTGCGAAGGGCTGTAATGCTCGAAGCCGCTCAGGCCTACCTGCTCCAGCCGGATGCGAACCATCACTTCGATCGTGCTCGGTTCGAGCGCGGTGTGCTCGAGCAGCGGCAGGGCGATATTCTGGCCTACGTCCATCGAGCCGATCAGTGCGCCGCCTTGAAAGGCCAGGCCGATTCGTTTGCGGATGGCGTCC
>Ga0210405_10005887_pt1 | contig 11074 bp, 14 predicted proteins | sample IncBWH11MmetaG_FD_155492 | JGI IMG/M metagenome (GOLD analysis project Ga0210405, IMG submission 155492) | Forest soil microbial communities from Barre Woods Harvard Forest LTER site, Petersham, Massachusetts, United States - Inc-BW-H-11-M | ecosystem: Environmental > Terrestrial > Soil >... | reverse complement strand
ATGAAGCCCATCGATCTCGCCCAGATACTTCTCAGTGTCCCCACCGTGATAAACCACTGCAGCGTCGGCGCCGTAGCGCGCAGCCGTGAGGAAGGTTATCAGCCCGCCGAGGCAATAGCCGAGGACAGCAACCTTGCCGGTGCACTCCGGCAGTTTGGCCACGGCGTTGGCGGTGTCTTTAACGTCCCTGGCGCCGGCATCTCGGTCATACGCCTGATAAAGGCGAAGGCCGTGTTGCCAGTCGGGTTCGGAGGTGACGCTGAGGTCGACGCCCGGCTCCTGACGCCAGAATAGGTCCGGTGCGATAGCAATGAAGCCTTGTTCAGCCAGTTCGTCGCAGGTCTTGCGGATGTCGGCGTTTACCCCGAACACCTCGTGCAGAACGACGACGGCGGGAGCCGGCAAGGTCTTGGGTCGCGAGATATAGGCGCCAAACGCGCCGTCCCGGCCCTCGATGGTGATGCAATCCTTCATTGTGTTTTCCTCGGATGACGACACTCATCCGGGCCCCCGCCGAAGCCGTCGTCTGGATCGGCGGGGCCCGCTATCGAGCGAGCCGGGTTCAGCCGGCGGCACGCATGACGGCCACAGAGGTGGCAGCCTCTTCGATGAGCTTGGCTGTTTCCTTCGGATGAGACATGTAAGCTACGTGGCTCGCCTTCACTTCGACCGTCTTGGCCTTGGCGCGCTTCGCCATCATGCGCTCCTGCTCCGGATTGATCGACCGGTCTTCGGTGGCCACCATGTACCAGGTGGGCTTGGTCTTCCAGGCGGGGTTCGTAACCTTATGGGTGAACGAGTCGGTGGAGATCGGCACCTGCGATATAGCCATGAACGCCGCCTTCTCCGGTGGAATGTCCGCTGCGAAGTCGGCAGCGAAATGCACCTCGTCTATCCACCAATTGTTGTTGCTGTCCGGTTTGAACGCCTTGGACGCTTGCGGCAGGGCCTGTTCGATCGACGCACAGCTCTCACCTTCATCGAGAGCAAATGCGGCAATATACACAAGCGCCGCAACGTTTGGATGATTGCCGGCCTCGGTGATGATGGACCCGCCATAACTGTGGCCCACTAGAAGCACTGGCCCGTCCATGGCGTCGATGGCCGCCTTCGTGTACTTTTGGTCGTCGGCGTAGGAGGTCTCTGGGGGCTGCGCCACCGACACCTTGTATCCATCATTCTTGAGGATGTTAGCGACGGCTTCCCAGCCGGAGCCGTCGGCGAATGCACCGTGCACCAGAACCACGTTCTTGACATGCTGATTCATGATCATTCTCCTTTCCATTTGAGCATCAGCGAATCCGCCCCAACTCTAGGCTCTTGTGCGCGTGCTCTCTTGCAGAATTTTGCTGATTTTGTTGTTTTTTGCCTAAAATGACTCGCACCTGTCGGCGAGCAAACGCGCCTAGTTGAAAGATTGGAAGATGGGGCCTTATGTTCGGGAATGCCGTGTTGTGTAATGCCGTCGCCATCTTCCGGGACTGACCCCGACGAGTTGCTGGAATGTGTGGGTGAACGCTGCCTGATCATTAAATCCCGAGTGAATCGCGATGTCGATCAGCGACATGCTGGTCTGGGTCATCAGTTGTTTGGCGTGATCAATGCGATGCTGAATCAGCCACTGGTGAGTGGAGGCGCCAAAAGAGGCTTTGAATGATCGGGCGAAGTGGCTGACGGAAAGTCTGCATTCTCGTGCAATATCAGAAAGCCGGATCCTGCCCTGCATGTTCTCATGAAGAATTTCCGACGCTCGGCGCTTCTGCCATGGCGCCAGACCTCCGTTTGAAGGCCGTGCTGTTTTCTGGAGTACACCGTACTGCTGGATGAGATGCGCTCCGAGGATGAGACTAAATTGATCGAGGGCCAGCACAGAGGGAGCGTCGCTCCGTCCAAGGAACGGAAGAATGCTTTTGGTGATCTGGGCCACAACTAGGTCATCTTCGAGCACTGCCAAGCGATAGTTATTTACGCGGCCAAAACCGAGATCCTCGGCAATGTCATCTAGTCCCTTACGAGGAACAGAATAGTGAACGTAATCGAAGGCACAACCTGCCCAGCACCGTGGCTGTGAATCGAAATCGATGACATTGGAGCGAAACGGGTGAACGACGGATGTGGGAATGAGCTTGTCTGATGTCCACACCTGGTAGCTCGATGATGGCAGAGACTTAAGAGAGACCGACACCAGCAGAGCGGGGACCGGCGACGATTTTGAGATTCGGTCAGGAAGCCCAGCCGGCGACTGGAGCCGGGTGATCGTAAAAGTCCCCGGAGTACGAAACTGCGATGGAACGGGGGACCTCCCGTCCAATTGAATGAACATTGTGAAGGGAGCTTCAGGTGACGTCTGCGGAGTCTTATCCGCCTTTGGCGAAGCGTTTTTATCCATTGCGACCTTCCGCTGCGGGACGCCGGTCGTGGATGTGATGACAGGTTTCTAGGCAGGATTGTATCCGTAAAAGGCGGCGGCGGCCAAGCGCTTTTAGCATCGAGCGAATCTCGCGCACAAAAGAGTTCGGATGGAAGGATGGCGACAGAGGCGGCTTAGTTGCATGGCACAGACTTTGGCAGCCCGAACCTTGCTCGACGCTGTGCGTTTCTACGAAACGCGATTCGGACTGTCCTTAAGCGCTCAAGACGAATCGGACTTGGTGGCATTCTTAAGTTCTCTTTAGGACGGCACAGCGTTCCCGCCGCATGTTGTAAGCCGGCTGACAGCGCTTGGTCAGAACGATTCGCCACAAAGCGGACGACAGTTATAATTTAATTCGGCGTGGGAGGAGTGCCGGAAATGGAAGGGTGCAAGCCCATGTCGGACAAGTAGCCCCGATAAAGTTTGTCCAATTTCTGAGGCACACCCTCGAACGGCGGCATCTGAGCATCTTCCAACTTTCCCTCAAACAACGGGGCAAATGCTTGCGCGGCTCGCGCGGCAACGGGATGCCACTTCTCGATCCAGCCTTGAATGGTGCCGATGTTATGCGAGTTGTCCTCGAAGACCATCCTGGTCAGGGCCTGGCTCCATTCCCGATGCCACCGACAGTCTTCGTTGAGCGAATAAAGGATTCGGCCGAGCAGATGATCACCCTCGCGTAGCGCGAGATCGCTAAGGTGGTTCATAAATAACTCGTCGATCAGGGGCTTGAGGACGAGATTCAGAGCAACGAAAGCTTCAGCCCAGTCGTAGCAAATGAGCAACTTCTCGATGGCCATACGCAAAGGCTGCCATAGCGGATCTGTCTGCCAGCGCGCTTTGTTATCGCTAGCGAAACCAGGATATATAAGTTGAAGCTGCCGGACGCGGTAGGCGATTCGCTGCACGCGACGCATTTCGTCTCCCGCCTGAAGAGTTGCCGTAATGACAATGCGTCCGCTCGGAGCCATTTGCCCAACATAAGCCGCCAACATTTGCAGGCCGTGCCCCGAGTATCGCAGAGGAGCAACAACGCGGGAAAGAACATGCAGCCATCGAGGCGACAACCGGCCATCGTAACCGCTTGAATCGATCTCTTCCAGGATACCGTCGACGAAAATTTCCTTGTCTCTTTGAATCTCGGTGTATTTTGTGTAAGTAGTCTCGCGCGGATCCCGAAAATTTTCCCACGAAGAGCAGATCAGAGGTGAATCTTGCTGGAACCGTTTGTACCAATCCAGCAGCGGGACATCGAGTTCAAACCTCTTCCCGGTGAAGCCTTCGCCGGTGTAGCAGAGGAGTTTCGACGTCACAATTTCGTATTCAGTTGGCATCCGCTTTTGCGGCAGAAGGTGCCAATATGTTTTTTGCTGTCCCATAAAACTCTCTGAAAAAAAAGGGTTCAACGCATGGCCTGAGCCTGAGCCAACCGCCAAGCCGCTTCGTCTTGATTCAACTGAAGCGAACCCTTGAAGGCCGACATCACAGTCTCCAATTCGCCTGGAAACCGAAAGGACCGCCCCAAATGCGTTTCAATGGCGGAACGAGTGACGACGCAGTATTGCGGAACCAACACTCTTACGTAGGCGCCCCGGTCGACAACCATGACGTCCTGGTTGAGGTCCTTGATCGCCGCAATGATAGCGTTAGCGACAGGTCCCGACTGGAGAACTGGCCCGACGCGATCATAGATCTCTGGTGTCTGGACAGTCATTGTTCGTTCTCTCTGCCCGCGGGACATTCTGCGGACCTCTCATCATCGAGATCAAGAAGAATGTCGCGACTCTCGAGGATTACGGGTAATCCCTTTAGGCAGGCATTTTGAGGATTTATGCCACGTCCCGTGCACACATCGAACTCCCAATGATGCCTGGCACAACGAAGGGTTCTTCCGGTCAGGCTGCCTTCGCTCAAGCGGCTTTTCTGATGAGGGCAAGCATCAGAATATGCATAAATCCGGTCATCCACATTGACCAGCAGAATATTTTCCCCAGCGACTTCCAGACTCAGCATCTCGCCGCTCCAAAGATCGTCCAACGACGCGATTTTTTGAAGGCTCATACTCTGTGCCGCCAAATCACGTCAAAGCGATCCAAGGCCTGCAACCCCGCCTGTGCGACTGTAAGCGCGGGATCAACAGACTTGCCGTTATAAAGTAATTCAACATCATCATTGCGGGCGACTCGAATGCTAGCGGCATCCTGAAGTTTTCTGGCTAGCTCCTGCACTGTTTCTACTTCCTCAGCGAATACTAGAAGCCCAAGCATGTCGCCTTCCAGGAAGCCGTAGAGAGGGATGGGCATATATACATGTTCTCAAGTAACGCTAGGCGACCGAGGCTTTTTTGGCTTCGAGCCAATCATAGGCGCCATGATAGACGTCGTTACCCCAAGTGTCCGGAGTAAGCCGGAAATACTCCGTCAGCAGGTTAGTAAATTCAGCCGGAGCTTCGCCCGAGAGCACCCGTTTTACCAGGTCCTTGTGATTGGCATATCTCTCCGGCTCCCGCGAGAAGATCCATCGGCATGGCTCGGAGCAGAAGATATACTTGCGCCCGTCTTGGGCGAGAACGTTCGCGGTATTCTTGCGTGGGCTGCCGCCGCTCAGCGGGAGCTGACACAGATCGCAAAATGTAGGCATGGCAGTGCCATGCACGGCGAACTCATTTGCAGCACCGGGACCAGTCGTTCTCCACCTTTCAATCACCTGTTCCCAAACGGCATCCATATCGTCCCAATATTTGGGATATTTCTGGCGCAACCATTTGCGCTCGGCGGGACTTGGAATCACAAAATCGAACCACAACGTAGCGCGATAGGTGTAAGCGCTGGCATAAATCATGTGATGGTAGATCTCCAGTTCATCCTCAAAAATGTTCCAATACCAAGGTTTCTTGAGGCCAAATTCCTCAAGCATGCGCAGGTACTGATCGATGATCCACTCTTCCATGAATTCTTTAAATGAGTAAGGGCGTTGATCCAGCGCGGTCAGATAATCCGTGGAAACTCCGGTTAAAATCGAGAAGGTGCGCCAGCTTCGCCAGAACCACTTGTCGAGGAGGTATTGCACGTACTCGGGATCGTGTTTCATCAGGACCTCGAGAACGGGATGTCCGATTTGTGCATGCCGAGCTTCATCGGTTTGAATGCTAGTGACCATCCTCTCGAACATGTGGTCGCTGGATTCACGGGCGAGCGACGCCAATCCAACAAATTGCAAATTGGTGAATCCGGTTTCCAGGACGAAATTCGTGCCGACGGCAAACTCAATTGCGTTTTGCCCCAGTGTCAATTCATCAAAGAAATGCCGGGCAGCGATCGCGAACCAATTGTTGGTGTGGTAGAACTTGTGCGCCCAATCGAACTGGGAGTCCCAGCGCACTAACTGGTGGAAAAGTAGTAGAGGAATCTGAGTATGGCGATATTCATCAAGGGCCCCAAAGATCGACATGGTTCGCCAAGCGCTGTCGCGGCCAAAACGCGCACCTCGCAGACTGCCTATGACGCCGGTAAACTCCGCTAGCGGCAATGCAGCGGCATGCACCTTTAGACTATTCAGCCATGGTGCAGCCAACTTCTGAATATTTTCCAGGCGGCCGACTGCGTCGCGCACCGCATAAACAGCCATGTCTTTTTCGTATTGGTTGTCGACGTATTCGCGATAGGAAGTCTTGAAGGATTCTTCCCAGTCTTTCCATTCTGAATGAGGAAGCCAAGGGTGCCCGCTGATCACCTGTGGGAAGACTTCGTCTTCTCGCACGTAGGTGTAGTCCCAATCCAGCTTACGCGCCAGAGGCAGCCATTCATCTCTGCTAAGCATGCGCGCTCCTCAGGACACCGAGGTCGGCTGCTGGCCGGGGTAGCAACTACGGCGTGATCCTTGCATCTGCAAATTGGAAAGAAATCGCAGTATACTCAGGCGTTTGCAATTGCGTCAACAAGGGCAGGCCGATGACACAGCCAGCGTCCAACCAGTCCCTTGAGCAACGGTCACAGCCAAGCGAATTTCACATCGGCACGGTGATCGATGCGATTCCGGGATTGGTGTGGAGCGCTTTGCCAGACGGCACCTTGGAATTCTGTAGCCAGGGATGGCTTGAGTACACAGGGATGTCTTTAGAGGAAGTCAGAAGCAAAGAATTCGCCGCACTCGTACACCCCGAAGAAAAATCCGATTTTGTGGAGAAATGGGGAACGGCCTTAACACATGGTCACCCATTTCAGACTGAGGCGCGGATACGCCGGGCCGACGGATGCTATCGCTGGTTCTTGATTAGGGCGCTACCTCTACGGCAAGCGGAAGGGAAAATCCATCGCTGGTACGGTACCAACGTCGAGATCGAAGATCTGAAACGTGCTCAGGAAGAAATTCTTGAACGAAAGAGCGCTGAAGAGCAACTACTTGAGAGCGAGACGCGGTTCCAGGTCATGGCCGACACTGCGCCAGTTTTGATTTGGATGACCGGAACGGATGCCCTCTGCAATTATTTCAACAAACCGTGGCTTGAATTCACTGGCCGAACGATGGAGCAGGAAGTCGGCAGTGGATGGACGGAAGGCGTATATCCAGACGATCTGCAAGGATGCTTCGATGTCTTCCTGCCTGCATTCCACGCCCGAAAACCTTTCAGGATGGAATATCGTCTGAGGCGAGCGGATGGAGAATATCGCTGGGTCATAGAGAGTGGAATTCCCAGATACGCGGGTGGAGAGTTCGCCGGCTATATCGGCTCCAATATTGACATCACCGATCTCAAGCGTGCTGCAGAAGAGAGCGAGAGATTACGTCAGGTAAAATCGGAGCTCGCCCATCTAAATCGCGTGACAACCATGGGCGAGTTAGCTGCTTCCATAGCGCACGAGATTAAGCAGCCGATCTCAGCAGCGCACACCAACGCGAAGACCTGTTTGCGATGGCTAGGACGCGATGAGCCGGACATCGAAGAGGCTCGCGAAGCCGTCTCCAGAATTGTTCAGGACGTAACCCGTGCTTCTGAAATCATCAGTCGAATTCGCGGCTTGTTCAAGCAGGAGGAATCGGAACGAGGGTCGCTCGACGTGAATGAAGTGATTGGGGAAATGATCAACCTGCTTCGCAGCGAGGCTGGACGGCATGCGATTTCCGTCCATGCCGAACTTGCACCTGAGTTGCCCAAAGTCAACGCTGACCGGGTTCAGCTTCAGCAGGTCCTTATGAACCTCATGCTAAATGGTATCGAAGCTATCAGTGAGGGGAAGGCGGAAGGGCAGCTCACAATCAGGTCGCAGCGGAGCCCCGAAGACCTGGTGCTAATCTCGGTCAGCGATACCGGCGTAGGATTACCTCCCGATCGGGCGCACAAGGTTTTTGACGCGTTTTTCACGACGAAGCCTCAGGGTACCGGGATGGGCCTGTCGCTTAGCCGGTCGATAATTGAGGCGCACGGAGGTCGCTTATGGGCCACCGGCAACCCTGATCGTGGCGCAACCTTTCAGTTCACCTTGCCCATTGAACTTGCCCTGACTGCGACCGCATAAATCTTGGCTCGGTGCTGCAGGACTCGTCGGAGAACTGCGGTTCCTGCCAAGTTCGCGTGGGCTGGAAGCAGCGTGTTCCAACTTCCATCCCAATTGGTTCCGCGATTAACTGAGATGCCGAACTTAGCCCGCCTTCTGGACGCTGGTTCGGGCAACTGGGAAAACCCTAGGAGCCCCTTACTCCGCGTTCTTCCATTTCATCTGATAAATCTGGGTCACGCTGGTATCGTTCATTGCTGCGACATTGCCCTCCGGCGTGATGGAGACGAAATTTTGCGGGCCATTCACGAGCACGTTCAACCCCGCAAACTTCGTGAACAACTCCCACTTCCCATCTGGCACTGTCAGTCGGTAGATTCCTGTTTGCTCGCCGGTCGCCGCTTCCCCCGGGCCGAGAATTGAATAAAGTGACTTCGAATCCGGCGCCCACACAAAAAATCCCCAATCGTGTTCAAAAACTTTCAGCTGTTTCCATTGCTTGATCTTCACGGAATAAATCGCCAGGCTCTTCGGCGGATTCTGAATAGCCGCCAGGTACTGCCCGTCAGGCGACCACAATGGCGCATAGTAGCCATCCGATCCCGCCATGTTAGACACTTTCCTGGTTTCCAGATCAAGGATACGAATGCGCAGGTGTCCCGCGATTGGGTAATCGTTAAACTAGATCGCCTTCCCGTCCGGTGACCAGCTCGGTAACACTTCCATGAATCCCTCCGAGGTTAACTTTTCCGGCGCGCCCCCATCCACGCTGACGCGATAAATCTCACGCCAGTCGCTATACGCGATCCACTTGCTGTCCGGCGACCACCTGACCATCTGCGCCCCAGAGTTCAAAAGCTGCAACTTTTCGCTACCGTCGATCTTGCTCCGCCACAAATAACCTCTCGGCTAATCCGTATATACCATCCATTTGCGGTCCGGCGAGACCGCCAACTGCGTCGCCGGTACTCCTCCCAGATACGGCAAAAATCGTTTTTCCTTTTTGTCGTAGGCATCCAGCGATCCCTGCGCCAGCCGACCCACCACGAACATTCCGTTGCCATCCCGGCTTAACGAGTTCTGGAACAAGCCGTACGCGGTGCGATTGGATGGCTTGATATCCCGGTGCACGATCCCGTTCTTGTGTGCAATCTCCAGCGCTGCGGCCGTCTGTATCGCATAGTCCAGTAGGGTCTCCAGCGGCAGCGGACGCGATCCAATCTTCTGCCTCAGCGTCTGTCCCTCGAGAAGCTCCATGGCGATGAACGTCTGGCCATCCTGCTCGCCTATGTCGTACACCGTGCAAATGTTGTGGTGATTTAGTGCCGATGCCGCCTGCGCCTCGCGCTGAAAACGCGCCTGCGCATGAGCATCCCGCTGGCCTTCTGGGGGAAGAAACTTGAGGGCCACGAAACGTCCCAGCCGAGTGTCTTCGGCCTTATACACCACCCCATTTCCTCCCGCGCCAAGCTTCTCGACGATGCGATATCGCGACGTTGTCGTCGGGCTATTGGGTGGTGTTCGTGGATCCTTCATTCTCGGCGTATCTTAGGAGTATCTATCCATGCAAGTCAATCAAAAGGGCTTAGCCGTCGTCACTGATTTCCAGACCGCAGTCGAAAATGACAAGGAAAAATCTCGCCATGTGAATCGACGCGGAGAAGACCCAACTGAAAATAGGCCTTGGGGGCACATTTTCGGTTTGGCTCATGGTGAAAAATGACGGTACAGCAATACGACCTGCGCTTGGGCTGACCAGGGTTCGAGCGATTGTTGCAACCGACGCTTTTATCACCGCACGCTTTGAGTCCACTACGATTGCAGCGGTTTGGAAATTGTTACTTGTGACAGGAGCCAGCAGGTGCGCTTGAAACTAGTATCAGATGGATGAGCGATCATTCCACCAGTTTCATGAAAAACGACTGGAAGCGCGTACTCACCTTTACTTGCGCTCTCCTGTTTCTAAGTCCCGCGCTGCAGGCGGAAGAAACGTGTCCGGTAGAGGTCAAGCTCTTGCTTTCCCCTGAGACGATCCATACTGTGATTGCATCCCTCAGTTTTGAAAACGAGACGGCGACGCGAGTCTATTTTTTCGATACCGACGCGCTTGATCTCCTGAAGCAGGGCGTGATCGTGCGAGTCAGGCAGGGGGCGGATAACGACCTCACGGTTAAAGTGCGCGTGCCTGACAGCCTGCAGGTCGACACCTCCCGCCTTCGCGAGCACTTTCCGTGCGAGATCGATCGGACTGGAGCCGGAGAAAACAGTTCCTACTCAGTTCGGCGCAAGTACAAGACCTTGCATGTGCCTGAAATGGGCAAGGACATTTCCAGCCTGCTCACCTCGTCGCAAGAAAGATTGTTGCGCGAGGCGGGCGTCGCGATTGATTGGGTCCGGGTGATGCAAATCGCCACCATCAAATCAACAAAGTGGGAAACCAAGGCTCAGTCGCCATTTCGCAAACTTGCACTGGAGCTGTGGGAATGGCCGGCGGGGAGGATTCTTGAGATCTCTACCAAGGTCAGTGCTGATGCGGGGCCCGCGAAATATGCGGAATTACAACGGCTGGCGAATATGAAAGGCCTATCGTTGAGTGCCGAACAAGGTACCAAGACGAGGGCGGTGTTGGAGACGCTTACGGTGCGAGCGAGATAGGATATCTGATGGATACTGCAACGAGGCCCTCGGTTCTGTTCGTCTATTACACTTACACGCAGCAGACTCTCAAAGTGGTCGAGACCATGGCCGGAGTATAGAATGATGGCTCGAGACTGGAGCTTGCTTGCGCCAAACGCCGTGCGTTCTCTATGTGGCTGTTGATGATCTGATTCCCGCACGTGGCCGGAGCGCAGCTGGGCTCGATGAGTTTACGGCTGCGCTGGACCACGCCGGGACTCCTGGGGTGTGGGTGACCAACCGGTCGCGGCTGGAATTCGACGCGGCACGCCGCAAACACGCGCACACGCATCCGTTTATTGCTGAGGGGGGCAGCGGAATATATCTGCCGGAAGGCTATTTCAATTTGCGGCCGGAGAAGACCATTCGGCTGGGAAGATTCACGTGCGTGCCGTTGGCAGAAACGTTGCCGGCAGCGGCGAATGCTTTGGAAGAGCTTTCGGAAGAGACGAATGTGCCGGTGGTGGCGTTGAGTTCCCTTTCGCCTCGG
>Ga0210405_10005886_pt1 | contig 11075 bp, 17 predicted proteins | sample IncBWH11MmetaG_FD_155492 | JGI IMG/M metagenome (GOLD analysis project Ga0210405, IMG submission 155492) | Forest soil microbial communities from Barre Woods Harvard Forest LTER site, Petersham, Massachusetts, United States - Inc-BW-H-11-M | ecosystem: Environmental > Terrestrial > Soil >... | reverse complement strand
CTCCCCAGCGATTGTGAAATTCGTTGGAACTCTGCGGCAGAGCGGCGCTCGCAGCAGCGACCGCGAAACACGCAATCAGAAAGCGCATGGCGACGTGATTTTAGCTTTTTCGCGGCTACCCAGCAATCCGACCGAAGCGGTGAGCGAACCACATCCGACTCCCCGCGATTCCTTCGGCGTAGTGTTCATCTGTAGGGAGACTACCGTCAGTGCGAGGTGACCGCCTCGTAGCGCCCTCGCTGCGGTAGTACAGAAGGCTCTGGCAGCCTGCGAACCAGCTGCGCCGATGTGTGATGGCTAGAAACGTCAGCACGGCGCTTGAAGCCAGTAGCTTCGCGATTCGGTGAACCACACCTAACTCGAAATGAATGCTTGGTGTTACCAAATCCGATTTCCACGCTCCACGTCTTGTTAACAGTTTTCGCGCAGCACTTCGATGCGTTCATCTCGCAAACGTGCTTCGGTATACTGTCGGCGTGATGGAACCGCCCCGCATTCATCTCGGAACGTCATCGTTCACAGCGGCGGGATGGTCGCAGTCGAAATTGACTCCACGTTCTACATCATCTTTGGAAGAAGAACTTCAGTGCGGTGGAAACAATCGCACCCATCGCACCAAGCATGTAGAAGCTCCAATCCTCGAAGTTACTGCCGCGAACCACTGCGCTTTCGTGATGCTGGTCCACCAAAATTCCTTTACTCCAGCAACCACCGCCAAGGTGCCGAATGCCCACCATACGGAACCTGAACCAAACAGAACGATTGAGCCCCAAATGACGGCAAGTCCACCAGCGAAGTGACCAAGCTGCGCTACCTCGTTAAACAATTCTGGTGATATGGAGTCGGAAGTTTGTAGCTCTCGCAGCGATGTGGAAAGCTTTCTCATTGTTTGGATACCATCCTGCACGTAGGTGGATTTTGCCACCAGAGACTCCAGCGTGCAATTTGGCCGGTCAGGAAGATAGACGGAAACACTAAAGTTCGCCATCCAACCTTTCCCTGAGAGTAAGTAATCTAAATAATAAGAGCGCCACCATCATCACTTGCTCGCTCTTGCGACTGCCATCAGGAAGCCACCTAGCTGAATGAGCTAAGTTCTTCTCCCTAGCGCTTTCCCAGCAGCAACTGGGGTGGAGGGCGCAATCCAACAGGCTCAAGGTCCTGTTCGGCTCCGACGAGCCGAGCAGGTGCCGTATGCACGGCTACAGTACAGACACCGACGAAAAGAGAGTCGTCATTCTTTTCCTCGCAGCTCTGGCGATTGCTCTCGCTTGGGTGTCATCTAATCTGCTTGCCGCCGTCCATTTGGCGATGCCATGGTGGGCGGATGCTCCCTCCAGCATGTTTTTCTATGGCGTGCTCTACGCCCTTTTTGACAGACGTCTCTGGCGACATCCCCTTATGCGCAAGCTCGGACTGGTGAAGACGCCGAACCTCACTGGCTGCTGGCGGGGTTATCTCACGTCCTCGTATGATAACCATGCAAAGCGCCACGATTTGTCCGTGGACATCTTCCAGAGTTGGACGCAAATTTCCATACTGTTTAGCACTGTCACGTCGGTCTCTCGGAGTTGCGTGGCAGTGATTCAGGTCTCCGACCCAGAGGGCATCGCGTTGATTTACCAATACGAGAATCAACCCCTCGCCGACGCGACGAGAACGATGCACATGCACTATGGCACTGCAATGCTGAGAATGTTGAATGGCAACGGGCTAACTGGAGATTATTACGCAGGACGCGACCGAGGTACCTTCGGTCGGATTTCGTGCCACAGACTGTAAACCGAGCCTTGGGTACCTTGCGCTCCCGCGTAACCCGGCCCTTCATGAACCAGACGATTCGCTGCGAGCACGGATTTTCCAGTTCGTCCACGCGCGACCGCATGGGTCGCAAAACGGACGTTGGCCGGTATGCGAATCCTCTTCGCCACATCTTTTGTTAACAAGTTCTATCTAACAATCGCTGCTTCACCAGTCCGCCTGCGGTTACGGCAAGGCAGAAATGCTCGTTAATGCGTATTGGCGCACGTTTAAGGAACGTTAGTTAACAATTTCGGAGTCAAAACGGGTCTTCTGAGATGTGACCCAGATGCGACGCTCAGCTGTGAAGATGGTGTTTGGTTAAACAGACTTCTGCTTCGGCAACGCGAAAATGCGTCTGGCGTTCCGAGGAATGCGGCGTGCTTCGAGCGGTCAATCTAGCATAGCAAGTGCGCGTGTTCAGGCAAAGTGATTCGGAGGACTGCACGAACAGAGATGGCACTCTTGCCGGTGATAAGAGGATTCGCAACATTCATAGGTGCCTTTACGCGAGATGGAGCGCACCGTGATAGGCTCCCGGTGTTGCGAGCGAAGGGTTTCACGGTGCAGAAGAACCGTATGACTTTGATTCTGCTGGCCGCCTCTTTTGTGACCGGAACGGCCATCGGATACCAAGCTCTAGCGAACCACGGTGTGTGGTCTTGGCTGGTAGAGCCGGGTGTCTTGCTGGCATTACCGCTTTATTCCCTTGTAGGCGGGGTTCATGGAGGATTCCCGCGACTGTGGTGGCAGGCAATCGCACCATGTAACGGCCTAGCTTACGCCACAATCATGGCTATCGGGTTGTGGGCTCGGCGTTGTATACAGCGCAAACGGGCGTAAGTTTCGTTTCGTCTCAGCGAACGCGCTGGGCTTCCCAACTCGGATTGCGACGAGAAGTGCTGGCGGAGACATGCGATGAAATGGCTGTTGTTCCTGCTGAGCTTGTTCGCGTTATTTGTAGCTAACAACGCGCTTTTTTGGCTGCCCGGCAAGTACAACTGGTTCAGCTTTTTGATGGCGGGCACCGCGATTGCTGTTGCAGCTGCTTCTGCGTGGTTTAGTGGCAAGAGATTCGCAACATCAGCGCATGGAATGCAGCCTCGCTTTATGGATGTCGTGATGACTCTGCCCCCAACAATTTGGATTGTCGTAATCTTCCTGTTTTGCGTCTTCGGCCTCATAAAAATCGTCGGAAACTGGAGTCATTCAAGATAACTGCCACGAACACGCGACACCCATCCAGAATGCGACCGACCCACGGAATAACGCGGCAGGTGCGATTGCTCCGACCTATTGTGGGAAACAACGGCCAGTAGTATCATCCCGGTTTCATAGCCATTCGGTAATTGTTCTCGGCCAAGGAGCCTACCGATGAGGCCGACAAAGGCGTCACTACTTTTGACTGCCGCTTTCCTGCTTATCTTCTCGTTATGCGCCATAGGTGATTTCGTATGGAGCTACGTCAAGGGACGCTCCATTGCTGAAGGCGTTGTCGGCGCAGTTATCGGTCTGTTTGGAACGGCTTGGCATGTATTTCTCTTCTTGGAGTCGCGGAAGGACAAAGTCGAGTCCGACAATTCCAGTGATGACCCGCGTCAGATGGGACGGTGGGTCCCGTAGTCGCAGCTAGCGAATAACCTGTTATATTCGTCGCCGTGCCAAGCCTTCGCTTAATCCGGTAGTGGTGGAACCCATGGTATGATTTGTTAACTGAGGCCGGAAGGTTCATGAGACTCGAACCCATACTTGAGCACCACGCCGTGGTTTGTGTTCAATGCCACAGGCGCATCGTTGAAGGCGTTGTTTATGCAGATGTGGATGTTGTAACCAACGATATCTACTGCCGCCAATGTGCTGACGAAATGGCAAGCTTCCCCCCGTACCGCTGCCCCCGCAGAGTCACGGCCTAGCATTCCGCTCACCGTTGTAGCCAACACTGACAGCTAATCTCACTCCGGCTAAGCGCTGCGCGCCAAAATTACGGAATGTGAGCTTGGTAAGGCGCGCGGAGTTATGTGGACGCGCCATGACCCAGAAGTTCCGATTGTTCCCGCTGCAATCACTCTTGCTAGGGTGCTGGCGGTTACGGTAAAAGATGCTGCGTGTAACAAATGGCTGACCATGGAAGCTTAGCGAAAACATCTCTCATAGCTGCCCTCGCACAGGTTTGTTTTGGAGTGGTAGCAATCTCTGCCGTAGCGTTTGGATTCAACCGGATATCGTCGCAGCTCTCCAGTTTTGATTGGGTCTCCAGAGGATTGCTGCTCTTCGAATCCCTCGCGATAGCAGCCTTCCTTTGGATGGTTTACCGGCATGAGGAGTCATTGAATGTATCTCGCTCAATTGGGTTGGCTGCGCTCACAACGGCTGTTCTACTTAGCATCGAAAATCTGCCGCACATTCTTGGAACGATTAGAAACCTTTCTCACAGCAATGACGTGTTCCTCTGGAGAAATAATCCGTTCAGATACCTGTCACATGTGCTCGTTCCAACCATCCCAAGCATCGCCGTCGTTTCACTCGTCATCTTTCTGGTGCTTGTGTATCGGGAATCATTGGGCGTTTCGGCGCAATCGGCGGAGCAGCATCGGAATTGGGGTTTGAGAAACGCGTCGTTCGCGGCCTTTGGTGCAAGCATTGGTGCGATGGGGGCGCTCATGTATGCGGTTGCGACCATACGAGCTGCCCATACATCGGGTTTTGCGTTTCGACTACTCCTACGCGTCGCTTCCATCGTTTCATTGGGGATGTTCTTCCTGCTCGTGGGCATCAGGCACAACAAAGCCGTCCTCCTTGTTGAAACGCCCAGAGAACCCGAGACTCCGCAATAATCTGCCTCAGCGCCGCCTTGCTATCCGCGTCGCTCGGAGTGCTTGAGCTGGCAATGGAGTCGTGGGCGCCTGCAATTGTCATGATGGGTTCGTTTGTTGGATTGGGTGCCCGTTTCGTGAGAGTCGCCACTATCTTGGTTAACAAAGCATTGTGGGGGCAGTCACAGAAGCCACTCAGGAACGAATGCTTTAAGCTCGGTACACGGTCACAGTACTGGACGTTACTTCCTTTTCAGGAGTAATGTGGTGGCGCTGGAGGCTCTATGAGGCTCCGACTCCTGCTCCCATCCTTCGCGCTGTGCCTTTTCGCCGTTCAAATGATGGCAACAGAATGGCAGAGCCGACATACAGAGACATCTTCGAGTGCTGCCAGCTGTCCGGTCACTCCGGCACCGTCCCCAGCGTTTACTCCTCCCGCGCCATATCCACCGAATCCTCCATCAGGTAGTTTTTGGTTCGGTACGGAGAAACTGTGGACGCTTCTCCGCGCGGACGGAACTTGGCAAAATCTGCCGCACTCTGATTCAGGATATGGGCAGAAGCTTTTTTGGTGGCGAGAAGGCTATAAGTGGACAGCCGAGCCACAACCGAAATTGATAGTCACCGCGAAAAGGCTGGATGCCTCCGCTCCGGCTGTCAGCGCTCCACGTGCGAGCAACGGGTACCGGCAAGAGGACTGGAAATCATTCATGGTGGTAGGGATTGATATTCCAACTGAGGGCTGCTGGGAAATCACCGGGCGCTACGGCAGTGATGAGCTGAAGTTCGTCGTTCGGGTCGTTGCGCCGCCGCAATAGGGAGCCGCCTAACCTCCCACGCGAGCATGCTTTTCCAGTAGGCGCGGCTCGAAGAAGGCAGCCTAATTCCAATTTTCTCCAAGCCAACGCCAACTAGCGCCTGACTCCCGCCCGTTGCTAATGGCGTCGCTCGCGGTTTGCGTTGGCAAGGGAGCGTGAAATGCGTGGTACTAGCAGCGAATGATTGTAACTCGCTCGTCCTTCTGAATCTCAATTAATGTCGTCTGCACGATGACGCTTTCAAAGTCCCGTCCGCTGGCACGCGCGACCAGTTTCTCACCTTTGTATTTGAACGTTTCCAGCCGACCGCTCGCTCTGTTTAGGACAACTCGCACGCGGTAGGTGCCGCCTTCCGAGTTACGATACGTCATCGTGCGGGTCATTTTGGTCTCGCGGAAAGTGGCGAGGTCAGGCTCGTAGCAGGCGGTGACTCCGATTATCTTGTTCTGGTCTGACTCCGCTGTCTGGGCGTAAACGATATTGACCGGAAACCCCGCAAGCAGCGGACCCCACTTTTCATCCCAGTCGGCTTCAATCTGGTGCGGTACACATGCAATGAAATCTCCATTTGAAAACTCATTCTCGCTCATCGATGCGAACTCCGTTGTGATGGTTTGCATCAAGGAGCCAGAAAAAACAAAAGCCGCCCAAGCATCAGGCGGCTAATTTCCCGGAGACTCGCTTCGGAACATTTTCGTCCCGCACATCGAGCGATTGCTCGCTCAAGGCACCGTGGCGTCTCCAGCCCGGTTGCCCGGCTCGGAATTATCCGAGCCGCTCCTGATGATGGTGTCAGTATAACAGCAACACTAAGAACGAACGCTCGAACCCGAAACCATCTGCATCCCTGAAGCATCTAACCGCGCGGGGACCCTCCCTATCGCAGAGTCCCACATGCCTCGGTCTTGGCAGCGTGTAAAGGGCCTCCTTCACGGCCAAGCCCCCAGAGACTCTGTAATAGAAGGGTCCTCGCTTTCCAACTCCTCGCACGCAATCCCCGACCTAACCCGAATGGGAAATCAAAATGTAGGGAGCGATAGCGGAACGCGTATACTCCCTCTTGTATTGCTCCCCGTAACGCCCCGGTTGGCGGGAGATGCCCAATGGGAGCTTTCCCACCAGTCGTTGTCCTTCAGAATTACAGTGTCGATAGCATCGAAAATTGTTGATGTGTATGGCGCTGAGACGCTCTGGAAACTCCATGGTGGTGCAGTCACCGTAGCCGACCGATGTGAATCGCTAACCCAAAGTGGCAAGACAAGTGGAAGAACGTCGCGCAGCTTTTCGATACAATCTGGCCCTTCCGGTCGAAATTAGGCTTGCGCCCATCCTGACTGCGCTCGGGTCAATCTTGGTTAAGACTCGGGATATTTCAACTCACGGCTTCTATTTCAACATCACGCAAGAATTCACGGTAGGAACAACGTTCGAGTTTTCAATTGTTCTTGCGATTGAAATTACGGGAGCCACTCAGGCGTATATCAGCGGGACGGCGCGAGCGGTTCGGGTAGAGGAAACTGGCCAAACTCCCACAGGCCGCTCGGGCGTTGGTGCTCTCATCGAAAACTACCAAGTGCGCCGAGGATGGCTTTAGGCGTCACGGCTAGTATTTGTGCATCAGTTTGCGCACTGTGGGAAACAACTTTGCCATGTGCGCAAGTTTTTCATTCCGAAGGCAGTCGTCCACTCTCACAGTATCCAGTCTTCTGGCAGGCGATTGCGCGAAGCGCGAGATTATGGCTTCTTAATTGCTGAGCGCAAATGTGCGGGCTACTCGGCAAGCGAACCGTCCGCACCCAGGAAAGGCGGCGGTCCACTTCTCGGGATTCACAGACCCAGCCGAGTAGCCCACCCACGCCTTGCGGCGGTTTGGGTGCTCTCAGCTCACTCAGACGAGATGGTCTGGAGGGAATACAGTTCTCCTCACTGAGAGCACCCGAATCGCTGCACCCTTTGTTGCGCCTCCACAGCAACCGTCACCGACACGGCGGTCAGGCACACGAATGCCAGCCTGTGAATTCCTTGAAGGGAGCCCCTGAGCATCTTCATATAGGACCTCGGAACCGAACCAGGTCTACGTTGTTCGCTTTGAGTGAGCAGCGTTAGGCGGTGGGAACAGTGATGACGTTACGCCTGCGGGAAGTGGATGTCCAGTTTATGTTTTCCTGAAATGCTCGGCTCTCCTACCTAACGGGTTCATCGGGTGAAGGCGGTCTGCGAACGACATTGCGAGGCATTCGTATTCGCTCCCGGCTGTGCGGATGCCTCATCATGAAACTGAACGCATCTCTGAAATTGGCATACGATAAGGACGCTGAGCGGGCAGTATGGCGTCCGAGGGTTCTTCATTTTCTGGCGCTGTAATCCGCTGGCAGATTCTTGCTCACGGTGGCGGAGGGCGAGGTGTCTGATTTTTATGCGCAATTTACCAACTTTTTGTTTGGCTTCGGGGCACTGCGAAAGCTGATTTTTAAAGCAAACAAAGACGGCGCTCTCATTGAGGGTGCCGTGGCTTATGCTGCCCTCGTTGACGGACTTCTGCGAATAGGACTGATTCTCAAACGACAGCTGATAAACAAGAATGACGATATCGACTTGGCGCTTATTTCGCAGACATCCCACAAGCAATACATTCCCGAGAGAGCGGTCTTCAAGCTCGCTCTCGACGAAAATGTCATCGAACAGGTCTTGTTCACCGAGATTACGGAACTGTATGACAAGAGGAACGAAATCGTTCATCGGTTCTTGCTCACTCCTCAGACTTATGACCAGATTCCACCGACGCTAGACCGCTATGAAGTCCTGTTCAAGAAGCTCGAAGCAGTCGTCTGGTCGCTAGAGGAAGCGCAGATAAAAAGTGGCGTTGGCATGACGGGAGCCTCGCACGAATCACATGAGCAGAAGCGGCAAACCTTGGAAGACATCATGAGGAAGATTATTCAGGACAAGGCGAACTAACCTGTGACCAAAACATTTGGAGGCGTATTGCTTGTCTCGGGACAGCACCCGCTCCGCAGGCACATTGACCGTCCAACCCCCTTGCCGAGAGAGGTAGCCAAACTGAAACACTACCTTCGAGATTGTACTATTGCAAGAACCCAAGCGGCTTGGTATAATCAAGCGCATGATTCCGAAGGCGGCTCGCAAGTGGCTGGCTGGCATCGGTCGCAAGGGCGGGTCATCTAAATCGGAAGCTAAAGCGCGGGCTGCCCGCAGGAATGGACGCAAGGGTGGAAGACCACGAAAGAAAAAAGCAGGCTGAGTGCCGAAAAACCGAGCGCGGGCAGTCAGCCTACTGCAAATTAAAGATAGCTGCTACCTGACGTCGAAAATCTCCAACCGGCGACGGGAGTACCCCCGCGAGGGTGTCAGTGGTGGCACCAGTCGCAGTGTGTTACACCGTCGTGTTGAAAATCCTGTCGATAAGCTGTGATTTTCAACCTGGCCGCCCGAACAATATATGTTGACGAATTCTGGCGACTGGTTAAGTTGTTGAAGCAACCCTATGAGAGACGAGTCTCCCGACCAGAAGAGCAGGCTAGGGTACACCGTGCGACACTCAGTGCTGGTTCTGGCGCTGTTCGTGGTGAGTCCCGTCTTGTGTTCGCAGACTCCTTCCCCGCAGCTTCAGCATACGAGGAAGGAAGAGGTAGACAAGAGGACGGAGCATTCGACCTGCTACGCGGTACAGGTTGGAGCCTACAAGGAGCGAGCAGAGGCTGGAGCCATGCTGGAGAGACTGGCGGAAGGATTCCCATACCGGATGACGCTTACGCAAGTGGGCACGCGAGACAACACCTGGTGGCGTTTACGTGTGCTGGCAACAGCCAGGGTCGAAGCCCTCAAGGTTTCTGAGCGCCTGTTGGCAGAGCAAGGGGTCCAGGCGTGGATTGTTCCCATCCCTTGCGCCTATTCGGCCAAAGGAAGGTTAGACCGCACAATTCTCGCGCCCCACACAGAAACTCCCGAGCCCGCCAATCCCGCGCTCATTAAGGAAGTTGTACCACCCCCGAGAGAGTCTCACGTCAGCATCGCCGCCCCCAGGGCGGAGAGTCCAGCGCTGAGCGAGCGAACGGTCTGGGTAGCGACTATTGCTACTTTCCTGGACACCGCTTTTGTCGTGCTTCTTATCTTCATCCTTTACTTCCAGAGAAAACAGATTCGCGAGGCATTAAGAAGGTCCGAGCAGCGGCGAATGGAAAGGCGTACACCTGCGCGAGTTCCGCTGGAACTCTCCAGTCTGGGTGAACCTTCCATTCAAGAAATCACCTGCACCGAGAACGTCAGTTCTCACGGCGCCCGCGTTGTTACCCGAAGTACCTGGCGCCTAGACGACGGAGTGCTAGTTAAGTTCCTCCGAGGGGACCTGCGAATTCGTGCGCGAATTGCTTACCTTAAGCCCTCGACTGGTGCGTTTGTCGTCGGCTTACAATTCTCGACAGGTGACGGCTCGGAATTAGCGGCGTTGCCTGCGGTTCAGATTAGAGGCGCGACGCAGACCATGGGAGAAATCTGCAAAACTAAGGGCGGACAAACCAGCGAGCTATTACGAGAAAACCTCACGACCCATTGTGGCATCTGTGACAGAGATTTCAGCCTATTGTCGCTTCCTTCGTAATCTCACGCTCTGATGACTTGCGTGCGGTCGCCGGATTGTCGCACGTAATCGCGTTTATCAGGCTCTTTGGTCAAATTCTGGACAAAGCTTTTGGAATGTTTCAAGAATCCCGAAACCCCTTTGTGCCGTTTGGCATCTGAGAGTTTGGAGGTACCGATTTATGTCGAAACTTGCGATTTGGGTAGAGGTGGAAGCGATACCGGGCAAGGAGCAAACGGTGGCAGAGTTCTTGAAATCGGCACAACCTTGGCAGAGAAGGAAGTGGGGACAGTCACGTGGTACGCGGTAAAGCTCGGGGGACCGAAATTTGGAATTTTCGACACTTTTGCAGATGAGAAGGGGCGGGAAGCACACTTGACCGGCGAAATTGCGAAGGCGCTGTTCGGAAAAGCGCAGGACTTGTTCGTGCAGGAGCCGAAGGTGCATAAGCTCGATATTCTGGCCGCGAAGGTGCCGGGTGGTGCGAGGGTGCAGGGGGCGTAATGCAGATTCTGAGACCCCCGATTGTCGCGGAGCTTGGCAGGCAGTGTGAATCGCAACCTCTGTAGCGGGAGCATTGCAGGGTCTGGAATAGTCAAAAAAACAAAACGTCCGGGGTACCCGCGTACATCCACCTCGACTTCTCTCGTGGTATGGAGCTTGTCCCCGTCGGCCAATATAGAAAAATTTTAACTCCAATCTCTGGTTCACTTCAGTTGCGCGTTCGGGCGTTTAGAGGGGCGGGTGGGCTGCACTCGTAGTACGCACAGCCCGGTCTAAGCACGTGAGATTATTTATCTGCACTTCTACTAAACGCCTTTCCACGAACGGTTGTTCGTCAAGCTCCGTGCGTAGTTCCTGAACGGCTCCGTTGGTATCTTCTGGGGTTTTTGCGGCGAGCGCCTTGGCATAAAGCTGCCAGATACGGCTCTCGGTTTGAGGAAGCATGTGCCGCTTATCGTGCAAAGGCTACCAGAAGTGAATACGGTAAATCGTGTAGACCGGGCTCTTTCGCAAACCTGCGACAGTGCTCGCTGATGTGCCACC